>ERZ1026916.75-NODE-75-length-71581-cov-15.366594_pt1 | contig 71581 bp, 50 predicted proteins | sample MGYA00519465_ERZ1026916 | MGnify/ENA primary metagenome ERZ1026916 (study PRJEB26926, sample SAMN06164880) | human gut metagenome | biome: ENVO:00009003; feature: ENVO:2100002; material: ENVO:00002003 | host: Homo sapiens | place: USA | collected 2012 ... | reverse complement strand
GGTTCAGACTTGCGTCCATTGACCAATATTCCTCACTGCTGCCTCCCGTAGGAGTTTGGTCCGTGTCTCAGTACCAATGTGGGGGGTTGACCTCTCAGTCCCCCTATGTATCGTCGCCTTGGTGAGCCGTTACCTCACCAACTAGCTAATACAACGCATGCCCATCTTAAACCACCGGAGTTTTCAACCCAAGACGATGCCGTCTCGAATAATATGGGGTATTAGTACCAATTTCTCAGTGTTATCCCCCTGTTTAAGGTAGGTTGCATACGCGTTACGCACCCGTCCGCCGGTCGCCATCAAAGTATTGCTACTTCATGCTGCCCCTCGACTTGCATGTGTTAAGCCTGCCGCTAGCGTTCATCCTGAGCCAGGATCAAACTCTCCATTGTAAAAATCATAATGTATCGTTAGAGTCCTGACTACTCAGTTTCCTAAAAGGAAATTGACAGATAAATACTACATTCTTTTTCTCTCAATAAACCAGTAATTCAAAGAACCTTGTTGAAAAAATCCCGCACATTTGTAGTGCGAAAGGACTGCAAAGATAAATCATCTTTTTGAATCCTGCAAATCTTTTTTCAAGAACTTTGCATTTTTGAAAAAACTTTGTTTCAGTTGTTTCCAGCCCCGTCTCGGGAACTTTCGGCCTTTCGGCAACCCCGTTTTTTCTCAAACGCGGATGCAAAGGTAGCCACTATTTTCAAATCTGCAAATATTTTCGCATCTTTTTTCTCAAAAAAATCACGATTATCCCTTCAAACGGCCCAATACCTCTATATATTATGCGAACGGCCCGGAAATGCGCATTGCATTTCCGGGCACGTTACCTTAGCGGGACCTATCAGAGCCAACCGCCGTTAGAAGCAATCTGCGGACGTGCGACCACGACAAGCTGTTTCGAGACGATCGTTCCGCCGATATTGGTGCGCAGGGTCAGGGAAGCCGAGCCCGTATTGGCACAGACCACAATCAGTTTATTCCCCTTGACCAGGCTCGAAAGCCCCAGCGCACGTTCATCCTCCTGGGATACGGAGACGGCGAACGTCAGGTTCTCGGATGCACCGAAATACTTCGACAGGTCGATCTCCGTCGCTTCGTTCTGCTTGATCCAGATTGCCGCCGTTCCCTCGATCGAGAGCAGAAGTTTGTAGGCATCCGTATAGCCGCCGCCCATCTTGCCCACGTAATTGGGCAGGTGCATGGTCCGGGGATAGGCTTCGCCATAATATTTATAGAAATAATAATAATCCTTTTCCCCTTCCAGATAGGAGTTGATATCGTTGACCGAGGTCAGGAGCAGCGAACGGAACTCGTCGGCCGTAAAGTGCTTGCCGAGTTTGACGGCATACGAGAGGCCGAGCGCGGCAACGCCCGACACATGGGGACAGGCCATCGAGGTGCCTTCCATGTACCCGTAAAGGCCGAAAGCATCGGTCTGGGTCGAAAGGATGGTTCCCGCGTCGTCCAGGGTGTAATCCGAATCTCCGCCGGGAGCCGCAATATCGGCCGCCTGACCGTAATTGGTGAACGTGGAGGGCGTAAAATCCGGAGCAAAGGCCGTAACACACACCACACCGCCATAAGATGCCGGATAACCGGGCATGCGGGCGGACTCATTGCCCGCCGCGAAAATGGCCAGACCGCCTGTCATCGGCGAGGCCGGATTGTCCTTGCCGGCATTGGCGATGAAATAGTCGATCGCGTCTTTCTCGGCCGAACAGGCTCTAGCCCATGCCGAATCGGAGGTAAAAACACCAGCATCGTATCCCCAGCTGCACTGCAGGATCAGCGCGCCGTTGTCGGCTGCATACCTGATCGCATTGGCCGTCGCATCGGCAGTTGCCCCATCCTCGCCGTCGAAGATTTGGAGCGACATAATTTTCACGCCGTCATTCGAGCCCGAACCGCCTGCGATACCGCAAACGCCGCGTCCGTTGTTATTCACGGCGGCGATCGTTCCGGCCACATGCGTTCCGTGGCCGACGTCATCGGGATTGGTCCAGGTAATCTTTCCCGTATTCAACACGAAGTTATATCCGTAAATATCGTCCCGATAACCGTTGCCGTCGTCATCCACACCCGTCTGACCGTCCAGCTCGGCTTCATTGACCCACATATTGGCACTCAGGTCCTCGTGGCTATACATGACTCCCTCGTCCACTACGGCAACGATAATCGAAGGATCGCCGGTACAAAGCTTCCAGGCCTCCTTGCAATCGACGTCGGCACCCGCACGAATGGGCGAAGTAAGCGTCTGGTCTCCCGTATTGATATAATGCCACTGCTTATTCAGTTTGGGATCGTCGAAGGGAAGCTCATCGGCACGGGTCGTCTGCTGTACGTCCCCCCCCCAAACCTGATCGAAGGGCACGGGACGCCGGTTCTCGATCCTGCGGACATGGATATTGTACTGCACATAGGAGACCTCGGCAACGGAGGCGAAACGGGCTGCGACCTGCTCCAGCGACTCCTGGTTTCCGAAGCGCACCTTGTACCACAGATGCAGTCCGGCGGCCCTCGCACGGTCTTCCGTTCTCGGATCGACCGTGAAGAGTCTTTCGATCGTCACGCCGCCCATTTCACCGAGCACGGCATCGAAAGCCTCGACACCCGAACGGGTCGCTCCCGAGCGGGTTACACCCTGTTCGAGCCGGCCGATCACGTCCGGATGGAATTTGACAAGCAGCTCCCCCGCAGACGCACCGCGGGAACTGTAAATAATCTTCGGATTCCGACCGATGTCTTCGCTGCCGGACGTCGGTTCATCGACGTCATCCTGTGCGCAGCCGACGCATGCAGCGGCAAAAAGCACTGCTAAAATACGCTGGGCAAATAATTTCATCATAAATATGGATTTGGAAGATGAAAGGTAGCGATTATTTTCCAATTAGCAAGTTTTCGGCGGAAAATTACGCAAACCTTTATCGCTGTCCCGGTCCGCCCCACCGGAAAAGCGGGCCCGAAGTCTGTCGGCAGCGAAAGAAACCCCGCTTTCATGCGCAAAAGCAGGCAACCTCGGGCTCAACGGCAGCGGAAGGAAGGACCGGATTCAGCAGGTCTGTAGAGGCGGAGCTGCCGACGAGCCACAGGCGCTTCGACCGTGCGGGAACTATGGCACAGAATTCAGCGCTCGACAGGAAGAGGTGATCCGGCGAACATCCGACAACAGGAAACGGTTCGAGAAATGCTCAACAGGCTATCGGACAACAGCTCGCCGGCCGGCAAGAAAAACGAGAAAAAAAGCCGGTAAGACACGGATGGCAGGCAGCTTATGGTCTCTATGGAAAAAGTTCGGAAACGGACGGATCGCAAGAGGCCCGGCTAAATCTTTTCGGATATACACGCGGAAAGCCCCCCTCCTGAAACGACAAGGGGCCGGACAAATCCGGCCCCTGTGCTTTGTCGCAGAACGATTCGTTACAGCCAACCGCCATTTGCGGCCACGTTCTTGCGGGATACCACGGCTACCTCGCGGCTTACCTGCGTACCGCCGATCGAAGTCTTCACGGTGAAGATCGCCGCGCCTTCGTTCGTACAGGTAATGGTCATCTTCTCACCATTGACCGAGAAAGTCATTCCCAGCTTGCTTTTATCGTCGGTCGATACATTGGCAATATAAGTGAGGGTCTTGTTGCCTCCGAAATACTGCGACAGGTCGACGGTATTCTCCGTTCCCTGCTTGATATAAACCGCAGGCAGGCCGCGTACGTTCATCAGCATCTTGTAAGCATCCACGTATCCGTTGCCCATCTTGTGCTTGTAATTGTTCTCCAGATCCATGAATCCGTTGTACGAGGCTTGGGAATTCGACCACGGAGTATAGGATTTCGTGCCGGTCATGTATTGGTCGATGTCATTGACCGAGGCCAACAGCATGGCACGGAACTCCTCGTGCGTAAAACGCTTGCCCAGTTTAACGGCATAGGAGAGACCGAGCGCAGCCACGCCCGCAACATGCGGACAAGCCATCGAAGTGCCCTGCATATAGCCGTACTTGCCCTTGTTGACCGGGAGCGTAGAGAAAATATCCCCGTAGGAGTTGTTGTTATATCCGGCATCGCCGCCAGGAGCTGCGATATCGGCGGGAGCACCGAAATTCGTAAAGCTCGAAGGGGTGAAGTCGGTACCGAGCGCAGTCACTGCGACCACATTGCCATAAGCTGCCGGATAGGAAACCGCCGTATTCTCGTTGCCAGCCGCAAAGATTGCAATACCCCCGTCAAGCGGACCGGTCGGCCGTTTCATCGAGATGAAATAATCGATTGCATCTTTTTCAACTCTGCTGGCAGAAGATCCCCACTCCTCATCGGTTAGGCCTCCCGAGTTGGGTACCCCCCAACTGCACTGAAGAATGAGTGCACCATTATTGGCTGCATATTCGATGCCCCTGGCAACGTCCGAGACTCCGGCCTGTGCACCACCGGTATCGTCAAAAATCTGAATCGACATAATCCGCACGCCGTCGTTATTCCCGGTGCCGCCCGCAACGCCGCAAACACCTATACCGTTGTTATTCACGGCAGCGACCGTGCCGGCCACATGGGTCCCATGCCCGTCGTCGGTGCGGATTTTGCTCGTGTTAGAAGCGAAGTTATAACCGTAAATATCGTCCTTGTAACCGTTGCCGTCGTCGTCCACGCCCGTCTGGCCGTTCAACTCGGCTTCGTTGACCCACATGTTGGCTGCCAGGTCTTCATGATCGAACGCTACACCCTCGTCCACAACCGCAACGATGACCGAAGGATCGCCGGCGCAAAGCTCCCATGCGGCAAAAAGATTGACATCGCAACCCGCCTTGATCGGCTGGGTAAGCGACATATCGCCTGTATTGTTGTAATGCCACTGCTTGCTGAGTCTCGGATCGTTGAACGAGGACGAGGCTCGTGTATCGGGCGTCGGATCGACGCCGTCATAAGACACTGCCTTCCCCTTATCAATACGCAGCACGGGTATGTCATATTCCACGAGCGAAACGTCGCCGAGCAGAGAAAACTTCCCGGCAACCTGCTCGAGCGAAACGGAGGAGGCAAATTTCAACTGGTACCAACGATCCAGTCCGACCCGACGCGCATCCTGCTCGAAGCGCGGATCCAGCACGAAGACCGGCTCGATCGACAGGGCGTCGATTTCATCCATGATCGCATCGAATTCAACCAATCCCGATCGGGAGATCACCCGTTCCGAACGGGTCACACGCGCGGCGACCTTCGCCACGGCCTCTTCGGAGAATTTGACCAGCAAAGTCCCCTCATTGGCCTCCCGGGCGCTGTAAACAATTTTCTTCGGATTGCCGCCGATGTTGCCGCCATCGTCGCCAGTTCCTTCATCTATTGCGTTTTCGGCGCACCCGGACAGGGCGAATGCGGCGAAAAGGCAGAGCATAATCGAACCAAAAAATTTCATAGTGTTTAAGTTTTGACCCCTAAAGATACGCATTATTTGTAAAAATCCAAAAAAACCGTTCGTTTGCACTGTTTTTTATCATCCGATCCATTATTTTGCTACTTTTGCAAAAATTGAACATTCAAGCCCATGAACTGGAAAAAAATTTCCCTGCTCGTCCTCATCCTGCTCGTGGCCGACCAGGCGCTCAAAATATGGGTCAAGACCCACATGACGCTCGACGAGTCGATCGTCGTCTTCCCCGACTGGTTCCAGCTCCGGTTTATCGAAAACAGCGGGGCGGCTTTCGGGATGCGCCTGTCAACGCCGGGCACATTCGACTGGGGCAAGCTGCTACTGAGCGTGTTCCGCATCTCCATGATCGGCGTGCTGGGGTATCTGATTTACCGCTTCGTAAAAACCCGCGCACCCAAAGGCGTCGTCATCGGGATGGCCCTGATCTTCGCCGGAGCGCTGGGCAACATCCTCGACAGCGCCTTCTACGGAATGATCTTTTCGGCCAGCACCCCCACGACCGTCGCCCATCTGGGCGGTCACTACGCCCCTTTCATGATGGGCAAAGTGGTCGATATGTTCTATTTCCCGCTTTTCCAATGGAACGGTGTGCCCCGTCTGCTCGGATTCCTGGTCGATTCCAACAACTATTTCTTCGGTGCGATCTTCAACCTGGCGGACGCATATATATCGGTAGCGGTCGTTTACCTGCTGCTTTTCCAGTTCCGTTTTTTCAGCAAATGACATTTTTTTGAAAAAACGTTCGTGGAATCGAAAAATTATATTACCTTTGCGCACCGCAATTTCCGAAATGCCCAGGTGGCGGAATAGGTAGACGCGCACGTTTCAGGTGCGTGTGCCGCAAGGCGTGCAGGTTCGATTCCTGTCCTGGGCACGGTGATCCCCGTCAGAGAACTCTGACGGGGATTTTTTACGTCCTGTCCCCTGCGTCCGCTCCGGACGGATGCGAGGCTGCACATACGCCAAGCCACCGCCGCACCGGATGCTTCGCCCGCGACAAAAAAAGGCCGGGCACGTACATGCCCGGCCCGCCCGATGATGTCGGGGCTATCGGAAACGCACCTCCCGCTGACGTTTCTCATGCGCCGGAGACCGCTCCGCCGAGGCAAGCCGCACGCCCCGACCGGCAGCATCCCGGAAAAATCCGACCGGGCGTACGGGATCGGCCCGCTCCGAAACCCGATCGGCGGTCGGCAGGAGCGTCGGAACGGGACGCTTTTTCGGGACATCCGGACAGAGTACGGCACCGACGACGGCGGTCGGACGGTGCTTCGCCGTCGTCACTGCGGAACGGTCCGCGCGGACCGTTTTTCGCTCCAGACGCCCGTACGCGCCCTGCGCATCGGTGGCCACGGCCGCATAGGTCAGGCTGCCGCCCCACTCGGCCAGATTGCCCAATTCGCGGGCATCCTGCCGTCCCTGGGCTTTGAGCACGGGAATCATCGCTTCGTCGCTGTAACCCGACAGGTCTTTGAAAGCCCCGGCATACCAGTGCTCGGCATGGGCGTTGGGTTCGAGATGCGCATAGATCACGGCTTTGCCCCGGTAAGAGGCGTATTTGACCGGATCGGCGGCATAAAAATCATCGCCGTCCCGGACTTCGGCCGTGATGACGACCTCCGCCGGACTTCCGGTGGAAAGCGGTTCGGTAACGAATCGCCCGGATTTCATCAGCGGCGTGGTCACGCCCCCGCTGTAACCGAAGGCATAGGCGACATAGGCCGTCCCGGGCTGGAGGTAGCCCTCGGCATCGAGCCGGTGATACCCGACAGTCAGGTAGGCATCGATCCCACTGCCCAGTTGGGCGACCACGGAGCGGACGAAAGCCTCGTCATCCCCGTCGTAGGCGGCATAGGTTTCATAATCGATGCAGTCGGTAAAGTAGGTTTCGTCATCGACCGACGGCCTGAATGTCACCACAGCCCCCAGCGAAGTGATGTTGGTGACCGTGATTTCGACGGTCATCTCCGACTGGGGCACGCGCTCCGTGCGGCAGCGCGCACATGCTACCAGAGTAGTCCGTATCCCGTCGGCGCCGATGCCGAAAACCACGGCAGCGTATTCCGTGTCGGCCGCGAGCTCTTCGAGATCGAGATCGGCGGCGGTGTCGAGCGAACGGACACCCGTAAAGATATACCGGTTGCCGCCCCAGTCCAATCCGTTGCGGTTCTCCTGGGCGATGAATTGCCCGGCCAGCTCGTCGGTCGTGTAGCGGTCGAGGTTGGAAGCGTCGCAGAGTCCCACGTAATAGCGTGTTGCGGGATTCGACGGCGCCACTGTCACGTTCATCCGCGTTGCGGCGACCCGCTCGAATCCGACCGTGAAGGTGCAGTCATCGGTCGGCACGAAAGGCTCCGTGCGGAAAGCGTCTGTCCTGAGATCGGTCGTGGCCACGCCGCTTTCGTCGAGTCCGAAGGCGAACAGCACGTATTCGGTATCGGGATTCAGCTCCCCGAGCGCATTGCTGTCGTCGCCGATGGTCAGGAAGTCGGAGAACGAATAGTCGTATCCAGCCATCTGCCAGATCTCCACCGCCTGACGGATGTACTCGATATTGGTCTGAATCACCTGGTCGGGGGTTCCGAACGCATCGAAGGTCTTGCGCTCTACGCAATCCCAGAAATAGGTGCAGCTCTTGTCGGAGGGGGACACCTCGACGTCGGCCCCGAAAGCCGTCCTACGGGAGACGGAGAAGGTGAACGAGCAGTCGATGCGCCCCACCGCCTCGGTGCGGAAGAGGCTTTTGACAATGCCGGTGGTCGGCTCCCCGAGCGGGGTCATCCCATACGCATAGGCATAATACTCCGTGTCGGGCTTCAGCCCCTCGATCCGGCTGCGCCGCGTTTCGGTCGCAAGGTAGTTGGCGAGCATCTGCTCGAAAGTCACTTCGTAAAGCTCCGCACGCTTGCGGATATACTCCAGGTCGTCGGCGATATAGGCCTCGTCGTCCGGAAAGCGGTCGAAATAGGCCTTCTCGGTGACCAGCGAGAAATAGGAGCCCACACCCTGTGCGGGAACCCACTCCACCGTGATTTGCGAGGTAGCGGGCTCGGAGCAGGTGATTCGGAAGAGCGGCTCCTCGCCGGCAGCGGACTGACGAACGATGACACGCACCGTTTGCGCACCGGCTAACTCGAGCGTCACCGTGCCGGTGCGGGCAGCCTCGTCGGGATTCGGATCGGCCGCAAAGCGGACCCGGCCGGCCTGCGACGCATCGAAATCATGCAGCCACTCTTCCGTGCACGACGCGCTGACGCGGACGTCGGAGCCGGCGTTTTCCAGCGTGTAGCCGATCTCGCACGGACCCCCTTCGACCGGCACACCGATCTCCGGACGCTCGGCGCGGATCACCGGCGCAGCCGGAGCGTCCGCGTCCGACGACGCGCAGCCCGGCGACAGGAGCGACAAACCCGCCCCTGTCAGGAACAAGTAAAGGTATTTTTTCATAAGTCGGTTCGGATAAGGCGTACGGGCCGCCAAGGGCCCGTACGCGTTTTACATGGATCGGGGTCAGAAAGCGTAAACGGCCCGTACATAGGTATCGTCTTCGGGCTGGTCTTTCCACTCGCCGTAAGAGCCGACGCCGGAGGAGGTGATGTAGCCGCAGATGGCCGAAGAACCTTCGCTGTCCTCACCCTCCGTGGAGGACCAGTACCAGTTGCTTCCCGAAACCGCCGTGCCGCCGTTGGCCGTCAGCGCCGGGTCGATGAGGGCTTTGGCCAGAAGGAATCCCTGCACCTCGTTGATGGCGGGCATATACCATCCCGCACCGTGATCGACACACCACGCGCAGGCGGGGAAGGTGCTGAGCGGAAGCCCCAGGTCCTTGATCTTATCGGTGTTGTCCGCTCCGTTGTCCTCGTCGAAGGCACGCGCCTCATAGGGGCCCGTCGCCCACAGCCTGACGCTCTCGTCGAGCGATACGATCTTACCCGAACGCGCATCGTCCGCAACCCAGAAAACGACGCCTTTCACGCCATCTTCATCGTAGAGATCCCCCACGGCCCAGCTCTTGCCGGCGGGAGCGACCGTCACCACGCACTCCGCCGACCGGTCTCCCGCGCTCGCGGTAACCGTTGCCGTACCGGGTGCAAGGGCCGTCACCAGCCCGTCGGCGACCGTTGCCACCTCCTGATCGGAAGAACTCCACACGACGGTCTTGTCGGTAGCATCCTCGGGCAGCACCGTCGCCGTCAGTTGTTCCGTGTCGCCGACCGTCAGATCGAGCGTCGTTTGATCCAACGTGACCGATAGGACCTCCACCGGCCCGACTGTCACCACGCACTCGGCCGACTTGCCGCCCGCTTTCGCGGTAACAGTCGCCGTGCCGGGCGCAAGGGCCGTCACCAGCCCGTCGGCAACCGACGCCACCGACGAGTCGGAAGAGCTCCACACGACGGTCTTGTCGGCGGCATCCTCGGGCAGCACCGTCGCTGTCAGCCGCTCCGTGTCGCCGACAGTCAGATCGAGCGTCGTCCGATCCAGCGTAACCGATTCGACCTCGACCGGTTTCGCAGGTACCACCGTCACCGAACAGGCCGCTTCCGCGCTTCCCGTCCGAACGGTAATGCGTGCACTGCCGACCGCTACGGCGGTCACCGCGCCCTCCGTGACCGTCGCTACCGAGGTGTCGGAAGAGCTCCAGACGAGCGTTTGCCCGTCGTCAGGCGTCACGGTCGCCTTCAGCTGCTCCCGGTCGCCCACTTCGAGCGTGATCGCGGGTTTGTCGAGCACGACCGTCTCCGCCGTTGCAAGCGTCTCGTCGTCGTTGCATCCCGCAAATAACCCCGCGGCTGCAAAGCATACAGCCGCCATGCGTACGAAATTTTTCATACTCCTAATGTTATTAAAGATGATACGATAAGAAGGCGCCCTGTACCTCCGGCAAGAAGATGCCCTAATCCTCCGAGAGCAAATATAACAAAAATATCGCGTCCTGACACTCCCGGTTCCGCACACCGCCGCAGAGCCGGGAACCGAATGTAAGGAAAAGGTGCTCCGAAGCGAAACAATGGAAGGAAAAACAGGATAGGGATTACGTTTACGCATCCGATCCGCAAAAAAAGCAACGGAATATAACCTATCTTTTTTCCGAAAAATTTTCCACGCCCCACGCGAAGGGCCGCGCAGACGCGCAGCGGGACACCCCGACCGAAGCACGTCGCCCGGTTACGATCCACAACGCGACGCCGTCGAACGGAGCTCGCGCAACCCGTTCGATAGCTGCCCGCAGACTGGGCCGAAGCAGTGCGGGTGGCCGCACGCATGAAATGCAGCCTATACGGTGGTTTTTGTTTTGCCGGATAATCGGAAGCGAGCTATTGCGAGTTGTCAGCCAATCAGTCATTTCGGAATCGGGCGAGACAAAAATACGTCGTGCCGCAGTCCGATTATGCCGGCTGTCTTTATTGAATTCCGTATCGATTATCTGTAAATTGGACTTTAACAACGCTGCTGAATCATTCGGATATCCCGTTTTTCATCGCAGGGAAATTCGTTGCCCATCCGAACGATCAGCAGGGCTTAATGCATTATTTACCCGCTCTGCCTGGGCCGACAGAGCATTTATTGTCAAATGTTTATGCGAATATTTTTACCATTGCGGCGGATGTTTCCGCTGGTTTGTCTGGGGCTCCTGTTGTCGTGTAAGGACGAGATGATCCCGCTGCCTCCGGAACCGGACGTGCAGCCTTCGGTGGCCGTCGAGGCCGGCCGGGTCACGTCAACATCGCTTTCGGTGTATGTCACACCGTCCGACGCCCTGTCTTGTGCGGCGACGATCGTAAGGGCCGGGGCGACGGAACCGTCGGCCGCGGAGATACTCGCTCACGGCAAGAGCGTCGATGTGACGAAGCCGCAGTCCGAGGTGAAGTTCTCCGATCTGGAATCCGCGACGGAGTATGTCATACTGGCCGCAGCGTCCAACGATGCGGGGACGAGCCCGGTTGAGAGGATCAGCATGAAGACCGGGGAAGCCGATGATCCCGAGATTCCCGAAGGCCCGGAGATTCCCGATGCCGACTTTCGCATGAAGGGCACTTCGGCCTACGGACTGTATTACGGAGAGTGGGGCGTGGCGCACAACTACGGCATAACCGTTACCGATGTCGTATTCGATGACTACGGCTATGCCACGGGAGCCGGTCTGGCGATTACGCTGGATCTGTACGGCAGTGCTACGGAGAGTCCCATGAACGCCGTTTTGCCGGCAGGCACCTATACGGTGGACCCCGAAGGTATGGACGAGGAAGGCTCTGTTTCACTCACCTCGGAGTTCTCGAGATGCACGTTTATCGACGATGAAGGGCGTGAGTCGGGTACAGAGTTGATAACCGACGGTTATGTGACGGTCGATTACGTCGCAGGGCGTTACACGATGGTCGGAAAGTTTATGCTTGCCGACGGTCAGAGCGTCGCTTTCGTCTATGTGGGAGAGATGGACCTCACCAATATGTCCGGGGTATTGGGCTGCGATTACCACGTCGATGCCGACCGTATCACGACGGCGGTTTATCTGGGCGACAGCGACGGAGAGGGGTTGGATAATTTCTACCTGCAAATCGGCGACGGATACCTGGAAGACGGCTGGGTTTCCGAGGAGGGTTTTGTCTTTACGCTCGATATGTTCGCTCCGCGCAGGAGCGGTTCCGGCGAGCTGCGGTTGCCCGAAGGGGATTATGTATGGGGAGAATACGGCGAATTTTCGATCGGCGACTACTACTCGTACGGCGCCTACCATCTGCCCAGCATGCAGATGGAGATCTATTGGGAGAGCGGTGTGGTGCATGTTACTCATACGGCCGGGGGCTACAGGCTCGAAGGCTCGTTCGTCCTTTACGACGGTTATGAGCTGTCGTTTACCTACGAAGGTGCGATCGACTGGTCCAATCAGGAGCCGGTTCGGGTAGGAGAGGTTCTCGACGCAGCGTTCGACCGCGGCGAGGGAGTCTATTCGATTCTGGAGAGCGGATTCGAGAGTTATTACCTGACATTCGTGGAGCAGACTACGGGCGTGCGTGCCCGCATACAGCTGTTCGACAACATCAGCGCCGATACGGACGACCCCGTCATCACGCCCGGCGTCTATACGGCCGTTCCTACCGAAGAGCAGGCAGCCCCGCAGACTTTCGCACTGGGAACCATGTATGCCGGGTTCTGGCACGACGGTAGCTGGTGCCGCCGCAAAAATCCCGAATCGGGTCTCGAAGGCGAGGCGGCCGTTACGGGCGGGACCATCGGGATTACCTCCGCCAAGAAGGATTACTACCGCGTGGAGCTCGACCTGACGACCACCGACGGTGCTTTCACCGGTGTCTATGACGGATTCCTGCAACTCTATTCGGGCGAGATACCGGAACCGGTAGGCGACCTCGACATCACCTTCGACCACATTCTCAGGGCCTGGGATTTCGGCGAGCAGCAGAACGGCGCGGTGCGTTACTACGGCGAGTTGGCCGACGTGCCTTTTGAGGGCGTAGACCGGCCGGCCGACGGCGGTGCGGGTCATTCGGTGATATGGGATTTCTATGCCGAAGCGGGGGCACAACGTCTGATGCCGGGCACATATCAGCTCTCGAATAGCAAAACGCCGGGTACATGTTCCATGCAGCAGACCTTCATACGGGTCTTCGACAAATTCGGCGAGCGTACCGACGTGACGTTCGAGAGGGGCGAGATAACGGTTGCCGAGAGCGGTGACGGAGCGTATCACATCGTGATGGATATGTACTCCGCCCGCGAAGAGCATATCGTGGCTCGTTATGACGGTGCGATAGATTTCGTCGCGACACGTGCGTCTGCCGTTGCCGCGCCCGTATCGCATAAGGGCCTGGCTCCGGCTCCGCAATCGGGGCTGACGCAGAGGTGGAAGCCGATAGAGCGCGTCGCGGCTCCCGACAAGCAGGCGTTGTCGGGCAGAGGCCGGGTTACGGCGGATGGCGGCCCGGGTCGTTATCATCGGGGTATGCCGCCGCGGCAGAGACAATGATGCAGATGATGCAAAAGTGACGTTTCGACGGGTCCGTGCAGAACATATGCACGGACCCGTCGTCGTGTCGGGGCTCGTTAAGATCATTCGGACGGCAACATCGCCCGGCCGCGGCGATTTCCTCGCGCAGCACGGAGCCGGCTTCCGTCTTGCCGCTGTCGCCGGGCAGGTAATCCCGCTATGCGGAGCTTGAGACCCCTACGCCCACAGGAACGGCAGCTCGTAAACGGCCGCAGGGTTTCGACCGGCTGCCACCCTCACCGCCGCGCAATCCGGGATGCCGAAACCCCGGCCCGAACGGTTAGGTTACAGGCCGGGGCGGGGTCGGAAAGGCCGGGTTCCGGACAGTTCGGAACGGGAAACCGGCGCGTTATTCGCGCAGTTTGAAAATCCTGATCGGCTGCGCACCGCTCGTCTGCGAGGTGCAGGGACAGAAATACTGGACGCTGCTCTTATACATGAAACGGCAATCCTCCATCCGCCGCGTCTGCACCGTCGCCGACTGCTCGTCCACGGCAATCTCCCAATAATAGGTCAGGATGCTGCTCTCGTCGTCCCCGATTTCAGGGTCGAACCAGAACTTGCCGTAATCGCTGCTCAGGATGGCTCCCGGCGCCCCGACATACTGTCCGATCTCTTTGCTCCAGAGCGAGTACATACCGGTAGCTTCGTGTTTTCCGATCTTCCAGGTGTGCTTCATCACTTCGTCGGTACAGAGAATTCCCTCCTCCGTAAGGTCGAGCGCCACGGGCATAAAAAAAGTCATGCTCTTGGGTCCGGTGGCATAGCATTGGGTCGCGCTGCGGTCGGTCACGATCAGGTAGGTGCCGTCGTCGGTAAGTTCCGACAGGTCGGTTACCTGCGTGAAATAGGGAATTACGGGTTCGACGGGTTCGTCGAGCGACAGGTCGATCCGATAGAGCGTGCGACCCTTCTGCCCCACATCCATCGCCCCGTCCGCATATACGTAAGTATCCAGGTCGGTCTCGACGGTCACGGTCACCCCCGTATAGGCGGCCGGATCGACTACCATATATACATAGGCCTTATCGGAGAGCACGGCTTTCTCGCCCGTCACGCTCACCGTCACTTTGTTCGAGGTGCCGGAGAACGACCACACGCGGGTCGCGGCATCGAACGTGTAGCTGCCGACTAGTTTCTCTTTTGCGGTCAGCGTAACCGATCGGAGCACCTCCGTTTCATGGCCCGTCGCATCGATCCCGATCCGCAGGACCGACCCCAGCACCGTGTAGAGCGCATCCACCTGATCCCGATCCGCAGGAATGGACACGTCAGCATACATGGGAAGCAGGCCGCCGTCGAACGGAGCCCCCGCGACCTGATCGATGCTGCCCGCGAGTTCGGCCGAAGCACCGGCGAGCTGCCCGCCCGCATTGGGCGCGGCGGGCCATACGATCAGCAGGCGGTTGTCGGCGGTCGCACCGGCGGGCACCTCGGCGGCAAACCGGTTGTCGGCGACCCCGGCGGTCTTGAACACGTCGCCCGCTACGTCGGTCGCATAGGCGACCCGGTCGCCGTCGATCCAGACCAGGTGGGAGTAGTCCGACCCCTCGTACCCGATGGTGGTGCGCGTATCGGGGCAGTTCACCGTGAGCGTGCGGGTATTTTCCGGCACGGCGGGGCCGTTGCCGTTGTCCGCGGAGCAGGCTGCGAGCATGCAGACGCCCGCGATCATCAAGCTGTTTATGAGGATTGTTTTCATAGCGTTGGAATTTGATGCGGATGATTACTTGTTTTCCCACGGATCGACCCAGGCGTCGCCCCAGCCGTCGCCGCCCACGTCATCGAAGCTGTCGGGGCTCTTATAATAGACCTCCACCCCCTCGTCCACCTCGAGGCTGCTGAAATACCTGTCTTCCGCAATCCATACCGTTTTCAGGTTGGGATTGAGCGTGGCGAAGAGGAAGTCCATCTGGGGGTTGTTGCTCAGGTCGAGCGAACGAAGCAGCGTTTTCCGGCAGTCGATATACCGGATGGCCCGGCAGGGAATCACGCTCAGCGCTTCGATCGGGTTGTCGAACACATGCAGCTCGTCGATCGACGCACACCCCTTCAGATCGATGCGCGAGAGGTTGTTGCGTTGCAGCTCCAGGTGCACGAGCGACGGGAGGCCGTTCACGCCGATCTCCGCCAGCTTGTTGCCGCCGAGGTAAACCTCTTTCAATGCCTTGTTGGTCGAAAGATCGATGCCGGGGAGCTCGTTGAGTTCGGCATCCAGCACGACCAGCTCGGCGCATCGGCCGCATCTAAGGTCGGTCAGCCGGTTTTGGGTGCAGTTGAGGATGTAGAGCTTCGTCGCATAATCGACGTCGAGCGCGGTGAGGGCATTTTCGTTCAGGTCGATCTGCGTCAGTTCGCTGCAGGAGCTCAGATCGATTTCCGGGAGGGAGTTCCGTGCGGCGGACAAGGACTTGAGCTGCGTGCATCCGCGGACGTTCAGCGAGGTCAGCTTGTTGTCCGACACGCTGAGCTCTTCGAGCAGCGGACACATCGACAAGTCGAGTTCCGCAAGCTCATTGTAGCCGAGGCTCACCTCCCTGAGCTCGGTGCAGGCCGAGAAGTCGAGCCGGTCGATGGTATTGAACTCGAGGTCAATCCAGGAGAGTTTGCTGCAATTGCCCAGGTCGAGGGCCGAGATTTTCGTGCCGTGCAGATCCACGCGGGTCAGGGCCGGACAGGCCGAGATGTCGATGCTGTTCAGGTCGTTGTAATAGACCAGCAACTCCTGCAGTTTCGGGCAGCCGCTTACATCCACCCCCGCCAGACCCGCTTCCCAGCATGCCAGGTAGAGCAGGTCGGGACACATCGACACGTCGAGTGTGAGCCCGTGGAGCGGGTTGTTGCGGCAGGTAATGGCGGTCATTTTGGTGCAGGATGAGAAATCGATGGTCGTCAGGTCGTTGTAGGCGCACCGAATCTCCCTGAGGGAGACGCAATCGTGAAGATCGAGCACGGCGATCGAATTGTCCTCGATATTGAGCGTTTCCAGCGCGCCGCACCCGGTGAGGTCGATCGCTGCGAGGGTGTAAATCGCCTTGCCGTATTCGTCCTGATAAAAGCAGTCGTTGGCCTTGAGCTCCCGGAGCGCCTTGCAGCCCTTCACGCTGAGCGAGGTCAGCGGATTGTGGTCGCAGTCGAGGCGGGTGAGTTTCCCATAGCCCTCGACTGCGAGCGCATCGGGAATCTTGTTGTAGGAGACGTCCAGCACGGCAAGATTCGGCATGTGTTCGATCCCCTTGAGCGAGGCGATATCCATCTGCTCGCACACCAGCTCCGTGATGGCGGCGGCCTCCTCTTTGCTCAGCTTCAGGTCGCCGTCCGTGTCGAAATGCTCGAGCAGGTAGGCGCGGAACTTTTCGTCGGGAATGGTCACATAGGGGTTGTCGGGCGTATCTTCCGCAAATTGCCTGACCGTGAATTCGACCGCTGCCGAGCCGCAGACGATCCGGAACGCGCCTTCCCGCTGCGCGCCCGTCGTATTCTCTCCGACCCGGACGGCGATCGTCGCCTCGCCCGCCATGCCCGCCGCCGGATCGACCGCATACCAGCCCTCGGCGCCGCCGCCCGATACGTAATCGACGATCCAGTTTAGGTCGGCGGAGAAGCCGACCGGCACGGAGGTCGCATAATAATCCACTTCCAGGAGCGTCGTCTGCGAAGGAGCGAGCACGATTTGGCCCGTCCGATCCGCAGCGTCGTCACCGCAGGCCGCAAGCATCGCAGCGGCCGCCAGACATAGCAGGACTTTTTTCATAATGCACAGGAATTAGAGGTTGAACGAATTTCTTATCCCGGCACCGTGGTCGCACGATGCCGTCCGACGTCAGGAAACGTCCGAAGCAAATGTAATTTCCGTTCGCGGGATTTCCTACCCAAAACTATTTTACCAGCGGCAATTGCCGCTGGTAAAAAACAATTCCGCTCCTCAGAGGGTATTCCTGGCGCGGGAGCGGGCGAGTTCGGCGACCTTTTCCCGGAACTTGAGCGGAGTCATGCCCACCGTCTGCTTGAAGAGTTTGTAAAAGGTCGAAAGGGAGGAGAAGCCCGCCTCCAGCGCCACGGCCTTGAGCGGGATTTCGCTGCCGGCATCCGAAAGCAACTCGACGGCCTCCTGGATGCGGAACGAATTGATGTAACTGACCATGTTCATCCCCGTCTGTGCATTGACCACCTGCGAGAGGTAGGTGCGGTTGCATCCGGCGATCTCGGCGAGCCGCTCCTTGGTGAGATCCTGCTGCCGGTAGATCCGCTCGCTGCGCATCAACCGCTCGAGCTCCGCGAAGAGCGCACGGCTCTTCGCGTCGGTCAGCGAGGAAAGCGCATACTTCCCCGCCGGCGTCCCGTCGGGATCGGAGACGGCGCCTGCCAGGGCTTTTTCCCGGCGGATCGCCTCCTGATACTGGCTGACGATGCGGAGGTAGAGCGCATTTTTGCGGCGGTAGAGCACCCACACCACCAGCAGGACGGCGGCGATCGCCGCCGCAAGCAGCCCGGAAATCTGCACCTTACGCCGCTCCTTGAGCACTTCGTACTGTTTCTGCCTCAACTCGTTTTCCTTTTTCTCGGTCTCGTACCGGACCTGCATTTCACTCATCGAACGCTCGCGCTCGACCGAAAAGATGCTGTCCGACTCCGTATGGTAAACCTCGAAACAGTCGAGCGCGTCGCGGTAGGCCCCCATACGGCGGTAAACCAGCGACAGGTTGCGGAAAAGCAGGTAGCGGCTTACCGTATTGCCGCTCCGCCCGGCCACGGCGATTCCCTCGCGCAGCACGGAGGCAGCCTCCCGGTAGCGTGCGGCGTCGATCAGAAAACGACCGTAGCCGAGGTAATAATCGACCGCCGAAGTCGCCTCGGCCTCGTCCAGATGCGAAAAGGCGATGCGGAAATGGGCGGCGGCCGCCTGTTCCTGACCGGCGGCATGGAGAATGTTGGCGCTCAGGGTATAAACCCCCGTCTTATCGTAGAAGCGATCCACCAACCCGACCGTCTCGCGGATGTATCCGAGCGCCTTGCCGCTGTCGCCGAGCAGGTAATACATTGCAGCGCAGGCATAAGTACCGTAAAAGACATGCATCGGGTCGCGCTGCTCGCGTCCGTATTCGAGCACGCGCAGGGCATAGGGCAGTCCGGCCGGATCGTTCCGGTGCCAGTAGGTGAGTGCCAGGTTGCTCATGGCCACATAGTAGAGCGAGCGGTAGGGGCTTCCCTCGAGCACCCGGACGCTTTCGGTGAAACAGCCGAGCGCCCGCAGGTAATCCATCCGGGCGCAGACGGCCAACTGGCCCAGCCCGTTATAGGCCGCGCCGATGCCCCACACGTCGTTCGCACGGAGTGCCTGCTCGAGCGCCCGCTCCAGATAGCGGGAAGCGGTGTCGTAGCGACCGAGGAAAAAGGCCGACTGCCCGACGTAGCAGCAAGCGAATACCTCGTCGGCGGGAGTGCCGCCCCCCTGCTCCGCACAACGGAGCATCTGTTGCGCATAGCAGAGGCAGCTATCGAAACGGTTATTGACGGCCGTGGCGCCGATGCGCTCGCGCAGCCATCCGATCCGCCCGGGCAGGGACGGCGAACCGGCATAAGGCTGCGCACGCTCCCGCGCCTCGCGGCATCCGGTCGCCAGAAAAAACCCTGCGGCGACAAGCCACATGAAACCCGACTTGAGAGAAAAACGCATATTTGGGCAATGATTTCAGGGTAAAGATACGAAAACTTCCCCCTCGGGAAACCCGCATGGTATAAATATTGATCCGTTCGGAATACGTAACAATAATTCATACTATGGCAACATCCGACAACGGGAAGCACTCCTGCTTCCGCAAATTTTTCATCGACGAACTCAAGGATATCCTCTGGGCCGAGCAACATCTGGCCGAAGCGCTGCCCAAACTGGCCGACGCTTCGACCAGCCGGCAACTGAAAGCCGCCTTCGAGAAGCACACCCGCGAAACGGAGCAGCAGATCGAGACCCTCGAAAAGGTCTTCGAGCTGCTGGAAGAAAGACCCCAGGCCAAGAAGTGCGAGGCGATGGCCGGGCTGATCCGCGAGGCGAACGACATCATCTCGCAGACCGACACGGATACCTACACCCGCGATGCGGGCCTGATCCTGGCCGGCCAGAAGGTCGAACACTACGAAATCGCAACCTACGGCACGCTTCGGATTTTCGCCCTGCACATGGACGAGGAGAAGGTCGCCAAGCTGCTTACGGAGATTCTCGACAACGAGAAGGCCACCGACGTAGCGCTGACCAAAGTGGCGGAAAACCACCGCGTAAACGCGATGGCCGTCGCCGAATAAGCGCTGCCGGCTCCTTCCGGATTCCCGACGACACGGGACCGCTCGAGGCGGTCCCGTGTCGTCGTATGCTTTCGGGTATGAGCCCGCCGTGACCGTGCGGCACTACGGACGCAAGAGGGGTGGAGCTATTCCGTGCGGCGGCGTCTGTTGCGGCCGACCAGGTAGAGAATGCCGCCCACGATCACGATGAACAGAACCAGTCCGACGACCCAGGCCATCATCGCCCCGGCGATCTTCACCCCGAGCACCACGACCGTCAGAAAGACGATCACGATCAGGATGAGCACAAAGATCAGAATATTCCCCAACGATTTCATAACGCGCGTTTTCGGGCATCTCCGCAAATTCGGCACCAAAAATTCGCACGTCGCATACCGATTATTTGGCTATCTTTGCTCCATGCTCGAAGAGTTCATCCGCTACCTGACCGTCGAACGGCGCTACTCGCCGCTGACGGTCGCCAACTACCGTCGTGACATCATGCGTTTTCTGCGGTGGCTCGACGCGGATGCGGAAACCTTCGACCCTGCGACCGTCACGGGCGATATGATCCGCGAGTGGATCCTCCACCGCACCGAGACGACACGCATCGGCGCCGCCTCGATGAACCGCGAAATCTCTTCGTTGCGGGCTTTCTTCCGCTACCTCCACCGCCGGGGAGTCCTCTCGACCGATCTTTTCCGGCACGTCAGCTCGCTGCGCACGCCGCGCCGCCTGCCCGTTTTCGTCCCCGAAACCCGCATGGCCAACCTGGTGGACGACGTCGAACGGGAAGCCGCGCGCGGGGAGTTCACGAGCCTGCGCAACGCCTTGATTATCCTTATTTTCTACTCGTGCGGTCTGCGTCTGGCCGAACTGGTGGGGATCGACCGCACGGACTTTTCCGACGGGTTCGACCGGCTCCGCATCCGGGGCAAAGGGGACAAGGAGCGGTTGGTTCCGGTGCTGGAGCCGGTCAGGATAATAATTCTGCGTTACATGGCGTTAATTGAGAGGCAGAATATTTGCATTTCCACCGAAAAAGCGTTATTTTTAACACAGAAAGGAGTCCGGATCTCCCGCAGCGCGGTTTACCGCATCGTACACGAGGAGCTGGCGCGGGCGGGCGTGCAGGGGAAGAAAAGCCCCCATGTGCTGCGGCATACGTTCGCCACCCACCTGCTCAACGGAGGAGCCGACATGCGGGAGATTCAGGAGCTTTTGGGACACGCGTCCCTCCAGGCGACTCAGGTGTACACCCACAACAGCATCGCCCGGCTGCAAGAAGTTTACGCCCGGTCGCACCCCAGGGAACACGGCACCCCCGCCGAGCGGAGGCCCTCCGCACAGCGACCCGGCAGCCCGGATGCGAGCCCGAAGGCCGCACAGGACAAAGGAGACCGGACATCCCTGCCGCCGCGGGATGCGAAGCAGAGGCCGTAAGACCCGGGCGACGATCGGCAAAGCCGGTCGGCACGGCGGCACCGGGATCGCCCTCCGATTTCGATCGGAACGGGAGTTGTGACGTGCGGAGGCGATAGCGGTCGAACAGGACAGAAGGAACCGTCCCGACGGCAAGGGTTCCGGCGGATACACAACGATTCGTCCGGCACACGCCCGAAGAGCCGCGGAGCGGAACCAGAATAACTTACTAAATTTTGTGAGCATATGAACGTACAGATTCAATCGGTGAAATTCGACGCCGACAGCAAGTTGATCGAATTCGTAGAGCACAAATTAAATAAACTCGACCGTTTCGCCGAACGCGCAACCGGGGCCGACGTGATCCTCAAACTCGACAAGGATTTCGAGAAAGGGAACAAGGTCGCCACCGTCACCATCCACGTTCCGGGCGAGGAGCTGGTAGCCGAATGTCGCGCCAAGACCTTCGAGGAGGCGATCGACGAAACCATCGAAGCGCTCAAGCGCCAGATCGAGAAATTCAAGGAGAAGTGCTGCGCCAAGTAGCCGCACCGACGACAGACAGGAGAACCCCCGGCGCCATAAAAAGCGCCGGGGGTTTCCCTTGCATGAACTATGAAAAAACGGATCGGCGGTCTGCACCGCCGCCGGCGCGATCACCGGCGGCGGGCAGCGTGCACAGCATCAATAAACCCATTGGAAATCATCCACGTAAAGCTCGTTGCCCATGTTTCCGCACAGGTAATCCCCGAAGGCGCTCGAGGCGCAGGAGATCACCAGCGAATAGCGTCCGTCGGCGGGACGGGCCTCTGTATCCTTATACATCAGCTTGATCTCGCAATCGACCCACCCGGTTGTGGACTGCGTGATGTTGTATGAACCGTAGGCAATCACCTTGCCTTCGGCGGGATCGGCATCCGTCACGGGGTCGAAAGGATTCATCTTCTCGATCATGGCGTCGGTCCCCTGCTCCTGCTGAATACCCGACAGAATCAGTCCCGAACATACGGAGTGGCGCTCGCTCCAGTCGGTGATGCAGACGAAGATACGGCCTTCGTCGATGTCGGTTGCGGACGCGCCGGGCTTCAGCCCCAGCCCCTCCTCGCCGATGGGGTTTACGGTCGCCTTGTAGCGCAGGCGCAGCGCCCGCGGACGGGCCTCGAACGCGTAAACCTGGCCGAAGCGCGCATACCCCGAAAGCTCCGCTCCCACGAAGTCGAATTTACCGGTAAACAGGTTGCCGGCGGCATACACACCGAAACTCATTCCTTTCAGGTAGGCGCACTTGCCCTCCCCTTCCTCGGCTGAAGTGCAGAGCGTTTTGGTGAACATGTTGTTGCCGTTGCCCCAGAAAGCCTCCTCCTGCGGACAGGGGTAGCTCACTCCCGGATAGGCATAGGTGTCGCCCGGCTCCGGCGTGTAATAGCCGTTGTATTCCGCCCAGGTATTCATATCGCCGTAAGGTATCGCCTGCCCCGCTTCGGTTTGGAACGTCCCTGCCAACCCATCGACGGGCTGCGAATCCGCAACCAGGCGGTATTCATAGGTCTTGCCCGCGAAAACGCCGTAACCCCTGAGCAGCGAGGTGACCGACACCCCGGAAGGATGCACTTCGCTCTCCTCCCATTCGGGGGCGATCCGTGCGATCGACGTGCCGTCCCCCTTGTCCTCCATCACGGCGTCGTACCATCGCTCCTCGCCCGAAACACGGTACTGCACACCGAGGTCGCCCTGCAGGGAACCCCGCGTGACGGTAAAGGAGGCGGTATTTGCCCACAAGTCCGCATCCGCGTTGTACGTCAGGACAGGATCGACGGGCTCGGCTACGGTCAGGTGGAACCGGAGCGTTTTGACGGTCTGCTTCGACTGGCTGTCCTTGACGGTCAGCTTGAAATTATGGTCCGACGTTTCGGGATAGATCGCCGCAATCATCGGCATGAAACGCGACAGATCGAATTCGAGCGACGTGGCATTTTTGACCTCGTCGCCGACCGGGAATCCGAGCGTCTTCAGTCCGGAAGCCATCTCCTCCGAGGCGGGGTTGGCCAGGTCCATCTGCGCCGCAAGGCCCAGCGAGCCGAGCTCCTCCGGCGTGAGGGCTGGCGAGTCGATGTCGATCAGGAAATTGGCGATACCGGCGGGAGCTTCGACGTGCACCTTGACCTGCATGCCCTGCTCGATCTCGTGCACGGCGTCGATATCCCCGTCCACCAGGCTGATGGCCGGCGCATCGAACTCCCCGACCGTCAGGTGGAAGCGGAGCGTCTTGACCGTCTGCTGGTTGTAGTTGTCCCTGACGGTCAGCTTGAAATTATGATCCGACGTTTCGGGATAGATCGCTGCGATCATCGGCATGAAACGCGACAGGTCGAACTCGAGCGAGGTGGCGTCCTTCACCTCCGTGCCCACCGGAAACCCGAGGGCTTTCAGTCCTGCGGCCATCTCCTCCGAAGCGGGATTGGCCAGGTCCATCTGCGCCGCGAGGCCCAGCGAGCCGAGCTCCTCCGGCGTCAGGGCCGGCGAGTCGATGTCGATCAGGAAGCTCGCGATGCCGCCCGGAGCCGCTACCTGCACCTTGACCGTCATTCCGGTCACGATCTGTTGCACGGCGTCGATATCCCCGTTCACCAGCTTGATTACAGGCGCGTCGGGCGTGCCGCCGTCGATCTTGTCGTCGTCGCTGTTGCAGCCGTAAAAGACCGTCGCCGCCGCAGCGAAACAAAGAAATAAACCGAAAAACTTTTTCATATGCGCTGTCTGTTTAAATTGGATAGTTGCGTTTACCGGGCTAAGGTAGAGAGCAAACAATTGACAGACAAATATTTTCAACGACCGATGCGGATTTCATCACGAATATCGGTTTTTTCATAAGCAACCTTTTCCGGTTTCGACCTCCGACCGACAAGACATCGCCCGTGCACCCCCGGTCGCGGACGGCCGGATACCATCATCCCGAGATTGCACAAAAAAAGCAACCGTCACCGATCGCTTCGTAGTGGATAGGGGATTGACTGCGCTGCGCTTGTCTGAAAACTGCGCGACTCGGCCATGCAAACTCGGTTTGCATGGCCCTCGCTGCTCCGTTTGTCCGAACCGGGGTTCTCATCCCCCGGTCACCAATGGCCACACCTCAACAAAAAAAGCGACCGTCACCGATCGCTTCGTGTAGTGGATAGGGGATTGACTGCGCTGCGCTTGTCTGAAAACTGCGCGACTCGGCCATGCAAACTCGGTTTGCATGGCCCTCGCTGCTCCGTTTGTCCGAACCGGGGTTCTCATCCCCCGGTCACCAATGGCCACACCTCAACAAAAAAAGCGACCGTCACCGATCGCTTCGTGTAGTGGATAGGGGATTCGAACCCCTATGTCGTGCGTGAGAGGCACGTATCCTAACCCTTAGATGAATCCACCGCTTGAGTTTTGTGGTGCAAAGGTAGCACGATGTTTTGAAAAACCAAAATATTTGCATCAAAACCATGCATTTTTTTTGCAACTCTTGTCCCGGTCGCCATTTTACGTATATTTGTACAATAATCGTCCAGGAATATGAAACACGCCATACTCTTCACCTTGCTGGCATCGCTGCTGGCCGTGGGCTGCGAGCGGGCCCGGCAGACACAGCCCGTGCTCGAATACTTCGACAAGGACACCACGTTCACGGTCGGCAACGTCCGCTGCGATGTGAACTACAATTACCTGACCATCGCCAACGCATCCCGATCGGAGGCCCTCCAAGCTATCGAGGAGGCCAACATGGGCTATTTCTTCAACCTGGAAAGTTTCTCCGGCACGCCGGCCGAAGCCTTTGAAACCTCGTTGAAGCAACTTACCGAGGAGCTCGGGCCCGGATCGGACGGCGAAAACAACTGGGATGCCACGATCAACGTCGAGTCGCAGGGCCGCGTTGTCGATTCGCTGCTCGTCTATTGCATCACGCGGTCGAGCTATACGGGCGGCGCCCACGGGCTGCAAAGCACCGACTGCCACAACTACTCCCTGCGCGGAGGGTACGAACTCACCCTGATCGACCTGTTCGACAAGCGGCAGCAGGAGGCTCTCGGGGCATTGATCCGCACCAAACTGTACGATATGTTCGGGGTCACGGGGGACGAGGGGCTGACCGAGCAGGGATTCTTCCCCGAGTACATCGACGTGACCGAGAATTTCCGCATCACGCCCGAAGGCATCGTCTTTCTCTACAACCCCTACGACATCGGCTGTTACGCGCTCGGCTATATCGAGGTGACCGTAACCGGCGAAGAACTGGAGACACTGTAACCGGCAGTCTGACGAACGGAATTTACGGAGGCGGCGTGCACGGGCATCGTCGTATCCTGTCCCATCACAGGCTGAAAAGCACGCCCCTCTGCGGTCGGGCGATCCCGAACGGGCATAACACGCGAAAATATCAGGATTTCGGGTAGGAACGAACTGCTCCGCTCCCATTCGCACCTCGTACAACGGCAAAAAAGCCGGAAAGAGGCGGGGCAAAAAAAATCGAGGCCACCGGAGGTATTCGACCTCGAAGCGGACACCGCTTCTCGGTCTTAGTGCCGGTGCGCCGAACGCACCGCACAACCTTCCGATTCCTCTACCAACCTAAACTACTAACCTGAATGAACCTTAAAACTTCACGGCAAAGATACGCGGCGAAAACCGATCGTGCAAATATTTTAAGAATATTTTAAACTAATTTAATAATTTCTTAACACGAAACCGCTCCTACATGCCGTGAAAACCCCGCCCGAACGGTCAGCAGAATCGGCAATTACCGACTTCATATGCCTGCGCAACCGACCAGTCGCGTCCCGGCAAAAAAAGAGGAAATCCCGGGGGACCGAAGCCCTGCACGCGATTTCCTCTCCAACCGGACTAACCCGATCAACCTTTAAACTTCGGGAGCAAAGGTAAGCGAAACGGGCCGGTTAAACAAATTTTTTATCAATTTCATAAATTATTTAACCTGTTTGCAAACGAACGTATGCCGACATCCGTAACGCAATACGACTAATAATAGGTAAGTTGCCGCTGCTCGCGGATCTCGAAGGGTTCGCCGCCCATGAACGTCGAAAGATCGACCCGCTCCGTCCAGTTGCCGTGCTCGTCGCGCGTATAGCTGTAAACGTCCGAATTCTGTCCGGCCGTCACGGTAAGGTAATCCCCGTAAGCATCGTAGGTATAGACCCAGGCGCCGTCGGTGGCTACATTGTTGTAGGCATCGTCGAAATACGTGACCGTATTGGGCTGCTCCTCCTGCCTGCCGTCCGCGTAAACCCGGTGCTCGTTCTGTTCTTCGCGGAGCAGCGCTCCGTTTTGCGTGTTGAAGGTAAAACGCTCCGTGTAGGTTCCCTTGTAGTCCAGTCGGTTGCGGTCGTCGTCATAAGTAAACCCGGTGAAATGCGTGGTCCGCAACGCGGGCAAAACCCCGTCGTAGGTGCACGACGACCAAACCTCCCCGTTGTAATCGACGGTCTCGATCCCCTCCGCCGTGCTGCGGAACGAGAAAGCGAAGGTATCGCTTCCGGCGGTGAATTCGAGTTTCTCGAGTCCCTGCACGAAGCGCGGCCGGCAGAGCCAGAGAAAATCCACGTTGTTCTGGTCGAAGATGTCGTAAGCCACCTCCACGAACCGCTCGTGCGCTCCATAGGTCAGCCGCACCGAAACGGCAGCCGAAGCGACGGCCGTAAGGCGTCCCCGGTCGTCGTAGGTGCAGCGCAGCTCCGCATCGAGCCGGTTGCCCCCAGCGTCGTACCCGGTGAACCGGTATTGCGTAAGCATGCCGTCGGCATCGAACCGCAGGTCGGAATATCCCCCTTCGGCATAGTCGCACGTGCGGACGGCATCGCGCAGTTTGGCGAAATGGAGCGAGTTCTTGTTCCAGACATATCCCGAACAATCCACGGCTCCCTGACCGCCTTTCCCTGCGGGAGAGCCCGCATCGCCGCAGGCCGTCGGGATCGCGGCCAGCAGCAGGAACGCAAAGATGTGCAACGGTTTCATTTTCCCAACCAATTGATGTTAAACAAAGATACGTTTTTTCGCCGGGATTCCACAATCCGCGCGACCTCTTTTCGCCGTCGGCGGCCGCAACCGCCGCCCGGCTGCGTCAGTGCGGTTTCGTCCGCACAAAAATCCCGACCTATCGGCGCAATCCGTATCCGCAGGCAAAGGCGAACGATCCGGGAGGAGGATATTCCCGATCCGACGATCGAAATTGGGAAAAATATCGTATTTTTGTTTCCGCGCAAAAAAATCATCCGCATCCGATGCTCATATCCGTCGTCGTCCCGATCTATAACATGGAGGCTTACCTGGCCCAATGCCTGGACAGCCTGCTTGCCCAGCGGTTCACCGACTTCGAGCTGCTGCTGGTGGACGACGGCAGCCGCGACGCCTCGCCTGCAATCTGCGACCGCTATGCCGACCGCGACAACCGCATCCGGGTCATCCGCAAACCCAACGGCGGGGTCAGTTCGGCCCGCAATGTCGGCATCGAAGCGGCCCGGGGTCGTTACCTGCTCTTCGTCGATCCCGACGACTGGGTGGACGAGGATTTCCTGTCGCAATTCCTGGAGGGCGGCATGGACGACCGCACGCTGCCCGTCACGGGACTTATTCAGCACCGCCCGAAGGCCGGGGACCGGCTCCTGACGGCACCCGCCCGGAACGAAGGGCCCGAAGGTCGTGACGAGGCCCTGCGGCTGCTGCGCCGCTGCGACATGCTCGGCTTCGTCCCGAACAAGCTTTACGTTCGGGAGATCGTCATGCGGCACGGCATCCGTTTCATCGAAGGGCTGGCGCACCGCGAGGACGAGCTTTTCGCGCTCGACTACCTCCCCTTCGTAAAGCGGGTACGCATCAACGAACGGACGGCATACCACTACCGGGTGTTGGAATCCGGCCACTCGCGCAGACACAAACCGTGCGGATTGCAGCTCGACGTCGCACGGCGGCTGCACGCGCGGTACGGGGAGCTCTTCATCTCCCCCGAAGACCGCTACATCACGGCCCGTACCTACCTGCGCCAAACCTGTGCGGCCCTCGCGGCCGCCGCAACCCCGGAGGAGCTCGGGGCGGCCGCCGGTTGCGCGAGGGATGCCCGCAGGGAGTATCTCGCGGCTTTCGACCGCCGGTTCCTGACCGATCCGCGCGACCGGAAAGTGGCGGCCCGCCAACGGCTCGTCTTCGCCCTGAGCGGAGGGTCGGCGCGACTGCTCCGGGCCCTTGTCAAACGCATACACATCTGACCATGAAGCGATACGACTACCTGATCGTCGGAGCGGGGCTCTTCGGAGCGGTCGCAGCCCGCAAAGCGGCCGATGCCGGCAAAAAAGTGCTGGTGATCGACCGACGCCCCTACCCCGGCGGCAACATCCGCTGCGAACGGCGCGAGGGGATCAACGTCCACCTCTACGGCGCCCACATCTTCCACACCTCCAACCGTGCGGTCTGGGACTTCGCACGGCGATTCGTGGAGTTCAACCACTACGTCAACTCCCCGATCGCCCGCTATGGCGAGGAGCTCTACAACCTGCCTTTCAACATGAACACCTTCTATGCGATGTGGGGCGTGAAAACCCCCGCCGAAGCAGCCGCGATGATCGAACGCCAGCGGCGCGAAGCGGGCATCGCCGAACCTCGCAACCTGGAGGAGCAGGCCATCTCGCTCGTAGGGACGGACATCTACCGCAAGCTGGTCAAAGGCTATACCGAGAAACAGTGGGGGCGCGACGCGACCGAACTGCCGGCCTTCATCATCCGCCGGCTGCCCGTGCGCCTGACTTTCAACAACAACTACTTCAACGACCCGCTCCAGGGCATTCCGATCGGCGGCTACAACGCGCTCATCGACGGCCTGCTCGACGGCATCGAGGTGCGCTGCGGCGAGGATTTCTTCGCCGACCGCGCCCGCTGGGAAGCCTGCTGCGAGCGGATCGTCTTTACGGGGCGCATCGACGCCTACTACGATTACCGTTTCGGGGAGCTTGAATACCGCAGCCTGCGTTTCGAGCACCGAACGCTCGACCTGCCCGATTTCCAGGGCAACGCCGTGGTCAATTATACCGCCCGCGAGGTGCCCTACACACGCATCATCGAGCACAAGCATTTCGAGTTCGGCACCCAGCCCCGCACGGTCATCACATACGAATACCCCGACGCCTACGGCCCCGGCAAGGAGCCCTACTACCCCGTGAACGATGCCCGCAACACGGCGCTCTGCGAACGGTACAAGGCGCTGGCCGCCGCCGATCCGAAGGTGATCTTCGGGGGCAGGCTCGGCGAATACCGCTACTACGATATGGACAAGGTGATCGAAAGCGCCCTCAAACTCGAACTGTAAATGAGCAAGACCGTCATTCTGGTATGCGCCCACAAGCGGGACGCCTGCCTCGACAAAGCGCCTTACCTGCCCGTGCAGGTGGGACACGCCATCGCCGCCGCCGACCTGGGATTCACGGGCGACGACACGGGCGACAACATCAGCGACCGCAACCGCCGCTACTGCGAACTGACGGCCCACTACTGGGCCTGGAAAAACCTGCGCGACACGGACTACATCGGGCTGAACCACTACCGCCGCTACTTCGACTTCGAGGGGTCGTCGGTATGCAACCTCAAAACGGTGCCCACCGCCCGTTTCTTCGGCCGCGAACATCCCGCACCCGACTGCCAACGGCTCTTCCGCCGCTGCGACGCGGTGCTGGCCCGTCCGAAAGTCTATCCCTACAACCTCTATACGGATTACTGCCGCTGCCACCTGCGCGAACACCTGATGACCACCCGGCAGGTGATCGCAGAGCGGCACCCCGACTACCTCGAGGCCTTCGACCGGATGTTTTTCCGCAACAACCGCCTCTCGCACTTCAACATGCTACTGATGCCGCGCGACCGCTTCGACCACTACTCGGCATGGCTGTTCGACATCCTGTTCGAGGTGGAACGCCGCATCGAAATCCCCGCCGACCCCGTGCAGGGCCGCGTGATGGGCTATCTGAGCGAACGGCTGCTGGGCGTCTATGCCCGCAAAAACAAGCTCCGGATCTGCTATAAAACGGTATTGATGATCGACGACCGCAAACGCAAGGGGCTGGCCAAATACCTCTTCCACGCAGCGTTCAACACGGCGGCGTTCTGGCTCACCTACCCTTTCCGCCGGCACCGGCCCTGATGCTTCGCAGACAGGGGTTGCGCGAAAAAGGCAACCCGTTTCCGGAAGAGCCGCCGCACGCGCTCGCCAGGTCCGTCAGGCGGGGATGATCCTCCGCCAGAAGCGGTACATGCGGGGTTTCGACCAACTGTGGCACCCCATGGGCAGCCGGCCGCCGGTCAGCCGCCAGCAGTAGGCGGGGTTGGTGTCGAACGAAAATCCGAGGGCTTCCTTCCAGGCGGGATAGCGGAACCCGTCGGGCACGAGGGCCCAGAAGACATCTTCGTTGTGCAGGTGGTGGGGCCGCGCGAGGTAATGCTCCACGGTTTCGCGGTAGCGCTCGCAGGCGCGGCGGAAGCTTTCGACCCGCCGCAGCGACAACCCGCCGTTCCCGATCCGCCCGTAAAGGCTCTGCCGCAGCGATCGACCCCGTCTCTCCGCCCGGCGGCGACGCCATGCGAGGTAGCCGCCGAGCAGGGGCAGGTCGTAAACCCGGCGGCGGATCCAGGGCGCAGCCACGCAGTCGTACCCCCGGTCGCACCAGGCGGCCAGCTCGTCGCGGAAAATCCAGGCGTCGGTATGGCAGATCAGGATGTACTCCGTGTCGGCGAACAGGTCGTAAAAGGCCGCCGAAAGCATCATCCGGTTGTAACCCGCTATTCCGTTGCGGCTGCCCAGCCACTCCGGGCTGACGGCCATCGTCCGCACTACGGGAAACTCGGCCGCAATGCTCTCGACCGGCACATCCGCCGGGTGCAACAGCACGATCGGATGGCTTCCCAAAACCCGCACGGTCTGGGCGAGCGACGCCCGCTCCTGCGCCGTGAGCACGGGGCGGTAAACGGGAACCAGGACTTTGACCCCTGTTTTTTCCATCATCTTCCTCTTTTGATATAGTCGCGCACGGCCTCGGCGAGCCGCTGGCCGTCGAGCGCCGCCGAGACGATGCCACCGGCGTATCCGGCCCCTTCGCCGGCCGGGAAAAGCCCTTCGATTTCGGGGTGCATCAGCGTCGTCCCGTCGCGCGGGATACGCACGGGGGAGGAGGTGCGCGACTCCACCCCGGCCACGATCGCCTCGTCGGTCACGAACCCACGCATCCGGCGGCCGAACTCCTGCAACCCCTGCCGGAGACTTCCGGCGATGAAGTCGGGCATCCAGCGGTCCAGCCGCGAGGGGATCAGGCCCGGAATGTAGGAACTCGCCGGAAGCGAGCCGCTCTCCCGTCCCGCCACGAAATCCGTCACCCGCTGGGCCGGGGCGACCTGGCGTCCGCCGCCGAACTGACGTGCCGACCGCTCGAACGCCTCCTGGAACCGGAGCCCTGCCAGTTCGCCCCATTCGGCTTTCAGCGGCTCCGTGTCGGCGAGCCGCACCTCCGTGACGATACCCGAGTTGGCGAAAGGCGAATTGCGCAGGCTGGGCGACATGCCGTTTACCACCGATTCGGCGGCATCGGTCATCGCCGGGACAATGAATCCGCCCGGACACATGCAGAACGAATAAACGCCCCGCCCCGCGACCTGCGTGACGAGCGAGTAGGATGCGGCGGGGAGGTATTCGCCCCGCTCGCGGCAGCGGTATTGGATCGAATCGATGAGCTGCTGCGGGTGTTCGATGCGCACGCCCATTGCAAAAGGCTTGGCCTCCAGCCGCACGCCCCGGCGGTGCAGCAATTCGTACACGTCCCGCGCCGAATGGCCCGTGGCGAGCACAACGGCAGCGCCCTGGTAAAGCGTATCCCCGCACAGCACCCCCGTAACGCGCCCGCTGTGGATTTTCAGGTCCGTGATCCGGGCGTCGAAAACCACCGCCCCGCCCGCTTCGCGGATCGTGCGGCGGATGTTGGAGATGATGCGCGGCAGCCGGTCGGTGCCGATGTGGGGATGGGCTTCGTAAAGAATCTCTTCCGAGGCGCCGTGAAAGACCAGCGTTTCGAGCGCCTTGCGGCAGTCGCCCCGCTTGCGGCTGCGCGTGAACAGCTTGCCGTCGGAGAACGTGCCGGCGCCCCCTTCGCCGAACGCATAGTTGGAGTCGGGATCGACCCCCTCGTTGCGGTTGATGCGGGCGATATCCCGCTTACGGGCGGCGACCTCCTTCCCCCGTTCGAGCACCACGGGCCGCAGCCCCAGCTCGATCAGGCGGAGCGCCGCAAAAAGGCCCGCCGGCCCCGATCCGACGACGATCACCTCCGTGCGGCCGCCGACCTGGGGATAGTCGAAATGTACCGGCGCGGGTTGCGGCTCGCGGTCGGCGTAAACCTCCAGCGTAAGCAGCACCCGGGGCTGTCCGCGCCGTGCGTCGATCGAGCGGCGCACCACCCGCACGAGGTCCACGTCAGTGCCGGCCACACCCATGCGCCGTGCGGCAAGCGCGGTGTATCGTTTCGCGTCGGCCGCCTCTTTGGGCGTAAGAGTCAGGGTGATGGTCTGCGGCATATCGGGAACAAATCGGTGCAAAAACAGCCAAAATTACAAATTAATCCGCAAACGCCGTTTTCATCGCAGAAAAATTACTTACCTTTGTCTCAATCCGCGGACATGGTGTAATTGGTAGCCACGTCAGACTTAGGATCTGATGCCTCAAGGCGTGGGGGTTCGAGTCCCTTTGTCCGCACGTGAAAGAGTTTCCCCGGAAGGGAAACTCTTTTCGTTTTTCGTGCGTTGCGGACAAAACGTGACGCAGGGCACGCATCCCGCAAATCGTTCACCGTCCCGTCACTCCTCACTGAAAAGCTGGTATTTACGGATCAGGTGGGAGATTTCCGGGTCGAGATTACCCCGGAAACGGAGTCGCGGCTCCAACTCGACCGAACGCAGATAGTATTGTACGGCCAACTGTTCGTCGCCCTGCCGTCCGGCCAGGATCGCCAGCAGGTAATTAGCCGCCGCATCCTTGTCCTGTCCCGGCAGACCGCGAAGGATGCGGGCGGCCGCGGCATCGTATCCCAACGACATGTAGGCCAACGCCGTATTGCGATCCTCGTAGGGACGCAGCATGTCGAGCGCCTGTTCGTAGTTCCGTTTGCGGAGCAATTCACGGCCGCGCATGTAAACGGAATCGAGTTCGGTGGTATAGACGGTATCCTGTTTCATCCCCCGGCGGTGCAGGTTGAAACGGAAATCCACGGCACGCATTTTCGGGTACAGCGTCGAAAGCATATAGGCATAGGCTTTCGGAAAACGGGAACGTATGCGCCGCTCCCGCAGATCGGGATCGCCGACCGTGCGGATGATTTCGAGCAGCCGCTCGCATTCGTCAAGCACCGTATCGGCTTCGATCAGGTTTCCGAGCCGGCTCCAATCCTCGGCGAGCCAAGCCGTATGCAGCAGGTCCGGAAGATCGGGCAGCTGTTCGGCAGCTTCGCTCCGCACGGTATTTCCCCTTTCATCGAGCGTATAACCCGACGCGATGCGAAGCGAATCGTACAACACGCGGAACTCGCTCACAAGCACCTCCTTGACCGCGGAGGCACGCTCCCGGGCCAGACGATCATTGACCCGCCACGACCCCTCGGGGGAGGATGTGGCCCGGAGGGTGATGCTGTCGATGATAAAGACCGGATCGGTCATCAGCGCGCGGGTCAGCGTCCTGACCGCCTCGATCTGGCTGCGGTTTTCAGGCCGATCCTCTTCAAGCCGGGACTTCCCTTTCGGGAAAACGAAGTAGAAACGGGCATTGGCCTCGGCATCGCGCGTGACGATGCGCTGCACGTAACGCGGCGTCTCGTCCACGAAGGCGGTCATCGAAGCCACCGAAAAAGTGAGCGTATCCGAACGCTTCAGGACATACTCCCGATCGGCAAAATCATGCACGCGCCCGGCCAGACACAGGTAAAGGCGCGCCGTATGCTCGTCAGCCTGTATCCGATCGACATAGCGATACCGGATTTTATCCGGCAGATAAATCACCGTATCGAGCCGTGCGCCCTCGACATAGGGGTAACGGACCCGGCGGGTGAAAACGGCATCCTTGCGCTCGTCGAGCCGTCGGTTGCGGTCGATCCTGCTGCGGTCGCAGTAACGACGCATCAACTCGAGCGTATCCACGCGGGAGAGTCCCTCGAGCTGGGAGGCCAGATAATCCCGCCGCAGGCGATAGCTCTCGTTGCGCGAACTGTCGCCCAACTGCAGGATGATCCCCGTCAGACGCTCATCCCCCAGTCCGGTATATTGCATCCGTTCTTCGACGGCACGGCTGAGAAAATCATAATCCCTCATCCGCTCTTTGCCGGCCCCCCGCTCACGCACATCCGCAAGCGAATCGGCCACCCCCTGAAAAAAAGCCTCCCGCCGCTGCTCCTCGCCGTCGGGATAGACGCCGGCCACCCGGGTGTAAACCACGCCCCCCGGAGCAGCCAGTGGCTGTCCCGCATAGCGATAACGGGGTGCGAAGTAGTCCTCGAGATAATCGTATTTACCTGCTGTGGAGCGACGATAGAGGGTGCGACGGGCAATCAACCGGTCCATCCTGCGCACATAGCGCTGCAGGTCGCCGAGCAGTCTGCGGTACTCCCGCCTGCCGAACATACCCACATCGGGATCGGTCAAGGCCTCCTCGACGGTCATCGCACTCAGACGGGCCTCGTATTCGGCGTACTTGTTGCGCTGCGCCTCGATTTGCTCCAGCCGACGAAGGAAAGCCCTCCGGTCGCCGAACGCCCGGAAATAATCGGCGCTGTCCACGATGCGGCCGACATAGTCCCCGTAACGGGCATACTGGCGGCTTTGCAGCCGACGGAACCGGTCGCCGCTCACCACAAGGGGATCGAGCGCCAGCGTGTCGGGCCCTTTCAAAAGACGAGGTTCGAGCAGCAAACGCCACTTCTTATCCTGCAGCTCGGCAGGCACGGTCACCAGGAATTCGAGGTTGATCCAGCCGTTACGCTCGGCCACGTTGCGACGACTCGATGCCGTCACGGTAATCTGTTCGATCTCGAACGAAATCATCTGCTCCCCGGTCAGGCTATCCAGCGTGGTCGGGGCGAAATAGAGCACCGTACCGTCCTGTTTCCGGTAAGTGACGATCCGTTCAGGGCTCGTCCGGTTACGGGCGAGCGAGTCGGCAATTCGTTCCCGCTCCATCTCGGACTGCGGCCGGGAAGGAAGATTCAGGTTCACTTCGGTATCGGTACGCTCCAGTTTGCGGATGCCGCCGCAGCCCGCAGCAAGCGCGAGCAGCACGACGACGGCCGCATACTTCATCCGGCCGGTCGCCGGAAACAGCCTCCCGGAAATCCGGCTGCGGATACGACTACTCATGGTCCACGGCGCCGTTCACATCGACCGAAAAGATACGGCGTTTACGATCGGCCGTGGTGAGTACCTGCCGGATGGTGAGCGTCGCCCCGTTCATCCACTCCTCGTAGGGCACCGCAATCCGGTAATCGATGAAAACATCCTCTTTCCCGGAAGCATCGACCAGCGCATACGGCTGGCGTTCCGTCCAGAAACGGCCCGAAAGAAGACGCCGGCGCCGGTACATCTGCTGCTGATAACGTCCGTTGATCTGCACGTGCGGGAAAAGTTTGACCGCGTTGCGGTCGGGCGTGCTCAGCTCGGGAACGATACTCCAGCTCTGCGATGCGGGAACGGCCAGCCGGCTCACCTCGATGCGTAGATCCATATAGAGCGAGTCGCCGCGTTGGCAAAGCTGACGGCGCGTAACGCTGAGTTCGCCGCAGAACTGCGCCCTGCAAGTCGCAGCAGCCAATATACCTATCGTAATAAGAATCAGTTTCTTCATACCCATACCTCCTATTTTTTCGATCTGAACAGATAGACGAACGATATGCCGACCTCGGTGGGGCCGAAATAGTTGCGCTGCACATAGGTGCGCGAATCGGTACGACGGTACTCCGTGCGGACATAGCCCACGCCGATCATCGCCTCCAGGTTCCAGTGCGGCCCGAGATACCACTGATATCCGTAGCTTACCCCCACGCCGGCAGCCCATCCCTTGTAATGATGGGTGGCGAATGCAGGAAAGACGTTGAAGGGGAGTTTGAACCCGCCGACGTTGTAACGGCCGTAGAGCAGATGGGCGCCGAAGAAACTCCTGGTAAATTTTCCGCACAGCCAGTAACGATACTCCGGCTGCACCAGCCAGTGTTTGATCTGGTTGTCGGACCCGATCGTCCAGGGGTTGTAGTTGGCATTGAGGCTGAGCGTCGATTTGTCGCCGAGGGCCACCTCCACACCGAGGTTGGGTGTCGTGGTCAGCCAATAGAGCGCATTGGTCTTGACAGCCACCTGCTGCCCCTTCGCTTCCAGCGAAAAGAGGCTCAATGCGACCACGATCAGCATGAATGTTTTACGCATGGGAAATCCGATATTATCCGTTAATACTAAAAACCCCGAACTGGAAAAACGATTTGCACACCTATCGTTTTTCGCTTTTTCCGATTTGGAAATTCGTCGCAAATATAACACATTTCACCCAAATCGAACTTTGTATTCCGTTTTTCCACCTGCGGTTTAACCCGATCCGCGGATTCCGACCGAAAACGAAAGAGTCCTGCCGTCCGCAGCAACCGGAGCCAACGCATCAGAACGGGCATATCGGCGGAACACGGTGAACCGCGCATCCCGGTCGGATCTCCTTATCCAATGTAGCTGGTCAGGAAACGCAGCCCCTCCGGGCCGGGCTCGGCCACGACCCGCCGCACGGCGGCGGGAATGAGCACCGTCTCGCCCCGCCGGACAGCGACCGTATGGCCGCAGTCGTCCATAATACGTCCGGCGCCGGCGACGAAGACCATCGCGACGAACGAGTCGAGCGACGAGAAATTGCACGCATGGACGGCCGTAAGGTCATAGAGCGACGTGGTGAAGTAGGCGCAGCGCACCAGCTCCACGCCTCGGTCGCGGCAAGGCTCGTAATGCGTCCGGTAATCGTCGAGCACCCGGTAGTCGATCGCATCCTTTGCCAACTCGGTGTGGAGCTCGCGCATGCGGCCGTCGGCATCCGTGCGCCCGAAGTCGTAGATGCGGTAGGTGATATCGGAGGTCTGCTGGATTTCGGCGATGAAAGCCCCGGCGCCGATGCTGTGAATCCGTCCGGCCGGCAGGAAAAAGAGGTCGCCGGGGCGGATTTCATACTCTCTGAGCACGTCGGTGATCGTATGTCCGGCCACATGCGCCTCGTATTCGGCAGGGGTCACGGAGCGGGAAAAACCCGAACGCAGGCGCGCTCCCGGCTCGGCGTCCACGACATACCACATCTCGGTTTTCCCCCTTCCGCCGTGCCGCTCGGCAGCCAGCCGATCGTCGGGATGCACCTGGATCGACAGGTCCTGACGGGCGTCGATGAACTTCACCAGCAGCGGGAACTCCCGTCCGTAACGCGCATAGTTGGCCTCGCCGACCAGCGCCCCCCGGTAACGCCCGACAAGTTCCGGCAGGCTCACACCCGCCAGCGGCCCCTCGGTCACCACCGATTCGCTTCCGGCAACGCCCGACAACTCCCAGCTTTCGCCCACACGCCCGGGTCCGGAGGCGATCCCCTTGAAGGGTACGATCCGCTCTCCGCCCCAGAGGGTCTGTTTGAGCAGCGGTCTGAATTTGAATGGATACATCGCTCGTCTGGTTCTTTGCTGCAAAAATAGCAAAAATCCGCCTTTCCACCCGTCCCCATCCCGAAACCGGAAAAGAATTCCTATTTTAGCAGGTCGCTTTGCAACCCGGTTGCACCGGCGGCGCGTTATCTTTGCAACATGAAAAAGGCAAAGAACATGAACACTCCGCATACCCACGCCTGCAATTGCCACACGCACGCCCCTACGGGGGAGGCACATTCGCTCGGGGCCTACGCCTGGCCGCTGGTCTCGCTGCTGCTGCTCGGCGGCGGCCTGTTGCTCGATGCGGCGGGAGCTTTCGGGCATCCGCTTCTGCGGCTCGCATGGTACCTGGGCGCCTACCTGCCTGTCGGCCTCCCCGTGCTTCGCAGCGCATGGGAGCAGCTTCGCCGCGGCGGGCTGTTCAACGAATTCACGCTGATGACCCTGGCCGCCATCGGTGCGTTCTGCATCGGGGAGTACCCCGAAGGGGTGGCCGTGATGCTCTTCTATACGGTGGGTGAGATTTTTCAGGAGCGGGCCGTCGGCCGGGCCCGCCGCAGCATCGGCGCGCTGCTCGACGTGCGACCCCGCACGGCCAATCTGGTCGGAGGCGAACGCACGGAAGCCATCGCACCCGAGCGGGTCGCCGTCGGCTCGGAGATCGAAATCCGGGCGGGCGAACGCGTGCCGCTGGACGGCGTGCTGCTCGATGCCGAGGCGTCGTTCAACACTTCGGCCCTTACCGGGGAAAGCGTCCCCCGGCGCATCCGCAGGGGTGAAAACGTACTTGCGGGGATGATCGCGGAAAACCGCACCGTGCGCGTGCGCACCACCCGCCCTTTCGCCGACAGCGCACTGGCCCGCATTCTCCGCCTGGTCGAGCAGGCTGCCGACCGCAAAGCCCCCGCCGAACGGTTCATCCGCCGCTTCGCCCGCATCTACACCCCCGTGGTGACGCTGCTTGCCGCAGTCATCGCCACGGCTCCCTGGCTCTGGTCGCTCGTCGATCCGCAGTTCGCGTTTTCCTGGAGCGAATCGATCTACCGGGGACTCGTTTTTCTGGTGATCTCGTGCCCGTGCGCATTGGTGGTCAGCATCCCGCTCGGCTATTTCGGCGGCATCGGCGCCGCCTCGCGGCAGGGGATTCTGTTTAAGGGCGGCAACTTCCTGGACGTGGTCACCCGGCTCGGCACCGTCCTTTTCGACAAGACGGGTACGCTCACCGAAGGGACCTTCGAGGTGAGGGAGGTGCACACCGCGCCGGAGGTTTCGGAGCGGAAATTGCTCGAGACCCTTGCGGCCCTCGAAAGCCGCAGCACCCACCCCATCGCCCGGGCAGTGGTGAGGTACGCCGAAAATCGGGGCGTCGCCGTGGCGCGGGGAGCCGACACGACCGAGCATCCGGGACGGGGCGTGAGCGGCCGTCTGGCGCAGGGAGAGGCCCTCGCCGGCAACACCCGGCTGCTCCGCGAGCGGGGCGTCGAATACCCTGCGGAGCTCGACGCGTCGGCCGAAACCTCGGTGCTGGCCGCCCTCGACGACCGCTACCTGGGGTGCGTGACCGTCGCCGACCGGCCCAAACCCGACGCCCGCGAGGCCGTGGAAGCTCTCAAAGCCGAAGGCATCCCCCACATCGGCATCCTCTCGGGCGACCGGCAGGCATTGGTCAGCCGCCTTGCCGGACAGCTCGGGATCGACGAAGCGTGGGGCGACCTGCTGCCCGAGGGCAAGGCGGCCCGCATCGAGGCGAAGCGCAGCGAGAGCTCCCTGCCCGTGGCCTTCGTGGGCGACGGAATCAACGACGCGCCGGCCCTCGCCCTGAGCGATCTGGGAATCGCCATGGGTGGTCTGGGCAGCGACGCCGCCATCGAAACGGCCGACGTGGTCATCCAGTCCGACCGGCCCTCGAAGGTGGCCACGGCCATCCGCATCGGACGGGCTACGCGGCGCATCGTGTGGCAGAACATCGCCCTCGCTTTCGGGGTCAAGCTGCTGGTGCTCGTGCTGGGCGCGGGTGGGCTGGCGACCCTTTGGGAAGCCGTATTCGCGGACGTCGGCGTGGCCCTGCTGGCTATCCTGAACGCCGTGAGGATTCAGCGCAAACAATTTTAATGCCTGTAAGATATGAAAACCGACGAAGCGACCTGCCTGCAATCGCTCGAAGCGCGGGACATCCGCCCCACGGCTCTGCGGCTGCTGATCCTGCGCACCATGCACGACTTCGAGCGTGCGTTCAGCCTCGCCGACCTTGAGGATGCCCTTCCGAGCATCGACCGCTCGACGCTCTTCCGCACGCTCACGCTCTTTCTGGGGCGGCACCTGATCCACGGCATCGACGACGGAAGCGGCTCGCTCAAATATGCGCTCTGTGCGAGCGACTGCGACTGCGGGATCGACGACCTGCACACCCATTTCTACTGCACCTCCTGTCGCCGGACGTTCTGTTTCCGCAACACCCACGTCCCGCAGGTTCCCCTGCCCGACGGGTTCACGGCCGAAAACGTCAATTACGTCATCAAGGGACGCTGCGCCGACTGTGCGAAAAAGCCCTGACCTTGTGTTCGTTGGCCTGCAAGGCCATATTTTTCCGTCAGGATTTCCGTCAGGCCGGCTGCAATCCCGATTTTTTACCTACTTTTGTATGGGGACTCCCGCTGCATGAGCACATGGGATTCGACCGGAGCGACCACCGCCGCCATCGGCGGCCGATGTTGTTCCGCGGCCGGAGCAGCCCCGGGACGGGAGTGTTTTCCGCCTTTAATATTTATGCCATGACCGGATACAACATCGCCCTCGTCGTCCTTATCTGCCTGTGCATCGCCGCAGGGGGCGGGTACCTGCACCTCAGGCGCAGACTGGCGCGCACCCGCTTCGCGGAAGGGATCGTCCGCGCCATGCCCGACGTCATTTTCCTGGTCGATGACCGGCTCGTGATCCGCGACATAATCAACAACCAGCACAAAACGCTTTCCGCCCCGGTCTCCTCCCTGATCGGCCGCCCGGTCACGGAGGCCCTCACGCCGGAATCCGCCCGACAGGTGGCCGGCAACATCCGCAGCGCCCTCTCCGACGACAAGGTGCATACGGACCGTTACGCTGTGCGCCATAAGGCGGGGCCCCGTTATTACGAAGGGCGCTACAAACGGATCGGGCCGAACCTGGTCGTCTGCTTCGAGCGCGACGTGACCGAGCAGCATATCGACCTCACCACGCTCCAGCAAAGCGAACAATTGCTCAACGCCGTGCTGGACAACATGCCCATGCCGCTGATCGTCAAGGACATCGACGACGACCTGAAATACGTATTCTGGAACAAACGGTGCGAGGAGCAGGGAGGCTACACCCGCGAACAGATCATCGGACGCACCGACCTGGAGATCTACGGCCGCGAGCGCGGCAGCCGCTACCGCGAAATCGACCGCCGCATCATCTCGGAAAAAGGCTCCTACAAGGGAGAGGAGATCTACACCACGCCCGACGGGGTGAAACACGTGTCGATCGTAAACAAGAACGTGGTATCCAACAACCTCCACCATTGGCTCCTGGCCACGCGGTGGGATATCTCCGACCTGATCCGCACGCAGGACGAGCTGCTCAGAGCCAAGGAGGAGGTCGAGAAGACGCAGGCGATGAACCAGCTTATCCTCGACCACTCCGACAACGGACTGGTTTTCCTGTCGCCGGATTTCATCGTCGAGTGGGAAAACGTCGGCAAATACTCCCACCACCCGCGCGCCGCCCGCTATAAAAAAGGGGTCTGCTGCTACCGCAACATCCGCGACCAGGAGAGCCCCTGTCCGGAGTGCGTGGTCAGGAAAGCCATGCTCTCGGGACAACGGGAGAAGAAATCGGCTTCGCTCGAAGGCATCGACATCGAAATGACGGCCACCCCGGTTTTCGACACAGCCGCCGACCGGCACACGCTCAGGGGCGTGGTGCTCAAGTACGAGGACGTCTCGCTCCAGCGGCAGGCCGCGCGCGAGCTGCAGGCCGCTAAGGAGGCCGCCGAAAAGTCCGACCGGCTCAAGTCGCTCTTCCTCTCCAACATGAGCCATGAAATCCGCACGCCCCTCAACGCCATCATCGGATTCAGCGAGCTGCTGGCCCAGACCGACGATCCGCAGGAGCGGCAGGAGTATGCAGGGATCGTCAGCCGCAACAACGAACTGCTGCTCCAGTTAATCAACGACATCCTCGACCTCTCGAAAATCGAAGCCAACACGCTCGATTTCGTCCTGGCCGAAACCGACGTCAGGGGGCTCATGCGCACGCTCGAACTCTCCAGCCGCCAGAAATCGCTCCGCCCGGAGGTGGAAATCCGTTTCGTCACCGAGGAGGTGCCCTGCATGCTCCGCACCGACCAAAACCGTTTCATGCAGTTGATGACCAACCTCCTGGGCAATGCGATGAAATTCACGGAGCAGGGCTCCATCCGTTTCGGCTACGAGCTGCTGCCCGACGGGACGTGGCGCTTCTTCGTCACCGACACCGGGCGCGGCATCCCCGCCGAAAAGATCGGCGAGGTATTCAAACGCTTCGTCAAACTCGACGCCTTCACCAATGGCACGGGACTCGGGCTGGCCATCTGCCAGCATATCGTCGAGCGGCTGGGCGGACGCATCGGGGTCGAATCCGAGCAGGGACGGGGCAGCACCTTCTGGTTCACGCTGCCCGGACAGGAGACGAAGCCCGGAAAGGAAACGGAGGCATAACAGCATCGCGCTGCCCGCAGAGCCGACAGCGATGGTGCGGGAATATCGAATTTACAAAAGGTATGCGCAGAGCCGTTGGGGTTTAACGACCCGTGAACGGCACTTACCTGATCTTAGAAATAAGCGATGTGTACAGTTCGCAGCTGCGCACTTTTCTAAGCGCACCCTATTCAGGTCGTTCCGGAGAGACGACCCGTCTCGGGATTCATTATCCTCCTGCAAATAATCGGATTGTGTACGGCAATTTTTATTATGCCGAAATTTTCTTACCTTTGCCGGTGACAAACCCTATGTTAGTTATACCGAACTGACGTTGCCACGATTTCACAATTGGCAACGCAGCGCCGTTGGGGAGCAATCCCGCGAACGGTAAACATACGTCAGTTCAGTCTGTGTAGGGTTTGTCACCTGCGTTGTCATTTTTTTATTTATGACAAACCCTACACAATGCACTTGCTCCGGCAGTGCACGCCGCAAGGCCAGCCGCAGGCGGTTTCCGCCCTGCAACCTTTCGATTCGTTTCCATTTCCATCCGCCCGATTAGCAAATTACTGCTAATCAATTCGCTACTTTCTTTGTTATGCCCTGCGCACGATAAAGACGGCCACAACTAACCGCTTGTGCGGCTGACCTTTCCTCTGCCTGCCGGGGACGATCCGACGAAGTGAGGGGAAAGTATCTTTTTTCGGAATACGCGGCTTAGTTAGCCGTGAGCGGGATTGGCTCGCGTTGCTCGCCTTTCTCTTGCCTGCCGGCGGCGATCAGGCGGAGCGGCGGGCGGTATCTTATTCGAACTGCGCGGCATCGTCGGCCGGGGCAGGATTGTCTTGCTTTGCTCGCCGTTCCCTTGCCTGCCAGCGGCGATCTGGCGGAGCGGCGGGCGGCATTTTATTCGGACTGCGCGGCATCGTCGGTCGGGGCGGGATTGGCTCGCGCAGCTCGCCGTTCCCTTGCCTGCCGGCGGCGTCCCTGCAAGAGCCGGAAAATGCCGAAAGGCTACTTTTTTATTTTGGCGTGCAGCTTCGGGTAAACCCGGCTGCTCTCCAAAATAAAAAAGCTGCGACTTCATCGCAGCTTTTCCGGCTCTTGCGGAGAGAGAGGGATTCGAACCCCCGGTACAGTTACCCGTACACCGCATTTCGAGTGCGGCCCGATCGACCACTCCGGCATCTCTCCCGATGCTTCGGCCCCGGGCCGAAAACACTGGAGCTGTTGACGAGGCTTGAACTCGTGACCTCTTCCTTACCAAGGAAGTGCTCTACCACTGAGCTACAACAGCAATTTCCTCTCCTAAGAGTGGTGCAAAAGTAAACAACAAAAATGAATTGACCAAAAATTTACCCCACTTTCCGAATTATTTTTCGGTTGCCGCCCGCAAACCCGGCCGTCGCCCCGGGACGGATGAATCGGCGGAACAGGGCGCAGGGCCGCCGCAAGGGGCGGGTCGGAGATCGCAATGCGTAAAAATAACGCCACACAGAAGAAAAAACGGAGGGAAACGACGCATCTGACAAAAAATTGCTACCTTTACTTCCAACTTACAACCTAAATCAAATGAAACGGATATTGATAGTAGGCGCCGGGGGGCAGATCGGTTCCGAATTAACAACCTATCTGCGCAAGATTTACGGCGCATCCAATGTCGTCGCAACCGACGTGCGCGAATGCGGAAAACTGGCCGAGGGAGGCCCGTTCGAGGTACTCAACGCGCTCGACGCCAAGGCGATGTCTTCGGTGGTGGAACGGTATAAGATCGACGCGATCTTCAACCTGGTTGCCCTTCTGTCGGCCGTGGGCGAGAAGAATCCCCAGACGGCCTGGAACATCAACATCGGAGCGTTGATGAACGCCCTGGAGGTGGCCCGCGAGTACGGCTGCGCCCTCTTCACACCCAGCTCCATCGGCGCTTTCGGCCCCACGTCCCCCAAGGACAAGACCCCGCAGGACACCATCATGCAGCCCACGACGATTTACGGCGTATGCAAGGTGACGGGCGAGCTGCTGGGCAACTACTATTTCCGGCGTTATGGGGTCGATACCCGCTCGGTACGGTTTCCCGGCATCATCTCCAACGTCACGCTGCCGGGCGGCGGCACGACGGACTATGCCGTCGAAATCTATTACGAAGCGATCAAGGCGGGCCGTTTCACCTGCCCTGTGCCGGGCGACGTTTACATGGATATGATCTACATGCCCGACGCCCTGAGGGCCTGCGTGGAGCTGATGGAGGCCGATCCCGCGCGGCTCGTGCACCGCAACAGCTTCAACCTGGCCTCGATGAGCTTCACGCCCGAAATCATCTATGCCGAAATCCGTAAACGGATTCCCTCGTTCGAGATGACGTACGAAATCGATCCCGTAAAGAAGGCCATCGCCGAAAGCTGGCCCAACTCGCTGGACGACACCTGCGCCCGCGAGGAGTGGGGGTGGAAACCCGAGTGGGACCTGTCGCGCATGACAGACGATATGCTCGAGGTGATCCGCGAGAAATACCGCAGCGAAGTGGCCGTCTGACCCGCCCCCGTGCGATACGATGCACGCCGGAGCCGTCCCGTTTGGGGTTCGGCTCCGGCGTTCGCTTTGCAGCCTGCGGCCGGTCCGGTGCTGCAGCATCCCTCATGGGCCGTCGGTGATATCGGCTACGCACTGAAAGTGCGGACAGCCCCGGTGCATAACCCGCCGAAACGACAGGGCGGACTCTCCGCACCCGCCCGGCGGCTGACGTTGCACCCGGCAGCCCCGGCGCCGCTCAGAATTCCGAGGTGAAATGGAAGCGGATCTCCTTGAAATTCTCCTGAGCCAGCGCGAGCGAATAGCTCGTATCGGCCAGAAAAACGTCCCGCCCGTGCTTGTCCACGGCCATGTTGGTATGCTTGCGCCGCTTGAAGTCGGCCAACTGCGCCTCGTTGTCGCTCTCGATCCAGCAGGCTTTGTAAATGGAGATCGGCTCCCAGCGGCAGGCGGCGTTGTATTCGTGTTCGAGCCGGTACTGGATGACCTCGAACTGGAGGGCGCCGACCGTCCCGATGATTTTGCGGCCGTTGAGCGCGCTGGTGAAGAGCTGTGCCACGCCCTCGTCCATAAGCTGATCCACCCCCTTGGCCAGTTGCTTGAACTTGAGCGGGTCGGCGTTCTCGATATAGCGGAACTGCTCGGGGGCGAACGAGGGGATGCCCGTGAACTTGAGGGGCTCGCCCTCGGTGAAGGTGTCCCCGATCTTGAAGTTGCCCGTGTCGTGCAGACCCACGATGTCGCCGGGATAGGCCTCGTCGATCACCGATTTCTTCTCGGCCATAAACGCCGTGGGCGAGGAGAATTTCATCAGCTTGCCGCTGCGCACGTGCAGATAGTTATGATTTCGCTCGAAACGGCCCGAGCAGATTTTCAGAAAGGCGATGCGGTCGCGGTGGTTGGGGTCCATGTTGGCGTGTATCTTGAACACGAAGCCCGTCATCCGCTCCTCCGCAGGCTCGACCGAGCGTGTAAGCGTCGGCGACGACCCGGGCGACGGAGCGATCCGCACGAAGCAGTCGAGCAGCTCGCGCACCCCGAAATTGTTGATCGCCGAACCGAAGAATACGGGGGCCAGCTCGCCGCGCAGGTAGGCCTCCCGGTCGAACGGATCGTAAACCCCCTCCACCAGCTCCACGTCCTCGCGCAGTTGCCGGGCATAGCGTTCGGTGACGCAGTCGTCCAACTGCCGGGAGGCGAGGTCGCGGATTTCGACCCGCTCGGCGTCGGCCGTCTGCCGCTCGTCGCTCGTAAAGAGCGAGAGGTTGCGCTCATAGAGGTTATAAACCCCCTTGAACGTCGTTCCGTTGGAGATGGGGAAGGCAAGGGGCCGGACACGGATTTGCAGCTCCTTCTCGACCTCGTCCAGCAGATCGAACGGGTCCTTGCACGGCCGGTCGAGCTTGTTGATGAAAACCATCACCGGCGTGCGGCGCATACGGCAGACATTCATCAGCTTGCGCGTCTGCGTCTCGACGCCCTTCGCACCGTCGATCACGATAATCACCGAATCGACGGCCGTCAGCGTGCGGTAGGTGTCTTCGGCGAAATCTTCGTGGCCCGGCGTGTCGAGAATGTTGATTTTCACGTCGCGGTACTCGAAGCCCATGACCGACGTGGCGACCGAAATGCCGCGCTGCCGCTCGATCTCCATGAAGTCCGACGTGGCCCCCTTCTTGATCTTGTTGCTCTTGACCGCCCCGGCGACGTGGATGGCTCCGCCGAAAAGCAGGAGCTTCTCGGTAAGGGTGGTCTTGCCCGCGTCGGGGTGCGAAATGATGGCGAACGTGCGGCGGCGTGTAATCTCTTCCTGTAAAGTCATGTTTCGTGTATTCAGCGTTTTTCCTCCGGCCGCTCGCCGAGCGGCGGATAGTCGGCGTTGTAGTGGCACCCGACCGACTCCTTGAGTTCGCGGCCCTGCTTGATGACCAGGTAGGCCACGGCGATCATGTTTCTCAGCTCGCAGAGCTCGCGATTGGGTTTGGTCTTGTTATAAAGCTCCTCGGTCTCCTCGAAGAGAATGGCCAGCCGGCGCATGGCCCGCTTGAGCGAGAGGTTCGAGCGGACGATCCCCACATAGTTGGTCATGATGGTCTGCATCTCCCGCTTCGACTGGATGATGAGCAGCATCTCCTCGGTGTGCTGCGTCCCCTCGAAGTCCCAGTCGGGAATGCCCTCCTGGATCACGACCTTCGGGAGCTGCGCCGAGGCGTGACGCGCAGCCTGGTCGGCATAGACCACCGCCTCGATCAGTGAGTTGGAGGCCAGTCGGTTTGCGCCGTGCAGCCCCGTGCAGGAGGTTTCGCCCAGCGCATAGAGGCGATGCACGGAGGTCTCCCCGTTGGCATCGACCTTCACCCCGCCGCAACTGTAATGCGCCGCCGGGGTGACGGGAATCCACTCGCGCGTGATGTCGATGCCGATGGAAAGGCACTTTTCATAGATGTTGGGGAAGTGGCTCCGCACGGCATCGGGGTCCTTGTGGGTCACATCGAGATAGACGAAATCCTCGCCCCGCTTGGTCATCTCGCTGTAAATGGCGCGGGCCGTAATGTCGCGCGGAGCCAGCGAGCGCATGGGGTGATAGCGGTCCATGAACTCCTCGCCGTTCTGCAGCCGCAGGATGGCCCCGAAACCGCGCATCGCCTCGGTGATGAGGAAGTTGGGTTTCTCGCCGGGATGGTAGAGCGTGGTCGGATGGAACTGGATGAACTCCATGTTTTCGGTGATCGCTTTGGCCCGGTGGCACATGGCGATGCCGTCGCCCGTGGCGACTTCCGGATTGCTCGTCGAGGAGTAGATGTTGCCGCAGCCTCCGGTGGCGACCACCGTGAATTTGGCCAGCATGGTTTCGATCTCCTGCGTCTCCAGATCGAGCACATAGGCTCCGAAGCAGGTCAGCCCCCGGGTATGGCGGGTGACGAACTCGCCCAGATGGTGCTGGGTCAGCAGATCGACGGCGAAATGGTGCTCCAGGACGGTAATCCCCGGATGGCGACGCACCGACTCGACCAGCGCCCGTTCGATCTCGGCCCCGGTGAGGTCCTGATGATGCAGGATACGGTGCTCGGAGTGGCCCCCCTCGCGGTTGAGCTCGTAGCGGCCGTCGGGCGTCTTGTCGAAACGCGTCCCCCACCCGATCAGGTCGTCGATCAGCTCGGGCGCACGGCGCACGACCTGCTCCACGGCCTCCGGGTCGCACTTGCCAGCGCCGCAGACGAGCGTGTCGCGAATATGCTTCTCGAACGAGTCGGGCGCGTAGGTCACCGAGCAGATGCCGCCCTGTGCGTAGTTCGTATTGCACTGGTCGATCTCGCCTTTGGTCACGAGCGTCACATGACCGTGAGCAGCCGCCTTGAGCGCGAAACTGAGTCCTGCGGCCCCCGACCCGATAACCAGGAAATCGGTTTTCATAATTGACAGACTTAAGCGCCCAAAGTTACAAAATTTGCCCGATATAAACTACCCTGCCGCCCAAAAAGCACCTCCCGCTGCCATCGCCTGAAGCCGCAGCCTACGCACGGTAAGCGTGTGCTGAACGCTCGTCCCCGCATCCCGGCGGACGATTCCGTCGGGCCCGGTCGATAAACTGGGACAGAACAAGGCCGGCGGCGGATATTTTTCGTACCTTTGTCGCCACACAAAACCCGATCCCATGGAGCGACACATTGCCATCGACGACTTTGATTACGACCTGCCCGAGGCGCGGATCGCCAAATTTCCGCTGCCCGAGCGCTCGGCGTCCAAGCTGCTGGTCTATGACAGGGGCGCTATCGGGGAACGCCGCTTCGCCGAGCTGGGGGAGGTGCTTCCCGCGGGATCGCTGCTCGTATTCAACAACACGCGCGTAATCCGGGCCCGGATCATCATGCACAAACCTTCGGGGGCGCGTGTCGAAGTCTTTTGCCTCGAGCCGCACGACCCGGCCGATTACGAGCGGGCTTTCGCCGCAAAGAGATGCACCGAATGGAGCTGCATCGTGGGCAACGCAAAAAAATGGAAGGAGGGTTTCGTGGAGATCGCCTTTGAATACGGCGGCCGCCCGCACACCCTGCGCGCCTGCCAGACGGGACCTGCCGGAAGGGAGCGCATCGTGCGTTTTGAATGGACGGCCGACGCGACCTTCGGACAACTGCTCGAACACCTGGGGCGTATTCCGATCCCGCCCTACCTCAACCGCGAAAGCGAAGCCATCGACAACGACCGCTACCAAACCGTTTATGCCCGTTTCGAGGGTTCGGTGGCCGCTCCGACAGCCGGGCTGCACTTCACCCCGGCGCTGATCGACGAGATGAAATCACGGGGTTTCGACTTCGGGGAGGTGACCCTGCACGTCGGCGCAGGCACCTTTCTGCCCGTCAAGGACGAGGACGCCGCCCGGCACCCGATGCACACCGAGCATTTTGAAATCCGCCGTCAGACCGTCGAGACGCTGCTGAGCAAATGGGGCTCCGTCGTGGCCGTCGGCACCACGTCGGTGCGCACGCTCGAATCCCTGCCGGCCCTCGCTTGGCGCATCCGCACCGGCGGGACGCCCGCAGCCGAGCGTCCCGTGGGGCAATGGGAACTCTATGACCTTCCCGAAGATTTCGCAGGCGACGAGGCCCTGCGCATCCTGCTCACTTATATGGAGGAGCAGGGGCTGGAGCGGATCAAGGCGGCCACGCAGATTATGATTACCCCACTGGGATACCGGTTCCGGATCGTCAGGCACATCGTCACCAACTTCCACCAGCCCCGTTCCACGCTTCTGCTGCTCGTCTCGGCCTACGTGGGATCGGACTGGCGGCGCATCTACGACTATGCGCTCGGTCACGATTTCCGCTTCCTGAGCTACGGCGACTCGTCGCTGCTGATGCGCTGACCGAAACGGGACGGATCACCTGATGAAATCCGTCCCGCCGATTAACCTTTGATCGATAATCGCGACTGCATTTAATCGATCAAAAATTATACTGTACCATCAAATTCACACGGTTCGCATGGTTTTTGATTCCAATAGTGTTTTTCCGTGTACCGTAAAGAAATTCGCCAGCGATCTTACAGCTTGGGGTGAGCATATAGGAAACATTACCGAACATATATTCACCCCGTTTATATAAACCCAACACTTCATTGCTTCGTTCATGCTCCACTCGGACATCCGAATAACCTCCGCAAATAAATAAGCGTCCTACCGGATTAACCTGCACGGCTGCTTGCCAGCCCCACATAGGCACCGCCCGCACCTTATCTCTGTCCAACCCTTCATAAGCCAAATCGAGATTCGAGCCTGTCAGGTCTTGAATATAGGGGGTAATGCCCTCGCCGTAAACTCCGCTCATAAACAATACAACCGGACGAGCGATCCGAATACGTCCGCTAACCTGAGCGCCCCAACCGAACAGTGATATTCCCTTATCCTTATATTTGTCATGGAAATACATTGTGCGCAAGACCCCCGATGCACGGATATGGCTATCCCGATTCTTACCCCATGCAAACTGAACGTATGCCGGTACATCGGGCACACGCTGGAGCTGTTTGTAACCCATAAGATCATTGATTGTATTAACTGACGGCATCTCGGCGGCTATACCCACAGTAAAATGGTTGCGTGCAAATCTCTTTTCATACCGAATCATCGTCGCAAAATTGAAATTATACGAATTCGGTCCGCGGAAATCCACTGTCGAAGGCCCGGCCTGCAGGTCGCAAAATGTCGTGATGTCGCGCCCGAAGGTAAAACCCAGAAATGACACATAGGCAGATCGCAGCCGAGGCGTATAGCTGCCCTCGGAACCGCCGCGGAAATCCATATCCATAAAAAGTTGGATACGTCCCAATCCACGTGTGTTGGCAATGGACTTCACGAATATGCGAGATGTCGAAACATCCATCATAAGTTTCTGCTTCGCATTACTCTCATCGTACCCCGGCATATAGTTCAGTATATCGTTCGGTATATCGTAGGGAACAAAATCGATATTATCAGAAATCCCATTAAAATCATAACCTGCACGCAAAGCAACCATTCCTCCTACCGCGAGTGAATATTTGTTGTTTTTCGAGGTCAGGACAAACTGCGGCTTTTCGAGTTGCTGGAAGCCGGTACGATGCGTTTCCGCATAATCCATCATTGCATTTTCTTTCGCCATGCGCTCTAATGCCGCTGCCTCGCGCATGGATTGAATTGCAGCAGAAAGGTCTTCTGTCTCTTCGGTATCCTGCACAGAAATTAAGTACAGCATAGGCGAATACTCCTCTTTCGGAGCAGTGTCTTTTCGTGAATACCGCTGCGCGGATGCAGCATGCATACCGGCGAAAAGCATAAAACCAGCAACCAAAACATAAAAATTCTTCATATTCAAGAATTGGGCACACCCCGGCTCCTGCGGTGCGGTTGGCAAAAGAAAGTACAGAGCCGTTCATTCCTCCTATCGGAAAAATCCGGAATATCCGAGCAATTCCAATGCCCCACGCCTGGAACGACCACCCTGCAAAACCGAGCAAGAAAGCGTTTTCGATCACCTGTCCCCTCAAAACACGGAATTTCCGTCGAAAAAACGAAATACTTTCATCGGCAGGTTCTTTTACCCTGCAACGTGATATTAAAGATAGACAAAAATTTGCAAAATGCAGTCCGAACGGTCGTTTCCCGAACTCCGACCGGGTCATACAATGGCAACAATCGCTTAACGGAGAACGGACGTCACACCGCCTCTGCCGGGGAGCACGATTTCAGGGCAAGGTGCTTCACCCAGACCACGAAACCGCCCGTGAGGATCAGGTTGAGCGCAAGGGTCAGCACCGAGATGACGAGCGCGGGACCGCCGAGGTTGTAGCCGAGCGCAATGAAAATCACGCCTGCGCCCACCTCGCCACGGGTGAACATGCCGATCGAGAGCGCCAGCCGCTCGCTTAGCTTGCGGTCGCGGTAGAAGCACATCGGCACGAGTTTGCCCAGATTCGAGAGCAGCGACACGACCACCACATGCAGGGCCACCATTCCCCACGACATCATGGGCTGGGAGCCCGTGACCGAGTGGGCCCCCGCATGGCTCTCGGCAAAAGCGGTGCCGATGAACAGTGGCATGCTCAGGCCGACCAGAAACATGAAGAGGAACGACACGCCCGAGGCGGCCCGCCGCTCGGCAGGGGTGTCGATATGCCGCTTTTTCAGCAGCATTCCCAATACGAAGGCGGGGAGCAGCACCTCGATATGGATGCTTCCCTGGTCGCCCCACAGGTTTTTCGAGAGGTAATAGACGGTCTGCGTCACGGCGAACACCAACGCGGAATAGCCCAGGATGGCTTTCCAGTGCTGGGGCAGGTCGTATCGGCCCAGCTTCTGCCAGCCCAGCACCAGCAGCACCACCACGATCAGCACCACCACGAACATCTGCCACCGCAGCCCGATCATCAGGATTTGCAGCGGGATCATCAGCAGGATGGTATCCAGGTCGTCGAAGATGGCGAGCACCTGGATTTTCCGGTAGATCCAGCTCGAGCGCAGCCCGAGGGCGGCGAGCATCGTGAAGAGGATACCCGCCGAGGTCGGGGCCGCAAAACGACTCAGGAGCAGGTTTTCCTTCCACGCCTCGGCGCTGCCCCACAACTCCGGCGGCAGCAGCACCAGCACATAATAGACGGCAATGACGATCCAGGGCATCGCAGCCGTGGCCATCGCAATGAAATAGTCCCCGGCATAGGATTTCCAGCGCGACTTGTCGATCTCGAACTCCCGTCCGACGTTGATCATGATAAAGCCGAGACAAACGTAGAGCAGCGTATCCGTAATGGCCTTGAATTTGGGGTAGTCGGCTCCGAAAACGCCCGGAAGCAGTTGCGAAGCGACGAGCCCGAAGATCAGGAACAGGGAAAAGGAGAGCACTTTTCTCATCGGATCAGGGATATCTTTGGTTATGAGAGGTCAAAAGTAAACTTTTTTCGGCAGAATCCAAAATAATTCGGGCGATTCGCCGCTTTGCCTCTGTGCATACCGCGTACCGGAATGTACGAAACCGGAAAGTCGTCCGGCGAAAGATTTCGGAAACGCACCGCGCCGAATTAATAAAAAATTTGTATTTTTGCAGCCGGAAGGGAAAACAGGTTATCCGTATTCATAAAAATAAAAAAATCCGAATTATGCAGATTGTTGAGATCCATGCCCGTGAGATTCTCGATTCGCGGGGCAACCCCACGATCGAGGTGGAAGTCAGAACCGTTTCAGGCGCCTTCGGTCGCGCAGCCGTTCCCAGCGGCGCCTCGACCGGCGAACACGAAGCCCTCGAGTTGCGCGACGGCGACAAGGGACGCTACCTGGGCAAGGGCGTGCAGAAAGCCGTCGAAAATGTAAACAACATCATCGCTCCGGCCATCATCGGCATGAACGTCTCCGATCAGGTCGGCATCGACCGCGCCATGATCGAACTGGACGGCACGCCGACCAAATCGAAGCTGGGCGCCAACGCCATCCTGGGCGTGTCGCTCGCCGCAGCCCGCTGTGCGGCCGACTACTTTGGGATGCCGCTCTACCGCTATATCGGCGGAGCGAACGCCAAGACGCTGCCCGTGCCGATGATGAACATCATCAACGGGGGTTCGCACTCCGACGCACCGATCGCTTTCCAGGAGTTTATGATCCGTCCCGTCGGCGCGACCTCGTTCCACGAAGGGCTGCGCATGGGCGCCGAGGTGTTCCACAACCTCAAGAAAGTACTCCACAAACGCGGTCTCTCGACGGCCGTAGGCGACGAAGGCGGTTTCGCCCCTGCGCTCAACGGCACGGAGGACGCCATCGAATCGATCCTCGAGGCGATCAAGGCAGCCGGCTACAAACCGGGCCGCAAGGCGGAAGGCGGCGACGTGTCGATCGGCATGGACTGCGCCTCGTCGGAGTTCTTTGCAGACGGCATCTACGACTACACCAAATTCGAGGGGGAGAAAGGCGCCCGCCGCTCGTCGAAAGAGCAGGTAGCCTACCTCAAGGAGCTGGTTGCCAAATACCCCATCGACTCGATCGAGGACGGCATGTCCGAAAACGACTGGGAGGGCTGGCGACTGCTGACGGCCGAGCTCGGCGATCGCTGCCAGCTCGTCGGCGACGACCTGTTCGTGACCAACGTGGATTTCCTGCGCAAGGGCATCGAGATGGGCTACGCCAACTCGATTCTCATTAAGGTAAACCAGATCGGCACGCTCACCGAGACGCTCGACGCCATCGAGATGGCCCACCGCGCCGGCTACACCTCCGTCACTTCCCACCGCTCGGGCGAGACCGAGGACTCGACCATCGCCGACATCGCCGTGGCAACCAACTCGGGCCAGATCAAGACCGGCTCGATGTCCCGCTCGGACCGCATGGCCAAGTACAACCAGTTGCTCCGCATCGAGGAAGAGCTGGGCGACGAAGCGATCTACGGCTACACGAAGATTTACCGCAGCAAATAAATCGCGCACGCGACAAGGCAGAAGCCCCGGTAAAACCGGGGCTTTTTTAGTGTGTCCGCCCTCCCTGTTTGCGTTAGTATGCCATGCCCGACTGCAAAGCCCACAGACCGAACAGACTGAACAGGCGCACAGACCGAACAGAGCGCACAGACTGAACAGACCGAACAGAGCAGGCAGAGCAACCGGAAGGAGGTTCGATCTCGGGATAACCTCAAAGAGGCAACCTGAAGGGGACAACCTGAAAGGCGCGTCAATAGGGGCCGGATAAATAGGACGGCCAATAACATGATTACGACAATATGTCAGGACACAAAGGTAAAAAAAGCCCCGTGATCGAATCACGGGGCTTCGTAAAACCGGTAAGTTGCCTATTCGTACTCGAATGCAACCGTCTCGCCGACGGGGCAGCTAACCACGTTGTTCGTGTAGAACTTGGCCGAGCCTTCCACATCGGGCGTGTTGATCATCACCACGACGGTCATATTGTCGGTCACGTAGGTATCCTTCAGGGGCAGCGAAATAACGTGCTTCAGCGTGTTGCCGGCCTTGAATTCGCCGCTCAGCGCGAGGTACTGACCCATCACGTCGTTGGTGCTCTTGATATTGCCGGTACGGAGCGCATGGTCGTGCGTGCCGTAATCGCCAGGAGCGCCGTTGTTGACCTGCGCAGCCTTGATCCCGCTCTCGAGCAGCCAGGCGCCGACCTTATACCTTGCATCCTTACCAACCTTTGCGCCGATGGTCACGATGATTTCGTTGCCGACCTTCTTCGTGGCAACGCTCAACCCGGCGACAGCCTCGGCATCTTCCAGTTCGTTGTCGATGTAGGTCTTCATCTGCGTCGCATTGCCCTGGATGGAGCCGGTATTGGAGGTCTTGACGTTCTTGCGAAGGTCATACGACACCCAGGGGTAACCGGTCACACCCATCGCCTGTGCGAGGTACTGCGCCTCGATGGTGTACATCGGGTCGGAAGAGTTGTAGCTGTGACCTGCAACGAACACCACCTTGTCGGCGTAATCGCTTTGCTCGATCTCCCGGAGGGCACCGATAACGAAAGGACAGTAGCCGCAGCCGGTACCCGTGTGATCGATGGCCAGAATACGACGTTTGAAGCCGTTGTATTTGTCCGGCTGAGCATCGGCGGGAAGCGCAGGAATCTCGGTAACGGCACGAATGGTGATTTTTTCCGAAATCTTGGCATCCTTGGAGGCGTAAAGTACATAGTCGCCCGTCTGCGTTGCCGTAAAGCTGGCACTCGTCAGCGGGGTCTCGGGAGCGCTCTCCAGATAGATGGACGCCTGCGAGGTGATGTCCGCGCCGTCGAGCCATACCGTAAGCGTCGCGGCATCGGTGCCGTCAGCCTGGATGAAATTCGTGCTGGGCACGAGTTGAATATCACCCGTTGCGGGAGGAGTCGGGGTAGGTTCGGGATCGTCGCTGCTGGAGCAGGATATGCCGAGGAAAGCGATCGCGCTTAACCCGAGCAGGATGTTTGAAATTTTCATAGTTGTTTGCTGAATTAAAATGAGAAAGATGGTTGTGCTGTTATGTTAGAAAGACGAAGTGAGCAGCAGGCTTACCCCCGTGAAAGCGGGTTGCTCGCGGCAGACCCCGCCGGAGCAGACGAATCCCTTGCGGTTGCGGCCGAAGCTGAGCTGGATGCGCGTGCGGCTCTTGGTAAAGCTGAAGCCACCCGAAGGGTAGTGAATCGTGCTCGTAACATTCACCCCGTTTTCCGGGTAAACGCGGTCGAAATTCATCATATCGCTGAAGAAGAAACTCCACTTCGGGGCGATGTTGAACTCCAGCAGGAATGCCAGCCAGTCCGTACCGGCTTCATCCGCCAGTTCCCGGTCATTCGGCTTCACATGGTCAGAATAGAGGTACTGCAACTCCGCACGCAGCGAATAGCGGGGATTGAACTTGTAGGTAACATCGCCCACTACAATATTGGAGGCCAGCGTTTTACCACTCGTGCCGTGATCGGGGCTCCATTCCTGACGTGAGAGCAACAACGAGGTCTTGAGCGAGCGGTTCCACTGCCGCTCCACATCGACATTGATATCGCGCCATAAGAGGTTGGTTTTGTTACCAGTCTGCTTCTTGAGTGTGTAATACGTCGAGAAGTTAGCGTGGAGATTCCAGTATTTGTAGCGTGCACTCTTATTGCGCAGCGAATAGTACACGTCCACCTGACCGCCGATCTCCCCCTCGGGAGTCCCCTGGTAGGGGTTGAGGTTGGTCAGCAGATAGGTGTACTGGCGCGTCAGCGCTGGAATGTAGTTAAGCAGGTTACCCGTCCCCTCCCCGTAAATCGAGAGCAGGGTGCCCATGTGTTCCAACCGGCGGAATGATCCGAGCACGCTGAACCCTTTGTGGCTGTATCCGAGTTCGGCCAGATAGACATTACCTTTGGCAGCATTTCCCTTGGCGCCAACCGAATAAAGATCCTTTTCTCCCTTGGTGACGTACTCGAAGCGGGCCGTGATGCCCTTCCAGTCGAGGTTCAACCGACCGGAATACATATTCAGGTTGGGTCGCACCTGATCGGAAATAACCTGCTCTGCGCTCTTATCTTCGTCAATCTTCTGGTAACGGTTCACATAGCTTCCCTCGAGGGTGAACATCGCCTCCCGCAGTCCGAAGATATCGGCCAGCGAAACGCTCAGGTCGGCGCCGCGAATCCAGGAATCCTCATAGTCCATGTAAAGACGCGGACGCCCATAGAGTCCCTTGAACTGTACGTAGTTGCCGAAATTATAGATACCCCGGACACCTTCGAGCGAATTGTTGAAACCCAGCGCACGATCCTCGTAGCTGCGGAAGATCAGTCCGTTGCCGAACTGGTCGTAAATGTCGCCGACCAGGATTGCAAAGTTCTCGTCCTGCCACTGCACATATTTGGAAGCCAGCTTGAAGCCGTGGAACGCATCGGGAATGTTGTTGAATCCCTGCAGCATCGGCATATAGGCCTCCATCTGGATGCCGGCCGAGAAACGGCCGTAATTGTAGTCGAGTTTGAGGTAGTTGTTCGATCCGAACCGGTCCCCCGGAACGGCATAGCTGGCCACATCCATCATCTTCGTGTCGGCCACGTAATAGATGGAGTTGGTCTCGAAGCTGCCCGAGAGCTGTCCGTCGCCGAGACGGATCTGAGCGCCTGCCGAGAGCGCGCATGTCGCGCCCAAAAGCAGCAGCGTAATTTTTTTCATCACTTCTGAAGCTCTTTGATTTTCTGGAAAAGCTCGTATTCGCTGCCGGGCGTGTAGCCGGAGTGCGAGTAAACCACCCTACCCTCGCCGTCGATGATGTAGGATTGCGGCGTAGTCGAAACATTCATGGCACGCTTGAAGTCCTGGTTCTTGTCGAACAGCAGCACGAAGTCGTCCCAACCGAAGCCGTTGGCCATCGCGCGGGCCTTGGAAACCGAGCGGCTGTCGTCGATGGAGACGGCAACTACATTGAATTTGGCCGCCTGGCTCCATTCGTCGAGGTGTTCGTTGATGGCGTTGAGCTCCATAATACAGGGCTTGCAGGTCGTGGACCAGAACGATACGATCATCGGCGTGCCGGCCACAAGCGACGAGGTGGTGATCGTCTCGCCCTTTTCGTTTTCGATCTTCACGTTCGGAAGGTTCTGGGCCAGGCAGGCCGAAACCGTCAATCCGACAGCGAAGAGCAGACAGATGAATTTTTTCATGGCAAAAGAGGTTTACTTTTAATCAAGGTATATATCGTTTCAAAACCCCAGGGGATCTTCCGTAAAGGAAGATCCCATAGAGTTTTTCATTCATGCATTGCCTATCGGTTTGCGCGTGCGAGCTTCTCGGCCAGTGCTTTCGCATTCTGGCTGAGCCGCTCTCCGGCCAGCGGCGCGGCGCTCATATCGACGCGCTTGGCCGTCAACCTGGGCGAACCGAGGTCGAGTTTGATCATCTTGCCGAGCACGGGCGCCTTCACGTTGGTGCGCAGCTCGTCCACGCGGTAACCCCGGCGGGCTTTCATGTTGGCCGTCACCTCAGGCTCGTCATAGCCCTTGGTCAGCACGATCGGGGCATTGCCGCGGAAGAGTGCCGTCATGTACCCGTTCTGGCTGTAGTACACCGCCGGATAGAAGGTCTTGTCCCCGTCCACGTAAGGATTGATCGTGATGGTCTCCTTGTCCTTGGATACGGTTACCGGGAAATCGGGGGTGTTCGTCTCGGAAGTGTAGCTGCCGGTCGAACGGTATCCCATCAGGTACATCGGATCGCTCCAGTTGTTGAGGATCGGAATACGGATCGGGTCGGTCGGAACCGTCACCACGTCGCCGTCGGCGATCTGCAGGAACCACTTGGGACCGTAATCGACGAACAGGTTCTTGGTGGCTACGGCCGAGTAATTCTCGTGAATGAACAGATCCCAGGGACTCAGGTAATCCATACGATCGTAGTAGGAAGCATAAGGATCGACCTGGAAGCCGCGGCAAACCAACCGGTTCTTGCCTTTGTACTTCGCATTGGTGGTGATCACCATCGCTTTATACTCGGCAAACAGAGCCTGTACCTCCTCGCGGGTCTTGTTCGGATAGAGTGCGTAAACCTCTTCCGGGCAGGTCTCGGGACCGGGCTCCACGCCGTCGGCGATAGTCACCTTGAAGACGAACTCCTTACCCGCGGTGTTGGTAGCGGTAGCCGTCCAGTCGCCGAGCAGGTCCGTGAAGAGCGACGAGCTGACCGGAGCGTCAGGCGTATCCGAAAGCGACGTTGCTTCGCAATGGCCCTCGCCCATGGTCTCCTCCGAGTTGACCAGACCAACTACGAGCACGAACTCAGTCTCCTCCTCCGTATCGAAAGCGATGTTGAGTCCTTCGCTGCTGTTGACCATGTCCGCACCGGCAGAACCGAGATCCTGGCCGTACTGATCGAGCACATCCGCGTAAGTCGCGCCCTGGTTGAGAATCTTCGTCCACTCTGACTTGGTGTTGAACACATAGAGGGCCTTGTCGGCATCCCCGTTGGGGGCCTTGATGTTGAACCAGGTCTTGAATGCGGAGTTCTCGCCCTCCGGATTGTCGATATGCGTGACGACAACCACAGGGGCGGGCATCGTCGCCTGGATCGGGGTGAAGTCCGTACGAACCATGATCTGCTTGGTGATATCCTCCTCCAGACCGACGGTGATAAACGAGTACTCGATGCCTTCGAGCAGCACCTTGTCCCATGCATACAGTCCGGGCTCCACGCCGGAAAGCGTGTTGAGCTGGCCGTTCAACGCCATGGCCTGCATACCCTTCTCACCGACCTCTTCGATATAGGAATCGATCTCGGGCTTGGTGCCGAACAGGCAGCCGTAACCGGCGATCTCCTCGTCGGGCTCGATATAGATTTCGACCGAACGGGTCGTCAGAGAGGTCAGCTCCACGTTGACACTGTACTGCGAAGGAATGGCGTCGCCGGCATTGACCTTCTCGGTCTGCTGGAAACCGTACCATTTGATGCGATTGTCCTCGTCGGCTTCATAGTCCACTTCGCCGCAATTGCCCTCTTCGTCGCACTCGGCGATCATCAGGCGGAAGCACTGACCGGGCATGATCTCCCAGTAGTAAGCCCATTCGGGATCCTCGTCGGGATCGACGACCTCGCCGTGTTTGTACGTAATCGTCTGCGGACCCTTATACATGAGGCCGGTATGGATAAAGTCGAAATCGCCCGTTCCGAACTGCTCGGACATCGATTTGGCAATCATCCAGTCGCTTATGGCGATCTTATAGTACGTATCCGCCGAAACTTCGATATGGAACGAGATGTAATCGGGTCCCAGGTCGGTGATGGTGAACAGCTCCGTGTAATTCGTCGTGGTGAAATCCAGGTCCACCACATCGGCGAACTGGTCCTCCACCTTGTAAGCGAAGTAAACCGTGTATTCCGTAACGGCCTCGAGGCCGGTGATGTTGAGCTTGTTCACACCGTCGGTGAGGGACTCTACCTTACCGGTAGCATAAATCGTCGTTGCGGAGGGAGCCTGCGCATCGGCCTCGGCGACAATGTACGCATACTCGGGGATGGCAGCCGTGGTGAGCGTTATCTCCGCATCGTTGATGCTGACCGTACCCAATTTGACCTCGAAAGAGGGTTCAACCACAGGGGGGGGGAGAATCTCATCTTCAACTTTGTCATCAGAACATCCGGTGAATCCGACCCCGGTCAAAGCCAGAGCGAACGCAACGAAAAAACCAAAAAGATGTTTCATGTAAAAAATTTTAAATTAAGTAAGTGTTAAAATGGTGTTTCGTAAAAACTCGGCATAAATATAGATAAAAAATATGGAATATCGATCATTTTTTTAAGAGAAAACCACCGTTTCCTTTATAAACTGTAAGCAATCGCCCCACTCAACCCACTTGCTGTCAATCGGATAAAGCACCTGACGAAGCATGTGTGAAATCGCAAAAATTTTTTATCTATTTTTCTAATTGCGACCCGATTATCCGTCTGCGTCTCCGGCGACGGGCTGCCCCCGTACGATATGGCACACAACGAAGTCCGAGCGTTGCATGACAGACCGGACAGCGCAGCCCGGCCGGAAGCGGATTCGGGCCGGGCTGCGAGGTCGCACGCCGCGTTCACACCGTCATGATCTCCTTCTCCTTCCGATCGAGCGATGCGTCGATGAGCTTCGAGAATTTCTCGGTCATCTTCTGCGCCTGCGTCTCCCCGTCCTTCGCCTCGTCCTCGGGCATCCCCTCTTTCTGGGCCTTCTTGAAGGACTCGACCGCATCGCGTCGTGCATTGCGCAGGCTGATGCGGGCCGTTTCGGCCTCCTGCCGCACCTGTTTCACCAGGTCGCGGCGGCGCTCCTCCGTCAGAGGCGGAATGGAGAGCCGGATCTGCTCGCCGTTGTTGGAGGGGGTAAGACCGATATTGGAGTCGAGAATCGCTTTCTCGATCAACCGGATCATATTCCTGTCCCACGGCTGGATGAGAATGGTTTTCGCATCGGGCACCGTCACGCTCGCGACGCCCGACACGGGGGTCTGGGAACCGTAGTAGTCCACCATCACGCCATTGAGCGCATGGGGGGACGCTTTGCCGGCCCGCACGTTGAGCAACTCTTCCTCGAGGTGGTCCAAAGCCCGCTGCATTCGGTCAGAGGCTTCGTTCATAATGCTTTTGGTATCCATATATGATGCGTTTATTGTTGCTTGTCAAGGGTCTTCCGGATGGTTTCCACCAATGCGTCGAACTCCTCCGGTTTGTATCCGGTGGTCGCGACGATCACCCGACCGTCGGGGCCCACCAGGAAATTGCGGGGAATGAAGTTGGTCGCATACATTTTATATATGGTCTGCTCGGGATCGAGCCCCATCGGGAAGCGGTAACCCGTCTGTTCGCGGAAACGGGCTACCGTCTCGCGCGTCTCACCCCGGGATACGGGCAGAAAGACGAAGTCGCGTCCCTCGAAGCGGTCGATCAGCTCCGCCTGTACGCGGGTGAGCTCCTCGCGGCACGGCGGACACCAGGTGGCCCAGAAATTTACCAGCACCGTTTTGCCGCGCAAATCCGAAAGCCGCACGCTGCCGCCGTCGAAAAGCGACACCGTGAAATCGGGGGCTGCATCGCCGGCCCGCACCAGCGTTGCGGCGGCAGCTTGTGCCGCCTCGTCCAGCGGGTCGGATTCGGCCGTGGCGTCGGGCAGCACCTCGGGCTGCGGCTCCGCAAGTTCCGTGTCGGCGACGGCGCGGGCTTCGCGACGCTGCTCCCCGTCGGGCAGCAACCAGACGAGCAGGGCCACGCCCACCGCCAGGACGAGCAGAATCCATAATGTTCCGTTGCGTTTTTTTGCTGTCATGCTATTCCATTTTTACACGTGTGCCGATCCGTTCGCCCGCCAGCACCCGCTCCAGGTTGCCGGGGGTATCCATGTCGAAGACGACGATCTCCAGGCCGTTTTCGCGGCAGAGGGTGAAAGCCGTCATATCCATCACCTTCAGATTAAGACGATAGACCTCGCCGAAAGTGATCTCGTCGAACCTGACGGCCGCGGGGTCCTTTTCGGGATCGGCCGTATAGACCCCGTCCACGCGGGTGCCCTTGAGCAGCACGTCCGCCTCGATCTCGATACCGCGCAGGGCCGACGCCGAGTCGGTGGAGAAATAGGGGTTCGACGTCCCACCGCCGATGATGACCACCTCGCCCGCCTCCAGGCACTCGAGCGCACGCGCCTTGGAGTAATACTCCCCGATAGGCTCCATGCGGATCGAGGTGAGCACCCGCGCACGCACACCCTGCTGCTCGAGGGCCGACTGCAGGGCCAGTGAATTGATTACGGTGGCCAGCATGCCCATCTGGTCCCCCCTCACGCGGTCGAAACCCCGGCCGGCCCCCTGCAATCCGCGGAAGATGTTTCCGCCGCCGATCACGATGCCCACCTGCACGCCCGAGCGGACGGCCGCGGCGATCTGGGCGGCATAGGAGCGCAGTACGTCGGTCGAAAGACCGTAGCCGCAGGAGCCCTGTAACGACTCTCCGCTGAGCTTGAGCAGTATTCTTTGGTATTTGGTCATGGAACAAAAAGTGTCAATCGGGTTTGTTTTGCGAAGATACGCATTTTTTGTCAAATATTGATGGATAATCGCTATCTTTGCGTAACTATGGTGCTGACGGAATACACGCTGCTCGGGCGGATCGATTCGCCCGACGACCTGAAAAAGCTCTCGCTGGAGGAGCTGCGCGCCTACTGCGACGAGCTGCGCGGCTACATCATCCAGCAGTGTGCGACCAACCCCGGCCACCTGGCCTCGAGCCTGGGGACGGTGGAGCTTTCGGCCGCGCTGCATTACGTATTCCGCACGCCCGACGACAAGATCGTATGGGACGTAGGGCATCAGACCTACGCCCACAAGATCATCACCGGCCGCCGCGAGGCTTTCGCCTCCAAACGCCGGCTGGGGGGCATCAGCGGATTCCCCCGCATGGACGAAAGTCCCTACGACGCATTCGGCGGCGGCCATTCGTCGGTTTCGATCTCGGCGGCGTTCGGCATGGCCAAGGCGGCCGAACTGCGGGGCGAGCGGCGTCAGGTGGTGGCCGTCATCGGCGACGGCGCCATGACCGGGGGGCTGGCTTTCGAGGGGCTCAACAACGCGGGGGCCAGCAAACGGACCAACCTGCTGGTGATCCTCAACGACAACAACATGGCCATCGACCAGGCGACGGGGGCCCTGAAAAACTACCTGCTCAAAATCTCCACCTCGGTACGGTACAACCGGCTCAAACGCCGCGTCTGGCGGGCGTTTTCCCACGTTCCGCCCCTGCTGCACCTCTGCCAGAAGACGGGCAACGCCGTCAAACAGGGGTTGCTCAAGAACAGCAACCTGTTCGAAAGCCTCAACTTCCGTTACTTCGGCCCCGTGGACGGCCACAACCTCAAGGAGCTGGTGCGCGTGCTCGCGGCCCTGCGCGACATCGACGGCCCCAAGCTGCTGCACGTGATGACCGTCAAAGGCAAGGGCTACCTGCCCGCCGAGCACGACCAGTCGGTGTGGCACGCCCCCGGGAAATTCGACCCCTCCACCGGCCGACGGCTCTCGGGCGGCGCCGGCGCCGCCCGCTACCAGGACGTGTTCGGCGAAACCCTGGTGGAGCTCGCCCGGCAAGACCCCCGCGTGGTCGGGATCACGCCCGCCATGCCGTCGGGCTGCTCGATGAACCTGCTCATGCGCGAGATGCCCGACCGCTGTTTCGACGTGGGCATCGCCGAGGGGCATGCCGTGACGTTCTCGGCCGGCCTGGCCGCGGCAGGGATGCGCCCGTTCTGCAACATCTACTCCACCTTCATGCAGCGGGCTTACGACAACGTGATTCACGACGTCGCCCTGCAACGCCTGCCCGTCGTGCTGTGCCTCGACCGGGGCGGATTGGTCGGCGAGGACGGGGCGACCCACCACGGAGCGTTCGATCTGGCCTATTTCGGGCCGATTCCCAATCTGATCGTGGCCGCGCCGATGGATGAAGCGGAACTTCGGAACCTATTATATACGGCCTTGCTCACGGAGCAGCCCTTTGTCATCCGCTATCCGCGCGGCCGGGGTGCGGGGGTGTCCTGGCGGGGCGTTCCCTTCGAGCAACTGCCCCCGGGCCGGGGCCGCCGCCTGCACGAAGGCCACGACGTGGCCGTACTGAGCATCGGCACGATCGGCAACTTCGCCGCCGCAGCCGTCGCACGGGCCGAAGCGGAGGGGCTGAGCGTGGCCCATTACGACCTGCGCTACTGCAAGCCCCTCGACCTGGAGCTGCTCCACGAGGTCGGCCGCTCGTTCCGCAGCGTGGTGACCGTCGAGGACGGCGCAGTCTGCGGAGGCGTCGGACAGGCCGTCACGGCCTTCTTCAACGCCCACGGCTATCCGGTTCGGGTACGCTCGCTGGGCATCGGCGACACGTTCGTAGAACACGGCACGCCCGACGAACTCTACGCCCTGTGCGGCTACGACGCCGAAGGCATTTATCATGCGCTGAAAAGTTTCCGCTAATCCCCTTTGCGGCATAAAAAATGCGATTCGACGCCCCAAAAACAAGGGGTGAAAATCGTGTTCGTATTAGTTGTGATTGCCTTGCTGATCGTGGGGGCCGTATATGGAATGGGGACGGACAGCATCGACCGCCATACCGTCAAATCGTTGGACATCAATCGTTATATGGGCGATTGGTACGAAATCGCGCGTTACGACCACCCCTTCGAGCGGGGGCTGGTGGAGGTGAAAGCGACCTACCGCATGGCGGCCGACGGACGGATCGAAGTCGTCAATTGCGGCATCGACTATCGCACCGAACGAAGCCGCGTCGCGCACGGCCGCGCCAAGCTCACCCCGATACAGGGTAAGCTGCGGGTTTCGTTCTTCTGGTTCTTCTATTCCGACTACAACGTGATGGAGCTGGACAGGGATTACCGCTGGGCAGTGGTCGGAAGCCGCTCGAACAAGCACCTGTGGATTCTCGCGCGCGACCCCGTGCTGCCGGGACGCACGCTCAACCATATTTTACAACTCGTGGAGCGGCGGGGCTACCGCTCCGGCCGGCTGCTTTTCGTCGAACAGCAACGTCGCTCCTGAAATGGGGACGCAAGGCGCCGTCATTCGATTTCGCGCCGGTTCATCAGGGCGTGAGTGATCGTCAGCTCGTCCACGTATTCCAGCTCGTCCCCGAAGCCGATGCCCCGGGCGATGGAGGTGATCTTCAACCCTTCGTATCCGCGCAGGCGGTTCATCAGGTAGAAAAGCGTCGTTTCGCCCTCCACCGAGGTCGAGATCGCCAGGATCACCTCCCGCACACCGCCCCGTGCGATCCGCTCGGTCAGCAGGTCGATTTTCAGGTCGGAGGGGGCGATCCCCTGCATGGGCGAGATCACACCGCCCAGTACATGATACAGTCCGCGGTACTGGCGCGTATTTTCGATCGAGAGCACGTCGGCGACCTGCTCCACCACGCAGATGGTCGAACGGTCACGTTCGCGGTCGGCGCATATCGGGCACACCTCTTCGTCCGAAAGGTTGTTGCACACGCGGCAATAGCGGATTTTCTGGCGGAAGTCGTCGATGCTGCGGGTCATGTCAGCCACCGAATCGGGCTCCATGCGCAGCAGATGGATCGCCAGACGCAGGGCCGTACGACGGCCGATGCCCGGCAGTTTGGAGAGTTCTCCGACGACGTCTTGCAGGAGTCTGGACACGGCAAAGAGAAAAAGAGGGTCAGATCGTTTCGATGCGGGCGGCTTCGATCCACCCCTTGTTTCCGTCGGCGATCACGATTTCGCGCCAGTCGCCCAGCGAACCGGTGATCTTTACGGGCGTTCCTTCGTGCAGCACGAACAGGTCGGTAGCTCCCCCGTCGGGCGAGCTCTTCACCGATGCGGAGGCGGCCATGACGATAGCCGTCCGCGCGTCGGTCAGCTCCCGCCGCTGGGCAACGGCGAAAGCGGTGGTGACCGCGAAAAGACAGAGCGCCGCCAACATGCCGTAAAAGCCCGTTTTCCGCAGCGCGATCCGGCGGGCGAGCAGATAGAAGAGTACCAGCGCAAGCATGGCAGCCAGCGACAGCAACGAGAGGACGCTCCAGGCGGTGCCGCTCAGGGTGTGGCGCAGGGCGCGCATCCAGCTCCGCAAAAAGAATTCGGGCACGGCCTCGATATGATCCTTCGTCGATTTTTCGGCGACCTGCAGGTTGTAGCGGATATCCTCGTTGCCGGGGTCCAGACGCAGGGCCCGGTGGTAAAAGAGAATGGCACGGCCCGTCCGTCCCGCCTTGAACGAGGCGTTGGCCAGGTTGTAATAGAGCTTGGCCGAATAGAGTCCGCGGGAGAGAATCTGCTGGTAGCCTTCAATGGCTGCGTCGTAGCGGCCGTTGATATAGGCCGTGTTGGCCGCATCCCACAGCGCCTCGGGCGTTGATGCCTCGCCGTCCCGCGCTTCCGTCATCCCGGCAGCGACGCCAGCCGTATCCACGGCCGGTGCCGGAGCGAGCGAGTCGGCCGGCTGCCCCCAGGCGGCAGCGGTGACGGCCAGCAGCAGGAGCGAAAATATCAGATAACGTTTCATACCTATCGCTTATCGTTTGATGACGGATTCGACGGAGGAGACCAAATCGAGCCCTTCGCGGTATATGTCGCTCATGCGGGCCGAGGCGACGGGCGAATACTGCGCCTCCTCGCAGCGGGTGATGATCGACGAGAAGCGTTGCGCCTCCTCGGTCGCCACGCCCCGCCTGAGCAGCTCTTCCCGCACGTTCTCCTTGGTCAGATTCGCCACCGGTATATTGAATTTGTCGCTCATGTATCCCCAGAGCGCTCTGAGCATCTCCTCGTAGAAAGCCTGCCGGTTCTGCTCGGTCATATAGCGACGCGCCGTCCTGAACCGCTCCACGGCGACCTTATTGGCCCGACGGCCCCGCACCAGAGCCATGTTCTGGCTGTCGCGTATCTGCTTGCGCAGCGCCGCATAGATCAGCACGAAGAGCACCAGGATGCCGCCCAGCAGGATGAAATAGGCTCCGCTGAAAAGGAACGGCCCCGCGACGGTGCGCAACTGCGCCCTCCCCAGCTTGATGAAACGGATATCCTGCCCCAGCATGCGCACGTCCTCTTTCGTAAGCCCCTTGACCACATAGCTTTCGTTCGGGCCATTGGCATCGGGCGTCACCTCGAGCGTCGTCTCGCCCGAAGCGAGGGTGACGTAACGCATCTGCCCGGGATCGAAATAGGTGAATTCGACCGGTTCGATCCGATAGCTCCCCTCCGCGCGCGGAATAAAGGGGTACTCGAACTGCCGGTAGCCCGAGGTGCCGGCCGCCGTGGTCTTGATCGACTCGGTGGTCTTGACGTCGTACTGCTCGAACGAAGCAGGCAGCGTCAGCTTGGGAGCCTGCACGAAAGGCAGGTTGCCCGTGCCGCTGATGCGCACCGTAAACGTGCCCGAAGAGTTGGCCCCCAGCGGCCCCTGCGGAGGCGTCGCCTCCATCGTGAAGCGTCCCACGGCACCCGAAAAGCTGGACGGGGCACCCGCCGGCAGCTCCTTGACCGTGATGCTGACGCGCGGCGTCTGCACGCGCCGGCGCACGTCGTACACTTCGTGTCCGCCTCCGAAGAAGGGATCGACATTGCGGCTGCTCTGCACCACCACCTGGGCGATGGCGGTGATGTCGGCAGGCTCAACGGTGAGCGTCCCCGCCTGCTGCGGGTAGAGCAGGTATTCGCGGACCACGACCGACTCGTAAACCTTTCCGCCCAGCGTCTCCCGCTGCCAGGCGGCGTTGCCGACGTTGAGTTCCTGGGCCCAGAAGCCATTGAAAGAGGGGAATTTGATGTTTTCGTACCCTACGATCGGTACGCGGCGGTAGAGTTTGAAGGTCGCACGCAGCGGCTCGCCCTTGAACACGACCTGACGCGAGACGGAGAGCCGGAGCAGAATGTCATCCCGTCCGACCTGCCCCTGAGCGGCGGTCTGCGCATCCGTTCCGGCCGCAGAGCCGCCCTGCGCCCCGGAAGAGCCGGAAACGGCAGGTTGCCCCTTGCCTCCTGCAGCCCCTTCGTCCACCACCTCGATCGGCAGCGCACGGGTCGAATAACTCCTCTTATCTACCTGGATCGAAGCCGCACCGACGGTCGCGTTCCCCGCCTGCCGCGGCAGCAGGACGTAGGTGATCGTATATTCGACGCGCTTGGTCATCGAGCCATTGACGATCTGCACGGACTGCCCGCGCGAAACCGTCGGACCGGCCAGCACGTCGAAACCCTCGAAAGAGGGGGCCTCGAACGTGTTGTCGTCGGGCATTGCGTCCAAAGAGAACTCCACGCGGAACGCCTCGCCCATCGGAACGATCATCGGGGCGTTGGCCTTAAAGGTCACCGGCTCGGCGCCGAACGCTCCCCCGGCGGCCAGAAGCGCCGCCAGAAGGCTTATCAACCTGACATAAAATCCTTTCATCGGCTCTCAGTTTTTCACGGACAATCCCCGGATAACATCCGCGGCGGAAAAGGGCCCCGTCGCCGGGAGCTTTCCCGGCGACGGACACCCGTCTTCGCTTCAAGGATCGTGCTGCGGATGCGCGACCCCGCGGCCCGGAGCCCGTTCCGCACAAAAGTCAGCCGGCCGCAAGCGGCCGAGCCGACTGCGCATCCGCCTTTGCACGCCTAACGAAAAGCGCGGCAGTTTAGTGCTTGAACGCTGCAAAAAAATCGTTCCCCTTGTCGTCCACGATGATGAACGCCGGAAAGTTCTCCACGTAAATTTTGCGTACGGCCTCCATGCCCAGCTCCGGGAAATCGACCACCTCGACCGACTTGATCGAATTCTTGGCCAGAATCGCCGCCGGCCCGCCGATGGAGCCCAGGTAGAATCCGCCGTGCTTGCGGCAGGCGTCCGTCACCTGCTGCGTGCGGTTGCCTTTGGCCACCATCACCAGCGATCCGCCGTGCTCCTGGAACAGATCGACGTAGGGGTCCATCCGGCCCGCCGTGGTGGGGCCGAAGCTGCCAGAAGCCATCCCCTGCGGGGTTTTGGCAGGACCGGCGTAATAGACCGGATGTTTCTTGAAATACTCCGGCATGGGTTTTCCCTCGTCGAGCATCTGCTTGATGCGGGCGTGGGCGATATCGCGCGCCACGATCAGCGTGCCTTTGAGGTTGAGCCGCGTTTTGATTGGGTATTTGGTCAGGATCGCACGCACCTTGTCCATCCCTTCGTCCAGGTCGATATCCACCGCGGGCGACATGGCCGGAGCCTGTGCCGGCAGGAAACGGGCCGGGTTCTTTTCGAGCTGTTCCAGGAAGATACCCTCCTCGGTGATCTTCGCCTTGATGTTGCGGTCGGCCGAGCAGCTTACCCCGATCGCCACGGGGCACGAGGCCGCATGGCGCGGTGCGCGGATCACCCGCACGTCGTGCACCAGGTACTTGCCGCCGAACTGGGCGCCGATGCCGCTCTGCTGGCAGATTTTCAGGATGCGCTCCTCCCACTCCAGGTCGCGGAAACAGCGGCCGCCCTCGTTGCCCGAGGTCGGCAGCTCGTCCAGGTAGCCGGCCGACGCCTTCTTGACCGTCGAGAGGCACATTTCGGCCGAGGTGCCGCCGATGCAGACGGCCAGGTGGTAAGGCGGACAGGCCGAAGTGCCCAGGTCCTTGATATGCTCGCGGAAGAAAGCCTCGAGCGATTCGTCGTTCAGCAGCGCCTTGGTCTGCTGGTAAAGGAACGTCTTGTTGGCGGAGCCGCCGCCCTTGGTGATGAAGAGGAACTTGTACGCATTGCCCGGCACGGAGTAGAGGTCGATCTGGGCCGGGAGGTTGGTGCCCGAGTTTTTTTCGTCGGTCATGGTGAAGGGCACCACCTGCGAGTAGCGCAGGTTGCGGTCACGGTAGGTTTCATAAACCCCGCGCGAAATGCACTCGGCATCGTCCGCCCCCGTATAAACGTCCTCGCCCTTCTTGCCGATGCAGATGGCCGTGCCGGTGTCCTGGCAGGTCGGGAGCTCCCCTTCGGCCGAAACGACCTGGTTGAGCAGCATCGTGTAAGCCACGAACTTGTCGTTGTCCGTCGCTTCGGGGTCCCCGAGGATTTTGGAGAGTTTCTCCAGATGGGCGGCCCTCAGGTAGAACGACACGTCGTTGTAAGCCTCGCGAGCGAGCAGCTCGAGCCCCTTAGGGTCGATTTTGAGGATGCGCCGGCCGTCGCACTCGACGATCTGCACGTAATCTTTGGTCAGCAGACGGTATTCCGTCGTGTCACGGTCGATAGGAAATGGTTCCTGGTAGATGAAATCCGACATGGTTTGGTATGGTTGTTTATGTTTGTGACGCATGTAAATCCCTGCAAAAATACGAAAAACTCTCGGGATTGCGCAACTATTTTTCTTCTCCTGTTATTTATTTCACAGGAGTACATTATTGCGGTAATTTTTGTATCTTTGTTTGGGAGTCATGCAGGCGAGTAATTCACCCTCCGTGCAGCTCGACGAAGGGCGCAGCCCCCGGCAGCCCGCCTGTTCGACGGGAAGAACGAAAGAGAATGCCCATTTAAAATAAAAGCCCCATGAAAACCTGTAAATTTTTAGCGATGTGCCTTTTGGCCGCCATCTGCGGCATGAGCTCCTGCCATGAAAAAGACGACGGTTCCCCGGACGACGGAGGAACGAACTACCCCGTGACGACCCAGTTGGGTCAGCGCACCTGCGTCGGCACGATTGTTACGTTATTCGACCTGCCCACCCGAACGAGTCCGATCGCGCCCGATTTGATGCTCGGACTCGAAACCGAGACCGAAAGCTACATCCTCTCCTATAACGGGCATTGGGAATCCGAAGATAAAATAACCATCGACGGCACCGAATATGCCGTCGGCGACCGCGTCGAAATCACCGGAATGGCGAGCAGTACCAGAATTTCCGACACCCAGGAGTATCTCCAACTCGAAATCCTGACCATCGCAAAGACATCTCCCGTTACGACCGTGCTGGGTCAGCGTACCTGCGAGGGCACGATCATCTCGATGCCCAACCCGCCCACCGGAACATCCGAACCGCCCCTGCCCGGCATGGTGCTCGGACTCGAAACCGACACCGAAA
>ERZ1026916.72-NODE-72-length-74024-cov-9.364734_pt1 | contig 74024 bp, 81 predicted proteins | sample MGYA00519465_ERZ1026916 | MGnify/ENA primary metagenome ERZ1026916 (study PRJEB26926, sample SAMN06164880) | human gut metagenome | biome: ENVO:00009003; feature: ENVO:2100002; material: ENVO:00002003 | host: Homo sapiens | place: USA | collected 2012 ... | reverse complement strand
GAGATTTCTGCCTGTCTCGTGGGCTCGGAGATGTGTATAAGAGACAGGAATTAGTTAAATCTTATGCTATTGATCAGGAAAGTGGTTTTGCTCCTATCATACTGAGTACAGCTATCGAACAAGAAAATGTATTCAGCGAAGGCATTAGCAACAAGATTACCTTTACAAAAGATGCTGAAGTTCAAACTCCGGGACAATTCTTGGTTCGTGTTTCTCCTACCAACGCCGTTCTGACACCGGACATGATTTCTTTGGTAAACAGCCAGGGTGAAAATTTGGACGGAATCTTGGAAGTAGTAAAAGTTGAAAAGTCTGAGGTACTGTTGAGCCGCGCTGCCAACGAAAGCGGTTTGTGGAACGTAACTGTTCAACTAAAGAACTACGGTGACGGAAAAGCTTTCGATGCAGCTACCAGCAATGAGGGTAAAAAAATCTTGTTCGCCGCACAAGTAAACAATACTTTAAGCACTTCAGAAACAAGATATGTAACTTCTTCTTACGATCTGACTTTAGGTTGGAAAGAATTTGAAGGAGCTAATAAATTGAACTATTTTGTTGATACTAAGAATGTAGCTGAAATCAACAACCGTTTTAGTAATACTAGTTTGAGTTTGAAAGAACAAACAGCTACTATTAATTATAACGAATTAGAATGGATAAATGAAGCAGCTGTAAAACCAACAGAAAAAAATACAAAAAAAGGCGATGACCGTTCTCGCAAATTATTATACCCTGCAGTGCAAGGACAAGCTTTAAAAATTGCTCTGTCTTCTTCTAACGATGAAGTAGTTGCTCCTACAAACATCAGAGCTATCTATGTTGTATTGGATAAGCAAAATGCTGTTGAATCAGCTCCGTCAGAATTGAACGCATGGAACAGCTATACTTATACAGGTTTGAATACCGTAGTTGAAGGAACTTCTACAGAAATTACTATTGACAGTGAAAAAGCCATTGATGATATTATCGGTTTCCGCGTTTATGCTGTAAACTTCGATGGTACTTTGGTTGATCCCGATGGTAAAGCATTCTATGTTAAGATAGGAGATAAAGCAACAGCTTGGGATGCAGTCAACACAACCATCATTCCGTCTTCTGATGCTTCTATTCTCGTAAACATGACTCAATCAGCAAAAGAAACTATTAAGTTGAGTGCATTAACCAAACCATTCTCTGCAACATGGACTACTGACAAGCTTGAAGCATTAGGTGAATCACCTATATTTAACGCATACTTCGAAGACGCAGAAGGTCATGTAATTTATGACACCAATGGTATGTTGAACGCTACTCTCGATAAAGTTGATTTCAGCAAGATTGCCAAAATATATACTAGACCGACTGCAACAAAATGGTCTATGTACGAAGATGAGAAGACTTATTCCGGTACTTTGACTATTAAGAATGAAGATGGTTTCGTATTAGCTACATTGAATGTATCAATGACTAAAGAGTTACCAAAAGAACTGCCTGCAGGATTCTCATTCAAAGATAAACAAGTAATTGATGGTGTTTACAATTGCTATCTGATTGCTAATAACTGGAAAGCTGAACAGGCGGTCAATGGTACTATGCCTATCGAAAACTTTATCAACTTCGGTGATGGTGTTCAGTCTCAATATCAAGTAGTATTGGCAGAATCTCAGAGAAATGCTAATAATGCACTCGAATCACAGACTAAAAAAGGTAATGAATCGATTGATGTACAAACCGAATTCATCGACAACAAAACAGAGCATGCTACTGTAGTTTCTTATAACTATGGAGAAATATCTTCTAAGAAAGATGAAAAAGGTAATTATATTCCTGTAGTCATTAAAGCAGCTGAAATCAAAACAGTTTATTGCTGCTTCTACAAGAAGGAAGTGCATACTTGGAATTGGGCTACTAACGACCAAGTAGGTACTATTGATGGAACTAATTACGCAGAGAAAGACGATAAGGGTAATTACAAACGCGAATTGCCTTCTACTACTCTGGTTTACGGTAGCAATTCTGAAATAGCATACAACAACTTTATCTTTGGTCAGAATGCTATTGACGGAACATTCTCTAAACTGTTGAGCAAACCTTACGAAGAAAGTTTGGTTATTAAGAGTGCTAAATTAGTTTCTGATGCAACTCAGAAAGAAGACTACTTCTCAGTAAGCACTGACTTGAAGTTCACAGCAATCAAGACAGACCTTGGTTCTAATCCGAAGGAAAATGTTCCTTCTACATTGACTGTGACTTGTGTTGATTCTTACGGACACGAAGTTGTCATCCCATTGAAGATGACTGTTGCTCCCCGTAAGTAATTGAAACAACAGTCAATTCAAACTCTAGAATAAGTTCTCCCTCATGCATGAGGGAGCTTATATAATAGAAAAACTTTAAAAACTAAAATCCCCGGCTTGTGATAAGTCGGGGATTTTTTACTCTTCCACTATCCACTTCTCTATATTCCTCGTCTCCGCACTGAAGTTGACTCCTACTTTAAACAGTTTACGGCTGTCAAGTTCAAAAGGTTGTGCATAACGCTTTTCATTGATCTGTCGCAATGCTTCTTCTGCCGTTCCATCCAGTTTAAACTCCATTACATAAATAAAACGATCTGTCTGTAACACTAAATCCACACGCCCCCTCACGGTGTGATATTCCACTTTCACATAAAAGCCTACCAGCTTGAAGACAATAAAAAGAATGTTTTGACAATGAAGTTCCAATTCACGCACCATCTTATAAGGAGTATCTGCAAAGCAACTCTGCAAACGACGAAAAAAAGAATCATAATCACCAACTTCTACCTCACGGTTTGGAAAACCTAAACGGTAAATGCCAAAATGCTCGTCATACCCTTTAATAGTCAAATATCCGCTTTGATAAATCACCGGAATAGGATTGGTCGATTCTGAATCAAGTCAATATGCAGAATAGGATATAACTTGTTGCCCATAACTCATTGTTTTAACAGATAACACACAAAGATAAACAATTCCTTCTCACATTCAAGCCTTTATAGTCATAAAAGCTCTCTTCTCACCGGATAATTCCCTCTGAACTGTTCAAACTCTTCCGGCCGTTGCTTCAGCCAATCACTATCCCGCTGCGGATTATAAACCTGTAAGAAAGCTTCCTCTTTATCAGCCGACAAAGCCATAGGCGGCATGTCTGGAGGAACAATCTTGAATGAAGCATCTATATGGAAAAAGCGACAAACAGCTTCCAAAGCCATGCGGGTGGCATTCGCCTTCCCGTCGGCAGAATAACCGGCTATGTGAGGCGTCCCCAAAAAGACGGCTTGCAACAGCTCACGGTCTATATCGGGCTCATGCTCCCAAGTATCGATAATCGCATCGCTTATCTGCCCTGTTTTCAAGGCACTCAGCAGTGCCGGAGTGTCAATGACCTCTCCGCGACAAGTATTTATTATCACAGGGCGGCGTTGCAAAGAGGCAAAAAACGAAGCATCCGCCAAATGGAAAGTCTTATACATCCCCGTGCGATATAAAGGAGTATGGAAAGTGATAATATCACATTTGCGCATCAAAGTCTGCAAATCGGTGAAGCCCTGCTCACTGTTGTCCTCACGGGGAGGGTCGTTCAGCAACACATTCATTCCCAGAGCCTCAGCCATTCGCCGGATGCGGCTACCTACATGGCCTACTCCCACAATGCCCATACACGTATCTTCCGGTTTCATTCCGCGCAGGCGCTTGAGCAGCAGAAGTGCAGCGTGCACATATTGCTCCACTCCACCGGCATTGCATCCGGGACAATTGCTCCATGCGATACCCGCCTCACGGCAATAATCCACATCGATATGGTCAAAACCAATCGTTGCCGTCGCAATAAATTTCACAGAACTGCCCTCCAGCAATTCGCGGTTACAACAGGTACGTGTACGGATAATTAAAGCATCGGCATCTTTCACGTCCCGAGGGGTAAAAGCAGCACCCGGCAAATATACCACCTCATCGGCTATCTGCCCTACAGCTTCTTTAATATAGGGGATTTTATTGTCTACAATTACTTTCATCTTCTAAAAAAACTAGGATTAGGGCAAAGGTAGGCACTTTTACCGAATAATAATTGGTTGATTAGAAAAGTTTGCATAGATTTGTCTTTCCAATAATTTTAAAACGAACAAGGTATGAGTTTTACAGAACTATGCAAGCCCATTTTTGTGCAGTCTATCAATGACTATCACAAGACAGATAATGTTGATACTCCCATCAACAATCCATACGAAGTGAAAAGCATCGAGTATTATCTTTATCTGAAAAACTGGATTGACACAGTACAATGGCACTTTGAAGACATTATTCGCGACCCGCAGATTGACCCGGTGGAAGCATTGGCACTGAAACGCCGTATCGACAAGTCCAATCAAGACCGTACTGATTTGGTGGAACTGATTGACAGCTATTTCCTTGACAAATATAAAGATGTAAAAATACAGCCCGATGCAACGATTAACACCGAAAGTCCTGCATGGGCCATCGACCGGCTTTCTATACTTGCACTGAAAATCTATCACATGCGTCAGGAAGTGGAGCGCACCGACGTGTCTCCCGAGCATCACGCACAATGTGAAAAGAAACTGAACATCCTGCTTGAACAGCAAAAAGATCTCTCATCTGCCATTGACCAATTGATAGCCGATATCGAAGCGGGACGCAAATATATGAAAGTATATAAGCAGATGAAGATGTATAACGATCCGGCATTGAATCCCGTTTTGTACGGAAAGAAATAAATTATCTCCTCATGGCTAAGATTCTGGTAATCCGTTTTTCTGCAATCGGCGATGTGGCGATGACCATTCCGGTGATTTATTCGTTTGCCGTTCAGTATCCTCAACACCAAATTACAGTGTTGAGCCGCAATACGCTTGCACCTTTGTTTGACGGATTACCTCCCAATATCACTTTCCATGGAGTGGATTTAAAGGGAGAGCATGCAGGAATCATGGGATTGGAATGGATATACAAGGATCTGAAGAAAGAGCATTTCGACGCCGTAGCGGATTTCCATGATGTATTGCGCAGTAAATATCTGCGAATAAGATTCAGACTGGCCGGCGTGAAGGTAGCGCATCTGGACAAGGGACGCAGTGGAAAAAAGAAATTGGTACGTGCCAGAAACAAAGTGATGGAATGGCAAAAGTCGTCATTCCAACGATATGCCGAGGTATTCCGGAATATAGGTTATCCGGTAAAATTAAATTTCCAATCGCTTTTCGGCAAGGGCAAGGGAAATATCTCGTGCATGCAGCCGCTGACGGGCGACAAAGGCACGGACAAATGGATTGGCATTGCTCCGTTTGCCGCCCATGTAGGCAAGATTTATCCCTTATCCAAGCAAGAGCAGGTAATCAGCTTGCTGTCTGAACGCAAGAATACGAAAATCCTGCTGTTCGGAGGAGGAGCCAAAGAGATTGAAGTACTGGCAAAATGGGAACGTCAATATCCCAACGTTATATCCACGGCAGGTAAACTGACACTGAACTCGGAACTGGCACTTATGAGCCATCTGGACGTTATGTTGTCTATGGACTCCGCCAATATGCATCTGGCATCATTGGTAAACATTCCGGTGGTCTCCATTTGGGGTGCCACACATCCATACGCCGGATTCATGGGATGGAAACAATTGCCCGACAACGCCGTACAGGTGGATTTACCATGCCGCCCCTGTTCCATTTTCGGGAATAAACCCTGTTGGCGCAAGGACTATGCATGTCTGCAAGGAATCACTCCCGAAATGGTAGTGCACCGTATTGAACAGGTTATCGTTTAAAAAAAGAATAAACCATACTCTATGAAAATTGTAATTCATCCCGATTTTATGCAGACTGCCGATTTTATCAAGCAGCTACCTCAACATTTCGCACAAGAAGGAGAGCTGCTGTATGAAGGTAGAAACGAAGTCAGACGTTATCGGGTGAAGAACGAATGGTTGGTAGTAAAAAAATATAAGCAACCTAATATCATTCAACGGATTGTTTACACTTTTTTCAAGAAAAGCAAAACGGAACGGGCTTACCTTTTTGCCGGCATGCTGCGCAAGAGAGGATTTGACACCCCGCACGAAGTGGCTTATATTGAAAAGAAAAGAGGAGGATTGTTTCTGGACGGATATTTTATCTCTACCCAATGCGACTTCCCTCCCCTGTCCAAAGTGCTGTGGCAACGCCGGTTCGACAAACATGCCGCAAACGAGTTGGCTGCGTTCATGGTGCAATTGCACGAAAAAGGAGTATTACATGGCGACTTAAACCTGACCAACATACTTTATTGCACAGACAACGACGGTCATTATCATTTCACTTTAATTGATACCAACCGTTCCAAGTTTAAATGTGCTCTCACCCGAAAAGAGTGTCTGGAGAACTTGAAGCGTCTCACACACAGCAAAGCACTCCTGCGATATGTGGTAATGCAATATGCCAATTTAAGAGGATGGCCTCCAAGAGAATGTGCTTTGGAAGTATTTCAATTCCTTCTCCAGTTTGAACAGAAACGACGAAGAAAACGCAGGCTTCAGGCATTAATCGGAATAAAAAAGTAACAGACAATGAAGGTAGTATATTATATTGTATTTTTCTTTTGGTACTTGCTTTCGCTTTTACCATTACGCTTCTTATATATTTTTTCCGATGTACTCTACTATCCGCTCTATTACTGTATTCGCTATCGACGTAAGGTGGTTCGGCAAAACCTCACCGGCTCTTTCCCCGATAAGAATGAAAAAGAACTTATCCGTATCGAGAAGCAATTTTATCACTTCTTTTGCGATTATATGATAGAGACAATCAAGTTGTTTTCTATCTCGAAAAAACAATTAAAGCGAAGGATGACTTTCGGAGGAATAGACGAGATAGTAAAGAAACTGGAAGAAGAGAATAAGAACTTCTGCTTTATTTATTTGGGACATTATTGTAACTGGGAATGGATTGCCTCTCTGCCCTATTGGGTACCGGAAGATATACTGTGCGGACAAATATACCACCCGCTATACAACAAAGCCTTCGACCGGCTCTTCCTTCGCCTGCGCAACCAGTTCGGCGGCGAATGCATCTCGATGAAGGAGACGCTCCGCCGAATCATCGAATTGAAACGCGCCAAGCAGAAAACAATCATCGGCTTTATCTCCGACCAAGCTCCGAAGTGGAACAGCATCCACCATTGGACAGACTTCTTCCATCGTGAAACTCCGGTATTCATCGGAACGGAGAAGATAGGTAAACAGGTAGATGCCTTGATTTATTATGCCGATGTGAAACGGATAAAGAGAGGATATTACCATTGCGAGTTCAAACAACTGACCGATAACGCCAAAGCTGTGCCCGATTTCCAACTGACAGATATGTATATCCATAACTTGGAACGTATGATAAGCGCAGTGCCTCAATATTGGTTATGGAGCCACAAACGCTGGAAACGTACCAAAGAAGAGTGGATAAGAAGACAACAAGAAGAAAAAGAAAAGAAGTGACAATGAAGGAGTATGATTATTTAATAGTAGGCGCCGGATTGTTCGGAGCCGTATTCGCACATGAAGCCCGATGTGCCGGCAAGCGTTGCCTTGTCATTGACAAGCGCGGCCAACGCGGAGGCAACTTATACTGCGAAGACGTGGAAGGCATACATGTACACAAATACGGCGCGCACATTTTCCACACAGACAATAAAGAAGTATGGGATTATGTGAACAGCTTTGTGGAGTTCAACCGATACACCAATTCTCCTTTGGCTCGTTTCGGAGATAAATTATACAATCTTCCTTTCAATATGAATACTTTCTATCAGCTATGGGGAGTAAAAACCCCGGCAGAAGCGAAGGAGAAGATAGAAGAGCAACGCCGGGAGTTTGCCCATATCACCGAGCCTGCCAATCTGGAAGAACAGGCTTTGAAACTGTGCGGAAAAGACATTTACCGCTGTCTGATAAAAGGGTATACAGAGAAACAATGGGGCAGGGCGGCCACCGAATTACCTGCATTCATCATCAGACGTATCCCTTTCCGCTTTGTATATGATAATAATTATTTCAACGATGCTTATCAGGGCATCCCCAAAGGCGGATACAATGTATTGATTGATGCCCTGCTGGAAGGTATTGACGTGCGCCCGGGCACAAACTACTTCGAGCATCGCGAAGAGTTAAATGCATTGGCAGACAAAGTGCTCTTCACCGGATGTATCGACGAGTATTTTGATTTCTGTTGCGGCCGTCTGGAGTACAGAAGCCTGCGTTTCGACCATCAACTGTTGGACACGGAAGACTTCCAAGGCAATGCGGTGGTGAATTATACCGAACGCGAAGTTCCCTACACACGCATCATCGAACATAAGCATTTTGAATACGGCACACAGCCCGTCACTGTCATCACTTATGAGTATCCTGACGATTTCCAACCGGGCAAAGAGCCTTATTATCCCGTCAATGACAAACGAAACACTGAAATATATCAGAAGTATAAAGAGCTGGCCCAACAACTCCCTAACGTTCTGTTCGGCGGACGGTTGGCGCAATACGCATACGCTGACATGGACGATACGGTCAATGCAGCACTTACATTATGGAGAAAACAAACAAGGAACTAAAACTTTAACTTATGAACAAAGCAAAAAGGAAGAATATTTTAATCGATCTATCCGACTTAAAGCATCCTAATTGCGGATTCGGACAAATAGCTATTAATTACTCAAAACGATTTGCAAACTTACCAATAGAAGGGCTGCATTTTTTTTATTTGCTGCCCAACTGTTACCCAAAAATCCATAGCAAAAATGTAACATCCGTACTGGTAAGAAACAGAAAAATCAGGAAATGGTTTCCATTCACTCTTCCCAAAGTAGATATATGGCATTCTGTAAACCAATATAATAAATTATATCGACAGAGTCCAAAATTTATATTTACCATACATGATTTAAACTTCTTATTTGAACAAGAAGGACAGAAGAGACAAGAATTTCTTCAAAGAATACAACAGAAGATAGATAAAGCAACTATCATAACAACTATTTCTCATTATGTTGCAGATGAAATAAAAAAATACACTAACTTAAATGGAAAAGAAATCCGTGTTATCTATAATGGAGTAGAAAGAATAGATCAACAAGAAGGCAAACAACCGAAATTTGCAACAGGTCGTCCTTTTTTCTTCACTATCGGAGAAATACGTATCAAAAAGAACTTCCACTTGTTGGTAGATGTTATGAAGTTTTTACCCGAATATGATCTCTATATCTGTGGAAAAGACAGTTTCCAATATGCAGACGAGATAAGAACACAAATCAAAGAGAAAGCAGTCGGAAATGTGTTTGTAACAGGTATGATAGAGCAAACAGAAAAAATATGGCTGTATCGTAATTGCCAAGCCTTCTTATTCCCCAGTAGAGGTGAAGGATTCGGGTTGCCGGTCATCGAAGCCATGCAATTCGGAAAAGCTGTATTTATATCAAACTACACATGTCTCCCGAAAATCAGTAACGGTTTTGCTTTTATTTGGGAAAAGTTGGAACCGGAAGCAATGGCAAAAAGCATTCGGAAGAACCTACCCTTATTTTATGAACAAAAAGAAAAAATTGACCAAATGAAAGAACATGCATACTCTTTCAGTTACGAAAAACATATAAAAGCATACATAGATTTATACCATGAATTACTGTCAGCAGAATAATTCTGTGTATTTACTGATATTCTTTAAAGAAATCGTCGTAAATACAAAAAATCTCTGTAATTTTGTTCTAATAAACTTTCAGAGAATTAAACGAAAGGATAAATATAGATGAACTGCTACCTGTCACGCAATTACAAAGGACTGTCCAGTGCCGGAAATAAGGCAAAGACAGATATTGAACAGATTATGAAAGACCTGTCTTTCATAAATGTAGGACTTAAGCAGACAACTTACAGAAACAAGGTGCTTTCATTCCTCTTCACTTTACCCGGAGTCTTGAAAGCCCCTTTCTGCCTACACAGAGGAGACTATCTGGTGCTTCAATATCCGTTAAAGAAATATTTCACCTTTGTCTGCAACATGGCCCATCAAAGAGGAGCTAAAGTCATTGTGATTATTCATGACTTGGGCAGTTTCCGCCGTAAAGCATTGACGGTAAAACAAGAGATAAGCCGATTGAACCATGCCGACTACATCATAGCACACAACGAGAAGATGAAAAAATGGCTGGAGGACAACGGATGCAAGGCTAAACTTGGCGTCTTGGGAATCTTCGATTATCTGTCGGAGACATCGGCTGCTCCCAAACAAAACACAGAAAAACCATACAGCGTATTATATGCCGGAGCGTTGAGCCCCCGTAAAAATGCATTTCTTTACGAAGTGGGAGCGTTTGTGCATTCTTTCAGCCTGAATTTGTATGGCAACGGCTTTGAAATAAATCAGGCAAAAGGGAAAGAACATTTCAACTATATGGGATTTGTGAAGTCTGATGATTTGATAGCCACAGCCCAGGGAGATTTTGGCTTGGTATGGGACGGCACTTCTGTCTCTACCTGCACCGGAGACTTTGGAGAATATCTGCAATACAACAATCCTCATAAAACATCCCTGTATATCCGGTGCCAATTGCCTGTCATCATTTGGAAACAAGCTGCATTAGCAGATTTTGTACGTGAGAACGGCATCGGAATATGTGTGGATTCTCTAGAAGAGCTGGAGAAGATTTTAAATACATTAAGTGAAGAGGAATATGCAGAAATGAAAAAAAGGACGGCAAAGATAGGAGAACGGTTAAGTCAAGGCCATTTTGTACGAAAAGCCTTACAGGAAGCTATTGAGCGTCTTTAATATGTTCCTAAAGAAATAACTAATAAAACAATATCTCATGATACCTAAAATTATCCATTTATGCTGGTTCAGCAATGACCCTTTCCCGGTAGAAATAAAAGTTTGCCTGGATACATGGAAACGCATACTACTATGGGGCTTAAAACGAAGTGATAAAATAGAGATAGGATAGGAATAACAGTATAAAGCTATAATATAGTAAGTTATGAGGTGATAGGCTCGAACGGCCTCGCAAAACGAAATGAACTTTTGCTTTACTTTGACTTTACACTTAAACGCCTGATCTGAGGCGATTCTTTGCCCTGTATTTACACCTTGCTTTACTTGGTTTAGCTTTTACCGCCGAACGCATGAAACGTCGCCGGATCGCCTTAAAATAGGTCGATTTGGACGGCGTTTCTTTTTACTGCTTTTTCATGATGTGTTTTGGAAGTTTAACGTATAAAAAACTTCCAAATAATTGTTATTTGGTATCTTTGTGCAAAAGATATTTCCAAATAGTATGGAGAAACAAGAGATAAAAGTAGTACACATACACCTGATTTTTGAGAAGAAAGACTTCTATTTCGGAAGCCTGTCGGCGGTGTTTGATACACTGGATGAGGACCGGGTCGGCATCAAGAAAAGCACGCTTTTACATGCCGGTTTGACTGATGGAAGTATCAAGATGACCAAGCGAGCGCGTATTGTGGTCTCCCATCTTATCAGAAGCAGTCGTTAAAATACTGTTATATTGCTTTTTAAAGGCCGTTGTAACGTCTATTCCCGTGGCGTTGCTTCGGCCTATTTTTTGTAAATGGGGTACAAAAAGAGGGGCGTAAAAGGGGGATATATTTAAATGTTAAAAGAGGGGCAAAAGGGGGGCAAAAACTTGTATTTCGATAACTGTAAAAATATACAAGGTGTAAGAAAAACGGTTGTTTTGACAAAAAAACCTCTTTAAGAGGGTAGAAAAAGCCACCTATATAAACATATCAACCAACATAATTACGTCTTTATACTGCTTATTATTAATAAGTTATATCTTATATCTTCTTTTTTTTGCTTTTATTTTTGTGCGCGTATGCCTTTGAGGGGCTATTCAAGCCCCACATGGCCAACCACAACGGCGATACCGGTTATCTCGTCAACAGGTATGTCAAATGGCGGATATTCTTTGTTGTCTGAGACTGCGCGTAAGTGTTTTTTGTCTTCCCCTGGCATAAGTCGTTTCACTAATATGCCTTGCTCACGTGTAGCTATTACGTGGCACTTATTCCATTGCAGGAATTGAGTGCTGCGGAGTATAGAACATGCAATAACGTCTCCCGGATTAAAGTGAGGGTACATGGAAAGCCCGGAAACCTCAATCATAAAGTCAACATGGCAATATTTGAATTTAGGAATAACATAATACTCCTTTACGTCGGCCTCTTCAATAGAAAAATCGCCATTACCGAAACCGGCTGCTGCCTTTCGTGTCACCAACGGGATGGGGTGCAACCCATTTCGTGCGGCCTCAGCAAATGGTATAGTTTCCGGTTTGTCAAGAGTGCTATCTATTGAGGTTTCAGGTGAAGAACATACTGACCTTACCTGTACTAAATCTCCTTGTAAAGAACTGCTTTCCTTTAGCATTGCTCCTTTCCCACTGCTAAGTAACCAAGCAGGGTTAAGATATTCGCATTTTGCGAATATTAATTCAATATCAAAAGTATTTCTTTTAAGCCACGAACTAATTGTTTGTGGTGTAACACCTAATATATTAGCAAACTGCGCCTTATTTCCACCTGTGCAATGGTGTATAATAGCATTTAACATTTCTGTTTTTTCCATGTGTTTCAATAAATATATAAGCATTTTGAGAAATAATTCTCAATTTGCTTGTTTTATATTCGCAAACTGCTTACATTTGCAGCATATTAACAATGATAACGGGCGGTAAATATAGAAAAAACGCTCGAGACGGCATAATTAAAACGGTTAAACATGAAAGCAATCAAAGTATTTATCGACGAAAAGGAGCAGTTTAAGATGCTGAACCTGATTGAAAAGTTCAACAGCCATGAGGATATAGCGGCTGCGGGGACGGGGCAAACTGATTTTGTAGTGGCGGCCAGTGGCGAATGTGCGATGGCTTACGTAAGGGCGGTTCTTGCCGGGAAATTGGATGATTGTACGATTGAAACTATAAAATAAGGAGGAAATATCATGAAAGTGAAAAAGGTAATCGCAAAGAAGGAGTGTGTACGGTTCAATACAGGCGTGTGCCGTGGAAAACAAGAGTTGCTGAAAAAGATAGAAAAGGAATTAAGTAGGATTCCGGAAACGGCAATATTCCAAAATGTATATGTTGGCGGTATTGCCATTTTGGAGAGAAAAACGGTTGGGAAGGAAATAGATTTGAAATACTCAAAACTGTTCAGGTATGAAGATTTGGTTCCCGGTATTATGACCACCGGCCAGTTTAAGAGATTAAAGGAAAGAGGGGCTATTCAGGCCTATACACTGCCCGGACCAAACACGCCCGGACAGTATTTCATAAATTTTCCGGAGCAAACAGATACTTCTACTTTTCAATCTCAGGAGAAAAGGGCAGAGTTCTATAATTCATTATCTAAAATCAAGAACTCTTGCCTTAACGAATCCTGCAAAGAATCACTTCGCAGAATGATTGAAGAGAAATGCGCTTCCATTACGGATCTTTATTATCAGGAGATTGCAGAACACGAAAGAGCTTTTATAGAAGCATCTTCTAAAGCTAAGGAAATTTTATCTCAATATCCTGTTTACGGCACAGCTCCTCATGAGCGTTCCTTTCTTGAATCATGCGATGAATCATTTCGTCGTCACCGTGACGAAATGCGACAACTGAGAGATATTTGTGATACTCTTGGTCTAAGAACCAACCCCCTTCAGGATCGTGTTCTTGGATGTAACGCTCAACGGCATAAAGGCGAGCCTCAAGGCGTATAAGATCCTCGGTAGTATAACCAGTATTCATGATTATTTAATTTTTTGGTTTAGCACGCTACAAATGTAGCAAACTTCCGTGGTTCGGGAGAATAGCGGAAGCCTTTTAAGCAGAATAATAACGGTATTTAAAAAGCAATAGAATATGAAACGACAGATAATAATCGACAGCGACGCAAGAAAGAGACTCCAGGAGGCATTTGGAGTTACCCGCGTTACGGTGTGGAAAGCACTCAACTATGAAAGCGACAACGAACTGGCCCGGAAAATCCGCTATACGGCCAAAAAGGAAATGGGCGGCGTGGAAATAAACGGTCCGCTTCCGGGTTTTGATACGACCCACCAAACGGCCGAAGGAACTATGACACAAACATTCGGCCCTCGTGTGAAAATCATATTGCACATGAATACCAACCGGCTGGCGGTATTGGTGGACGGCGAGGTTCGCCGGATTGAAGACGGGCTTACCCTTTCCGAGTTTATGAGCGTACAAGGTGAAGTTTACAAGCTGGCCCAGTCTTTACAGAATAGCTAAGGAGGGTTCAATATGGAATACTACGGGAAAATATTATGTATTTCAAAAGAGGACCTGACAAGGGACGATAGGCCCGCTGTGGGCGGTTACCAGATTGATAATACCAAAGCTCCTATTATGACAAATGAATGCTATAAATCGTTAGTAAAGCGCGGTAAAATCCGGGTTGTCCGCAAAGGTATAGGCCGTGGTGTTACCGCCTTGGTCGCCGTTGAAAGCCTTCCGGAGAAATACAAGAAAATGGTCGAACAAAAATACGGCGATATGAAGTCTGAAATATTACGAAACTGGTTTGCCGCACACTGGTGTATCGACGAAAACGCGCGGGTTTTCTTTGCCGGATACAGGTTGACCTCCGGAAAAGAACTGGAACTTGAACAGCAGCAGGAATACGTGTTGAACGCTTCCGCCATCCGTGCCGTATTGCGGTTGATGGACGATGTAAAGATGAAGCGGGCCGTTATGCAGGGAAACCGGGTTTGCTGGGAAGAAATGGCCGGGGCGATCAACTTCTACCAAGCCGAGTTTGGCCACACGCTGCCAACATCGGTGAACCGCTTTAAAAAGAAGGTGAATGAGTTTAAGGAAAAGAGTTACGCCAGCCTGATAAGTAAGAAGTTCGGCAACCAGAATACGCGCTTGGTTAATATCAAGATTGAAAAATTGCTGGTAAGTATTGCCGCACGTCCTAACAGGCCTTGGAATACCAGTGTTCATGAAATGTATAATCAGTTTGTACGGGGCGAGTTGGAAATGTACGATCCGGAAACGGGCGAGATTTACAGCCCGGAGGATTATACGGACAAGAAAGGCAACCCGATAGAGTTAAGCCCTTCAACGGTTCAGTATTATTTGAGCTTACCAAAGAATCAGGCTTTGATAGACAAACAGCACATGAGTTGGACAACTTTCATGCACGAACAACGGCCGCACGTCCACCGGGAGAATCCGGGGTTTGCATTCAGCCTGATCTCTTTCGACGACCGCGACCTTCCGCGTAAACTGAAAGACACGAAACAACGCCCGAAAGCCTATTACGCTTACGATGTGGCCAGCCAATGTGTAGTCGGGTACGCATATAGCCGGAAAAAGGATATTGATTTGGTAGTGGACATGTTTCGCAGCATGTTCCGCCTGATAGATCGGAACGGCTGGGGAACCCCGGCGCAGGTGGAAGTGGAAAACCATTTAATGAGCCAATGGAAAGACGGCTTTTTGAAAGCCGGTGAAGTATTTCCCTTTGTTCACTTCTGCGCCCCGCAAAATTCGCAGGAAAAGCATGCAGAACAATTTAACGGAGCCAAGAAACGAAGCCTGGAACACGAACACCAATTAGGAATCGGACGTTTTTACGCCAAGAATAAAAAATACCGGACGGAGGCGAAAAAAGTGTTCGACGAACTGAACGACACTTACGAAGATAAGCAATATTATACCTGGGACGAACTGATTGCCGAAGATCAGGAGATTATCCGGCTTTTCAACGAATCGCTTCACCCAAACCAAAAGAAATATCCGGGTATGAGCCGCTGGCAGGTGCTTTGCGAAACCATGAATCCGAATCTGGAGCCTTACGACAAGTCATTCGTCGCCAAATATATCGGCGAACATGTTGAAACCAGCATCCGGCGAAACAGCTACTGCCGGGTGAATTATACTGACTACTGGCTGAGTTCGCCGGAAGTGATCGAAAGGTTGGCCCCCAATAATTATAAGGTGGATGCCTACTACATACCGGAAGAAGACGGAAGTATCAAAGACCTGTTTATCTACCAAAACGGCAAACTGATAGACAAGCTGGTGGATATGGGCAAATTCAACACCGCAGCCGCCGAACAGACCGAAGAAGACCGACGGATCATGACCGAACAGTTGAAATTCGGAAAGGCGTTCGACCGGATGATGGAGCGGAACGCAGCGAAACCGGTTGGCATCTTAAAGAAAGAGACCGCCCGGAAGATAAAGGAAGTTCAACCGAAAGAAGTTCAGATACCACAAAACAACGACGATATGGACTTCTTGAACTACGATCCGAAGAACTATGTAAAACGGGCGATAGCCAGTATTTAAACGGAATAATAATCATATTAAAACAGCAATATAATGGAACTGACAAACGAAATCAAGCAGAATATAATCACTGCCATAAAAGAAAATCGGGAAAATTACCCCAGTGACAACAAGCACGCTGCCGCACTGGGCATTTCTTCCAGTGTTTACAATTCATTGAAGAAAGGAAAGATTGACCGCATGGTAAGTGATGCTACCTGGGTTTGCATCGCCCGCCGGTTAAATGTTTCCCTTCGTAATGAAATAGAATGGAAAATTGCAGAAACGCCGACCTTCCTGTTTATTACCGAACAGCTTCGGGTTTGCCAAGAAAGCGGTGTATCAGCCCTACTTTGTGATTTGGCCAATATCGGGAAAACATTCACGGCAAGGGCGTATGTCAAGACACATAAGAATGCCATTTACGTGGACTGTTCGCAGGTGAAAACGAAATCTCGGTTGATCCGCTTTATCGCCAAAGAATTTGGCGTAAACAATAACGGCCGGTACTGTGATGTGTACGACGATCTCGCCTTTTACCTGAAAACCCTGGAACGCCCGCTAATTATTCTTGATGAAGCCGGGGATTTGGATTATACCGCCTTTTTGGAATTGAAAGCCCTTTGGAATGCTACCGAACGCAGTTGCGCCTGGTATATGATGGGTGCTGACGGACTTCGGGCAAAAATCATCCGTTCGATTGAAAACGAAAAGATCGGTTACACGGAAATGTTCAGTCGGTACGGAGATAAATTCAGCAAAGTAACTCCGGATGACGGGAAAGAACGGGAAGTGTTCTTGAAAGCACAGGCCGCAATGGTAGTAAAGGTGAACGCTCCGGGGCGAAACGACGTGGCGCAAATTGTAAATCGAACAGGTGGCAGCCTACGACGGGTTTATACCGAAATCGAAAAAATCAGAAGGGAGGCCGATTATGAATAAGAAGATTTACCAGTTAGGTATGGAGCCACAATACGCCGCCCACGTGCTCCTGCTTTGGAACGAAGGCGAATATCCTTGCGATATTCGGGTACGACGGGCAAAGACGGTCGGGCTGATCGTGATAGAGATAGATAATTTGGAATTGGCAAACAAAATAGTAAACGCAACCAGTTGCCAGGTAGCAGTAAAGGAGATAAAAGCATGAAAAGAGCCTATTCACCAAAAGAAGTACAGTCTATGAATATCCCCTGTTTCCCATTCGAGGGTGAATGGGAAGCCGCTTTTGGCCGACCGGATCGGACCGGAACGTGGATCATTTGGGGCGAAAGCGGAAACGGTAAAAGTACCTTCGTCATGAAGCTGGCCAAATACCTTTGCCGGTGGTGTACGGTCGCTTACGACAGCCTGGAAGAAAGTACGGGGCTTTCATTCCAAAACACACTGAACCGAGAACGAATGGAAGAAGTGAACCGAAAGTTCAAAATATTAGACCGGGAATCGATGGACGACCTGAGCGAACGACTTTCGAAGCGCCGTAGCCCCGATGTAGTCATTATCGACAGTTTTCAATACTCCGGTTTGACGTATGCCAGCTACAAGGCACTGAAAGAAAAGCACCGCAACAAGTTGCTGATATTCGTTAGCCATTGCGAAGGCGAAAAGCCGGAAGGCCGGGCCGCCAAAAAGGTGGCATACGATGCCGACGTAAAAATCTTTGTCCGGGGCTTCCGGGCCATCAGTAAAGGGCGTTTTATCACCAAGCCGGGAAACCATTATACAATCTGGGAAGAAGGCGCGGCCCAATACGCTTGCGAATAAATATACAAACCAATTAAACAGATAACACTATGGACGCAACCATCGAAGCAATCCTGAACGACGCAGTAGACCGGGCAATGGTCTTTCCCGCACTGGATCAGTCGTATATCTACAGTGAACTATCCGATCGCTTTTCTGAACTATCGCATGCGGCATTAATGGCCGAGTACGGACTAAAAGAGGAGGATTTTGAATGAAAGCACGTAATTATGCCCGGTTTTACACTCTTTTGAACCGTCTGCCTACGACGGACCGGGACGAACTGAAAACAACGCTGGTAAGCCAGTACACGGGCGGTAGGACTGAATCGCTCCGAGAAATGACAGCGAAAGAGTACGACACCATGTGTGATGCGATGCAACAGACCGCCGGAGGCTACCGGGCACGGGAAATCTACCGCGAGGAACTTCGCCGGAAGCGCTCGGCGGTACTGAAACAACTCCAGAAGATGGGTATCGACACGACCGACTGGAACCGAGTGGATGCCTACTGCATGAATCCTCGGATCGCTGGCAAGGAATTCCGGAAACTGACTGTCGAGGAATTGGAAACGGTAAATATCAAGCTCCGGATCATCCAGCGGAAAGAGAAAGAAAACAACAACGATAATCAATTTTTAAACTGACAGAATCATGGAAGAAGTAAAACAGACAGTTGAAATGACAGCCGAAGAACGGCAGGAGTATGAAGCATTCAAGGCGGCACAAGCCGAGAAGAAAGCCAGGGAACAGGCCAAACGCGACCGCGAAGCCTACAAGGACTTGGTAGATGAGACCATTGAGCGGGTAATCCCGTCCTTGCAGTGTTTAAGCCAGGGTATCAAGGATACGAAACTGGCTGTGTTGGACGACTTCCGCAGTGTGATCGACATGAAGTCGGAAGTCCTGAAACTGAAAAAGGACGGCCAGCGTTCCGACACCTTCACCAACTCGGCGGGTGATAAGCGTATCACCGTGGGCGTTTATACCACCGACGGCTACCGGGATACGGTGGAAGACGGAATCGCCATCGTAAAAGAATATATCGAAGGATTGGCGAGCGATGAAAAGACGAAAGCTCTTGTAAAAATGGTGCTTCGCCTGTTGGCTCGTGACGCTAAGGGCACGCTAAAGGCAAGCCGTGTGGTTCAGCTTCGCAAGATTGCAGAAGAGACCGGATCGGAACGTTTCATGGAAGGCGTTCAGATCATTGAGGAAGCCTACCAGCCGGCCATCAGCAAACAGTTTATCCGGGCTGAGGTGAAGAACGAGAACGGAGCATGGGTTTGTATTCCTTTAGGCATGACGGAAGCATGAGCAAAGGGCAACACGCACTACTTATCCAGCCGCCGCTTTTCCCGAAAGAGCAACCGGTCGAACGGGTGGAGTTCGGCGGCATCCCCTGCACTTATTGCCACGGCAATGGCTGGTTCTGGGGAATGGATGAATACAGGGAGCGCGTCAAATGCGAGTGCCCTGTCTGCAAAGGGAATAAACGCCTGAAGGCTGTCGTAACGGTCAACTGGACGGCAGACGATAGTAGTAACAATCAATAATAATCGAAATGAACAGTATTTTAGAAAGATTCAGAAGAAAGCAGGTTAAAAGACGGCCGGAATCGCAGCAACCGGCCGGAATGGAATCACCTGCGCCTAAACGTGAAAAGACGATTCCGCCTCATATCGTAGCCTGTAAGGTCTGCGAGGGCAAGGGAGTAAAAGACGGTGCTGTCTGTCCCCAGTGCAAGGGCTCCGGCCGCGTTATCGTATCGTGTGAAGTAACAACCTATATCTCGGCTTACGTGCCGGAAAACAATCAAACGGAGGAAACAAAATGAAAAGAGTACAAGGAACTAAAGGCGTATCACTGTTTGAGTGTATCAACGCTGATCAGAACAAATGGAATGTCCGCTGGGATGTACAGGACAACCCCGCCGATAAAGAAGGCAAAGTGAAAGGCGTAAACTACATGGAAGAAACGTTCTTGTTCAAGCCTGATTTGTCGGACGTTAAATCGGTCATGTCGATATGGTGTAGCGGTGAGGAAGCTGTGGGCCGTTTCGTACTGGACGGAAAGAATATCACACTGGAGCGAAGCGGCATACTTCTGTTGCGCAGCCAGGCGGAACAGGCGGTGAAGGACAACGATGCAACTGTTCCCCTTATTACAGAATCCGGAGTGGTCGAGGTCTCACCCGATGAAGCTTTGTTCGTTTCCGGTCGTGTATTGGCTAATTATGGCGACTGCGATAAGAACATCAAAAAGCAACTTGATTCTATTGCCAATGCCGGTACAATCGAAACGCTGACTGTAATCAATTTTCAGGAGGGTTACCCGGAACCATCCTCCATGACGCTGGAGGAAGTACGTGTAGCTATCGCCTCGGCCAAGAAAACGCCGGAACAGCAAGCGGTCCTCTTTGCGCAAATGACCATCAACAATACCGACATGACGAACAATGAAGCTCTCCAGTTGAAGGAAATCCACCCTGAATGGAAAGACTTCATCGGCAAGACTCTGAAAGCGAAATTCCGCGTCCGGTATGAAGATCGCCTCTACCGGGTAAGACAGGAGATTTCCACTGTCCTGGCAAACCAGCCCCCCAGCATTGATACCGCGGCCCTCTATGAGGAAATCAACGAGGAGCATGCGGGAACGCAGGATGACCCAATACCGTACAATAACAATATGGAACTGTTCTCCGGCAAATACTATTCTCAGGGCGGTGTTACTTACAGATGTACCCGGAACACCGGACAACCGGTTTATCAGGATTTGTCAGCGTTGGTTGGGATTTATGTAGAAAAGGTATAATAACAACAGGGCCGGGTAATTCCGGCCTTTGTTTAATCTTAGTAAAATCAAAGATATGCAAGAATTTAATTTATCTGAAGGTGGTCACGAATGGGAGAAAACCAATATTGTGACGATAGAAGGAAAACGCCCGCATGATATATATAAATGTAAGAGATGTGGCATAATCGGTAAATCCTATCGATTAGGAACGATTGAAATACCGGAAAGAAGCATCCCTAAAATGGGAACATGCCGGAAGTTGCAAAGATATGGCTCTATCAAGATTACTCGTTGTAACGCTTGTGGTCAAGAATTTATAGGGCTAATACCCGGAAGTGTACATCAAACCGTGCCACCACCTAAAGGAGAAGATAATAAACGCGGTGAATGGGTGATGGGGAAGACAGAACCGGTATTAGTTCTATTTGGAGAATTTCAATATTTAAAGGAGTAGATATGGTAAAAATGACAAATCAAATAGGCTTAGTTCAAACCGTAGCGCAATGCATCAAAGATGCGGAAGGCACAATCGAAAAGATTAAAGAACAATATCCAAGGCTGCGGAGCAAACCATCCAAGCAAGGGGCAAAAAGAAGCCTGGAGTTTTTCGAGGCGGTAGTTTATCACCTGAAACGCTTACAGCAGTTAGAAACGGAAAAGGAATCGAGCCATGAGTAAGAAACTTTCATACCGGATAAAATTCAATGATGGAACCTGGCTGAAAAAGGGCTGTCCCCGAAACCACAGAGGGATAACATACTCTATGGAAAAAGTCAGTAAGCCTTCCGAGGCCAGGGTGTTCAAATCTTATTCGGAAGCCGATAAGGTGAGGGAAATACTTATCAGCATTGTTTTCGGTGAGGAATGCGAAATAGAGATTATCCCGGAGTTTGAAAATCCCAAAGCCCAGTTAAGACAGTTACGCAAAGGGGATTGTTTTATGCTCTACGGAAACCCTTATATTGTAATACGGACTTATTGGAGTAAAACAGGACTGTTTCGGATGAAGAAATACATCTGCAAAATGAAGTTCGATGAATTGGAATGCGGCTTCACCTCGGATGTTGAAGTCTATCGAATTTCGCGTTTGCTGTTCGATGTGCTTGTGCAAGGAGAGCAACAATAATATACAAACGGCAGGATATGTAAAAATGTCCTGCCGTTTGTTTCTTTTGGAAATGACTTTTTTGTACTTTTGTAATTGAAGTAATTGTAAGAGTATGAAGCCAAAAGGATGTTCCTATGCAAAACGTGTCATCGAGGTGAACGCCATCTATGACGAATACGCCAAATCCGGACTATCTAACCGCGAGATCTGGCGACGCTACATCCATCCTATTTATGGCATCTCGGAAAACACCTTCTATAACTACATCAACGCTGCTGCCAACCCTAAGGTTATGGAGCGGAAAGATGATTTGCAACTGTCGCTTTTCGGCTGATCAGAGTTTCCTCACCTGCGTTTTGATATCGGCCGGTACGGGCCATTTTACCAGTTTTTTGACCGCTGAATCATCATATAAAAGAGTTTGATAAACCTCCGTGTCATCCAGTATTTCCTCGTGGTCGTGGCAGGGAATGGACGCAGAGCGCTTGAACGCGCCCCAATAGTTGCCGGTGAACCCGTGCAGGCATCGGTTTATTTTGTCGAGCAAATCCAAATGAAACTCCTCACCGTCGTACCCTTCCGGCAGGGCTTCGGTCAGGATATGCAGCCCTATGGTCAGGTCGGCATCCTGCAAGCCTCCCTGCTGGTGTCTCCATGACAGTTTCCCGAACTCCACAAACACGGCGGGCATCGGGAAATGCGACTCCTGTTCGATGAACTCCACCTGTCGGTTCCAAAGCCCGATATGCTTGATTGCGTAATCGGGCGTTTCTCCGGCCTCCAGTATTTCCTTGATACGTTCTTCCGATACAAAGGTAATATCGCCACCGTCGGCCAGTAAAAGGCGCGACAGGCGTTTCTTTAGTTCCTGGTATAATATCTTTCTCATTTGTCTATGATTGGATGTCGTTTTAAATAGTCTTCAAAATTCTGTTCCGTTATCTCGCGGATAATCCGGTCGGTTGTCCGCCCCGCTCCGATGAAGCGGCGCTCGGAAATTTGGATGGTCGAACCTATCTTTTTCAAGGCCATTGCCCGGTAAAACTCCTCTTTGTCGGAGAGCTGCCGGTTCCGCTTGTTGTTCCGTTTTTCACCATCCTTTTTGTACTGGTACTTGTCTTGCGTCTCTTTCAGCTTGTGCCAAAAGTATCCCTTCATCTTCTTTGTCACCTTGATTTCCCCGCCTTCGTTATGAATGCGTGCGTAGGGTTTGGAAGAAGAATAAACCAGCTCGTCACGCCGTTTCCGGCTCCGGATGCTCCCGCGCAGTCCACCGGTACGCTGCATGAGCGACCCGACGCCGTCATCAAATTTGCGCTCCGGCCACTGCTTTTCGTCAAAGAACGCCTTACGCTCGAAGTTCCGGTCGAACTCTTCGTCAAATTCGACCTTGATATCTTCCAGCGACCGGTCGATGACCTCTTTTTTAAAATCTTCGTCCATAAGGTTAGAATTTAGAATATTAGTTGTATATTTGCGGTGAAGGAATGAGTCTTTGTTCTAATGGGTGCTTGTGAGCACCGGTGAACTTAGGTTTATTCCTTTTTCATTATATTATATACACTTTCAGACTTGTCTTTATACACTTCTGTTTTAATAATCCATGTTATACCATCTATTTTAGCTTCGTAAATCTGATATTTGGTAACCCCCCTGTCTATTTTCTTTTGAATATTCTTGATGTCTTTGGGGTTGTCCATGTCTTTTACCTCGCCTAAGGGACTTTCTTTGATATGCCTCAGTTGAGTCAGATGGGAACTGATGGTTTCGTGCATATACGCTTCCTCTTTCGAGTAAGCATGAGCCAAACCGCGTTTTAATGAATTACGTGTTTGATAGAACACCCCCGTTTTTAAATTTTTCGATTCAATACGTAGTGTCTCCGCTTTCTTGATAATAGTCTTACGCAAATCATTCAGGCTTTCTTGCGCCTTTGCCATCTCTCTGACTATCGGGCATGCGGCACAAAGCTCGTTGCTCGGGATTTTTGCTAAACTATACCCGTTTTTCTTACAGGTCTTGCACTTGCTGATGGTGTACGAGTTGTAAGCAGGATAGGCCGCACGCTGCTTGCCGGGGTTGAACCGGAACATTTCCGCGTATTTGCCTTCTGTCGCCTTATCCCCTGCTTTCATGGCCTCACTGCTATCCGTTGCCGGATATTTGGATGCACGGACCTTAACGGCCTGGCATCTGCAATTCCATGAATTCGGCGGGTAATACTTATCCCAAAAAGGATCTGATGCAGGCAGGGTGATGCCCTCCATTTCTCGGTGTGCCGGACGTACCTTTTTATCCCCGGCAGTACGGTACTGGAGCAGATAGCGACCTTCGCCATCGTCTTGCTGCTCTTCCCACTTTGCGGCCATCTGTGCGCTCTGTACTGCGAAATTGTATTCCGTCTTCAAATAATGCTTGTTGTAAGCATCATTAATCTTTTGAACATCGTTTGAAAACTGTTCAAACGGTTTTAGACCGCCGTTTTCATCCAGCAACAAACCTGCCGCTTCCTTCATTTCGTGAAACGTCTTGAACCCGGAGAAGACACCGGCGCTTTCACGGAGGCTGGAGGCCATCGCCTCTGACGGCTGTTCCTCCATGATTCCCCGTTCAATGCCCTTCGACAGGTAAGAGGCCGTTTCCTCTATCAGATGGCGCACCGGCTTTTCGCTGAGCATGCCTGCCCCGAAGATGCGTTTTTTATGCAGCCATTTCATAGCCTTTTCAAAGGCCGACTCCACACCGGAAGTATCCGGGTAATCTTCGGCAGAGAGTTGCAGGGAGCCTGTGTCGTACAGTTCTCCGATACGGTTGTGCAGCCCGGTATAATCATCCGGGCTCAGTCGAAAAAAGGGCGTGCCAAGGCTGCCTGTTCCGGCTGCTTCTTCTCTCCGATGATGGGAACACCGTATTTGTCGATGAAATATTTCGGGTCCACCTCGTAGCGGTCTGCAATCATTTTCTCATATTCAAACTGCTGTTCCGGTGTGTAGTCGATGGAATTGTCCCACTCGAAATGCAGGCCTTTCACCGGGAACCCGTGCTTTACCATGCGCGGTAGCAGCTGGTCGTTTACGATATCCCTTACGAGGTCGGCGTCCTTTTCCACCACATTCTCGAATACTTCCAGATGAACTTCCGACTGTGACAGACTGCTGCCGTTGTCGATGGTCATTGTCTGGTTCAGGATGCCTTTCGACAGCTCCGAGTTGGCACGGTCGATGCGTTTGTCGTACACGTTGAAGGCGTCGCCCCGTGTCGTTTCCTTGATGTCGATGTCGGTACCGTCCGGAAACAGCCCCCAAGCGGCGGCACCCATTGAAGACAACATGTTTTCTATCTGGCTGCGGTCTTTCGGGTCGCGTGCCGTCGTTTTGGCAATACGTATCGGCATCCCGAATATTTCCCCGAACTGGTCCCAATAGGCCATCATGTTCTTCTTCGGGATGGTCTGCGTGGCGGCTTTGAGGTACAGGCCGAGGTCCCGTGGCTTCCCGGCTTCAATCACCCAGTCGGCCATCGGTCCTTCCCGGTAAGGTATGCCGGATTTCCATTCATCACCCTGTTCCCGTATGATTACGCCATACTCCTGGATCACGTGTTTCCGGTTGACCACCTCGACACCGGTGTAGCGCATTTCGCCCTCTACCGTGATGATATCCCCCAGCTGTATGAGGGAATGCCCCCAATAGCGGGAATCCAGTATGTAGCCGACCATGTCCTTGAACCAGGCTGCCTCCAGTATTTGCGTGGCCGTATCATTTTGTTTGCCTTTTGCATCCACCAATTTGAAACTTTTCTTTTCGACGAAGCCTTTGCGCTGGTCCACGCAGCCGCCCAGGTGAAGATCCACTTCAACGTCACGGTAGATGTCATAAAGCCTTCCCCTTCGTGGGTTCTCAACGTCGATGGCGGTCTGCCATGCCTGCCGCCACGATCGCATGTCCTTTTGCGTGAGTGCATCGGCCTGGAGCTTCAGTTCGACGGTCATCGACTGGATCCGCTTGCGGTCCCGGGCAGATGCCAGGTTGAAATTTCCGACCCTCAGGTCATTGCTGTATCTGTTTCTTTTTGCCATAACCTACCATATATAAATGTTCTTTTTCTCCGAACCCCATTTCATGGGGTTGTTTATGTCCTCTTCCCCGTCTTCCCCGGTCACGGTCGGCAAGTCCGGCGTAATCTTCCCGGCCTGTACCCCTTCCAGCCATTTCAGGGCGAGTTCGTAACGCTCCTTGCGTATCTCGTGCCCCATACGGTTAGGAAGCCATGACGACAGGTGGTAAAGCGCGACATCGCAGGTCCGCATCACAATCAGGTCGTTGCGGTCATCACCGGTGGCTGCAAATACCTTTGCTGCATCATACCGGCTGCGCAGATAGCCGGATACTTCCTCTATGGCCATCCGTTCGGCACGCTCCCGATTCTCCTTGGAACTTTGCTGCAACACCTTCAGCGCGGTGTCGCTTGTCATGATATAATCTTCTTCCGTCAGAAACATAGACTTATCCGGTTATAAGGATTGCACGTTTTTCAAGGTCTTGAATAGTCGTCCCCTTTCGGAACTTGCGCTGCGCGATCATCTTTTTCAGTTCCTGCTTGGAAAATACTTTCGGTACTCCGGCCACCAGGAGGACCAGGTATTTTCGTTTGCTCACTTCGGATAGCTCACGCGCCAAACGGATGGCGCGTCGTATTCTGTAATTCAGAATCATGTCTTTGATAAACTGTATCATTACCACATATTTTTAGGAGACCGGCGTGTGCCGATACTCGGTTTAAACTTCTGTATTCTTGAATGCTTCTGCAATACATTGATTGCACCTTCATCAGCGTCGGGACCATCATCGTGTGTGCTGCTGCCTTTTTCGATTGAAAGTGTCTGTTCGATACCAGCCAGCATGTCCGGATCATTTTGTAAATCCTCGTTGTAAAAGACAAAACCACGTTCCCAAAGAGGCGATACCGCTTCGATACGCTGGAACTTGTCCGGCTTTTTGCGTTTGTCGGCCTGTATGGGTAACTGGTATCCGCGAAGGTTTCCCTCCTCCTCGAAATCGTCAAGCAAGGTGTCTTGCAGGAAATTCGCCTCTATCATGTATTTGCAGATAACCCCTTCCGGCAGGCTTTCGTGCAGGTCATAGAACCAGCGTACCATTTCCGCAACGGAACATTGCCGGACAAAAGCACGGATATGGTGCAGTTCTGTTCCGACTTTGCCCCATACCTTGATGGCCTTGTAGTCGTTTTTTGTGGAGCCTTTGAATGAGGGGTCGCAGTAAGCTACAATTTCGTCGTACTTGTTGAGCGGTAATATCTTTTTCCACCGAATCCAATCTTTACGGAATACCGAACCTTCTTTGATCGGGTTGTTCATATATTCCTTTTCAAATGCTCGGTAACCCATGAACTCGCGCTTTTCCTGAATACGTTCAGGCGTCCAGTATTCCGGCCATGCGGATTTACCATTTTTATCCAGGACGTTCACCTGGCTTACTTCCACACCTTTTGATGCTGCAATATTTGCCAATACACTGCATTTGCTGATCAGGTTACCTACCATGATAAAACGGCCGCCTTCAGCACCGAATGCCCCGAAAAGGGCTTCCTTGACCCATTCCGTAATCTTACGCACACGGCTGTCATTCTCGCACAGCTCGTCGTCGTCAAGGTCATCGATGACGATATAGTCCGGACGGCGGTTCCGGTAACGGAGACCACGCGGCGACTGGCCACGGCCACGGGCAAAGAATGCCACGCCATCGGAGGTTACAAACTCGCCGTCCTGCCAGGCACCGGCATTGTATTTGGTCCCGAAGTCGTGTGTATAGCGTTTGTTGTATTGCAGCTCGGCCTGAATGTCACCAAGCAAGGTGCAGGCGGCATCCTCCGACTTGCCGACCAATACCATAACGTTTATTTCGCGCCGCTTCTGACACATGAGCCACATTGGGATCATTACGTCCATGTGAGTAGATTTAGCCTGGCCGCGCGCCCACTTGAAAACCGCCTTCAATGTCCGGCGTTTCATTATCTTTTTGGCCGCCTCGATATGGTGTTTTGCTGACGGGATTGCCTTGCCTGTCTCGCTGTCCGTACAATAATGCGGAAAGTAATATTCCACGAAATAGGCATAATCCTTCCGGGCACGGTTGATGCGTTCCATCTGTTCGGCCTTTGTCTCGGCCGTGTTGACGGTAGAAAAGTTCTGGATGGTTTCGCAAAGCTGCTTCCATCGTTTCAACGCTTCTTTTTGTCCTTTTGCCTGTGTTGCCATATACATTATATATTATAGACCCGGATTCTCGGCCGAAACCTGTTCGGCAATAAATATGTCCTGGTAGCGGTTGGTCATTTTCAGGAAATCCACCGTCAACTCTTTATCTATCTGGGTGCGCGCCACCAACCAATTATTATAAGAAGTCAATACTTCGATAATGGTCGTTGCGTTGGTGCGCTTGTCTATCTTTTCGATGCTGGCTGCCAGCTTAGCCATTTCGTCTGCGGTCATTTCCCCGCTTTCCAGCCGTTCGTCGGCCTTCTTCATGATTTTGGCTACCAGTTCCTTCCGAGTGATGGATTTGGCGGTTCGCAGTGCGTCCCAACCGCCTTCGCTGACCCATTTATTGACAGTGACGCGCGAAACGCCCACCTTTTCGGCTACCAGCTTCTGTGTGTCCCCATTCAGGTAATAAAGCCTGGCCAGCTCTTTTGTCTTTTCCAGTTCTTTTTTTGATAATGCCATGATAAAATGGTTTGTTTTTCGGCAAAAATGTAAAGAAAGGCGGCAGGCGGCAACAAACCGCGCAAGGCTTGGGAAGAAGTGTTCAAAGGTTTGGGAAAAGCTCCCAAAGGTTGGGGAGATTTTTTCAAGCCCCTCACCAAAGGTGTATGTTTGCGCATATCAACGAACAGACGAATGGCAAAAAGAATAGTGATAAGCGATGAGTCGGTCAACTGCTACGGCACATGGATCAGCACGGCAGGCATGGATATTTCCCAGTATGAGAAAAACCCCGTGCTGCTCTGGATGCATTGGCGTGGCGTTATTATCGGCTGCATCAAGGATGTGAAGAAAGAGGAAGGGCGGGTGACGGGAGAGCCCTGGTTTGACGAAGTGCGGGAGGAAAGCCGGCAGGCAAAAGCGCAGTGGGAAAAGGGCACATTGCGTATGGCTTCAGCCAATGTGGACGTACTGGAATACAGCGACGCTCCGGAGCTTGTAAAGCCCGGCCAATACCGTGCAACCGTCACCCGCAGCAAGTTGACAGAAGTCAGTATGGTGGATATCGGTGGCAATGACAATGCGCTGCCACTTATATTGAATGTTGACGGAAAAGAATTGAAACTGGCAGCCGGTGAGGAGTCCGAAAACCTCCCGCTGCTTAATAATAACACTCAAAAATCAGACGAACAGATGGATTTTAAAGCAATTGCCCTGAAATTGGGCTTGCCGGAAACGGCAACGGAAAAAGAAATCCTTTCTACAATCGAGGTGCTTTTAGGTTATAAGACAGCCAACGAGCAACTGCGAAAGGAAAAGGAAGAAATGCAGCTGGCCGGTATTACCTCGGCCGTTGAAGCCGCCATTACCGAACGCCGCATCACGGCCGAGAAAAAGAACCATTTTGTCGAGCTCGGCAAAAAGGTTGGGTTGGAAAGCCTGAAGCTGACTTTCGAGGCCATGAACCCCGCACAGAAACCGACGGACATCATCCATCCGGCAGGCGGAAGTCCCGCTACATCGGAGTACAAGAAACTGTCGGACGTACCGGCCGATAAGATGATGGAACTTAGAGCAAATGACAAGGAAACCTATATGAAGCTGTACAAAGCGGAGTACGGAGTGGACTGTCCTAATTATTAATCACAAAAAACAAAAGAACGAATGAAGACAAAATTCGGATTGAAAGCGATGACCGCCCTGCTGTTCAATGCGGTGATGGGCATCATGTTGGCCGCCTTTATGGGCGTGTCAGCCACGGCAGGGGCCGCAACCGCCGTAGGCGTATCATTGGCGGCAGGAAAGTTCATGCCATCCGGCTCACTCTGTGAGGGAGTATTGACGGAAGTGTGGACCGGTGAACTTATCAAGACCCTTCGCGCCGGAGACGTGGCAACCTTCCTTGACGGGCTGCCCGACTACTCGCAGTATGCGGAGAATGACGTGATCCACATGATTGATGTCGGCGGTGACCCGGACGTGTTGGTCAACAACAAGACTTACCCTCTGACAATACAGGAAATCACCGACAACGATGCGGTGTTCTCACTGGACAAATTCCAGACTAAGCCGACTCCGGTAACGGATGATGAACTGTACGCTTCTTCCTATGACAAGATGGCAAGCCTGAAGGAACGCCATGCCGATGCCATCAAGGAAAAGAAGTATGCCAAGGCCATCCACGCATTGGCTCCTGACTCCAATGCGGAAAAGACTCCGGTACTTAAAACCACGGGTGAAGTGGCCGGCGGCGGCACAACGGGCAGACGTCGCCTTCAGATGTCGGATATTATCACCCTGAAAGATAAATTTGACAAAATGAAAGTCCCTGTACAAGGCCGTCGCTTAGTGCTATGCTCGGATCACGTGAATGACCTGCTGCTGACCGACCAGAAGTTCAAGGACCAGTATTACAACTATACGACCGGAAAGATTGCCAACCTGTACGGCTTTGAAGTGTACGAGTATTCGGATAATCCGGTGTACAAGGTGGCCGGAACAAAGGTCGCTTTCGGTACGGCTGCATCGGCCAACGAGTACCAGGCATCCGTGGCGTTCTACACCAAGCGTGTATTCAAGGCGTCCGGAAGTACAAAGATGTATTATTCCGAGGCCAAGACAGACCCGCTGAACCAGCGTAGCCTTGTAAACTTCCGCCATTACTTCATCGTGCTCCCGAAGAAGAAAGAGGCAATGGGCGCTATCATGTCGGAATATAAAGCATCCTGATGATGGCACCGCGAGGAATCAGAAACTGTAATCCCGGTAACATCCGAAATTCGGATGCTACCGATTGGAAAGGGGAAGTCCCGGCCGGAGCAAAGAAGGATAATTCCTTCGAAGAGTTCAAGGATATGGCGCATGGCTACCGTGCCCTGATCAAACTGTTGCAGAACTACCGCCGGAAATATGGCTTGCAGAGCATTGCCGATTTTATTAGCCGGTGGGCTCCGCGAACCGAAAACAACACCTCGGGTTATATCACCCGCGTATGTCGGGAAATGCAGGTTCCGACAACTTATGTTCCGAACGTGGAGGATAAGGGTACAATGTGTGCGCTGGCCGCTGCTATAAGTGTGGTTGAAAACGGTATCCCGGCTGTCATGGCCGACGTGGAAGCCGGTTGGGATTTGTTGAACGAATAATAAGAACACTTGTAAAATCAGAATGGAACCTTTAGAGATTATTTCCTTAGTAGCTGCAATCATTACCGCACCGTTAAGCTCGTGGCTTACGGCTAAACTTCTGCGCAAGAAGTACGACGCTGAGGTCGATGGCCTTCGGGCGCAGGTAGAAGCCTCCAAGGCGGATACGCGCGGCGACGAACTGGCAAATGTCAAAGAAGCGATGTCCATTCTGATGGAACAGGTCGTTGAACCTCTAAAGAAGGAAATCAATGCGATACGTAAAGAACTGGCACGGCTTCGCCGGGCTGTCGAAAAGGCGAACCGCTGCCCTTTTGCCGATCATGCTGATGCTTGCCCTGTGCTGTATGAATTGCGCAGGGCCGAAGATGTCGAGGGGCACGCACGCGAGCCAACCGGTGCCTGAACCGGTGGTGAGGAACCGCCTTGTTCCTGTCTATCTTTCGCCTGACTCCGCGCTGCTGACCGCCCTGTTCGAATGCGACAGCACAGGCCGGGTTCTTATGCAAGAGGTGGAGGAACTGAAAGGGAAGGCGATGGAAACCGACCTGTCTTTCAAGGACGGAAAACTGGACTACAAGGCGAAAGCCGTCCCCGATACGGTCTATGTGCCCGGCAAGGATTCAATCATCTATATACCGCAACCGGTCGAGGTGGAAGTGAACCGTCTTACCTGGTGGCAGGAAACATGGATGCGGATCGGGAAAATATCAATTTCAATCCTGGCGCTGCTGCTTGGTTTGAAAGGTGTACGAAAACTATTAAAACGCGATTAATATGAGTTTACCAAATGTAAATATAACGTTAGGCAACGGCAATATCGGTACCGTTACCTTGTCTGACGATGGTATTTCGGGGCTGATCCTGTCCGGCAAGGCTGTTAATGATACGTTGGCCCTTGATAAGGTTTATGTCCTTGCCGGTACTGCTGACCTGAAAAAGTACGGCATCACAAAAGAGAACAACCCACTCCTGTACAAGGATATCATGGCATTCTATACGGCTGCCGGAGATGGCGCAGAACTTCACCTGTTGGTGGTGGATGAAGCCAAGAAACTGACGGATATCTGTTCGATGGAGGACGGTTCTCCCTTGAAGAAGCTGATTGATTCAGCCGCCGGACGTATCCGGCTTGTCGGGATCAACGTAAATCCCGGGGCTGACTACAATGCTACAGTAGAAAAATGTATCGACCAGGATGTCGTGACAGCGGTAAAGGCAGCGCAGAATGTTGCAAGCAATTACCTGGATAAGATTGCCCCGTTTGTGGTTCTGCTTCCTGCCCTTGCCTGGAACGGTTCAACGGACAGCCTGTACCAGCCGCGAGAAGGCAGCGAGAACTGCGTATCGGTGGTGCTTGCCTCTGACGGCAAAGTGGGAGAAGGCAAATATTATTCGGCTGCGATTGGTCAGGTGTTAGGCCGTCTGGCGACTTGCCCGGTCAATATCTCACTTGCCCGTGTCCGTGATGGAAGCATTGCTGCGGAAGGCTGGCTGACGGACGGCAAAAAGCCGGAAGAGGATTACAGCCTCTGGAATGCCCTGCACGATGCCGGCTATATCTTCTACCGCACGTTTATCGGAAAGAACGGGTATTACCTGAACTATGACGCGACTGCGGTAGCGACAACGGATGATTACAACCGCCTTTCCTTGACCCGTGTCATCCAGAAGGCATTGGTGATATGTTATAAGACATATATCGATGAAATCATGGACAGTATCGCAGTTGACCCGGAAACCGGGCAGTTGCCGACGCCGATCTGCAAATATTACGAACAGCTGCTTATCCGTAATGTCAATGTGAATATGGAAGGTGAAATTTCCGGTTTCAACGCCTATGTGGATCCGAAACAGGATTTGATATCAACCAATGTTCTGAAAATACAGGCAAAGATTGTCCCTACGGCCCTGCTGAAAGAAATCAATGTGGACTTATCGTTTAATAATCCTTATAACAAAAGTGAATAATGGCAACATTCAATTCTAAAGAATATGATTGGACAACCGTAACAGTCGTCCTTTTGGGCAAGCCGGTTGAAGGTATCCGTGGCATCGAATACAAGTCCAAACGTGCAAAGGAACTCCTGTTTGCCTCCGGCAAGAAGGCACGCGGCATACAGATGGGCAAAAAGGAATATGAGGGCACGATTACCGTGCTCCAGTCCGAACTGATTGCCATGCAGACGGCCGCAAAGGCCAAGGGGTATGATGACGTTACCGATTTGGAGTTTGACATCATTGTTTCCTATATCTCGGAGACCGGTGTCGTACAAACCGACAAAGTTGTCAATGCCTCCATTACGGAAGCACCGAACAGCATCAAAGAGGGCGACCTTTATTCGGAACACGCGCTGCCTTTTATCGCCTGCGACGTGGAATATAATGTAGTATAACTATAATAATGTATAGAACTATGAACGAAAAAGACAATAACAAGACAATCACCTCCGAACAGATTGAATCCTGGAAAAAGAAATGGGGCGACGTATTTTGTGTTACCGTCAGCGACAAGGTGGCTTATTTGAAACGCCCGAGCCGACAGGCTCTCAGCGCGGCTGCCGTTGTCGGGAAGAATGACCCGATGAAATACAACGAAATCCTACTCGGCAACTGCTGGCTGGCGGGTGATGAAGAAATCAAGACGGATGATGCCCTGTTCCTGGGTGTATCCACGAAGCTGGGCGAACTGGTCGAAGTAAAGGAGGCGGAGCTAAAAAAGTTATAAAAGGAACTGCCGTGGCGGAGAAACCCGGCTGGCTGTTTCTTTCGGATGCCTTGATCCGCCACTGGCTGCACCTCGATCCTTCGACGCTCGGCGATGAGGAATGGGCCCTTCAGGTCAGGATGGCCGAATGGGTAAAAATTGACTTCATTAACAGCATAGGAAAATTATGGCAAACAAAATAGAATACATCTTTTCCCTGCGTGACCAGATCAGTGCAAGACTGGGTAGCATTACGGCGACCTCGGACAGAACCGTGGCCGCCCTTTCAGGCGTACAGGATAAGGTGCGGTCTGCGGACAGCGTTTGCCGTGACACGGGAAGGACACTCGGATCGCTGAAAATGAAGATTGATGCCCTGCAAGCCGAAAGGGAATGGATTCCGGCTGACAATATTCCGGCTATCCGCGAATATAACCGCGAGATTGCCCGGCTCACGGATGAGATCGAGGAACTGGAGACAGCGGCCGGTGGCGGCAAGTTCAAGAAATGGGCTTCGGAGGCATTCGATGCCATTCCCGGCGCAGGACTTCTGAAAAACCCGCTTGTCACCGGTATCACTGCTGTTGGCGCAGCGGGCATGGCCGGCATGAGCTTCGATGAGAACATGGCCCAGGTGAACATCACCGCCCAGTTGGACGAAGCGGGGCTGGATGACCTGAAAAAGCGTTTGAAACAGATAGCGGCAGAAAACAAGACGGACGTACAGGTCACCCCGGTAGGCTTCGAGGCTATCAACTCGCAGGTGAACGATGTTGACCTATCCCTTTCCATATTGGACGCCGCCCTCAAAGGCAGCAAGGCGGGATTTACCGACCTCGATACCGTATCGGCGGCGTTGGCCCAGACGCTTTCCATCGTGGGTAAAGAGAATACGACGGCACAGGAAGTATTGGATACCTTCTTTGCAGCAAAACGTGTCGGTGCCGGAGAGTTTGCCGACTTTGCGCGTTATATGCCGAACCTTATAGCCGGAGCCGATAACCTCGGCATTGCCTATAAGGAGGTAGCCGGGACCTTTGCCTACATGACCGGTAAGGGACAAAGCGCCGAACGTGCCGCCACGCTGATGGAAAATGCCTTCTCCGTATTGGGTCGTGTCGATGTCCGAGACAAACTGGCCAAGGCCGGGGTGGACGTATTCGATGATACCGGCAAGATCCGTAGCGTTGTGGATATATTCACCGACTTGGAAGGCGTATTGGGCAGGATGAACGACGAACAGAAATCATCTTTCCTTGAAAAGGCAGGTCTGGTGGATAAAGAGGCGAAAAGCGCTTTTGCCGTCCTTACTTCCGATATTGGAAAGTTGAAAGAATCCATGAACGATGTCGCCAATTCTGCGGGTGAAACCGATACCGCTTTAGAGTATTCGGCAAACAGTATGCAAAAGGCAACCGAAGTGTGGAACCAGTTCAAGAATATCGGTACCGAGGTTGGGGAACTGACACTTCCCGTTATCAGCGCAGGGCTGACCGTGGCAGGAGCGGTTCTTGCCGGGGTGTCTTCGGTACTGGAGGTTGTTATCGGTTTTTTCAGCGGGTGGTATTCGCAGATCCAGGAAGGAAACCCGATTGTTGTCGGGCTTACCACCACATTGGGCATACTGACTACAGCGATGGCGTTGAACTATGCCTGGACCCAAAAGGCGGTTGTCATTGGAGGAATCAAAAAAGTGCTGGATATTGCGCAGACAGCCGTCACCGGTGGTTTGACTGCCGCACAATGGGCACTCAACGCGGCGTTTGCTGCTTCCCCTATCGGATGGGTAGCCGTTGCCATCGGTGCGGTGATAACAGCCGTTACCTATTGCTGGCAGAAGTTTGAAGGGTTCCGTATGGTTATTCTCGGTACTTGGGAAGTTATAAAGGAATTCGGGCGAACATTGCTCGACAGTATCGTAAAACCGTTTAAACAGGTATTGTCCGGAATTGGCGGTGTCTGTTCGGCAATCGTCAGTATGTTAAAAGGCAACTTCAAAGAGGCCGCCGGGCTTGCCAAAGAGGGATTCAAAGATATAGGGGAAGGCGTTTTGGGCGCCAATCCCGTATCAGCGGTATATAACACCTTGCAAAAGGGCAACTATTCCGCAGCCTGGGAAAAGGGCAAGCAAGCGGGCAGGGACAGTTGGGCGGCTTCACAGGAAGCAAACGATGCGGATGCAGCCAACCGGATAATCCCCGAAATGCCGGATACTGTAACAACCCCGGCAGCCGCTATCCCGGATTTCGATGCCCTGATGAAGAAGATGAGTGCCACCAAAGGGAAAACAGGTGCGAAGAAACAGGCTGCGCTCCGTCTGGACGATGAACCGGTTACGGCTAACCTTGGAGAGAGTGCCGAATACACGGCAGCTACCCGGAAGCTGGAGCCGGTAATGATTCCGATGAAGGTGGCAGCGCCGGTTGCACAGGCGGCACCGGAAGCCGGGACAGTCGGCGCCTTAAATAGCATTCCTACGTCCGGAACTCGGATCGATGACAGTACCCAGACGTATGACGCCGGGGAAACAAACTACCTGGCGGACATCATGCAGAACGTCCGAAAGATTGCCGCGGCGGTTGCCGTTCCGGTCATGTTGGCTTCCGCTCCGAACGTACAGGCGATGGATATACCGACACCGGAACGTTCCGACGCCTACAATGTGGAGAATATCCGGGAAACCAATAACCGGTTTACGACCGATAACAGCCGGACATATAACGATAGCGGGCATAGCGTCCAGGTAGCCAAAGTGTGTGATGAGATTGTGATACACGTGGCTAATACCGACCGGAAAGGCGTTGATACGATACGCCGGGAAATCATGAACGTATTAGAGGAATTGGGAGAGGGATAAGTTATGGCATCAAAATATACAGTTAAAGAGGTGGCGCAGACGTTCAAGCGGGTAAGCCAGTTCAGTTTGGGCGACATGCTGCTTAATGTAATCGGGTATAAAGGTTTTCCGTACCCCGGCGGGTTCATTCCTGATGTCCCCGCAAAATACAAAGGAGACGGGTATGAATATCCCGGTGAAGCGGCTTCGGAGAAAACGAACTCTGACTTCGGTTCTACGCTACGGAAGAAGGACGCGCAAGGCCGGTGGTATTTCATGCCGGTGGTTCTGGAGCACAAGGGGACGGAATACGAGATACCGAATGCTGTCATCTCTATCCGAGGTAAGAAGACGATTGTTGAAACGGCTATGGTCGGCCGTAAAGGTACGGTGAAGGAACTTATCTCAGTGGACGATTACGACATACGCATTGCCGGTGTCTGCATGGATGTGGACTTTCCGGACAGCCAGTTGGGCGACCTTGCGGAGCTGTATAATATCAACGAGTCGGTCACGCTCAAATGTGCCCTTACGGATATCTTTTTAGATGAAGAGGACAAGGTTGTAATCAAAAGCATCGATTTTGCCGAGATGAAAGGATGTGAAACGGCACAGGTGTTTACAATGGAACTGGTTACGGATAGGAGTTTTGAATTAATTCTGGAGTGATATGTTTGTTTTATGCTGTGATATAAAAATAGGATCCGTTTCTTTCAAGTCGGTTCACGACGTGAAGATCAAACGAAGCCTGTACGATCTGGCCGCCACCGCTACCGTCAAAGTTCCGGTAACAGCCGTACTGAAACATGCCGGGGAACCACCTGCGCATATCGAGACGGCCCAGGCTATCAAGGTAGGCGACAAGGTGGAAATCAAACTGGGCTATGACGATACCCTGAACACCGAGTTTGTCGGTTACGTGAAGCGGCTGAACTACAAAGTCCCCTTGGAAATCGAATGTGAGGATGAATATTACAAGCTGCGTTTCCTGAACTGTGTTTTCAGCAAGAAGGAAACAACGTTAAAAGAGTGTTTGAACAGTGTTTTAACGGGTGTTCAAATGGGCACAGTCGTTGACCTGACGCTGAAGAACTTCGTCATCAACAACAAGCCGGGAAGTTGGGTGCTCGGTCTCCTGAAAAAGGAATACGGGCTGGTCGCCTACTTTGACATTGACGGCAAACTGAATGTCGGTAAGGCAAACGACGTGAAATGCGAAACAGTGAAATACGTCCTCCGCGAGAACGTGATCAGCGACGATGAACTGAAATACCAGCTGGCAGAAGACATAAAACTGAAAGTTAAGGCTGTCTGCTATTATAAGGACGGCACGAAGATAGAAGGCGAGCTGGGCGAGGACGGCGGCGAAACACGTACCTTTTATTATTACGATGTGAAAGACGCGGCGGAACTGAAAACGCTTGCCCGGGAAGAACTGAAACGGTATTCGTTTGACGGCTACCGGGGCAAGATAAAAACCTTCCTGCTTCCCTTTGCCCTGCCGGGCATGGTAGCGAGCATCGAGGACAAAGTGTATAACGAACGGAGCGGCGATTACTTCATCGAGTCGGTGGAAACATCGTTCGGTACTGGAGGCGGCCGTCGCACCGTTGAAATAGGTATCAAGGCATGAGCAAGGAAATGGAAGAATTACGCCGGAAGTTCCATGAGCGGTTCGGCGAAAGTGGCGACCAGGTATTCCTGGGAACCGTTACCGAAGTAAACGAGGATGAGTTTACCTGTACAGTAAAGCGCGATGACCAGGTGGACTACTTCGATGTCCGGCTCCGTGGTCTGGTCAAGGCGGAACTGCAAGGGTTCGCCTTTATCCCACGCCTGCAAAGCATGGTATTGGTCTGCCGTATCGGGAAGAGCAACGAACTGTTCGTGTGCCAGTTTACCGAAATCGATAAAGTGGTCTTTACCGATAACGATTTGGAAGTAATCATCGATACCGAAAACATCGATATCAAGAAAGGTGAAAAGATAACCGTCCATGTGGATGCGGAAAGGATTGAAGTGACAAACGACAAGGTGAAGGCTCTTCATGAAGCGGATGCACTCACCGTTACAGCGGACAGCACTACTGTCAAGACATCCACCGGCGGCGTAACCGTTACACGCGGCGGATCAGGATTGAAAAAGACGCTGGATGATATGCTGACAGCGATACAGGCTCTTACGGTAACGACACCGCACGGCCCGTCAAGCACACCGGTCAACTCGGCAAAGTTCGCATCCATACAGGCGGACTTGCCAAACTATCTGGAGGGTTAAATATGAAAGACTACAAACAACAGCCAGACGGCGACCTTGATTTGACAACCGGTGATTTGCTGGTAACGGAAAGCACCTACCAGCACCAGCGGGATTTGCTGTACAGTGACAAAGGCCATATCCGGCAAAAACCGGAAGCCGGTGTCGGGGCGGTAAATTACATGATGGATAACGATCCGGAAGGGCTGCTCCGTGCCACGCGCAAGGAATTTACGGCCGACGGCATGAAAGTACGGAAGGTTGCTTTTGCGGCCTATTCAAACGATTTAAATGTGGAGGCAAGATATGAAGGTGATTGAGGTACAGGATGAACAGCAACTGCTGGACATTGCCCTGCAACATTATGGGACGGCAGAGGCAATGGGTGAAATCATGGCAAACAACCCGGAACTGAAAAATGAACCTTCGGCCGTGGTTGAAGCCGGACGCTCTCTCGGCGCTTTCTACCCGGACATCAAGTTGAAGGTAGGACAGCGGATAAGCATTGACGATGACAGCCGCCTTGTAAAAAAGACGGTAGTCAAAAAAATAGACAGGGATATCACCACTTACATGGAAACGCAATGGCAAGAACAATACAACAGATAGAGGAAAGCATTACGGGAAGGCTGCAAGCGACATTCAGCCTGTCCACATCGGCCGCATCCGAGTGGCGGCTTTGGGTGCACTGTGTGGCATACTGTATCTACAGTTTTGAACTGGTATTGGACGCATTCAAACGGGAAATGGATGCGGACGCGGAAAAGGAAGTGGCCGGAACCGTTACCTGGTATAACGACAAATGCTATGAGTTCCAGATGGGCCACGAACTGGTATTCGATACCGTAACCGGTCTGCTGGAATACCCGGTGGTGGATGAATCCGCCCGCGTGATCAAGATCGCTTCGGTGAATGTGGCGGAAGACAACACGATCATGTTCCGCGTCGCCACCGAAGACGAAGCGGGAAAGATCGTGCCGCTCACGAGTAACCAGCTTCTGAATTTCAAGAACTACATCGACGCCATCAAGTTCGCCGGTACGAAATCCGAGGTTATCTCGACCGATGCCGACGAGGTGCGATATGATATTAAAGTCTATTATAACCCCGCCAATCCTGTGGACAGCGTGCAGGAAGCGGTACTGGCTTCGCTGGAAGAGTTCAAGACGGCGCAGAAATTCGGGGGTGTGATTTATTCGCACAAGATGCTGGAAGCGGTAACGGCCGTCGCGGGTGTCGTAACGGCGAAAATGGTCGCCCTTTCCCGCAAGGGCACGGAGGACGAGGATTTTATCCCCATTGACACGATGGCGACCCTGCATGCCGGGTATTTCAACTACACGGAAGACAGCAAGCTGGAAATGGTATCTATAAACGATATTTAGCGTATGAACATTATCCTGAACTTCAAAGAAATCGTCCGGCAATATGTCGCCCCGCACCGCAGACAGCCGAACCGCCTTCGGTGGCTTTGGGCGTTGGTGGATTTGGAAAGCGTCTGGGATGCCTTTGCCGCCTGGCGCGATTATTACCGGTACAAGGTACACGTAACAAGCCAGCATAAATCCCTGGAAGGCCACCTGAACAAGACGTTCGGCGGCGGTATCCTGATCAAGAGCTACGAGGACCAGTTCCTGGCCATCGGGTTAAATTCGGAACCGGCGCACTGGGTGTTGTTCGAGCCGATGCAGGAAATCGCCCTGGAAGGTGAAGGCGGGCAAAGCTTCAAGGATGTGGATTTTATCGTCTATGTGCCGGAGGGCGTGGACCTGAACCTTGTCCGGGCGGAAATAGAGAGATACAAGATTGCAGACAGAACCTATAAAATAGTAACAAAGAAATGAAACGGCATGTACAATACCCCGGCGTAAGGAAATGGTCGGGAAATGATTTGTTGGAGTTGCAGAGCGAAGGCCTTCGCATAGCCGACGGCTTCTTCTCACAGTACGGCAACTGTGTAATCTGCGGCTGCGCGGTATCGGAAACCGGCATCGATGCCGGGCTGGTCAGCATTGACGGCATGGTGCTGCCATTGGCGGCTACGAGTGTGGAAGTATTCCCCGTCTATTTAGTCAAGGACGAGGAACACGTCCAACGTGAATACGCAGACGACAAAGTCCGTGACATTGCCGTCCGATATTTTGCAAAGGTGGTCCAGGCAAAACCGTCCGATAAGGGCTTTATAGAAGTTACAGCCGACGGATCATCCACATTCTTTGATAAAATCGAGGCTGTCTGGCTGACGGATATACTAAACCGGTTGGAGTTACTGAAGAAAGCGGACAAATCCCTGTCGGAAGCCATCGAACTGTTGAAGGAGGCTGACAGGAAAGCCGCAGAACGCATCGTCACGCTCGAAAAGAAGATGCCATCCTACCTTGACCATATCCCGACGGTAAACGATGACAGCTACTTTGTAGGGGTCGAGGTTTGGACGGTGGACGAATACGGGAATAAGACGTTCTGGAAGTGCCACGACAACACGGAAGGCAAAGCCGTATGGAAACGCAGCGGTGAAGGTTCCGGAGGCGGTGGCAGTTACGGGGGAGCGGTTTACCTTACCGGACAGACTGATTTTTCTAAAGCAACAATTATAATTAAGGAGGGCTATTTAAAATGAGTGAATCAACAACCGGTGCATACGTGTACCAGCAAATCGTGAAGAGTACGGCTCAGTGGGCAGCCGATAAAACCGTCATCGTTGAAAACGTCTGGCTTTTCGAACGTAGGAGCGATGGCAAGATAGTAACCAAACTGTCCGACGGCAGGCACTGTTATGCCGACCTGGACGAATACGGCCTGAGCGCATGGGATGCGGCGCAGCTTGGCGGCTACAAAGGGACAAAGGAGGAGTTCTATTTGTCGCTTGGCACCCTTGATGAAAAAGTGGAGCAGGTGACAAACCTTGTATCATCGCTCGACGGTAAATTTGCAGAAACTCCGGATCTGCCGTCAACACCCGGGGAAGATACACTGACCTACCAGTCAGGGGAAGCAACCCGTAAATTCGCAATCGGCCAGCAGTGCCGCGTGTATGAAACAAAAGAGAAAGACTATGTCTTTTATCAGCTATACAACATCACGGAAGAGAATAAAGCGGATTGGCGTGTTGCCGGTTCCGGTGGAACATCCGCTTTCCAGGAAAAAGCCATCATAACCCTCACAAGCAACCAGGGGTTGAACGACGCCGACCTGAACGGCAAGAAGGTGACTGTTTCCTACTCCGGCCAGCAATCCGAACTGCTCTGGAACGGTGAAGCGCTGGAGATTGCCATCCCTATGCAGGTGGAATATACCGTTTCACCGGAAGCCGCCTCCGGTTATGCCTCTCCGGAAGAACAACAGTACGTGGCTGTCGGAGGTAACGAAAGACAGATAAACCTGGTTTACTCTGCGGAGAAGGTGACGGTCAATGTAAGCACGGACGACAGTGCGGACTGTTCCGGCCGTACTGTGACCATAAAGAAAACGTCAGGCGGGGAAGTGATCGGAAGCGGCAAGGGTGCCGGTGTAGTTATAAAAGTGCCTTCGGGAACTGGATATACGGTATCCGTCGATGCTTTTGCAGGATACACCAAACCGGCAGACCAATCATTTACCGCAAACTCCGCGAGCCGTAACGTGTCTTTTGTATATGCAAAAATCAAGGATGCCGGTATTGTATTTGACAAATCCAAAAGTGACCCGCAGAATATCACCGGTGAAATCAACAGCGGGGTTCTTAAAACCATCCTGTCGAAGTTCCGCCGTTGCCTCTGCAAGAAAACGAAAGACGGTGAGGTCACAATCTCGTATCTTCGTGATGACAACAGCAATTTCTACGCCGATGGCTCAGCAGCCAAGTTGGACGGCACAGAGGGCGATGTGATGGTTGATTTTCCGGAGTTTTATTACAAATGGGAACAGGTGGATAGCAACAGATTCCGCTACCGCTTTGCCGAATATAACGTGGACGGAACATTCAAACATGTACCGCACTCTTTAGTTGGGGCCTATAAAGCCTATCAGACAGGGAACAAACTGTACAGCCGAAGTGGAGTGACCCCAACAACAAACGTATCCTCCAATCAATTTGATACGTATGCATCGGCTCGCGGTAAAGGCTACCAGCGTATCGACTTCCAGCAGCATTGCGTGATAGCCTTTATGCTGTATGCCAAATACGGAAACCGTAACCTGCAAGCCGTATTAGGTGCCGGTGGCGCAACCTATAGTCCGGCTACAACAACGGGAAGCAGCAACGCGACCGGCAATGCTGATACCAAAAACGAAAGTTCAAAGTATGTTTGCGGCTTAGGTTTGGAAGGCGTCTTTGGCGGCATTTACGAATGGGTGAAAGGAGTTGAAATCAACAACCGCGTTTGGAAAATCACCGACCCTGACGGGTCAATCCGCAATGTGAATGCCGGGACTTCCGACGGCTGGATAACGGGGGTTGCAGCCGAAAATGGCCCGTTTTTCGATATGGTACCGACAAAAGTGGGCGGCAGCGAAACGACACATTACTCGGATCACTATTATCAAACATCGGGCGGTCCCCTTGTTTTGGCGCGCTCCTATAACGACTCGAATACGAATGGCGGCGTGGCGTATGCGAATGCGAATAACGATGCGTCGAACACGAATTCGAACTACGGTTCGCGTCTCATATTCAGGAAAGAAAATATTATATTATGGCTCTTGGCCGGGACGTGTCCCAAGTCCAACCCATAGAGGAATGCACCTTGCCTCTTGGCAAAAAACAAATTGGGTTATGTTGTGTGGTAGGTTGATTCTCGAAGCACATAGATTTCTGAAAGCGACAATAAAATGAAGCGGTACGGACATTTGATAGAAAAGATAATAGAGGAAAGCAACCTTTTGGAGGCTTTCTCTATGGTCATGCGGGGCAAGAAGCGCAGCCGCACTGTCCGCTATTTCAAAAAGAACCGGGATAAGATCCTGGCTGACCTTGCCGAGGAAATAAAGTCCGGCAAGTATGCCCCGGAGGGTTTCCGGGAGTTTGAAGTGGTGGAAAACGGGAAGGTGCGCGAAATCCAGTCCCTGCCGTTCAAAGACCGCATCGCCCTTCACGCGATAATGGCAGTTCTATACAGGGATGTTTTAGGCGGTATGATGATTCGTGATACGTATGCCAGCCTGCCGAAACGTGGTATCCACGACGGTTTGAACAGGCTTCGAAAAGCATTAAAAGACCGTCCGAATACAGAATACTGCCTAAAACTTGACCTGAAGAAGTTCTACCACTCCATCGACCAGGATGTCCTGATAGAACTGCTTCGCCGTAAAATCAAAGACGAAACACTGATGCAAACCCTTATCCGTATTATCCGAAGTTATGGTCCCGGTCTGGCGATTGGCTATCACTCCAGCCAGTTGCTCGGTAACTTTTACCTTTGCCTGTTGGATCACTACATGAAAGCGGAATTAGGCGTAAAGTATTATTTCCGGTATTGTGATGATATTGTCGTTCTCGGCCCTGATAAAGCGTATCTGCATGGCATTTTTGCAAAGTTGCGCAAAGTGGTGGAGGAAGAACTTCACCTTACCATCAAACAGAACTGGCAGATATTCCCGGTAGAAGCACGCGGCATTGATTTCTTGGGGTACGTTACCCGGCATGATTATGTCCTGGTACGGAAACATATCAAGCAGAAAGTTGCCCGGCGGCTACAGAAGGTGAAAAGCAAGAAAAGGAAATACGTTGTGCTTGCGTCGTTTTGGGGATGGGTGAAACACTGCAACGGGAAACACTTATTTTTAAAACTAACAAATATGAAGTCATTTAAAGATTTAGGCGTCACTTACAAACCGGCTGACGGAAAGAAACGCTTCGAAGGCAACCTTACGCCTTTGGGCAATTTGCAGAACTGTAAAGTTACTATTGTGGATTTTGAGACCGACATCAAGACAAAACAGGGTGAAGGCCGCTACGTGGTCCAATATGAGATGGACGGCCAAAAAGGCAAGTTCATTACAGCCTCGGAAGAGATGAAAAACATTCTCGACCAAATCAAGGAAATGAATGAACTGCCATTTGAAACGGTAATCAAACGGGAAACATTCGGAGGTAATAAGACGAAGTATGTATTCTCGTGATGAGTAGATAAAATTCCTTTTCGGGGGAAGGTATAAAAAAGCCCCGACCGATAAGTAAAGTATAGACGCCAATCACATACTTACGCATAGAAGCGCAGACACCCACGGCCGGGGCTAAATGCCCTTGCCGGGTGTCTGCGCTATTTTATGCGCGTATATGTATGTGATTGGCACTGCAAATATACTTTAATTTTTGGAGATTATGACAATATACGAGATACTTTCTTTCAATAAAGAGCTGTTACGCCGGCTTTCTGAATCGGGCATTCGGACAGAAGATTACCGATATGTAGACCTTTTCCATGATTTCACGAAAATGGTAGAGGATGGAAACAAGACGACATACGCTGTTGCCGTTCTCTCTGAAAAGTATGCAATAAGTGAACGGAAGGTGTATGATGTACTTCGCTACCTCAGAACCGACTGCAAGGAGCGTTCAGTGTGATATAAGGGTATTGTTGCTCTTGCAGATAGATTTGGAGGTATCTTTATGGTGAATCAAATCTTTAAACCCATGAACAAATATCATCAAATCCTTTGCAAGATCCTGAATGCAGGAAAGGAACAACGAAACAAAAAGGGAGTTATCCGGTATCTGTTGAATGAATGTCTTACCCTGACACCTTCCGACCTGCTCGACATTTTTGAGACGCACGGCATCGCCCGAAAGAAGCTGCGGCAGGAACTTCAACTCTTCATGCAGGGAGAGCGGAACGTGGAGCGTTACCGTGAAGCCGGCATCACCTGGTGGGATTATTGCGGTCAGACTCTTGTAAACAGTTATCCGACCTACTTTGAGAAACTGCCTCCTCTCATCGAAAAGATAAACCGGGAAAAGCGGACCAGCAAGAATTATGTCCTCTTCCTTGGTTCTACCGGAGCGGAAACCAACCAAGCCCCATGCTTGAGTCTTGTACAGTTCCAGATAGAAGACGGCGAACTGGTATTGTCAGCTTATCAGCGTAGCAGCGATGCCAATTTAGGTCTCCCGGCTGATATTTACCATCTTTATCTGATGTCTCGGCAAATAGATCTGCCTTTGAAATCGATTACCCTTAACCTTGGCAATGTCCATATCTATGAGAACAACCTGGAGCGTACCGGTGCCTTGCTTGCCGGTGATGAAGGGGTTCGGTTCGACCTGAATGTATAAGAAACGTTGCAAACCCTGTGCAGCATGGTTTGATTGTTTTCTTTAGACGGCTGGGATAAAATGGGGAATTTTGCAATCCGTTTTAAAACCAGGAACAAATGAGAAAGCAGTATTTATCAGCCCCACTTCCATTTGTGGGGCAAAAACGCATGTTTGCCAAAGAATTTGTCAAAGTATTGAAACATTACCCGAATAATGCCGTATTCGTCGATCTGTTTGGCGGGTCCGGTTTATTGGCTCATATCACGAAGTGCCAGAAGCCAGGCTCTACCGTTGTCTATAATGATTTCGACAACTACAGACGCAGATTGGAGAATATACCGCATACCAATGCCTTGCTGGATAAGATTCGGGAGATGGTCCAAACCGTACCCCGGAAAAAGGCATTGCCTAAAGAATTGAAGGAATCTATCCTGCGCCTTATCGAGCGTGAGGAAGCGGATAACGGTTATGTGGATTACATCACGCTTTCGACATCGTTGCTCTTTTCCATGAAGTATGCCACCAATTTGGACAGGCTGCGAAAAGAAACATTTTATAATACCGTACGCAAATGCAGTTACGACCTTTGTTTTGACTATCTGGACGGACTGGAGGTTGTTTCCTGTGATTATAGGGAGCTGTTCAACAAATATAAGGATATCCCGAATGTTGTATTCCTGATAGACCCGCCATATCTTTCCACTGAGGTTGGCACCTATACAATGGACTGGGGTCTTTCTGATTATTTGGATGTGTTGCAGACGCTCGTAGGCACGAACTATATTTATTTCACCTCCAATAAGTCATCCATTATAGAGCTGTGCGAATGGATGGGCAGGAACAACGCCATAGGCAATCCCTTTGCAGGCGGCGAGAAGATAGAATTTAATGCGCATGAATTATAATTCCTCCTACACAGACATCATGCTGTTCAAGAAAGCAGATGAAACAGTGTACAAAACGGCATCTTAACCACTATGTAAAGATACGAAATTTTGCCGAATTGGCAATGAATTTTAGGTGTTATTTTAGACTGGGAATCAAATAAAAAAGCGTCATTTAAATGCCATTTAAAGGCTGTTTGAGTGACGCTTGTGTTTTGATGAAAATTGAACGCTTCGTTTTGAAACCCCAGCGAAAAAATGAACGCTTCGTTTTGAAACAGTAGACCTTTCGATTTGCGGATTATACTACCTGATTTTCAGGTAAAACATTGGACGTATCAAGATGCCAAAGCCATAGGTTGCCGTTTTATAAACGAAGCATTAGAGGCCAGAAAATGGGCTTTTGCCGCCGATGCCGTACGTTTTTATGCTATATACAATGAAGGGGGGATCTATATGGATAGTGATATCTTTATCTTGAAACGCTTTGACCATCTTATACCGGAGCATGGCTTTGTCACCTTTCAGGAAAATGAGATGACACAGTTGCAAGCGGCTTTCTTCATGGGAGAGAAAGGAAACGCATTCTGCAAGGAAGTCTTTGAGTATTACAATTCAAACCCCTTTTTAAATCCCGACGGCACTTATAATACCATTATATCTCCCATCACAATGTACGATGTTGCCAAGAGAAGAGGTTATCTGCCCGAAGACAAGGAGCAACATCTGCCCGATGATATCATTATTTACCCGGCGCATTATGTAATCCCGCGACACAAATATCCCACTACCCCCGATACGTTCGCCGAGCACCGGATTTTCGGTAGCTGGAGAAAACGTAAGCCGGGTAGAAAGATTGAACTCTTTATCAAACATGCAATAGCTACCGTCAGATATGCAGTATTCAGACGGTAATACACCCAAAAATGTATTACACGTCTGTTGCCAATTAAAGATATTGATCGATTCCTTCAGGGCACTTAATGACTCCATTCCTGTTGTTTTCTTCGAATATCTTTTCATTGGCGCTCATGTCTTTTTTGGTGGAAGCAGCTTTATGATGGATATGGTATTCTATAGCTTTGAATTTTATGAAACGCTTTTTTATACCTAAACGACGCAAACGTGCCGGAAGATCAATGTCCTCATATCCATACCCCAAGAAGCGTTCATCATAGCCATTGACATTTAAAAGGTCCTGCTTCCAAAATGAGATATTACATCCTCTCTCTTTCTGATTCTGTTTGTAAAAAAAGAATAGAGGCGTAAGCCACGGCAAGCGCAATACATTCAGTTTCCGGCACACGCCTTGAGTGAAAATAGATAACTGATAATCTTGCCGTTGAAGTAGCCGCTTCAACAGTTTCTCATTTATTTTGCCCCGGCTTCCAACTAAAAAACATCCCGGAGTAGCTTCGGTAACATGGTCTTCGATGAAATGCGAATGCATGATGATATCTCCATCAATCTCTATTATATAGTCACCTTCGCAAACTGCAAATGCTTTATTCATGATAATGCACTTACGCCATCCATTATCTTCGTGCCATACATGTTTGATGGGACAAGGAAAATGATTCTTAAATTCTTCAATCAGCAACTTGGTATCCGAACGTGAACCATCATCAGCTATTATAACTTCTGTGGGTATTACAGTCTGTCGCGTTACACTTAACAGACACAAACCTAGTGCTTCTTTCCAGTTATAAGTTGAAATAACTAAACTTACTTTCATGCTTTTATTGTTTTATCGAGCCATTAACCTTATGGCAACATACTATTAACCTTGGAGTATTGGCATGACTAAAGAATTTAAATAATTACTATTCAAAACAAATATATCCAACTTACATCACTACAAACATCCACGATATGCGAAGAAGTTCTACACATAAGCCCCCTTTTTCATCATCTACTCTTTGAATACCAACAGCAACAAAGTTATCAATAAAAAAACAACTAAACCATTATTTACCATTATTTTTTATATAGAAACGTATTCATAAACGCCGACATGCCCTGTTGCATCCCGTTCCGCCGCGTTATCCTCCGGGATTCCTATCCCTAAGCACTCCGTTCCATATCCCTAAATACTTTCACTTACTATCTCTCAACGGTTGAGAGATAGAACATGGGGCAGAAAAAGGCTTAACAGGCAATGCAGTGCATCAGTGATGCTGCGTATGCATACGAATACATAAATATGCCAAGATTCATTCATCGGTGCTATTTTAGGGATGGAAGAACCTACAGATGAACAACTTCATGTACTGATGGAACAGGTTGGAATAGCTGCGCATGAAAGTTCTCGTCGTGCAGAACTAGAGCTTAAGCGTAGGATGAGCTGTCAAAAAATTATTGAAAGCATATACTAATTAAACATGGAAAAAGCTCTTCCACTGATTGATAGAACTCATGTTTATGATAGTTCTGTTGAAAACCAAACACCTCTATTGTTATTCCGCACAATAGATGGTTCTCTTTACAAGCAATATGTAGAAGAAGTTCCCGAGTGAGCACCGTTCTTATTGAAATAAGATTCAAACCACTCATACATCCGTTGTATCCCATCTTGTATCTCCGTGCTGGGAGCATATTGGAAATCTTCTTCCAGACGGGTGGTGTCTGCATACGTGCAAGTCACATCACCCGGCTGCATCTCTTCGTACCGGCAAACAGCCTCTTTGCCCGTGGCACGCTCTATGCAGTGTATAAAGTCCATCAGCTCTACCGGACGGGAATGTCCGATATTATAAACCCTAAAGGGAACTTCTGCCTCGTAAGGCTTACTTCCGATGATGCGTACCACTGCCTGAATAATGTCATCGATGTAGGTGAAATCACGGCGCATCTTTCCATGATTGAACACGCGGATGGGCTCTCCCTTCGTAATTGATTTCATAAAGAGATACGGCGCCATATCCGGTCGCCCCCACGGCCCGTAGACGGTGAAGAAGCGAAGACCGGTGGCGGGAATATGATAAAGATTGCTGTAAGCATGCGCCATCAGTTCATTCGACTTCTTAGTGGCAGCATACAGACTGACCGGAGTATCGGTCATATCAGTTTCGCAGAAAGGCACTTTCTCATTCATACCATACACACTGCTGGAGCTGGCATAGACCAAATGCTCTATATGGTGATGACGACAGGCTTCCAGAATATTAAGGAACCCCATCAGGTTGCTTTCTGCGTATGCATAGGGATTGACAAGGGAATAACGCACTCCCGCCTGTGCCGCCAGATTACATACAATGTCGAAGTGTTCCGCATCAAACAGCGCAGCCAGCAAGTCACGGTCTGTGATATCGCCTTTCACAAAACGATAGTTGGAATATAATGTGCTGACAGTAAGTCGGCCTTCCTCTATATTCTCCCGCTGGATGCCACATAACTCTTTCAGACGGCCATACTTCAGATTGACATCATAATAATCGTTCAGATTATCAATGCCCACCACTTCATTGCCTTGCTCTGCCAATGCCTTCACCAGAAAAGAGCCGATAAAGCCGGCTGCTCCTGTCACTAATATTCTTTTCATCATCTTATTCTTTTATTTTCTGACTTTTATGACCAATCATCAAGTTGCGGATATAGGACAAGAACCCAAAGGATTGTCCCAAAATCAAAATGGGGTCATGGCGCAGCACACCATAAATCACTATCATGCAAGATCCTACGAGGCTGATTACCCAAAAGGTAGGCGGAAGCGCCGATACCTGTTTACGGCTGGAATAAATCCACTGATAGATGAAACGGAAAGTAAAAATAAACTGTCCCGCAGTGCCGAATACAATCAGCCACACAGGTATATCTTCATTCTTCAAAAAGTTCTCAACAAAATGGCTGCTGTCCTGCAATGTACCGATAGCTGCCAATAAAGGAGTGACTGCCAACAGTATCCTGAACAGGACGGGAATACGCCGCCACACGCCTTTCAGACGCAAATTGCCGATATAGATATAAAACGAAATGAACTGCCCCACGATGATAGAAAAATCATTGCGCAACCAGCCATAATAAAACATCAAATAGGAGCCTATCAAACTGAACACCCAAAACAGTGTCGGCGAAATGACCTCATGTTTCTTTTCCGAAAGAAACCATTGTATCAGGATACGGGCGGAAAAACAAGCCTGAGCCAATAAGCCGATACAGAAAATCAGTATACTCATAGGTTATTCTCTCCCACTTGGTAGTTGATATATCGATGTGCCATCCAGCGGAAAGCAAAACAGTCCTTGAACGGCGAAACCAGTCGATTCCACAGATGATACTTCGACACGCCTGCCTGACGCGGATAATGCCTCACCGGTATCTCATAAAACTTGCCTCCGTCCTGCAACTGTATCAATGCCGGAAGGAAACGGTGCATGCCGGTAAAGAACGGAACACGCTTTGCATAGTCGGTATGAAGGATTTTCAGCGGACAGCCCGTGTCGGTCGCTCCGTCGTGCGTCATCATACGGCGGAAGGAGTTGGCTATCTTGGACTGCATCCGCTTGAACGCAGAATCCTTGCGCCGGGCACGAATCCCCATCACCAAGGGATACTCAGGAGCATACTTCAATAACAGGTCAAAATCACGCACATCGGTCTGCATATCGGCATCCATATAACCGACATACTTTGATTCGGCCGTATCGATACCTGCTTTCATGGCGGCAGACAAGCCTCTGTTTTGTTTCAGACTGATATAATAAAAATGCGGAGTGTCCTTGCACGCTTCCTGAATAAGTTCCAAGCTTCTATCCTTAGAGCCGTCATTCACAAAAAGTGCACATGCAGGCACGGGACATGCCGGCAGATAAGCACCAACTACTTCCTGCAAACGTTTTATATTGTCTTCCTCATTATAAACAGGAATAACAATAGTCAATGAATAATTTGCTGTCTTGTTCATTTTTTCTTCAATAAAGTTATATGATAAACAAACTTATCGTTGTAGCGGCTACTGCTTTTTGCCCAGCGATTATCATCATATTGTCCAATATATATTGTATCAATACTTCTCAAAAGTTTTACCGGCAATTCTTCTTCCGCTCTGCCGTGAGTGAGTATGGCACAAGGCAGAACCGATTTTACAGAATCCGCATGTGCCATATCCAACGGACGAATCTTCCGTCCGGCGGCATAAACGAGCTCTATTCTTAATTCATCCTTTTGATTATAATAGAAAGGAACATCTTTCAGTTCTTCCAAATCCCGCGTCCGGGAAACACTCTTCATCTCCGGGTTGTTAATGACATTTCCCAATAAAGGAAGCATAAAGCATTCTGCCGACAAGAACAGAATCAGCACTCCGCCAACCAGTTTAATCGGCTGTAATCTTACTGCCGACCGGATAAGGCAGGCAGCTATCCCCCAAATCAGAACCGAGAGTACAGCCAGCGTCGGCAAGGAGACATAGCCGGGACGATAGACAAACCAATATCCGGCTATCGGCAAAACAGCCACCACCACTGCCACCAGCCATGCATTGACCCGATACACCGCTTTATCGGCTTTCGATGCTTGCGGAGAGCGCAACCGGTCTGCCCAGACTATAATCAGATACCCCATTGTATAAGCAGCCGACATTAATACCGGTAACAAATACCTGTTTTTCTTTTCCGGCAACAACGACAGCAGGACAACGGTGGAGAGCATCCATAGCAAAGGGAAAAGATATTCTTTCCTTTTGCTATCTTCTTTAGACCATAACGGGAGAAACAGGGAGGAAAGCAATAGTATTGCCCATACTCCGGTTTCGAGGAAAAAGCTCCAATAGTAATACCACGGACGGACATTCCGGTTAATCCATGCTGCCGACTCCTTATCTGCCACGTATGACATGGCATCGCCATGAAACAGATAGATAAACGCATACCACCAGCAACCAACAATCAGACAAACGGCAATCATCACCGCAAGAGCTTTCCACTTCCCTTTCATCGACGGCCGGTAGATATAACAATAAGAAATGAGGAACGGCAACAACAAGGCATAGAAGGAGACAGGACCTTTACTCATAAACGACAGCCCCATAAATACGCCTGCCCAAGTAAAGTCTTTCCAAGAACAGGCTTTGGCCGCAAATGCCCTGATAAGGAAATAAATCGCCCCCATCATAAATGCATGGCAATAAATGTCCCACGAGGCCGTACGCCCCATCAGAATAATATTGTAACAGGTGCAAAGCAAAATGGTGGAAATAAAGGCATAACGCTTATTACGCATCACTTGCACAGCCGTGAGATAGAAGAAGGCAACCAGCAAGATGGCTGCAAAACCTGCCATCGCACGCTGAAGAGCCAGATTGTCGGGCGAAATCATCTCCGCCACTGCAGTCAGCCACGTCGGTAAAGGTGGTTTCTCCAAACGCAAATCTCCGTTCATGGTCGGTACCAGCCAATTGCCGTCATGTACCATTTCACGGGCGGTTACCATGTTGCGTGCTTCCATGATATCCGGCACAACAACCCGATTATTAATAAAAAAGGAGATGATACATATCAATAATATCACCCATCCTTGCTTGCTTAGCAATTTATCTTTCATGCTCTAAATCAAGTTCCAAGTTGAGATGGGTACAAAATTAAGTAAAAATACAGAGACTTCTCAATAGTCTGCCTAGAAAATAAGATAGAATAACAATCAGACGGATAAGTCCTTTATCAGACGGTACATTCTCTCTTTGGTATAAAGCGACAAAAGTATCTGCCTGTTTTTCAACTTCGTTTCACGGTCTAAGGGTGTATCCAGCTCTTTTTGTGACAGTTTCTCCAATTCATAAACAGTCAGCCCGTGAGACTGTGCCCATTCATAAACCGGATTTACATGCGAAAGGAATACTTTTGCTCCCAAATAGAGTGCTACAATAATATTTCCGATAGCTTCCTGCCGCCAATTGCCGAACAAGGCAACACTGACATCCGACTGAAGACGATTATACTCGTCCAACGGCATAAAATCCAATAACGGCGAAAAATTCTCACCCAAAAGCAATCTGCCTGATTGAAGAACATGGTCCACATATCCTTTCTTACCCGAATAACTCAACGGAACAATCACTCGTCGCGAACCGATATCCAGCTTAGACAGAATACGCATCACATACTCATGGTTGTTAGTGCCGGAAGCGGAGTTGCCAATCATGATGCTGTTGCCGCAGACTTCGCTATTCATCAGCTCTTTACCCAAAATAATGTCCAAAGGATAGTAAAAGAAATCTTTCCAAGGCTTTGATTGCAATTCCGGATAATAGCGCATTAAATACTGATAATCGTTTTCTGTCGTATCAGTAACAATATAATCCACTTTCTGCTTGATGAAGCGTATTGTCTTTCGGGCATTCCATTGCTGTTTCCATCTGTCAAACGGACGCCACAACATATTCTGCCGATTTTTTCTTTTATAATAGGAAGTAGTGGGATCAATCATACGGAAACCTTTGGGGACCAACAGCTTATTATACAAATCCATCCCCCATACAATCCAATAGACAACCGCTCCCTGCAAATCCAGTTTATTAAGAACATCCATCTTACGCTTATTGAGCAGATGAATATAGACCTCAGAGAACGAAAACTCATCCTTGCGGGCAAAAAATTCTGTCCGCGAAAGTACATTGGTTTCCTTTCTTACCCATTTAAAGGAAGAAGTGCGATTGGTCACAACAAACAGATTCTCTCCCGGAAACACTTCTTCGAAGGCATCAATCGTACGATTGATAATCTTCTCATCGTTCACCAAATGAAGCTTCATCTCTCTCTGATGTATAAAAAGACTTGATTTGTTCACAGATATACTTCACTTCATCGGGCTCCAAAGCATAAAACAACGGAAAACGCACCAGGCAGTCTGTGTATTTATCTGCCTGTGGCAACTCTTCTACCTCCCACTTTTGATTCTTCACAAAATCACTTTTGTGCAGACTCAAATAATGGAATACAGAATAGACACCATGAGATTTCAGATAACGGATTAATGCCGTTCTTTCTTCGGGAGTGGCACACACAGCATAAAAGGCATGGGCATTATTTGTTGCATAATCGGGCAACACAGGCAACGACAGGCTCGAAATGCCTTGCAGGTTCTGATAATACATATTCCAAATCTCTTTCCGCTTCTGCTGGATGGAGTCCAATGCTTCCAGCTGTGCCCACAAGAAAGCAGCCACATACTCGGGCGGAAGAAAAGAAGAGCCTGTATCCACCCAGCCGTATTTATTAATCTCACCCCGGAAAAATTCGGCACGGTTCGTTCCTTTCTCCCAAAGGATTTCGGAACGCTTCACAAAGCGGGGATCATTAATGGCCAATAAGCCACCTTCGCCGCACTGGATATTCTTTGTTTCATGGAATGAGAAAGCGGCCAAATGACCTATACTGCCTAACGGACGCCCTTTATAGAAACTATCTATTGCCTGCGCCGCATCTTCTATCACCAGCAAATTATGGCGTTCGGCCACTGCCAGAATAACATCCATATCGCAAGCTATTCCGGCATAATGTACAGGAACAATGGCACGGGTACGAGGAGTTACCAGGGCTTCCAGCTTCTGCTCGTCAATACAGGGGTTATCCATACGGCTATCGGCAAAAACAATCCTGGCTCCCTGCCTCACAAAGGCAAGGGCTGTAGAAACGAAAGTATAAGAGGGCACAATAACTTCATCACCGGGCTGAATGCCGGCCAGCATAGCACACATTTCAAGTGCATCAGTACAAGAGGTGGTCAGTAAACATTTACAACTTCCAAGCTTTTCCTCAAAGAAAGACTGACATTTATGAGTAAAGTTACCATTGCCACATGTTTTTCCTTCTGATAATGCCTGAGTTATATAATTTTTTTCATTACCGGTCAGCCATACCTTATTAAAAGAAATAGTTTTCATTATATCTTTTTCTAGTTTATTAGTTCTCCCATATTGGCTTACAGGCAACAAAAGTAGTAAAAATAAGTAGAACCCTTTATTCTTTTCAAAGAAATAATCTATCTTTGTCCACATTATATCATAACAATAAATTATGAAGCAAACTTCTGCCTACAGTATCGGAGTAATTATCTCTACTTACAACAACCCGGCATGGCTTGAAAAAGTCCTCTGGGGCTATCTTTTTCAAACACATCCTGCGGATGAAATTGTCATTGCCGACGATGGTTCCAAAGAAGACACCCGCCGACTGATAGAAAGTTTTAAAGACAAACTGCCTATCAAGCATGTATGGCATGAAGATAACGGCTTCCAGAAATCACGAATCCTGAACAGTGCTATTCTGGCTTCCGAATCTGATTATCTGATATTCACGGATCAGGACTGCATTCCGCGCAAAGACTTTATAGCCACACATGCCGCATACGCCGAAAAGGGTTATTTCCTATCGGGAGGCTACTTCAAATTGCCGATGGATATCAGCAAACAGCTTACTTATAACGATATAAAGAGTGAGAATGCCTTCTCTCTCTCCTGGCTGAAAGAACAGCACATGAAATGCAACTTCAAATGTACCAAGCTTATTAAGAATAAGACTTTTACGCGTTTTATGAACGCCATCACCCCGACCAAAGCCACATGGAACGGTTGCAACGCCTCCGGATGGAGAGAAGATATATTCACCGTCAATGGATTTAACGAAGAAATGCATTATGGCGGACAGGACAGGGAGTTCGGAGAACGGATGTTCAACTTGGGAATCAAATCCAAACAGATACGCTATTCTGCCATCGTACTCCATCTGGATCATAAACGCCCTTACAAGACAAAGGAATCGATAGAAAAGAATATCAATATCCGTCGTAATACACGTAAAACAGGTATCACGGAGACACCGTTCGGAATCAAACAATTACATTAAAAAAGCTGCCGGGCCCTCATGTCCTACACATGGGTACCGGCACTCCGGAGAAGGAGGAGAAAGGATAACAAACCGTTTATCGTCTTCCCAAATCGTCGTATACACTTTGAAGAATTGCTTTGCCTTTGTCTATACGGGTATTGGTTCCAGCAGGTTCCTCCAACAATATATTTCCCGAATTATTATCAACCACTGTCACTCCCGTACTGTCACGGAAAGCAAAGCCATTATTGAAACTATAAAAAGCAAACGGGTAGGTGTAATCACTGCCCAACACATTACGGCTGAAGTTGAAAGAAGAATGATCCAAACCCAGTTGCCCCAATAAAGTAGCGGCTAAATCGGCCTGATTCATAATCTTGTCTATTTTTACCGGTTGCTTCACTGCTCCTCCAAGCCACAGCATGGGTATGTGATAGAATCGGGGGGAAGTGTTCAACCCTTCACGGGGATAATAAAAACCATGATCGGGCAAACAGATAACCAGTAAATCTTTCCACACCGGAGTCTGTTTCAATTTCTCTATAAATTTGCCCAGGCAATCATCTGTAAAGGCAAAGGCATTGGGAATCTGTTCGTCCAAGCGATGATAAGGAACTTCAAACGGTTCGTGACTGCTCAGAGTAAGAAAAGCCGTGTGCCACGGAGTTTCTTTTCTATCTTTCAATTGATTGTACAGATACTCAAATGTAATATCATCATTTACTCCCCATGCATTACTGGTCTGTTCGGCTAAAGAGAAATCTTTGTCGGCAGTAAGACGCTGATAGCCCTTACTCAACAAATAGCTCTTCATATTGGTAAAGTTGATATCTCCTCCATAAAGAAAATCGGTCTTATACCCCGCTTTCACCAATTCCTCTGCAATGGAAGGCAAAGTGCGGCTCTTTGCCGGGATTTTCATGACCGAGGCCGTCGGAAGCCCCAGATATCCACTGAAGGTACAGACAGTACCGCGGTCAGTCCGAAAACTGTTGGCATAACAGTTGGTAAAGAAAACGCCCTCTTCTGTCAAGCGGTTGAAATGAGGAGCTACATCGGGAATACCGCCCAGAGGTTCGATAAAAGTACCTCCATAACTCTCCATCAAAATGATAAGAATATTGGGGCGCTTTGTATTCAACACCTCAATGATACTGTCTCCATCTGTCGAAGGATAAAGCCCGTCAAACAACCCGGCGCGTTTTTCTTCTTCGAAGAAATTAAATTCAGAAGCAAAGTCCTGCGATTTCCCCATAGAAGAAAGCAAACTGAAATCAGGATTGACAGCCGAATGATTCAAAAACTGCTCGCTGCTGAAATACACCTGACCGACGTTGGAAGTCGACTCGGTAATTCCCCCACGGATAATGATAAACAATACGCCGCCTATCAGCAACATGGCTCCTGTGGCTGCCACCCTCTTCCGCGCAGCAGTTAATACCGAAGGAGTTATTTTCAGCAATATCCACGTATTCAGCACAATAAGCAATACTATCGCCAACACCCGCAGCAGGATGAAACCAATCGAAACACTTGCCAAAGCCTCTTTGGGAGAATCAATATAAAGGAAAACAGAGGCATCCAGTTTAAAGCCCCAGAAAGGATAAAGCCCCATGTCTGCCACAAATATAACAGAGACAAGAGTGGCAACAAACGCATAATATCCCCAAAGGATTTTCTTCAACGGAAACCGCCGAAACCAAATACTAATTAATACAAGAAGGAAAGGAAATGCGGTCAGATAACCGGTCATGGCCGCATCAAGACCGGCCCCGTGAATCATCACGTGCAGAAAATCAGTAAAGCCGAATCCTTTTTCAATAGCGCCATTATAAAGCATAAATAATGGCTTCTGCAAAATAAATATCAGTAAGACCGTAAAGAAATACAGGCTGATATAAGCAATCCGTTTCTTCATATCCTTAAATTATTATAGATATCTTTATTTCCGCCCGAAGTCTGCGGGAACCTCTCCCCACCGGTCGGTCTCCCATTTCAACAAGGGAGTGGTATAAGCATTATTTTTCAACCAATTCTCGGCCCGCTCTATCATCTGAAATAGTTCCTCGGTCTTTGGCGTACGTTCGAGCTTGGTCTTGCATTTTTTCTGTTTCACCCAACTCAGGGCATTCCGGCTATCTGAGTAAACAGGCATATTGATGTTTTTTTGCTTCATCAATGCCAATGCATGCACAATGGCAAGAAACTCACCGATATTGTTGGTTCCATATACAGGACCGAAATGAAAAATTTCCTGTCCGGTAAGAAGATAAACCCCACGATATTCCATAGGACCGGGATTTCCGCTGCAAGCGGCATCGACAGCCAAACAATTCATATCAAAGTTCTCGGGAAGTTGCCGGGGAGTTTCTTCTTTCTTCACCGCATTCTTTCCCACATAATGGAACGCAGAGGAAGCAAATGCCTGTTCTGCTTCTTCCCGGGTGTCAAAGGATTTGTAGAGTGCACCTTCATAACCCTTAATCTGTAACTGGCAATCAGTCCAGGAATGATATACCCCCGGACTGACTCCTTTCCATACTACATAGTATTTTTGTTTTTTTGCCATCTGCTTTGAGATTACACCCTGCGTGCGAGCTGCTTACATGCGCTCCGGCACTTCAATACCCAACAGACCCATCGCACTCTTTACAATCTTACCCACATTGGCGCTCAATGCCAGACGGAAAATCTTAAGTGCTTCGTCTTCTTCACGCAAAATGCTGAAATCATGATAGAACTGATTATACTCCTTCACCAAATCGTATGTATAGTTGGCAATAATAGATGGGTTATAATCCGTACCTGCTTGCTTCACAACTGTCTTAAAGTCAGCCAACATTTGAATCAAGCCTTCTTCTTTTGTACTCAGTTGCAATCCTGCCGGAATCACTTCGGGAATAGCGATACCTGATTCGGCTGCTTTACGCAACACCGACCGGATACGGGCATAAGTATATTGGATGAAAGGTCCTGTATTGCCATTGAAATCAATGGATTCCTTCGGATTAAACGTCATGTTCTTACGTGCATCCACTTTCAGGATAAAATACTTCAAAGCTCCCAAGCCTACAATGCGGGCAATATCATCGGCTTCTTCTTTAGACAAGCCATCCAGCTTACCCAGCTCGGCTGAAGTTTCTTTCGCAGTCTCAATCATAGCTTCCATCAAATCATCGGCATCCACCACGGTTCCTTCACGGCTCTTCATCTTACCTTCCGGCAATTCTACCATACCGTATGAGAAGTGAACCAATCCTTTGCCCCATTCAAAGCCCAGCTTATCAAGCAAGATGGACAATACCTGAAAATGATAATTCTGCTCATTTCCCACTACATATATCATCTTATCGATAGGATAGTCCTGAAAACGAAGTTTGGCAGTACCGATATCCTGAGTCATATACACCGAAGTTCCGTCTCCACGGAGCAGCAGCTTGTGATCCAATCCTTCCGCAGTAAGGTCGGCCCATACCGAATTGTCTTCTTTGCGATAGAAGAAGCCCTTTTCAAGACCTTCCATCACTTTATCCTTTCCTTCCAGATAGGTATTCGATTCGTAGTAAATCTTATCAAAACCAACCCCCATCATCTTATAGGTCTCATCAAAACCGGCATACACCCAATCATTCATCTTTTTCCAAAGCGCACGGATTTCGGGATCGTTAGCTTCCCACTTACGCAGCATTTCGCGGGCTTCCTGCATCAAAGGTGACTCAGCCTCAGCTTTTGCTTTAGCTTCTTCCTCGTTCATCCCTTCTGCCTGATATTGAGCCATCAGCTCTTTTACTTCCGCTTTGTAATGCTTGTCAAAAGCCACATAATAATCGCCAATCAGGTGGTCGCCTTTCTTGCCTGACGATTCGGGAGTTTCGCCATTACCATATTTCAGCCAAGCCAGCATAGACTTGCAGATATGGATTCCACGATCGTTCACAATATTGGTTTTCACCACCTTATTGCCATTTGCCGCCATTACATTTGCCAACGCATTACCCAACAGATTATTGCGGACGTGTCCCAAGTGTAAAGGCTTGTTCGTATTCGGAGAAGAATACTCAATCATCACCAGCGGAGAGTTTTCAGTAGCTTTCTCGATGCCATATTCCGGTTGAGCCTGAATGGAATTCAACAGCTCAATCCAACAATCCGAGGCAATAGTCAGGTTCAAGAATCCTTTTACCGCATTATAAGCAGATATCAGCTCAGGAGCATTTTGGCACAAATATGCACCGATTTCCTGTGCAGTCTGTTCAGGGCCTTTCTTAGACATTTTCAAGAAAGGGAAAACAACCAATGTGAGGTGTCCTTCAAACTCTTTCTTGGTCTTCTGGAGCTGTACCATTTTTGCTGGTACTTCCTGTCCGTACAGCATGTTGATAGCGCTGATAATGGACGCGGTAAGTTTTTCTTCTATATTCATAGCGTGTAAGTACTTATTTGTTATTGAGTTGCAAAGATAAACATTTTAGATGAAATCTTTTCTATCATCCTCTATTTACTATACCAACGTTGATAAACCCGTTCAGTTCTTCTTCAAGCTTTCGGGAGATACCAACTTATAAAGCTTGTCGCTGGGACGTATCTTTTCGGGAACTTTAAATGAAACATGCTGACCTTTCCGCACCACATCTACCGGCTTCAAATCGACTCTTGCCTCATCCAATGTGAAGAATACGGCACCTGTGGTAGGCCCTGTTATCAACAACTTGTCACCCACCTTCATTTCGGCCGCCTCCACCAGAAACTCAGCCACACCGATATTGGAGAAGTATTTAATGCCTTTTCCCACATATACTTTACGTTCGGTGGCTTCGGAACCATAATTCCTGCTCCATTCACCCAATCGCTGTCCCAGATAATAACCATTCCAGAATCCGCGGTTAAAGACTGTTTTCAGGCGCTCATCCCACTTCTGTTTCTTTTCCTCTGTAAACGTACCTTCCAGATAAGAACGGATAGCATCTTTATAACATTCCACCACCGTGCGTACATACTCAGGGCCGCGGGCGCGCCCTTCAATCTTGAATACACGCACACCGGCCTCAATCATTTCATCCATGAAATGAATGGTCTTCAAGTCTTTGGGAGACATGATATATTTATTGTCTACTTCCAGCTCTATATCACTTTCTTTATCCTTCACTTCGTATGCACGGCGGCAAATCTGCATGCAAGCGCCACGATTGGCAGACGCATTCATCTCATGCAGACTGAGATAGCACTTGCCCGACACTGCCATGCATAACGCTCCGTGACAGAACATTTCTATCCGGACCAACTCACCTTTCGGCCCTTTTATCTGTTCATTCCGGATAGTATCATAAATCACTTTCACCTGTTTCAGATTCAATTCACGTGCCAGCACCACCACATCGGCAAAGCGGGCATAGAATTTCAGAGCCTCTGCATTGCTGATATTCAACTGAGTGGAGAGATGTACCTCCTGTCCAATCTCATTACAATAAGCCATCACCGCAACATCGGCAGCAATCACAGCACTGATTCCGGCTTTTTTTGCCGCCTCCACAATTGTACGCATCAAGGCAATATCCTCGTCATAAATAATAGTATTGATGGTCAGATAACTCTTGATGGCATGCGCATCACAAATCTGCGCTATCTCGCGCAAATCATTAATAGTAAATGTATTGGCAGACCGGGCACGCATATTCAGGCTTTCAATACCAAAATAAATGGAGTCCGCACCTGCCTGTATAGCGGCAGCCAACGACTCACGCGAGCCGACAGGAGCCATTATTTCAAAGTCTTTTATAGAAGGTTTCATTATTCTTTTGATTATGTGTGTGCAAAGGTAGGCTTTTTTCCGTATTTTTGCAGCCAAATAACTGTTAGAATATGAAAATACGCCATATAGACTTGGGAGAACACCCCGTTTTATTAGCTCCGATGGAGGATGTGACCGACCCGGCTTTCCGCCTGATGTGCAAAAAGTTCGGTGCCGACATGGTATATACCGAATTCGTGTCGGCCGATGCCCTGATACGTTCGGTAGGGAAAACCATGCAAAAGCTGAACATCAATGACGAAGAACGCCCCGTAGCCATCCAGATTTACGGAAAAGATACGGCAACAATGGTAGAGGCCGCCAAGATAGTGGAAGAAGCACGTCCTGACATTCTGGACATTAACTTCGGCTGCCCCGTGAAGCGCGTCGCAGGCAAAGGAGCAGGCGCAGGCATGTTGCAGAATATTCCGCTGATGCTGGAAATTACCCGCGCTGTGGTGGATGCAGTAAAGATTCCCGTCACCGTGAAGACACGCTTGGGATGGGACAACGACCATAAAATCATTGTCAGCCTGGCCGAGCAGTTGCAGGATTGCGGCATCGAAGCGTTAACCATCCACGGACGCACACGTGCACAGATGTATACCGGTGAAGCGGATTGGACCTTGATAGGCGAGGTAAAGAAGAATCCGCGCATACATATTCCTGTCATCGGCAATGGAGATGTAACCACACCGCAACGTGCCAAAGAATGTTTTGACCTCTATGGGGTAGATGCCATCATGATCGGACGTGCCAGCTTCGGACGCCCCTGGATATTCAAAGAAGTGAAGCATTATATAGAAACCGGCGAAGAACTCCCACCTCTGTCTTTCGACTGGAAAATGGATGTCCTCCGCCGGGAAGTGTTGGACAGCGTCAATCTGCTGGACGAACGCCGCGGTATATTGCATGTACGCCGCCATCTGGCTGCATCTCCCATATTTAAAGGAATTCCCAACTTTAAGGAAACGCGTATCGCCATGCTTCGTGCCGAAACAGTAAAGGAGCTTTTCAGTATCCTTGACTATATAAAAGGCAACTATACTCTTTAATCATCATTGGAATGCCGATGGTGTCTGCCCTTCGTGCTGTTCTTTTCTACAGTACGGGGGTTTCCGCTGTAAGACACATCGCTATTCTTGCCTTCTTTATTGATGATTATCTTTTCGGAAGCATAGCACGAAATGTCGCCGGTACTACGCGGAGACGTATAAACCGTAGCTTGTTTTGCTTTCAAGTAAGAACCCGCAATGTCACCGGAACCGCTTAACGAATAGTTAGCTTTCGTACACTTGCCCGATAACGTAACATCGCCCGAACCGTTGACAGTACCATTCACTTCATCAGCCGAAATACCTTTTATATTCACATCGCCCGAACCGTTGACAGCACTATTCACTCTATCGGCCGAAATGCTCTTCACAGCAACATCACCCGAACCATTGACAGCCATATTCATTTCCACTCCCGAAACATCACCTAAGGCAATATCGCCCGAACCGTTGACAGCGACATTCATCTTACGGCATTTCACCTTGTCGGCGTCAATGTCACCACTGCCATTCACCGTCCAGTCAATGCCATGGTTCACGTCAACTCCATTTTCAAAGATAATATCACCCGAACCATTGATCACTGCACTTCTCACCATGGGTGCAGCTACACGTAGTTCCAGGCTGGCGCCATTCTCAAAAGAAACGGAATACCCTTTTTTCAACTCAATAATCAAGGTACGATTTTTTACATACACTTGCACAATATCCTGCAAGTTATCCGGTACAGAGAGCTCAAGTTCCTGTTTCCCTGAAGTCTGGGTATAAATAATCTTGCTGCTTCCATTCAGGCAGACCGCATCAAAACCGCCCACATTCACTTCCTTTGTCACATTGTTCTTACTTGCTCTGATTCTCTCACTCAAAGATTCTGCCCATACCGTTGTAGATACTAACGCCAAGGCAAATAACATAAAAATAGATACTGTTTTTTTCATAATATTATCGTTTTTATATATGTTAGACGTATCTGACCGGGCAAACGTTGCATCCTTTATGCACTTTTTTTTTAATCAATTTGCTCCGACATCAGTCGGAACAAGCATTCCCGCCCTTCAGATTAAGCCTTTCCATAAGTCGGATTACTACAGACTGCCACAATGGACCGTACAGTCTGCTACGGTAGACCGTACGGTCTGCTACAGTGGACTGTACAGTCCATTGCCGTAGACTGTAATAATCTTCCGTTTAAAAAGCCTTAGCCGACAATAAGAAACCGCCTGCCTCTCTATCCGTTTCTATCTGGCCACCAATTGGAACACCACCGAAGCGAACCAGCGTTTATACATCCACGTAGCCGCAATATAAATACAAACAGCAGAAACCCAACCGGCAATCACATCTATCAGATAATGTGCCTGAATATAAACCGTGGCGCAGCAAAGAAGCACATAAAAGGGTGCCAGGAAACAGCATAACTTCTTATTTACCCGATAGGCCATAATCATGATGATAGTGGAAATACCGACATGCGAACTGGGGAAAGCCGCGGTAGGACGTTCGCCCACCTCCTGAGAAGCCTCTACAAGATTATAAAAGAAACCATGGTCGAAACCGGGACCGGGCAACAGAATATCATTGTGATTAAAATAATCTCCAATCGCCGGAAAGTGTTGCGCCATCACGTTATCCATGCCAATGGCGGGAAAGTAAAACTGCGGACCGGCCACAGGGACCAATATATAAATAAGATAATAGATGAAAAATGAAGTAACCAATACAAAAGATACCTTTTCAAACCATTCAAAACGGAAAAGGAAATAATAGATTGTCACTATCGCAATCATCGGATAATAAGCAAAATAGCCTAGATTAAATGGCTCGCTGAACCACATGGACGGGCAAAGTTCGCTGAACTCCACCGATGGCTGGCAACGGAACAGGAATTGTTCTGCAGAGGCAAAGAAATTATCCAGATTCGGGAACAAGCGGTTGAACTCGAAGGTATCGGGATACCAATAAGCCAAAAATGCCATTTGTACAGCCATACGAATGAATGCGGATAATTTACAAGGATATTTATGATACAAATATATCAATGCAAAAGTGATAACCACAATACCTGCACGTTCCAGCAACATTGTGCCGGGATGATCCATGCGCGGCCACAATATCAAAACCATAATCGTAGTGAGAGCATTATATATCAAGCTGATACTCTCGACGGCAAACAATCCTTTTACACTGTCTACACGTTTGAATAAATTTAAAGCCATCCTTCTTTCTTATACCAGGCAATAATCTCTTTTACTCCCCTTTCCAGCGGATATTCGGGACGATATCCCAATTCATCCGTCAAAGGAGTAATGTCGCATTGCCAGTTGCGTTGTTTCATTATTTTATATTTATCACGATTCAGCGTGCTTACCTTTCCCAAGCAACGCGCTGAAAATTCAGCGAGCAAAGATACAACTTTTAAAATAAATAGCGGACATTTAAAGTGTATAACCCACGGATTACCAAGCTCTTTTTGTATTAAATCGGAGAAAGCACGGCTGGAATATACATTTCCGTCACTTACAAAATAGGCACGATGCTTCACTTTATGCTCTATAGCCAGATAGACTGCCTGCACCAAGTCCTTCACATAGATAAAGGTAAGGTCCTGACGTTTGAAGCCGGCGGCAAAGTCTACGTGCTGTTTGATTGATTTAGCCATCAGGAAATAATCTCTCTCTCGAGGGCCATAGACTCCGGTCGGCCGGAAAATCACAACCGGGAAACCGGACAATGATTGCAGGTAATGTTCCGACTTCAGTTTACTGACTCCATAAGCGGTATTGGGCATCGCCGTATCATGTTCATTAATGGGCGTATAATTCTCTTCACGTATAGGTCCGAAGATACTAAGCGAACTGATATAGATAAATTGTTCGGGAACCATATCCAATGCTTGCAGCGCCTCTACGAAATTACGGGTATAAATATAATTTCCTTGTTCAAACTCTTCTTTATGACGACATTTAGTCACACCCGCACAATGAATGATATAATCCCATCCTCCATGCATTTGTTTGTGAACCGTCAATTGTTCCACCAGCCTTCCGGGATGAGCAAAATCCAGTTCGGCAAACCGGATACGGGAATCCTTCAAATACTTGCGGCTACTGCTTTTACGCACTCCTGCCCATACCTGCATGCCTCTTTCCAAGCCACCTTCCACCAGAAAACTGCCGATAAACCCGCTTGCTCCGGTTACCAATATTCTTTTTTCCATTCTTCCTTATCACATTTTACTTCACCGGTTCCACATGAATACCCACATGGGTATCTTCTCCATATTTTTCTTTCAATTTCCGTTCGATTGCCGTAGCTGTCTCATGAGCTTTATATAACGGTATATCCCCATTCATACGGACATGAATCTCTATGGCATAGTTATTCCCGATACGCCGTGTGCGCAAATGATGAGGCTCTGTTACCCCGTCGAAAGCCAGGACCGTCTGCTCAATCTCGTGTTCCACGCTTTCGGGCAATGATTTTTCCAGCAGTTCATCAATACAAGGGACCAAGAGCTTGACAGACACTTTCATTATAAAGAAACTGACTATCACGGCGGCAATAGGGTCGAGCACCACCCAATGAGGACCGAGCAGAATAGCTCCGCCAATACCTGAAGCCGTTCCGATAGAAGACAATGCATCGCTCCGATGATGCCATGCATTGGCAATCACTGCTTGAGAGTTGTACTTTCTGCCCATACGGACAGTGTATTGATACAATATCTCCTTCAATAAGATAGAGACAAGAGCCGCAATCAATGCAAGCACTCCGGGCGCACGCAACTGTTCTCCGCGCATAAAGGCCAAGATTTCGCCGGCACCGTTCCATAAGATTCCGCAGCCTACTCCCAAAAGTGCCACTCCAATCAAGGCAGTAGCCAAAGTCTCATACTTGCCGTGGCCGTAATCATGTCCCTTGTCCTGAGGCTTATTGGAAATACGAACAAACAGTATGACCACCACATCCGTTACGAAATCGGAAAGAGAATGTACGGCATCTGCCATCATAGCAGCACTATGCCCTGCTATCCCGGCCAGAAATTTAAAAATAACCAGCAGGAAATTAGCAAAGCTGCCCCATAAAGTAACTTTATAGATTCCTTTTTCTCTAGCTCTTTTCTCAAGTTCAGCCATAATCGTCATTTTTGAACGGACAAAGATAGCACGTTTCATTCATATTCAACCAAATTTAATGCATCTATTGAACCGCTATTCCAATTATTTTGTTTACTTTGTAGCACATAATACATTAAAATACCCATTTATGGCTAAAAAGAAAGAAAAAAAAGCAGGAAAACGCATGAAGAAGAGTGAACTGGCAGAACGCCTCATCAACTATTTCCGTGCCAAGCCGAATGAAACATTCAGCCTCAAACAGCTCTCAAGCGGGTTAAACTTAACTACTCATCCTCTTAAAATGCTTTGCGCCGACATCATCCTCGAAATGATAGCGGATGATTTCTTACAAGAAGTTGAAAAAGGGCAATATAAGCTGAACGACCACGGACTGATTATGACGGGTATTTTTCAGCGTAAAAGCAATGGTAAGAACTCTTTCATCCCGGAGGACGGAGGAGAGACCATCTTTATAGCCGAAAGAAACTCGGCACACGCCATGAACAACGACAAAGTCAAAATTGCCTTGTTTGCAAAACGCAAGAACCGCAACCCCGAAGGAGAAGTAATTGAAATCATCGAACGGGCAAACGATACATTCGTCGGAACATTGAAAGTCGACAAATTCTATGCTTTCCTTGTTACCGAAAACCGTACGCTGGCAAATGACATTTTCATTCCCAAAGATAAATTGAAAGGAGGGAAAAATGGCGATAAAGCTGTCGTAAAAATAATAGAATGGCCGAAAGAAGCCAAAAACCCAATCGGGCAAGTTATGGACATCTTGGGCAAGGCAGGCGAAAACACCACTGAGATGCATGCCATTCTAGCAGAATACGGACTGCCGTATGCATATCCCAAAAACGTAGAGGCTGCCGCCGAAAAGATTCCGGCCGAGATAACGGAAGCCGACTATGCCGAACGGGAAGATTTCCGGGCCGTAACGACCTTTACCATCGACCCCAAAGATGCAAAAGACTTTGACGATGCTCTGTCCATCCGGCTTATCAAACCGGGACTGTGGGAAGTCGGAGTACATATTGCCGATGTTACACACTATGTAAAAGAAGGAAGTACAATAGACAAAGAAGCAGAAAAACGTGCAACTTCCGTTTACTTGGTAGACCGCACCATTCCGATGTTGCCCGAACGCCTGTGTAACTTCATCTGCTCTCTCCGCCCCAATGAGGAAAAGCTGGCATTCTCTGTCATTTTCGATATGAACGAAAAAGGTGAAGTGAAGAATTCACGCATCAAACATACAGTGATTAAGAGTGACCGCCGTTTTACCTATGAGGAAGCACAGCAAGTCATCGAGACCGGTGAAGGTGATTACAAGGAAGAAATTCTGGAATTGAACAAGTTAGCTCAAATCCTGCGCAAACAACGATTGGCGGCAGGCGCCATCGACTTTGACCGCATTGAAGTAAAATTTGAGATTGACGAAACAGGAAAACCGTTAAGTGTTTATTTCAAAGAGTCCAAAGAAGCCAACAAGCTGATTGAAGAGTTTATGCTTCTTGCCAACCGTACCGTGGCTGAAACAATCGGCAAAGTGCCCAAAAATAAAAAAGCAAAAGTATTCCCCTATCGTATCCATGACCTTCCCGACCCCGACAAACTGGAAAACCTGAATTGGTTTATTAACCGCTTCGGTTATAAAATACGCACTTCGGGCTCAAAGTCAGAGGTTTCCAAATCCATCAACCGCCTGCTGGATGACATAAAGGACAAGAAAGAACAAAACCTGATAGAAACTGTTTCTTTGCGTGCCATGCAGAAAGCACGTTATTCAACAGTTAATATAGGCCATTATGGATTAGCTTTTGATTTCTATACCCACTTTACATCTCCCATCCGCCGTTTCCCGGACATGATGGTACATCGCTTGCTCACCCGCTATCTGGCAGGAGGACGAACGGCACAAAAGGATAAATACGAAGATTTGTGCGACCATAGTTCTGAAATGGAGCAAATTGCATCAAACGCAGAACGCGCTTCGGTGAAGTATAAACAAGTAGAGTTCATGAGTGAACGTGTAGGCTTGGAGTTTGAAGGAGTTATTTCGGGAGTAACGGAATGGGGACTCTATGTTGAAATCAATGAGAATAAGTGCGAAGGCATGGTTCCTATGCGCGACTTAGGCGATGATTATTATGACTTTGACGAAAAGAACTATTGCTTAATAGGGCGACGTCATCATAAGAAATTCAGCCTGGGTGACCCTGTCACCATTAAAGTGGCACGTGCCAACCTGGAGAAGAAACAGCTGGACTTTGCATTGGTTGAGAAATAAGGAGAGTCACTCCGTTCGTGAGGGTGCCAAAACAAAACCGGCCTATCCCATCGTCAGCTGTAGGGGCAGGGTTTGCCTGCCCGAAGACACAAAACAAACTGTTTTCGGGCGAGCAAGCCTCGCCCCTACGAACTAAACGACAGCATTATCCACGTTTTGACACACCCCCATAAGAAACGAAAACGCTCTTCCACATCATAAATGAACGCTTATTTTACCCGTCTATTCAACTGATTATTCGCTTTATCCGGTTTTGACTTCCCAATCCGTTTGCCACTCGGCTTTTTTTTATTCCCTTGCTTTACCTTGCCTGCGAAAGGATTCTTCTTATTTGCCATAAAACATCTTCTTTTTTCTGCAAAAATAAACTATAAAACCCAATATTCCTTCCATTTATTGGCAATGATATAGAATTTCTTTACTTTTGTCCTCATTAACAATGATATATATGACTTCATTCGACTATACCGGCATATTGACCCAAGCAGTAGATGAACTTTCCGACAGCCAATCTTATAAAGGACTGTTTCATCAACACAAAGACGGAGACCCTCTGCCTTCCGCTAAATCACTATATAAAATTGTAGAGTTAGCCCGTTCCATCCTCTTCCCCGGATATTTTGGTAATTCTACTATCAACAGTCATACCATTACTTATCACATAGGAGTAAATGTAGAAAACCTATTCGACCTGTTGACGGACCAAATACAAGCCGGTTTGTGTTTCGGGCAAGAAAATAATAACAACGAAAACACGAACAACAATGAACCGTGCCGTGAAACAGCAGCATTGCTTGCCGCTCGTTTTATAAGTAAGTTGCCCGAAATGCGCCGCATTCTGGCTACCGATGTAGAAGCAGCCTATTACGGAGACCCTGCCGCTACCTGTTTTGGTGAAATAATCAGCTGCTATCCTGCCATCCGTGCCATCAGTAACTACCGAATAGCCCATGAATTGTTGATATTGGGTGTACCTCTGATTCCCAGATACATTACAGAAATGGCACACTCGGAAACCGGAATAGATATCCACCCGGGAGCAAAAATAGGACATCATTTCACAATAGACCACGGAACAGGCGTGGTGATTGGTGCAACCAGTATCATTGGCAATAACGTAAAACTCTATCAAGGTGTCACGCTGGGAGCCAAAAGCTTCCCGTTGGACAACAATGGCAATCCCATCAAAGGTATTCCCCGACACCCTATTCTGGAAGATGATGTAATCGTTTATTCCAATGCTACCATTTTGGGACGCGTGACCATAGGTAAGGGTGCAACCGTAGGAGGAAATATATGGGTGACCGAAAATGTTCCTGCCGGAGCACGCATCGTGCAACGCAAAACAAAAGAAGGAGAGAAAATTTAAACCTCAATCAGCGGGAGAGTCAGAATAAAACGGCAGCCCACTGTATATTCTTTATCAATAACCAGTGTTCCACCCAGCTTTTCAGCAATCAACCGGCAGATAGGAAGCCCCAACCCTGTTCCCTGAGTAAAGTCATCCAACTTGGTGAAACGTTCAAAAACATATTCCTGCTTATCTGCCGGAATACCTTTTCCTGTATCCGTAATGCGATAAATGATTTCCCGCTCATTTCTGTTTAGTTCATAATCTAACACAATAGAACCTTTATCGGTAAACTTAGCCGCATTTTGCAAAAGATGAATCAATATTTGTGAGACCCTGCCCGGATTGGTCTTAATCAAACACCTCTCTACCGAAGGACGAAATTCCAATTCTACCCCCTCATGCACCAACGTCCGAACAGCTTCTATCCCCGACAGGCAACTTACATTGATATCTTCCACCTTATCATAAGACACTTCTTCAGACTGGTCAAGGAAAGAGATATCAAGCACATCATTAATCAGCCTCAACAAATTAGCACTATTGACTTCGATAATTGAAACAAACTCTTTTGTTTCCTGATTATCCTGATATATATCCACCAATAGCTGAGAAAAGCCCACTATGGAATTCAACGGTGTACGAATCTCATGAGACATATTCTGAATAAAGGTTGTTTTCATCATACTTGCATATTCAGCCCGTTCTTTGGCCTTCATCAACTCATCGGCAAAAATCTTTAAGTCCTTATTCTGTTTGTTAACAATGAGCTCCGACGCTTTCAAGCGTTTATTGAGTTTATAAATCCGAAAGAACAGAATTCCACTCATTATCCAAAACAAGACAACGAATATCAAAACCAAATAAACGGTATGCAATTGATCTTTCTGAACACTTAACTGAAGCTCATTCCTTTCATTCTTCAGCTGCTCCAACTCCAAAATAGAAGAAAACTCGGTGGCAGAATTCTGCAACTCTTTTGTACGGACAGAGTCGGTAGCCGCAATATAATCATAGTAAAACTCGGCAGCCTTCAGCTTGTCACCCATCTTCCAATAAATATTCCCCTGTTCCCTTACCAATTTATAATCCATATATTTAGAACGGATGGGAGTTGAGTCATTCATCATTGCATCCACCATTTTCAGCGCCTCACTATATTGTCCGGCAACACTATAATAGGTTTCCTTGAGATAATAAAGCCCCATAATATATGTGACCATATTCTTATTCTGTATAAATAACTTCTCAATATCCTGTATATATTTCCATGCCTCATTCAACTGCCCCTTCTTTATATAATATAATGCATACGCTTTACGGGTCGTAAAAGACTGGTAATCCGTTTGTGCCAAAAGTATTCCTTTTTCCAGAGCTTCTTTTGCTTCATCCCATCTTTTCAACTCCACAGCCGCTTGAGCAAGCGAAGCATAATAAGACGGGATATTGATATCTGCAATATTATTCTCCTCTACTATCTCTATCGTCTTCTTAAAATTATCATAAGCTAACCGGTAATTATCCTGCGTAAGATAAATGTTCGCCATACAACGGTAACACTCCGCAACTCCCCGCATATAATTATCCTTCCGGGCTTCCTGAAGCATTTTCTTTACTTCATACAAAGCGATATTTGCTTTATTTTGCTTAAGATAGTAGATTATCAGCCGACTCCCCCATGCAAAATAATAATATTTCAATTGATTATATTTCCGGCTGATCAGCTTTGCCTCCTTCACACTCTTCAGAATATTCTCCTCATCATTCTTGTAGTAATAATAATCCAGTTTCAAACATTTTGCAATAGCCATCAACCGTCTGTTACCCGCTTTCTCGCTCCGCACGAACAGAGTATCACACATATCCAAAGCAATGGGAGAGTCCAGATTCGCCTTACATTTTTTATAATATGCCATCAATATGCTGTCGTTTTCCACAGCAACCTCATTTTGCCCTTTGCCGCAACAGCAACATAAAACAAATAGAATTGTCAGACAAAGCTTAAGACACATCAAGGTGAGTAATTTTTCACAAAGATAACATAATATTTTAAGACGAAAACGAAATGTGATAAAAAACGAAATGAAATATAAAAAGAAGGAGCACCGGTACTCCTCCATCCCAAACTAAAGCCAACCTGTTTTCAAAAAACACTTAAGTCTTTTTCAGAAACTCCTTGGTCTTTTTTGAAAACCTCAAAATCTCTCCATTATGATACGTTGACATCCGTTAAGATTTTCGAGTTGGATGTAAAACAAATGATTGATGGTACTTAACCTGTTGGGAACGTGGTGAATAAGATTTCAGGAGAGAGAAGAAAAAAAGT
>ERZ1026916.53-NODE-53-length-84253-cov-10.028956_pt1 | contig 84253 bp, 101 predicted proteins | sample MGYA00519465_ERZ1026916 | MGnify/ENA primary metagenome ERZ1026916 (study PRJEB26926, sample SAMN06164880) | human gut metagenome | biome: ENVO:00009003; feature: ENVO:2100002; material: ENVO:00002003 | host: Homo sapiens | place: USA | collected 2012 ... | reverse complement strand
GCAGCTGCATAAAGTGGAACACATACATGCTCTGCATACCGGTCACGCCGTCGGAACCGATCTCTTCCTTATCGGTCAACACGCAGATGGTGGTGTGCACGGGATCCTTGGTCTCGATCTCGGCCAGCAGTGCGGGGTAAGCATCCACGCGGTCATCGTGGCCGTAGGCACCGATCATGGAGCGGTCAAAGCCCACATCGCGTGCCTTGGCAGCGGGAACGACTTCGATCTCGGCGCGGGTGAAGTCGCGCTCGGTGATGCCGTACTTCTGGTTCAGCAGGATGAGGGTGTTCAGCTTGACAGCCTCCTTGACGTCCTCTTCCTCCACGGTGTCAGAGCCGATGAGCACGTTCAGCTCCTCGCCCTTGATGCCCTCGCTGAGCTTACGCTCGTTCTGCTCGGCACCCAAATGGGGCAGCAGGTCGGTGATGCAGAACACGGGATCGTTCTCGTCCTCACCGATGGCAAAGTTGACGCTGGAGCCGTCGGCGCGGGTGAACACGCCGTGGATGGCCAGCGGGATGGTAGCCCACTGGTACTTGCGTATACCGCCGTAGTAGTGGGTGCGGAAGTAGCTCATGTGGTCAGATTCGTACAGGGGGTTGGGACGCAGGTCCAGACGGGGGCAGTCGATGTGGGCGATGACCAGACGGAAGCCCTCTTCATAGGGCTTCTGGCCGATGGTAGCCGCCACAACAGCCTTGTTCTCCTGAATGAAGTAGACCTTCTCACCGGGGGCGTAGGCCTTTTTGGGCTCAAAAGCCTTGTAGCCGGCAGCCAGCAGCATCTGCTCGCTGACAACGGCAGCCTCGCGCTCGGTCTTGGCGCTGTCCATAAATTTCTTGTAGCCCTCGGCAAAGGCAGCAGCCTTTTCCTTTACGTCTGCCTGTTTGTCGGCAGCGTATTCGGGGGTGTAGAGCAGCTTTTCAGCGTACTCTTTTGCAGTAAGTTTCTCACTCATGATTTTTTGCTCCTTAACTTTTTATCATTGACCTGCGTACAGACGCTGATAGGTCTGGTAGCAGGCGGTGATCTTGTTGACGTAGTGGTGCATCTGGTTATAGGGGAAGCCCTGCAGCGTTTCCCCGTCTGCGGAGTGCTCCTCTATTTGCAGCAGCTGATCCACCGTGCCCCAGCCGCTGTGGTAGGCCGCTGCCGCCGTGGATACATCCCCTTTGTAGCGCACCATACACAGGTGCAGGTAGTAGCACCCAAAGCGGATGGCGGTATCGGGGCTGTACAGGTCTGCAAAGGTCAGCGGCTCCTCCGGGGCGATCTTGCTGCGCATCCAGAGAAAGGTCTCCTCAGTCATCTGCATCAGGCCCCGGGCATCCACACTGGAGGTGGCCTGCGGGTCGAAGCCGCTTTCGGTGCGGATAAAGGCGTAGACCAGCAGGGGGTCCAGCTCGTAGGCTGCTGCCCATTTTTCCACCAGCTGCTCGTACTTGCGGGGGTACAAAAGCTGCTCTGCCCGGTTGCACAAAGGCGGCACTACGCACACCGTAAGCACCACAGCCAAGCACAATGCAGCCAGCCGCAGCAACCGCCGTCGGCGGCGCTGCTGTTTACGAAGGCGCTGTTTTTCCCGCGCCGCGCGGCGCTCCCGGGCGGCGGTGGGGTCGTAGGCTTTTTCATAATTTTGTTCGTTCAAAGCGCTGCCGTCACGCCCCCTTCTGCCTGCAGCCGCTCACACAGGCGGGCGGCTGCGGCTTGCAGCGCCTCCAACCCGGCGTCGTTGTGCAGGGTGTAGTCTGCCTGTGCGGTCAGGGTCCGTTCCGGAGTCTGGGCGTTCAGGCGGCGGGCAGCCATCTCCGGCGAAATGCCGTCCCGCGCCACAATGCGCGCCACGCTGGTCTCAAAGGGTGCGGTGACCACGCACAGGCGGTCACATTCAGCCTGTGCCGCCGTGCCCACGATGACCGCACCGTCCAGCACAAAAAGGGACGCTCCGGCGGTCTGCGCCGCCTGCTTTGCCGCCCGGATGCGCGCCACGATGGCGGGGTGGGTCAGGCTGTCCAGTGCAGCCTTGCCTTCCGGGGTGGCAAAGGCGCGGTCAGCCAGCAGACGGCGGTCCAGCGTGCCATCCGGGCGGAGGATCTCCCCGCCGAACCGCGCCGCCAGCTGCGGCAGCAGCGGCGAACCGGGCAGCAAAATTTCCCGGCTGAGCTGGTCGGCGTCCGCCAGCGGCACACCGTGGGCGGCAAATACCGCCGTGACCGTGGATTTGCCGCAGCCGCTGCGCCCTGTGATGCCTAAAGTTATCATAGATCGATCACCCGGAAGGCGGCGGCGCGGATCAGGCGGTTGTACACTGCCATGGACAGGCCGTCCTTCTGCGGACAGCGGGCGTAGACTACGCCGTCGCCCTGCTCATCCAGCGCCCGCAGGGAGCGGAAGATGTGCTTTGCCTGATCAGCACCGTCCCCCTCGCGGCCGTATTCCACGCAGGGCACATCCAGCTTTGCGCTTTCGCCGGTAAAGCACAGGCAGCTGGGGTTCTCGTCTTTATGGGCGTCCACATAGGCCTTGAACTGCGCAAAGGTGCCGTTGAGCAAGGTCACATCGGCCTTGGGGGCGTAGTGCTTGTACTTCATGCCCGGGCTGCGCACCACAGCACCCTCCGGCAGCTTTTCCAGAATGGCCTTGGACACCTCTACCTCTTCGCCGAGGGCGCGTTCCAAGTCCTCCAGCGTGATGTGGCCGGGACGGAACAGGGTGGGTTTATCACCCACCACCGACACCACGGTGCTCTCCACACCCACATCGCACTCGCCGCCGTCCAAAATCAACGGCAGGCGGCCGTCCATATCGGTGAACACATCCTGTGCGTTGGTGGGGCTGGGCTTGCCGGAAAGGTTGGCGCTGGGGGCAGCAAAGGCACAGCCGCTCTGCTGGATAACCGCCCGCGCTACCGGGTGGCTGGGCATACGGATGCCCACGGTATCCAGTCCGGCGCAGCACTCATCCGCCACCTCCGGCCCGCGCGGCATGATGATGGTCAGCGGCCCGGGGCAGAAGGCTGCCATCAGCAGCTGGGCGCGCTCCGGCACCTCGCTGACAAGACCCGGCAGCATCTCCGGCCCGGTGACGTGGACGATAAGGGGGTTATCCTGCGGGCGCCCCTTGGCCACAAAGATATCGCGCACCGCCGCACCGTTGCGGGCATCGGCGGCAATGCCGTAGACCGTTTCTGTTGGCAGGGCCACAAGCTGACCCTGCCGCAGCAGCTGTGCGGCCTCGGCTACGCCTGCTTCATCGGCAGGCAAAACTCTGGTTTTGATTTTCATACGAATCATCGTTCTTTCTATCTGTAAAGTATATTTGCTTGGCAGTCGTTTGGATGGTTTTGCACCCGCAAAACCGGGTTTTACCCGCCCAGCCTTTGCAGCTTTTCGGTCTGCTCGCGGGTGGCAAGGGCGTCAATGACCTCGTCCAGATTGCCGTCCATGATCTTTTCCAGATTGTGGACGGTCAGGCCGATGCGGTGGTCGGTGCAGCGGTCCTGCGGAAAGTTGTAGGTGCGGATCTTCTCGCTGCGGTCGCCGGTGCCCACCTGCCCCTGACGCTGGGCGTTGATGGCATCCTGCTGTTCCTTCTGTTTTTGCGCCAGCAGACGGCTGCGCAGGATCTCCAGCGCCTTATCCTTGTTCTGGAACTGGCTGCGCTCGTTCTGGCACTCCACCACCGTACCTGTGGGGATATGGGTCACGCGGATGGCACTGGAGGTCTTGTTGATGTGCTGACCGCCCGCACCGGAGGAGCGGAAGGTGTCAATGCGCAGATCCTTCATATCCAGCGCAAAGTCCACCTCCTCTGCCTGCGGCATCACCGCAACGGTGGCGGTGGAAGTGTGGATGCGGCCTTGGGTCTCGGTCTCCGGCACCCGCTGCACCCGGTGCACCCCGCTCTCGTACTTGAGGCGGTTATATGCGCCTGCACCGTCCACCGAGACGATGGCTTCCTTTACGCCGCCAAGTTCGGTCTCGTTCAGGTTGAGCAGTTCCAGCGTCCAACCACGGTTCTGGGCGTACATGGTGTACATGCGCAGCAGGCTGTGGGCAAACAGGGCGGCTTCCTCGCCGCCGGCACCGCTGCGGATCTCCATGATGACGTTTTTGCCGTCGTTCACGTCCTTGGGCAGTAGCAAAATTTTGAGATTATTTTCCAGCTTTGCCACATCTTGACTTTTTTCGCTGATTTCCTGCTGTATCATCTGCTTGAAGTCCGGGTCCAGTGAACCGGGCTCCTCCAGCAGGGCTTTGGCCTGCGCCAGATGATCCAGCGCGGTCTGCCAGTCCCGGTAAGCCTCCACCACCGGCTCGGTGTCGTGATACTCCCGCATCAGTTTGCGGAACAGCGCCGGGTCTGCGGCGGTATCGGGCTGGTTCAGCCGCATGGAAAGCTCCTCAAAGCGGCGGCAGACCGCATCCATCCGGGAAGAAATATCTTGCATCCTTGCAGTTCTCCTTACAAATTCGTTCCGGTCCGGGTGCGTTGGCTGCGCTACTGCGCGCTGCCGGGCTTTACCACCTTTTTGATGTTCTTTTCAATTTTGGCGCGGGGCAGCATGACCTCGCGTCCGCAGCCGGTGCAGCGGATCTTAAAATCCATGCCAACCCGCAGCACCTCGAAGCTGGATGCCCCGCAGGGGTGCTTTTTGCGGGTGAGGATGGTATCTCCCACAGCGATGTCCATATTTATCCGACCTCTCCCTTCTTTTCTGCCGCGCAAACGCCCGGCAGAGCCAGTGTGTGCCGCCGCCCGCTGAGCGGGTGCTGCGCATACAGATATAGTATAATGCAAAGCCGCACAAAATGCAAATATCTGCGCACACTGCTGCATATCGTTGTAGCATCGCACAGAGACCCGAAAACTATATAGAAAGAGGAATGAAACATGATGCAAGCTTATCGTACCGAAAACAGTTACCGTTCTGCCGCCCGCCTTTCTCCTGCCGAGCTGCGGGCTGCCATGGCCAGCGGCGAGATTTTACAAGCCACTGCCCTTGCCTTTGACACCCGGCGGCAGCTGCGGTTTGAGTTGGGCGGCGTAAAGGCGGTGATGCCCTTTGCCCAGTGCGCAGACGGTGCCGAGGCGGGCACCGTGCGAGATATTGCGGTGCTGACCCGGGTGGGACGCCCCACTTGCTTTGTCATCGAGGGGCTGGACACGGACGAGGACGGCGCGCCCTGCTACCGGCTTTCCCGCGCCGAGGCGCAGCGGCTGTGCAAGGCAGAGTATCTGGACACCCTCTCGCCCGGGGATATCCTGCCCTGTACGGTGACCCACATCGAGCCGTTTGGTGCGTTTTGTGACGTAGGCTGCGGCATCAGCGCCCTGCTGCCCATCGACTGTATGTCGGTAAGCCGCATCTCCTCCCCTGCCGACCGGGTCAGCGTAGGACAGCAGATCTTGTGCGCCATCAAGAACCGGGACGCGCAAGGGCGCTTTGTGCTGACTATCCGGGAGCTGCTGGGCACATGGGCAGAGAACGCTGCCCGGTTCACCGTGGGCGAAACGGTGGTGGGCATCGTGCGCAGCGTGGAGGAATACGGCACCTTTGTGGAGATTGCGCCGAACCTTGCGGGGCTTGCGGAGAGCTGCTCCGGCCTTGCGCCCGGGCAGGCGGTAAGCGTCTACATCAAAAACATCCTGCCGGAAAAGATGAAGATCAAGCTGGTCATCGTGAACCACGCCCTGAGCCAGCCCCACCGGTTTGAGCTGCGGTACTTCATCACCGAGGGACATCTGGACAGGTGGGTGTACTCCACACCGGAATGTCCCAAGCGCATTGAGACAGATTTTGCCGTTGCGGCTTGCAATCCGGGCTGAAAGCCTTTATACTAATAGAAAGAGTTTTTGTCTGCCCGCTGCCCGCCCTTTTGGCAGCGGCGCAGACCTTTGATACCATGTGAAAGCGCAAGGGGGATGTAAGGAACGATGAGCGCCAATGATGCTTTTACCGCCGGTGTCCGTCCCGGCGGCCTGACCAGCAGCACCGAGATCCGGCTGTTGCTGTGCTATCTGGTGAAAAACGCCGGCCCCATTACCCGGCAGGAGATCGAGAACGCCCTGATGGAGGAAGCCCTTGTCAACTATTTTGAGATCGGCTCCTGTCTGGACGATATCACAAAACAGGCGCTGGTCACCCTGACCGGCGACAGCTACACCATTACCGACAAAGGCCGCAAGGTAGCGCAGGAGCTGGCCTACGACCTGCCCCGCAGCGTGCGGGAGCGGGCAGTGGCTGCTGTGCTGCGCTGCCAGACATGGGCCCGCAAGGAGGCCAAGTACAGCGCCCACATCACCGAAAAGGCCGATGGCCACTGCACCGTGCGCTGCACCGTAAAGGGGCTGGACAGCGAACTGTTCTGTCTGGAACTGGGTGCGCCCGACCGGCTGAGCGCCGAACTGGTGAAAAAGCAGTTCATCCTGAAGGGCAACGAGATCTATCAGCTTCTGATCAACAAGCTGACCGAGGAAGAAAAATAAGACAGAACGATCCCCGCCCGCTGTAAGCAGAACTTACGGCGGGCGGGGATTTTTTTCAGATACGCCCTAGATCAGGATACAGATCAGCCCGGTGCAGCCCTCGTTGATGACCCGCTCCAGCGTTTCCTGCAGGCGGGTGCGGGCTTCCTGCGGGATGTGAAGCAGCTTGTTCTGCAAACCATCGTTCACCAGCTCGTGCAGGCTTTTGCCAAAGATGTTGGACTCCCACAGCTGCACCGGGTCGTCCGCAAAGTCGGCCAGCAGGCTCTGCACCAAGTCCTCGCTCTGCTTCTCGGTGCCCACGATGGGGCTCAGTTCCGTATGGATAGTGGCCTTCATCATCTGGATAGAGGGCGCACAGGCTTGCAGCCGCACCCCGCAGCGCCCGTCCTGATGCACGATCTCCGGCGGCTCCAGATGCAGCTCGTCGATGGAGGGCATCACGATGCCGTAGCCGGTGGCTTCCACCTGCTCCAAGGCGCTGCGCACCTTCTCGTAGGCACGCTTTGCCCGGGCAAGCTCCATGATGCAGGGCATCAGCCCCGCCTCGTCCCCGATGTCCAGCCCGGTCTGCTCGCTGAGCACCTGATAAAAGATCTCCGGCTTTAACTCCACGCTCACCCGCACACTGCCGGCGGCAAGATCTGCGCCCGCCACTGCCGAGCGCTGCACGGCATCGCATTCCAGCGCAGGGGCGTCCGTTCCGGCGGGCAGATCCTTCATGCGGGACACCCGCTCTGCCAGCTGCATGGCAGCTGTGTACACCTGTGCTTGCAACCAGTGCCCGGGCTCCAGCATGGTCACCCAGCGGGGCAGGGCAAAATCCAGCTCCTGCACCGGAAATTCATACAGCACCCGCCGCAAAATCTCCCCCAGCATGGCGGCATCCAAGTCCACACAGCTTACCGGCAGCACGGTGCGGTGGTAGTCCCGCGCCATTCCCTCGGCCAGCTGCCGGGTCTCCGGCGCGTCCGGGTGGGTGCTGTTGAGCAGGATGATATAGGGCTTGCCCAGCGCTTCCAACTCGGTGACGACCCGCTTTTCTGCCTCTGCGTAGCCCGCCCGGGGGATATCGCTGATCGAACCGTCCGTAGTGACCACCACCCCGATGGTGGAGTGCTCGCAGATCACCTTGCGGGTGCCGGTCTCTGCGGCAAGGTCAAAGGGCACTTCCTGCTCAAACCACGGGCTTTTGACCATGCGGGGCTTTGCGTCCTCCTCGTGCCCCATGGCACCCTCCACCATGTAGCCCACGCAGTCGATCAGCCGCACCCGGCACGCCCCGCCGCCCTCCAGCTGCAGGGGCACGGCGGTCTCCGGGATGAATTTCGGCTCGGTGGTCATGATGGTGCGCCCCGCTGCCGACTGCGGCAGCTCGTCCCGGGCACGTTCCCGGGCAGCGGCAGAGCCGGACATGGCGGGCAGCACCAGCTGCTCCATGAACTGCTTGATAAAGGTGGATTTGCCGCTGCGCACCGGCCCCACCACACCGATGTAGATATCCCCGCCGGTGCGTGCGCCGATCTCGCGACAGATGCTGTTCTGTTCCTGTTTCTCCAAGGTCCTTCTCCCCTTCCTGTTGCGCTGCGCACCGCGCCCGTAGGGGTGGGTGTGCTCGTTGTATCGTATGAAAAGGGAGCGCTTATTATGCCGGGACGATCTTAAATGCCCTCCGCTTTGCTCTGGGCATAATCAGCGGAAAAATTATTTTATATAATTGCAATTAAGGAAAATCTGCGGATTTTCCTCAATTGCCTTTTCATGGGACTCAAAAAAAGAGCTGCCATGCAAACACACAGCAGCTCTCAGAAAGGTTTTATGAAATCACGGGGTCAGGCGGTTGGGGCCGCGGAACAGGAACTCGGCGTCCTTGATGCTCAGGCCGCACAGCAGCATGGTCAGGCGGTCGATGCCCAGACCAAAGCCGCCGTGGGGCGGGCAGCCGTACTGGAAGAACTCCAGATAGAACTTGACATCATCGGCCAGACCCTTCTCCTCGGCCTGCTTCTTCAGCACCTCGTAGCGATGCTCGCGCTGGGCACCGGTGGTGATCTCCACGCCGCGCCAGATCAGGTCGTAGCCCTGCGGCACGCCGTTCTCATCGCGCATATGGTAGAAAGCACGCTTCTCGGCAGAGTAATCGGTGATGAACAGGAACTCGTGACCGTAGTGCTTCTTGACCCAGTCGTAGCTCAGGCGCTCGGCCTCGGTGGTCAGATCGCCCTTCTCGCTCTCGTCCACGGTGTAGCCGAACTCTTCTTCCAGAGCCTTATACAGGTCTGCCAGCTTGACCACCGGGAACGGGGTGGTGGGCACGATGACTTCCAGTCCGAACAGTTCCTTGATCTGCTCGCCGTAGTTATCTTTAACAGCCTGCAGACCGGCGGTCAGCAGTTCCTCTTCCATCTTCATCACGTCCTTGAAGGAGGTGATGTAGCTGAACTCCAAGTCGAAGCCGGAGAACTCGGTAGCATGCTTGTTGGTGTAGCTCTTCTCGGCGCGGAACACGGGACCGGTCTCGAAGATACGCTCAAAACCGGCAGCCATGGCCATCTGCTTATAGAACTGGGGGCTCTGTGCCAGATAAGCGTTGCGGTCGAAGTAGTCCACCTTGAACACCTCAGAGCCGCTCTCGCTGGCAGCAGCGATCAGCTTGGGGGTGTGGATCTCGATGAAGTTGCGGTCCAGCAGGAACTTGCGCATAGCATTGACGAAGCAGCTCTGTGCCTTGAACATCAGCTGGTTCTCGTCGGTGCGCAGGTCGATCCAGCGGTAGTCGATACGCTGGTCGATGCTGGAGCGCTCCACAGCCTTCTTTTTCTTAGTGGCTGCGATCTCCTTGCGGACGATAGGCAGTGCATTGGCGGTGCTCTCCACCTCGATGCTCTCGGGGATCATCTCCACACCGCCCATCTTGACGTAGTCGTTCTCCATCACCTTACCGGTGACGGTGATGACAGAGTCCGGGGTGAGCTGGTCGATGGTATCCACCAGCTCGGGGTGGTCGGCCTTTTCCACCGTGATCTGCAGCTTGCCGGTAATATCCTTCAGCACGATAAATGCCATATACTTGCTGTTGCGCAGGTTCTCGATAAAGCCCTGCACCTTCACCGTGCCGCCGATGGCCTTTTGAGCCTCATTGATATAGGTGCGTTCCATAATACAGGAATCCTCCTTTAACGTCTTGTGTACTGTTTTATTATACGCTTTTCAGGGGATAAATCAAGAGATATGCCAATTTCAGCCGCTCTGTGAAAAGTAAAGCATTAAATGCAACAAATTTTCGGCTCTGTTTTTGTGGATTTTAGCATAAAGCAAACAGGCCGCCAAGTCTGCCCCGCTTGCAGCCTTTCCGTATTGTTCAATTTTACCAAAGGATTTCTGGTTTCTCTGGTTCTTATGCTGTCAGTCCAAGTTCCCGCAGGCATTCTCTAAAGACGGTGCCCGCGCTCTTATACCCCAGAATCTTTCTGGGGTAGCTGTTGATCCAGTTCTCCGTGGCCGCGATTTCTGCTGCTGTTATCTTAGAGAAGTCTGTGCCTTTCGGGTGCCGGCGGCGGATCATGCCGTTTACGTTCTCATTGCTGCCCCGCTCCCAGGAAGAATACGGATGGCAGTAATACACCTTTGTACGCTTTCCGCCTGTGATGCAGGACCGTTCCAGTTGATCCGCCAATGCAAACTCTGTGCCGTTGTCCACGGTGATGCTCTTATAGATGGCGCTGAATCGGGCTGCACCCAGCTTCCTTTCCAGCGCATTGATGGCCTGCACGGTTGTTTCGGCGCGGCGGTTCGGCACCAATATAATATTTTCGTTCCGGGTCTTTCGCTCTGTCAGCACCAGCAGCGCAACCGTGCTTTTTCTCTTTCCCGAATATACCGTGTCCATTTCCCAGTGCCCGAACTCTTCACGGGTCTTTACTTCTTCCGGGCGCTTTTCGATGCTCTCACCGGCCGGCGCACGGGTCGGGCCTTTCGTTTTGACTTTTTTGTAATCGCCTTTGTGCACTCCATGCCGGGGTAGCGCCTTTTGTGTCAGGTTCAGGAACACGCCCTTTTTAATGTAGCTGTATATCGTAGGCACCGATATATGTGTTTTGAACATTCGCCCCTCTTCCCGTGCGTAACCATACACTGCCGCCGGGGAGCAGTCCTTATCTATAATGGTTCGCTCAATATAGGCGGCAAGCTCATGGTCTTTGCCGATTTTCAGGTTCGGTCCCTTTTCCCGCAGGTGTGCTTGGTATTTCTGCTCTGCAATGTCCGGGCTGTATGTCGGGATCAGTTCCCATGTCGTACCGTTCAGCCTGTCATAGCTTCCCCTTTTCAGTTCTCGGTACACCGTGGACGGGTCCACCCTCAATTTTTCTGCGATCTCCCGTGTTCTCATTCCCTCCTTTTTCCACTTTTCAATGCGGATCCTGTCCGTAAGCGTCAAATGTTTGAACACTCGCACGCCGTTTTCCTCCTTTCGTTTTTGGCGTTTCTTTTCGTTTTAAGCGTAAATTATACGGTGCGTCGTTGTCAATGTGCAAACTTTCCACACTTTGCACGATTCCTTTGTGCAAAACTTCCAGACAAACAAAAAGCTCCCCGCCAGCTGCCTGATTAGGGCTGCCAGCGGGGAGTTGTGCTATGCTTTATTCAGCTGTGTGGCGGGTCAATGTACCTGCTTTTTCAGGGTCTCCATCACATTGTCCGCCTGAATTGCCTCTTTCGTGAAGCTGTTGTTGTTCCACCATGCGATCAGGGCGGTGACCGTGGTGATGCCAGCGGTCACAAGCTGCTCCACGGTGCTGCTTTCAATGGGGATGATGGGCTTTCCCATCGCAGAAAGCACCTGATTGGCAAGAGCCAGCAGCAGGCAAGCAGTACGGACGATAGTTGCGGTCGAGATTTTGAAGTTACCCATAATTCATTCCTCCATGTTGTCCTGTTCGGACTTCTGTTTCAGGATTTCGATAGCCCCGGTCAGTGCCTTGGGGATCGGCACTCCCATCAGGCCGGCATTTTCGATGATGGACAGTGTTTCGTTGGCAATGAACGCGATTACGGTCGCATCCCGGATAAAATTGGATCCCATGACCGTATCAAGATGGCAGGCCACCAGTACGATCAGTAAGGTTACGCCTTTGCGGCACAGCCCTTTCCATCCAGCACGGGATTCAAGGGCACCGTTTTTGCTCTTGGGGCTTGCATGGAAAACGCCGGCCACAACCAAGCCTGTGATATAGTCCACCGCCATGAACAGGATCAGCGTAGAAAGTGCTGCATCCCATCCACCAAACTGGCTTGCAATCAGGCTTCCAACCAGCCCAACCATCGTGCAGATGCCGTTCTTTACCGAATCACCCATCTGGATTTCACCTCCCGAACGTCAACATGAACAAACTTATCCGTGTAGTAGCGGCCAATACCGCCCTTGCCAGCCAGCAGCGTTTCCGCATAGGCTGCCAGTGTGTCTACCGACACACCTTCAATCCAAATATCCGCAGCCTTTCCATAGAGGTGCTGGCTGTACTTGGACGATTTCTTCTGCTTGGCGTTGTGGCTTGCGGTGCGGAAAGCACTGTTGATGTTCACTGCCTTGCCGAAGTGATCCCGGATTTTCTGCAGCAGGGTCACAAGCTCATCGTCAATAAAGATCGGGTCGCTTCCATCTTTGCACTTAAACTCCCAGACGTGGAAGTTCTTGCTCAGGGCCTTGTTCCCGTCCTTCGCATAGGAATATGCTTTGATTGCCATTGTTCTGCTCACTTCTTTCTTTTTTGATGATATAGAATTTCCCGTATGTCTGATTCAGCTTGTGTTTCAGTGCCATGCACTCGCAATGACCCAGAACGCCGCGGTAGCTGCCGATGGTGCGTTCTACGCTCTCGGCTGTGATCTCGCCCGCCTCATACTGTGCCAGCACCTGCGACAGCCGCAGCTTGATGCCGCGTATCGTGGCGTGACGCAGGCGGCGGTGTGTCGGCCACACCCTCATGCCCACAAACTCCACGCCCTGTTTCAATGGCTGGATGCTGGTTTTATGGTTCAGAGCAAGATTCAGTTCCCGGCGCAGGAATGCGGCGATCTCGTCCCGGATGTGCGCAAGTTCCTGCTTGTCGCGCCCGATGATGATAATGTCGTCCATGTACCGGATGTACCAGTGGATGTGCAGGGTATGCTTCACATACTGGTCCAGAACGTCCAAATAGATGTTTGCGAACATCTGGCTGGTCAGGTTCCCGATGGGAACACCGGTATCCTCCAACCGGCACTCTGGCGGCACTTCGTCCGCGCTCATGCCCTCCGGCAGTCCAAACTTCGTCTGGTCACTGTGCAGGATCACGCGGAACAGCCACATCATGCGCGGGTCTGCGATCTTCCTGTTCAGGATCTTCAGCAGTATCTCGTGGTCTATCCGGTAGAAATACTTCGAAACGTCCAGTTTCAGCGTATAGGCCGGACCGCCTCGGTCTGCCTGCCGCATCCAGTATTGTAGTTGATCCAGCGCCGCGTGCGCCCCTTTGCCCTTGCGACACGCATAGCTATCCGAAATAAAGCCTTTATCGAATACGGGAAATACAACTTGGTAGATACCCCACTGCACAACGCGGTCAGGGTAGTGCAGCGCCATAGCCATGCGCAGCACAGGCCGCCGGATCCAGAAGATCCGGTACGACCCTACCTTATAGGTCTGCTTGACCAGACGGTTTCCCAGGATGATGCAGTATTCTGCTTTGCGCTGCTCAAAGATCAGCACTTCATCCCGGTGCTTCTTGCCCTTGCTGGCGTGGTAGTGCGCCAGCATCAGGTTGTCGAAAGCCACCACCTGGGTAAAGATGTTTTTGTATGTTTTCATTCACAGCCTTCCGCACCCGTGGCATATACGGCCACTCCCCACCATTCACCGGGCGGTGGGATATTCCGGCCATTCTCCCCGGTATACTGTCTGCCTTGATGCGAATACAAATTTTTCGTGCAGCGCTCCCCGGCGCTGCCGACAGATCCTGACCCCTTTTGCCCGCGTAATCCAGCCCATCTTTTCAGGCAAGCTGTGATTCATCTGGCGGGGAAAAGCGGAACGCCGCCCAATGTTGCCGTTGGCGTTGGAACGCGCATTGTTCAGGTTCAGCTTGAACACGCCCGCGTTGGAAGTGTTGTTCCAGCTGCCGCCCCGGATCGGGATGCGTAAATGATGGTCAGGCCCCGGTTATGTAAAAAGGCAAGCAGCCCTATTTGGACTGCTTGCCCTCCACATACTTCATGTAATTGCCGATCATTCCGCCGATTGCCCCGGTATATTTGCTCCATGTCGCGTATTGGTGCATCGTGATGCAGGTGACAGGCTGCGGCGGGGCTTCCGGTGCTTGACCGTCCGCCCGCTTCTTGCGCTTTTTCTTCGGTTCTGTACCCTGCGGGTACAGTCTGGGGTTCGCCGCCTCGTCAAGATAATCCCGCAGATCCAGCAGCAGGGTATCGAACTCACGCAAGGTGTCGCGCTTGTAGTATTTCTTCTGGATCACGTTGCACAGGTGCAGCATATCGTACATCGTTTCCCGGATGCGCTTTGCAAGGCCGTATTTTTCCACTCTCGGAAACTGCACCAGTATGGGGCTCCCGTAGTTTATCATGGCCTTCACCGCTTCTTTCAGGCGGTAGCCTCCGTTTGGCGTGTTCATCTGCTGCAACTTTTCGTTTTCAATACTGTTCATGTCATTTTCCCAGGCTCTGCAAAATATAGGGGGCGGCTATCGCCGCCCCATCGGTTTACTGTCGGTCGGTTTGCGGTTTGCCCCTCTTATCAGAGGGAACCCACAAAAGCGGAACGCCGCCCAATGCTGCCGTAGGCGAAGGAACGCGCATTGACCAGGTACAGCCCGAACACGCCCGCGAAGGAAGTGTTGTACCAGCCGCCGCCCCGGAACGGGATGCGCTCGCCCTTGTTGATGGCCCACACGTCATCGCCGCCATAGTCACCGTTCGGCTCCTGCGGGTATACGCCGATGCCGTAAAGGATCTGCGGTACAGCAGACAGCGTGGTCGCCAGAGCATTAAAGCCCGTGCCGTGGTCGTCCTCGCTCTGCCCAGTCAGTGCATCGGTGACAAGGGTCCACTTGTTGCTGCGCCAATCCAGCTTGATGGTGCCGGAGGAACCGGGTGCCACAAGGCTGCCGTCTGCGGCAATGGCTTTCCACAGGCTGCTTGCTGCGGACAGGTCTGTCGTGGCAAGCGCAGCATCGTTGTGCTGGATGATCTGGATCTCGCCGTCCATCAGGCGCAGGCCGGTAGCCCATTCCCACGCATTGCCGTTCAGGTCTGCAATGCCGGTCAGATCGTTGTTGTGGTTCCAGCTCACCGGACCAGAACCGGTCAGGGTCAGGTTCACCTTGCCGCTGCTGTCGTAGTTGGCCGGGGTGCCCTTCTCCCATGCGTGCGCATGGTCAGCGCCGTAGTTGTTGTTGCCGCGGGGCATAAAGCCGTTGGCGCGGCACCACAGCTGGATAGCTGCGTACATGGCATTGGTAGCCAGCGTCCAGCCCTCACCCTTGCTTCGGCTCTGGCTCACCGCAGTATCAAAGTTCACATTGACCGCCGGGGTCTGCATGGGCAGGCTGCAGGGTACGCCGTTCACCAGCGTATCGTGATACTTGCCGATGCAGAAGTAGGGCTTCTCCACGCCGTCCAGCTTGAATGCGGGCAGCACGGTATCATCACCCACGCCCACGTCCTTGTAGGTCAGCTTGTTGATGGGCACCACCACAGACGGCAGGCCAAACTTGTCCAGCAGGACGGTGTTCTTGCCGCCAGAGATACCCTCAATGGCAGCCTTGAAGTCAGCAAAATTAGTCATAGTTCTTTGCTCCTTTCACTTAGTCGATAGACCACAGGGTCAGCGTGCAGCGGGAAATGTCGAACTTCACAGGCACCTTCGTGGTCTGCTCCACTTCGCCCTCGCCATCCATGGCCGGCACCTTTTCCACCTTCTCGGTGTAGGCGCGGGCGGGAATGTCGATCTGTGCCGCATAGGACAGATCATCATCGTTCTTGCCAATGGAGGTAGCCAGAGCACCATCCCAGTTGCGCACAACGTCAATGTGCACCGGCTCGTCTTTCTCGTACTTTGCCAGATTCACCATGATCTCGTCATCACCCAGGAACAGCTTGGTGCCGACCACCTCATAGTCCAGCTTGGTGCCTTCGTTCTTCTCGATAACCTGAATCATAACTTAATACCCTCCGTTCATGTGGTTGTCACGGCAGACTTCGCGGGTCTTGGCGGCGATCATTTCCGCCTGCTCCCGCTGCTCTGCGCTGATGTGGCCCCGGCAGCCGAAACTTTCAGCCACCTGGGCTTCGTATGCGATGCGTTCATCGCTCTTCACGATCACATTTGCCATGGTCTTACTCCTTACTCCCCGGTGGGGGCCGTGCCATCTTCGTACTCCGGGGCGGGGATCATGCCGCCCTGAATCTCAACTTCCAGCGTCACTTCCTTTGCAGCGCCGGTGTAAGCAACCTTGAAGCCGTTGAGCAGCTTGTCCGTGATGATGACGTTGCCCGCCGTACCAGCCGGGTCTCCGTCAATCGCCACGCCGTTGGGCATCACAGCGGAAACAACACGGGTTGCAATGATGTAATCGGTATTGTTGCGGGGCTGCTTCAGGGCGATTGTTTTCTTGCTGTTGTTGGCCGGGTACTTCGCGGTGTTGTACAGATAGATGGTGTGCATCTCGCCGGTCATAGCCTCGATATCCAGGCCGTGCTCTTTCAGCACGCGGGTAGCCTCGGCCAGAATCAGGCTGTTTTCCAGGATGCCGCCCTCCATGTTGTTGAAGTTGGCGGCGCTCTGGGAAGTGCCCGTTTTCAGCACTTCGCCATCCACCCGCTCATGGGTGATGGAGCCATCAGAGTTATTCGTTTCCTTGAACCGGTTGACGAACTGGGTCACTCTGTCCACCCAGTTTTTGAAATTGTACATAGGGTGTCCTCCTTATCCCTCTGCGGTCTTGTCGGTGCTCATGAAGTTCAGCGCAACACGCAGCAGCGCGCCTTCATCGTCTGCCTCGAACGTGATCTGTTCATTGCCGACCAGCGTTTTGATGTACATGGCCTGCTTGCTGGTGTCCAGCAGCGCAACCTCCGTGACGGTGCTGCCGGTAGAATCACCGGGCGGGATCGTCATGAAGAAAGCCAGTCAGCCATCTTTCAGGGTTTCCACGCTGTCGATGGGCACAGTCTTGTAGGTGCTGCCCGCCTTATACCGGCCAAGCGCCACGCGGACTTTGGTGTAGTCCTTGTACAGACCCAGAGCATAACTCGTCATTGCCATAGCCTTTCACCCCCTTTCATCACTGCACAAGCGGCTCTTCGCCGCTGCGCTTGCCCTTGAACTTGGTGACAGTGACCTCAACATCCACGTCCAGCACCGGATCATCCAGCACCGCCGGGATATTGCTGGCACAGGTTTCCGTGCCCGCCATCGCTACTTCCATGTTGTGCACCTCCGTTTCCGTCTCAACTGTCACATCCGTATCGTAGATACCGGCTGTCGTCGTCCTGTCCGGGACAGTGCCAGCCGTTTCAACTTTGTACTTGGCAGACTGCTGCTCCGCTTCCACCGTAATGTCGGCTTCGCCCAGCGCCGCCTTGGTTGTGTTCTTCGGCCATGTGCCCGCCTGCAGGTTTTCGCTGGTGTAGGGCGTTTCCAACATCGCCGCGGTGTTTTCCGTTTCCACGTTCAGGTCTGCATCCATGATTCCGGCATGGGTCGTCCGGTACGGGATCGTGCCCGCCGTTTCCACCCGGAACGCATTTGTGCTTCCTTCCGTTTCCACTTCAAGTTCTCCATCTGCAATGCCCGCATGGGTCGTTGTTCTCGGCCATGTGCCGGCATACATCGTCTCACTTGCATAGGGCACCCGGTAGACCAGCGAGGAAAACTCGCACTCTATCTCAATCCCTGCCTGCACTTGCAGGTAAAGGCTGTCCAGATGGGCGGTCATGCGTTTGTAGATGTTCACGCTTCGCCGGATCTCCCGGCGCTTCACCGGAATGAGCGCTCCGTCCACAGAGCAGATCACACGGAAATGACCGGGTGTACCGCCGTAGTCGTACCACTGTTCTATCTCCGACCGGGGATAGATTGCAGATATCGCTTTCAGGGTCGCCCAGTCCGTGCCGTAGTAGCGCCGGACTTCCAGCGCCGTCTTGATGATGCTGCGCTTGGCTTCCAGCGGATAATTGGAATCGTACCAGTCCACCTTGAACTGCACGGCCAGCACATCCAGAATTTCTTCCGGCTGTGAATCGATCTGTGTGTAGATATGGATCAGCTCTGCCGCTTCCATTTCCCGCTGGTGCCGTTCGCGGTACACCTTATCCATGATGCGGACCCACGGTTCATCCGCAACCGCCGGGGGCAAGCCCTCAATCAGTCCGGTTCCCCACAGATCAGTCATCTTCGATACCTCCGTAGGTGATCTTTTTGCTGTTCAGCTTTGCCACCTGCGTTTCCGTCACCTTGGTGTCAACAGGCCCCGTCAGTTTCGGACGCTTTGCCCCGGCTTCCCGCACCCGCATGATAAGTTCCGCCGGGTCGATGTCTCTGCCAATCTTCCTCTGCCATGTTTCATACGCCTGCACCGCCTTTTCCACATTCTCCTGAATGGTTACGGCGCTCTTGGTGTTGCTGGACGCAATGTAGTAAGTGAGGTTGATGTCATACGGCACTTCCTGCGGGGCATGGCAGAGCACCAGATCGCCCATCGGCTTCTTTACCGTGGTGAAATAGTCCTCCATGCCCCGGCATTCTTCATCTGTCGGCAGCCGTCCTCCATCCATCAGGAAGTAGATGTGGATCGTGTATCCTTCCTCACAGATGATCTTGGTGCCGGATACGTCGGTGCGCCAGCTTTCGGCGAAATACTCATAGGCATCCACCGGTCCCGCAATGGAGAAGATGGACGGGGCGTAGTGGATGCGTCTGGTGAAAGAATCGTCGCCCTCCGTATCCGTTCCGCCGGTGCTGGTTGATGTGTTCTGGGCGGAGGCAATGTAGGGGATGGGGTCAACCAGCGTGTTGATCTCTCCGGCAATAATGCCGTCACTCCCGCTGCCCGCCTCGTCCGCCAGCACCTCCACATCCACCGACATCTCGCCCGCCGGGATCTCCGCGTACTTCGTGGTCTTGAAATACTGCTTTTCCCCGGTGCGCACCTGCGTGCCCTCCGGGATGCTGGTAGCGCTGGTTCTCACCGCAGACAGCGTAAACCGCACTACTGCCGTTGCCTTGCCCGCCTCCATGCGCTCCACGCCCACCATGGGTGCAAGGTTGTCCAGATTCGGCCCGGTGCTTGTCGGCAGCAGCTCCGCTTTCAGGCAAGCCGTGCTGTACTCTATCGTATGGTGAGAACGATACGCCAGCACCAGCAGCACCATCCGCGCTTCTGCGCACTGTGCCAGCGATACCTCGCCGTTGTACAGTTCCATGTTGTATTTCTCAAACAAGGCTTTGCACTCGGCTGTCGCTTCTTCCAGAGTTTCCCCGCCATCAACGCTGATATCGGGGATGTTTTCAAATTCTTTGATCTTAGACAAGTTCGTACACCACCTTCGGGGTCACTGCTCCGTGCAGCGCATCATCCTCCACCCAGTCCACACGCACCACCCGTGCCCGCGGCTCAAAGGCTGCGGTCTTTTCCGTGATCTCTGCCACATAAAGACCCTTTGCCACTGCAAGCGGCTTGTCCAGGAACACGCCCGGATCTATGCCAAGCAAGCGGTCGCCTTCCAAGCTGCCCACAGGGGTGCAGTACAGCGTGCGGAGACAGCGTGCAACGTCCTGTGCTTCTTCCTGCGTCGCCCTGTCGTTGGACAGTTCAAGCATCGTACTGCTTATGTCGATCATGTGTACTCCTTTATGGTCAGGCTCACCATGCACTGCGTCAGCAGTCCATGTTTCAACACAACGTTCCAAGCTTCGCTTACATCGGTCACGCGGAAGCGGTTCTTGGAAACCGGCGCAAACCCGATAATCAGGTAATGCAGTTCTCCGCTTTCCACCATTTCTGCCAGCCGATTCTTCATCCTGCTTGGATTTACGCCAAGGCTGGAATCAAGCAGAATGTCGAATGTGTATTCCCGCAGCTTTGGGTTAAGGAACTCCGGCTTTGCTTTTCCTTTCAGCACTTCATGCTCGGCCCAGTTTGCACCGATTTTTCCCTTGAAGTTTGATGGAGTAAGCACTCGCTGATGGCCTACGGAAAAAATCACATCGCCAAAAACTCCTACATACATTCCTGCACCTCCTTACAACGGTGGCGTGGTCGGTTTGCCCAGGTTGTCGTTGTGGGTATGCGTTACCAGCGATTTACCGGACACCACAACATCCCCGCCCGCGCCTGTGATGTTCACGGTAGCTGCGCTGGCTGTCAGGGTCGTGGCGGTCAGTTTCAGTTCGCTGGCGGCCTGCACAGTGATGCTCGCCGGGGAAGTGATCTTCACATCGCCGCCCTCGCTGATGGTCACGGTGGCGCTGCCGATTTTGACTTCCAGGCTCTTTGCTTTCAGGATCTTCTTCCCGTCCACAAAGTCCAGCAGTTCTTTTGCGTTGGCATCGAACTTCCGGTATGCCTTTCCATCCTCGTTGCAGTATTCCTTGCGGAAGATCTTCTCCTTGCCCTCGGCAGGTTTGATTTTCTTATTCCAGATCGTGCCCAGCACCACAGCGTCCTCCGGGCTATCACCCGGATGCAGCACCACCACAAGGTCATCCACTTCCGGCATCATGTACTCCCGCCGGGACAGAAACGGCACCATTTCTGTTACCGTATCGTCCCTGTCCGGGTAGGTCACTTCACACAGGCCATTTTCGTAGTCGATGGAACTCACATTACCAAGCCGCACTTCGCTGCTCATGCAAAATCCCCCTTTTCTACCTTGCTGGCCTTGACCTGTGTTTTGTAGCCGCCGGATGGCGAGTAGACGTGTTCCAGTTCATCCACAAAGTATTTTCCGGCCATTTTGCCGTAACCTATTAAGTTGATGCACTGGGCCGATGCGCCCGCCGGGTAGCCCGGAATGGTAAAGCTGATGGACGTTGCGCCATGGTTGGCGTTTTTAATCGCCGCTATCAGCTTCGCCTTTGCGTCCGCCTCACTGCTTACCTTGCCGGTAAGTTTCAGCTGGCGTTCTTCTGTGCCGACCTTGACGTTGATGTTGATTTTCTCTTTCTTGTTGGTGTAGGTGTACACACCGCCGGTGTATGTCCCGGTCAGCTTTGTGCTCCACTTGAAGCTGCCCGGTTCGATGCACAGGGCGTTCGGGTTGAATGGCTGTGCTTCTTCATATACCGCCCAAGCCGCCGTTTTCTCTTTGTATTTTTCCCGGTCGTACACCCACAGTTTGTTGGCATACACCTTGATGACCAGGGCGTAATCGCTGCACAGGTCCTGCAGGAAGGCACTGTCCGTGGCATCCTGTTCCTTTGCGTCAATGTCGTGGTCGTCACCCTCGAACTTCAGTTGCAGCTTGTACCGTCCGGCAATAGTTTCCGCAATTTTCTTCACGCTGGTTTTCTTCCAGGTGAATGTACGGGTCCGCTCGCTGAAACTGCTGTCGTTGGGTTTGGCTACGCCGCCCATGGTCAGGGTGTCCGGGGCACCGGCAAAGCTAAGGTCATCCAGCACAAATGCGCCGCACTCTGCGCTGTAATCACGGTAGCCGCTGCCAATGCCACCGATCCCCCAGTTTTTCACAACGATAGCCGGATAGAGTTTTGCACCCTTTTCCGGCATCCAGGCATTTTTCCATTTATCCTCACGGGCATTTATGGTAATGCTCATGGTGTCGCTCTGGGATGCTGCCACATCGGTATAACGGAAACTTTCCACATCATTCTCGATCCGGGCTGTAATATCGGCTTTCCCGTATGTCAGTTGGATCGCTGCCTCGCGGCCTTTGGGTCTCGCTGCTGTCAAAACCATCACGCACCTGCTTTCCAAGGCGGCAGGTCGCCGCTCTTTTCTTCAGGCAGTTCAGGTGTTGACAGCACCACGCCGGAATCGAACCGGGTTATGTGGATTAGTCCAAGGTTGTTCTGCATCAGCCAGTCGGCTTTCAGTTCGCTCCCATACACCTTTAAGGCAATCAGGTCCCAGGTGTCACCAGATACCGTTGTGTACGTTGTACTCGTGTTATCAAGTGCCATAGTTCTTGCGCCTCATTTCACGTTCGTACTGCTCCATGTTCTCGCAGAAGCGCTGGTAGTCATCGGCAAGGATGGAGTGCAGTTCTTCTGCTGTCATGCCGCCGTAGATAACAAAGTTCGGTGAGTAGACGTAGGTATTGCCAGAAGAACTGGTGTATGTGCGCTGGAAGCTGGTACTTCCACCGCCGCCAAAGCCGCCAGAGTTTCCGCCGGTATCGTTGTCGCTGCCACCGATGGATGGCAGTTCCACGATGTTCTGCCGGTAGTTCTGCAGGTCGGCCAGCGCAGAAAGGTCCTGTTCCGATACGCCGGAGCCGTAGACGGTCGGGAAGAAGTCCACATTGCTCAAATCGTAGTTGTCCGGGTTTGCGTCATATTCAAGCTGCGCTTTCTCTATGTCTGCGCCCCGGATGAACTGGATAACTTTCTGTGCGTTCTCGTTCGCAAGGACAGTCTGCGCACCGGAAACCACCTTGCCGATGCCGGTGTTCACGGTCTGGACAACCTTGCTCTGGTCATCCGACACAGCGGGCACCGGCATAGCTGCCACGGTTTCCAGACCGTCCACGGCATAGTTGGCAAACTCCGTAATGCGGCTAAACGCCACACCAGCGTCAGAGCCAAGTACCATGCTGGCTGCAACGGACGGGAATACAGCATCCATGCTCTGCGCGATCTGGTTGAAATACTGCTGCCGCTGTGCCTTGCGGAAGTCGATCAGGTTAGAATCTCCCTCCGTAAAGCCACCATCGGCAAACATCTTCGGTTTCCTGCCGGGCAGCCCCAGCAGATCACCCAGACCAACACCCAGCATCTTGCCAGCAGTCAGCCAGGTATCAATGTTCTTTTCACGAACACCGCGCCGGAAACTGATGACTGCTTCGGGGCCAGCCTCGCCAGCAATGGACGGTCCCTTCGTCATGCCGCCGTTGGCAAACGCCGGGACGGACACGGGCGAGAGGTTGAAGCCAAACGACTTGCCGCCAATCACCGGGACCGGGATGCCGAACAGCGTTTCCGGGATGGTGAGTTGAATCTTGTTCAGCGCACCGATGATGAAGTTGACCGCCTTCACGCCGATGGTCGCCACCTGCTTCAAGAACCCGATGATGCCCAGGATCACAGGCTCCACCACCGGCAGTACCTTGCCCACCAGATCTACCGCCACCTTGATGGCGTTGACCAGCGTAGTGCCCACCAGGCTCACTACCGTAGACAGCAGCGGCATGACCGCCGGGATGCCCTCATTGATGATAAAACCGAAAATTTCAGTCAGCACCGGCTTGATGTGGTTCACGCCCAAATCTACGATCTGGGAGAACACACCGGCGAAAGACTGAACCAGTGGCATAACTGTCTGGATTGCCGGTGTCATTGCGCCGAACGCGTCACCCAGGTTCAGCCCTCCGATGTTGAAGCCGGATAGCTTCTCCTGGATGCTCTGCAAGCCCTCCGGGGTGGAGAGTTGCCCAAACACCTGCCTTGCCGTATCGCCGATGCCCGCGATTTTGCCGGTGAATTTGTCGAACACGGCAAGGCCGCCCTCGCCAAATACTGTCCCGACAATGCCGCGCACATCTTCAAAATGATCTCCCAGCAGGGAAACCACGGCGACCATTGTGCCCAGACTTGTAATGGCCGGTCCGAACATACCAAGCAGTGACATGAAGCCACCGCCCAGTTTCGCAGCCACCGGACCAACGGTAGAACCCAGCACGTTCAGCCCTGCGCCTGCAAACTGGCCAATGTTCTTGACCGTGCCGATTGCACCGCCCGCCAGCTTCGTTGCGCCGCCGACCACCTTGTTTTTGGCATTCGCCAAAATTGCGGGGCCTTTCGTTTGGCTAAAGATGTACCCCATCTGTGCAAGAGCGTCCTGTCCGTTCATACCAACCGTGCTGGTTGCCATTCGCCAGAGTGCTCTTCCTCTGCCTGGCTGCACAATGCCCGTTTTTGCAAGGATTCCTACTCCGGCCTTCCCGATGTTTCCGAGTTCAGACTTTCCAAGCCCGCCCATCGTAGACAAGGTTGCTCCGCCAAAGGACTTCATGCCGGCAAAGATGCCGGGGAAGTTGATGCCCTGCGGGCCTGCAATGCCGGACAAGATCTGTTTTGCAACGCCTCCCGCCTTGACAAAGCCTCCGCCGATGGCCGTGTTCCCCAGCGCACTTACGGCGTTGCCGACACCCGTAACGTACTTTCCGGGGCCGGAGTTTTTCAGCAATCCAAGTACGCCGCCGCTCGTGCTGGCTTCCAGCACGTCATTCACAAAGCCGGTTTTGCCTTTCTTGGTCCCGCTGCGCAGGCCCTTGAAATTTTTCAGCGTTGCCCAGATGCCAACGCCAGCGCCATCCAACGTCTGCCCGATTTTACCCAGGCGCGTTGTTGGTTGCTGTGCTCCGATGCCGGCCATCTGAACGCCGTACTTTGCGTTCTCCGTAAACATCCCAGCGTTCGACTTTGCGAACACCGCGCCGCCCACTGTCTTTTGAATCAGGCTCGTGGGTGTCAGTGCACCCAGCAGGTTGCGGACGGTGATGCCGCCGAATGTTCCGCCGGGGGCACCGCTGGGCTTTCCGCCGATCACGATGTTGCCCACCGTGTTCATCAGCGAGGTTCCAGTGCTGTATGCCGTGGGTGCAAGGCTCATGGCTCCGAACGCTGCGGCAATGGCTGTAATGGCTCCCGCCACCTCCGGCCCATGCTCCGCAGTGTAGTCAATGCCTTTCTGGATCCACGGCAGTGCCGCCTGTGCTGCATTGCCGATACCCAACAGGGCGGAGTGCAGCATCGGGAGGATGCCGTTTACGATGTTGGACAGGTCAGGCAGATTTTCTGTAATTCCGTTCGCAATGTCGATCCACATGGAGGCCAGTTCTTTCTTTGCCGGAAGGAACTGCTTTCCCACATTGATAAGCAAACGGTCAGTTGCGTTGCTCGCCATCTGGTCTACGGCTTTGCCCGTGTCCAGTTTGACAAGCAATTCTTTCTCCATGCTGTTGGTGTACAGATCTGAATTGTTTGCCATTGCAAGCGCGTCTTGGAAAACCTGCGGGTTCTCCACGATTTTGGAAACGCCCTCAATAGCCCACTGTCCGAACAGGGTCTTGATGGTTGCAGTCTGCTGGTACTTGTCCTGCTTCGAGATTGCCTCGAACACCTTTGTCAGGGTGAGCGCTGCTCCATCTTCACCGTTTGGCCCGGTAGACTGCATATCCTTTGCGATCTGCACCGGGTCAAAGCCCAGCTTGTTCCATGCGCCCACCTGCGCATCCGTTGCGCTGTTGCCCAGGGTGATGTTCGTAAACACGCGGTTCAGGCTCGTGCCTGCCTTTCCCTCGTCAACGCCCATAGCCAGCATGGTAGCCGCCAGTGCAGAAGTCGTATGCAGGTCAGCACCAGCCGTTTGGCCGACACCGCCGGAGGTGTTCACCACATTTGCGATTTCCGCTGCTGTGGTAGCCATGTGACCGCCCAGGTAGTTGATGGAATCTGCCACATCGGTTATCTGGGTGCGCGTCTTTCCGAAAGCCGTTTCCCATTTTGCCATGTAGTCAGCGGCAGACTTTGCATCAATGTCCCACGCAGCGGCCATTTTGGCGGTATCGTACAGATAGCTCTTCTCGCCGGTCTGCTGGTTGTCCAAGAAGATTTCATCATAGTTCTTACCGGACTGTCCCAGCGATGCGGCAATCTGTGCCATCTCGTCCCGCTGGATCGGAACCTGCGTTGTCATTTTGAGGATTGCGTCCTCCATGACCGCCCGTTTTTCCGGGTCAACGCTGCCATCATCATTCATGATGCCGCCAACGTACTTGACCGCATCCGCCGCCTGCGCTTGGTATTCCTCCGCCATATCGGTAGTTTTCTTGGTCATAAGGGCGGCAGACGCGGTGAGCGTTGCCATAATGCCCAAACCAGTTTTCCCGATTACACCCAGAGTGTTTGCCACCGTGTTGCCCAGTGACTTTGTTCCCGCCATGGCGTTTACCAGATCTCCGGTCAGCCCTTTGGTCTGCTTTATCGCCGTGACAAGGGACGGGTCCACCTTGCCCATGATGCGGATGCTAAGTTCTAGTGCTCCATTTCCCGCCATACGTCCGCCACCTCGTTACACAGATTCACCAGTTCCCGCCGGGGCAGGTGCAGCAAATCCGTCATGTTGGAGTGCGTGGCAATTGACAGCTGGATAGCTGCTTTCCGAAGTCCTTTTGCCCCGCCTTTTACTCGAAAAAATCAGCGCTCACGGCATCGCGCAGCTTCACGGCCTCGCACAGCGGCAGGCCGGCAAAGAAGTCCACCGGGTAGCCGGTGCCCATGCTGGCGATGATGCAGCAGTACAGGTAGTTGCGGTGGGTGTTCACCGGTGCAAAGCCGCCTGCGGCCATGCGGTTCTCTGCCGTGGATTCGCTCATGGTGTTCAGTTCACCCACGCCGGACAGGTCGATGCCCTCAAAGGTCTGGCCTTTCAGTTCAGCCTTTTCGCTGCCCTCGTAGGTATAGGGTGCAGCGAACTTCAGGGCATGGGATTCCAGCTGCTTTTTGATTTCATCGGCGTTCTCGCTGCTGTTCATGCCCTGGATGATCGCCGCCTGCACTTTCTTGATCTTGCCGCGGGGCATGAGTTTGAAGAACTCCACGGGCTTGCCGGTGGCCTTGACCGCCATCTCCTGCGCAAAAGCAGTGGTCATCTCCATCACGGACATCGCTGCCAACTCGTTGCCGATGTTTTTCTGAATGTCAATCAGATCCTGCACGGTCATCTTCTCCATACCGGACAGATCCAGACTGTCACATTCCTCGCCCTCAAACTTGTAGGGCTTCTCGAACTTTACGGTGTAGTCCATTGTCGTTTCCTTTCATGTTAAAAAGAATCAGCCGCCCCACCTTGGAGCGGCTGACTTCATCATGTATCAGGTGTTAGATCAGGGCGTTGATCTCGGCACGCATATCCTCGCCATCCACATAGTAGCGGCCCGCGAACTTATCAATGTCGATAACGGTCTGACCGTCAACCTCCATCAGATAGCGGGTAACCTCCAAGGTGGTGGTGCTGCCCATGGTGTCGGCGCGCTTCAGCTTGCCGGGATCCAGTTCCTTGGGACGACCGCCCAGAACAACGCGCAGGCCCTTGTAGGTATAGCCGCCGTTCTTGTTGTCGTTCTGCATAGCAGCACGGAGCGTGATCTGGATGTTCTTGTTTGGGTTCATCATCTTGGTGGCGAAGCTGTACATGGTGTTCCAGTTCAGCGTAGCCTCCATAGATTCAAACTGACCGGGGACGGGAGAATCCACATCGCCGGCAATACCCATGCCGTTCACGGTCGTGGTTTTGTTCTTGATCTTGGGCAGGGTAACTTCGTCTGCCAGGCCGATCAGAAGATCGTCCTCGGTGTAGGCGTTGTAGTCATTGATGACCTGGGGAACCAGATCACTGGAAATATTCAGAGCCATAGTTCAGTCCTCCTTACAGGGACAGAGCAGAAGCCAGTGCGCCGGCCTCGTACTCCATCGTGTTATTGACCTGCTTGAACGGCGGGAACGGCGTGCAATACTGGTAGAAGCTGTAATGGCCCGCCACCAGTTCTGCAGCGGTATTGCGGTCGGGGTCTGCCTTCATGCTGTAACTGGCGCAGACCTCGGTAGACACATACACGCTGCCCCTCATATTCTCGCTGTCGATGATGCTCTGCAGGCGCTTCTTGTTCATGGGCTTATCCAGCTTGCTCTGATTGTTCAAAACGAACTGGGTCCAGGTGTGGTTGAAGAAGCGGCGGACGCAGAGGAAAGCGTCCTTCGGGTCGGTGTTCTTGGGATAGCAGCAGGTTTCATTGCCCCAGACAACAAAGTCACCGGAACGAATGAAAGTTGCGACACCCTGCTCGTTCAGCACATTGCCCTGCTCCTGGTCCATGAGCACTTCGGTGCCATCTTCCAGGCAGGCCGCAGAGATAGGCACGCTCACATTGGACGGGCTGGCGTTCGGGCAGTCGTTGTACAGGCTGTCGTTGTACACGGTCGCGGCGGCGGCCAGAGAACTGCCGCTGTAAATAGCGGTGCCGATCTTGCCGTACAGCCAAAGAGCGTATGCCTCACGAGAGGTCGCACCCTGCTTAACCTTCTGGTTTGCCACATCGGTGTACTTGCGTGCACCGGTTGTGCTGCTGTCGATGTCAACAAAGCACACCGCATCGAATACGCCATTGATTTTGCGGCACTTTGCCTGCAGGGCAGCGCACACCAGCGGGTCTTTGGAGAAGCGGGGTGCCAGAATGATGCCGGGTGCCATACCCAGCTTCGGGAGAACCTGGCGCACAACTTCCAAGCCAGTCTCCTTGCCTGTGGATGCGTTCACACCGCCCACAATGTCGGCTGCCGTGACCTTGGTGGGATCCAGGATGGAGCCGGAAACCGCCAGCGCAGTTGCGCCATCGCCCTTACCGCCCGTAACCAGTGCGATGCTCACCGTACCGTCATCGTTGAAACTTGCGGTATAGTCCACATCTGCGGTCAGCGCGGTAGTGTCTTTCTTCACTACCAGCTTGTCCAGCAGGATGCCGGTTTCCTCGATCTCCGCCACACCGTCATTGACCTGCACCGTCTTGCTTGCCAGCGCAGTGGTATGCTTGGCAGGATCCAGAACGTTAATCAGGACGATGGGGCCAATGCCCATCACCTGGAAGCTGACACTCACTGCATCACAAAGGGTGTACTTTGCGAAGTCATCAGAGTAGCCAACCGCTGCAGAAGCCTCTTTGAAAGTAGTTGCCAGCAGCGGAGTGTTCACCGCTGCTGCAGGGTCGGCCAGCAGGTTGACCGGGGCGGTCCCCACAACAACCCGAAGGCCGGAATTGACCGATACCGGCGCGGAAACGCTGGTCGCGGCCTCGGTTTTGTTAAAACCATGAGAAATAGCCATTTGTCATGTCCTCCTTACTTCATCAGGTCGGCGGCCTTGTTGTAGAGAATATTCTCTCTGGTGCCTTCCTGGTCGATCTTCACCCGCGTTTCAGCGAGTTTATCCAGCGGAACGATCAGTGCGTTCAGAAGCGGCACCTGCTCCACTTTCTCTTTCAGCTTTTCGGGCAGGCCATCCACGAATACGGTGTACTGCGGAGCGATGCCCTTGACAGTCGGGCCGCAGTAGGCCACAGTGCCCACGGTTTCCGCCGTGGTCTGGGCTTCCTGTGCCGCCGTGGTTTTCTTTTCGGTGCTCATATCAAAGCCTCCACTTCTTCATTTTTCAGGGTGTTGGGTGTTTCGCAGATCAGATTGACGATGCCCCAGTAGTAATAGTCCATATCATCGTCCGACAGTTCCCACTTGCGGGGATAGCCCACCTTGAACGCCTCGCCAAAAACAGGCTTCCGTTTGAAGTGCTGCATGATGGCTTCGATGATGTTCACGGTTTCTTCGTACCCCTGCCGGTCGGTTCCACGGTCATAGCAGCAGATGATAAGCTGCAAAAGGACCAGCTGCGGATCCCTTTCGTTTGCCACCTCGCCGCTGGTTTTCGATACGATGATGCACGGGAAGCGGGACGCATTGGTGTCCACGTCATCGTCATCATCGGTCGGTGTCGGAATGAACTGTTTTAAGATCTGCAAGGGCTTTTCACCCTCCTGCCCATTGAACTTCATGTCCCGGAACAACTCTTCCAGTTCTTCAATCATGGCCTGCTGGCACATTTCGCTGGTATAGCCTGTGATTTTCCCGGCCATATCAGATCACACCCTTTCGTTTTGCATTGGCGATCAGCTGCCGGACGCGCCGTTCGGTGTTGTCCTGCAGCATCTGTTCTACGGTCGATTCCTGCATTTCCCACACGGTATGGTGCATTGCGGAACCGGACGGGCTGGACATGGTAGCCAGTTCTTCGTTCGGTTTCCAGCGTTTCTTTCCGTTTTCCGTGTACTCTTTCTGTGCAGGCACGCCAAGTTTGCGCTGCACCATGCCGATATGTTTTGACTTGAACTGTACCAGAAAACCTTTGCTCTTCTCACTGGTTCCGCCCAGACCGATCATCGAACTGCCTTTCAGAACGTGCGCATGAAAAACAGGCGGCGCGTTACGGACAGACGGACCCATGAAGGGTTTTGTGGGGCTGGTTCTGAAATAGCCCAGGTCTGCCCGGAACGCGCCGGGATCGTTCTTCATGATGGCAAGGATGGCAGCGGGCCGCCGGTTGGTGGCTTTCTGCCGCTGGCGCAGATCTTCAATCATGCGTTTGCCCGCCGTGTTCAGGTCGTAGCGGTTCTTCACCTCGGTCAGCAGCAACTTGCGCGTCTGCCGGGCCGTAGTGTTCACCGCCACTTTCAGCGCCGCCGGGGTTTTGTCCCCCAGCACGCCAAGGGCGCGGGTCACTTCCGCATCATCAATGGAAACCGTCAGATTGGAAGCGTCATAGCTGGTTTTGAAATATGCCATCGCCTTATCCTCTGATTCTCTCAAGTTCCATGCGGTATACCCCTGCTTTCAGGGAGCAGGACTTGATTCTGTAATCCCGCTTCTTGTCCAGTGTAATGAGTTTGCCGTTCTGCGGCATGGGGCCGTAATCTTTCTGCTTCACATAAAGCAGCAGATCTGCCTTATACATACCCTGGTCAAAGGACTGCTTTGCGCCGCCCTCCCAGTGCGCCGCACGTTCGGTCACGCCAGGATGCTGGGTGATGCAGGGTATCAATCCCTTGTCATCTATGTAGCGTTCCTCGGCAAACTCGTTCAGGTTAAAGAACACGGTCTGCACGTCCTGGGCCACACAGTCTTTGAACGTGGGAAGCGGCTTCGGGGTTTCCGGTGTGCCGTAGTTCTGGTCAACGTCCAGCATGGTGTATACCTCCGTATCAGCAGACGGTGGCAACCAGCCAGCTGTCCACCTTGTTGGGGATCAGCAACGGGTGGGACTGCAGTTCCAGGAAGCGGCGATCAGGACGATGCTCCACATAAGTGCGCAGCAGACGTGCGGTTTCGGCGGTATGCCAAACCTTGTCATCGTCCAGATAGGTGCACAGGCCGTAAGCACGCATGAAGGTCGCGTTGCTGGGGATCATCAGCACCATGTTGTCCGGGATCAGGGGCTTAATCTCCTTCGTTTCGTCATCCAGGTAGACTTCATCATAGCCGTAGATGTCCACGCCGGGCAGGTTCAGATGGCCGTAGTAAGTCAGGCCGCCTTCCAGTTCCTTGGGGGCCATGGCTCCAATGTCAAAGCGGCGCTTGTCCATCAGATCCAGAATCTTACTGTCGGCCATGAAGTGATTTGCGGCCAGCTTGCCCATAATGATCATATCAGCGTTGGCAAAACCGTTACGGTTCACCTGCTGCTTCCAGTCGCGCAGATTGCCCCAGGGATCCGCAGCGGACTTGCCCCACTGCTTCGTGCCCTCCAGGGTGATTTTGTTGGTGAAGCCAAAGTCGATAACTTCATCCACGCCCTTGCCTTTCACTCTCAGCCTACCAGTAGTAAGCACCTGGGCAGCCATCCACTCTTCGCGGCGGTCAACCATGTCGTTCAGCTTGTTGTATTCCTCAATCAGCTTTTCCGCTGCACGGTCAGCGGGAGTGCGGCTGGAATAAATGTCCTCACCAGGCAGGCGCTTCATGAACATATCTGCGGTGGTGATGGTCGCCGGGTTGACGAGGGGCGGCTTGTAGGACTTGGTTTCGTAGCCCTCACTCTCTACGATTTCACCGCCGACCATGGGATGAACGAAAGCTGCCATCTTACGGTTGCCCTTGACAATATCAATGTCAACGTGCTCGTCAGAGGAAGTTTTCAGCTTGGTGAAAAAGCGGTCACGCAGAAAGGTGCGGGTCGGGGGCGCAGTACGCACAACCTCGGCCAGATACCGCGGCTCGTAAATGTTGATCTCATTTGCCATTTTTTTTGTTTCCTCCTATCACTTCAGGAAAATGCCCAGATTACGCAGAGGAACTTCCACGTCATCCACGCTTACATTGTTGGGCAGTGCCAGACCATTGGCAAAAAACTCACCGGTCAGATAAACCGGTACTTCCTTGTCTGCCTCGGCGCTGTCAGCCGTGATGCCGTACAGGCCAGTCAGAACCGCTGCGCCTGCGCTGGCCGGTGCCGCAATAGGCTTCACCTTGCCATCTGCGATCAGGACAGGCGCGTGCGCTTCCACCGCTTCACTCGCGGTCTTGCTGGTCTTGGCAATGCCAATATCCGTGCCGGCAATGAAATACTCCGGCGCAGTGCTGAAGTCTTTTCTTGCAAGATCCATACTCATGGTTCTTTCCTCCTTACTTTACGCCGTTGGCTTTGCGGATGGAGTTCATGAAAGATTTTTCCTCCGCGTCCTCCGGCTCCGGGTTTGCAGGCGGCGGGTTGGTGATGCCGTTTGCACCAGAATCCTGGGCGTTCTTCTTCACCTTGTCCAGATAGTCCTGGCTCTGCTTCTGCTGCTTTGCCTTCATGCTGGCGATCATAGCTTTTGCAAAGGATGCCGAATCAACGGGCTTAGTAAACTTTGCCTCGTTGGCCTGATCCTCTGCGCCGGGCATGGTCGCGTCCTCGATCTCCTTGATGCGGGTGCGCTCGGCAGTGATAGCTTCGTCCTCAATCTTAGCTACCAGATCCGGGCACGCCTTGCGGAGATCGTCCACGGTCTTGATGTCCTTGATATCCATGTCTGTTACCTCCCCATGGGTTTTGTTTTCCGGCTGTTCCGCCGGGCGTTTATGTTCAGGCTGGGCCGTGGTCTTGTCCACTACCCGGCTCCTGACAAAGTTGGGTGCCTGATTGAACGGGGTGTTCATGCTGATGCTGTTGACGAACAGAATACCGTTGCGGTTTTCCACCACGGAATCTTCTGCATCATCGTCCACCTCGTCCACAAAGCCTTTTTCCTTGGCTTCTGCTGGGGTCCACCAGCTGGTTTCATCCATCCACTTTGCACACTCTTCCTCGGTCTTGCCGGACTTCTTGGCGTACAGAGTGATAATGTTACTGCGGATGGCTTCCAGTGCTTTCAGGCAGTTGTTGAGATCGTCTGCAGTCAGGTAGTCACAGATACCCATGCTGACCGGGTGAATCATGTAGCTGCCATCTGCCGCCGCTACCACCTTGTCTGCATGGCAGGCAACGATGGTGGCAGCGCTGGCGCACAGACCGTCAATGTGAGCGGTCACGGTGGCCGAATTGCGTTCCAGCATATTGCCAATGGCCTGGGCTGCAAAAACGTCACCGCCGCCGGAGTTGATGTACACAGTGATTTCTTTCACATCGCCCAGGGCGGCAAGGTCATCCGCAAACCGTTTCGGGGTCGCGGCATCCTCCCACCAGCTGCGCTCGGAAATATCGCCGTAAAGCAGAAGTTCCGCTTTCTGGTCATCATCGGCCAGATTGCGGAACTGCCAGAACTTATCATTCTTTGTTTTCGGGGTTGCCTGCGGATTGGGCTTGCTCATAAAGTCCTACCTCCTTCATTTTTTCCATTTCGCTCTTGCGCTGCCGCATATTGGCCCGCCAGCTGCCGCCGGTCATCTGGGCGGTTTCCTGTTCCGCCGTGCTGATTCCCTCTTTGATGCGGAGTTGGGCTGCCTCGATCTCTTTCTTGGCATCCAGATTGGTGCGGGCCGGGCCGTTCCATGTGCAGGCTGTGTAGGCTTTTGCCATCGCCGGGTCATCAAAGAAACCCGGCGCATTGATACGCCCACGGGCCACCGCCTCGGCAAACCACTTCTCGTAGGCCGGCTGGCAGAAGTCGGCCGCAAAGCTATCCCGCAGCACACCGCAGGTGCGCCAGAACTCATTCAAAGCGCCGCGGCTCGCGGAGTAGTTGGACGAGAACTTTTTGTACAGAACCTCTCTGGGAATCTCCACGCCGGTTGCCACCTGGTCGGACATGGCCGACATAAACCCGTCAAAGGTTGTGGTCGGGTGTTTTGGGTCAAACGTATCCGGCGTTTCTCCGGGCGCAAGGTCAAACACCGCAGATGGTGCAAGGTTGATTGCCAGTTCATCTGGCGGAGTGTTCTGGTCCTTTGCCTTGTCGGTCGGGTCCTCTCCAAACGGCGCTCCACTGACCGGGTTGTCGTGCTTGATAAACAGCGTGATGGAGGATGCCACAATGGCCGCCGCCAGTTCAGCTTCCGTGTATCTGCCCATCTGTTTCAGCGTAGGCAACACCGGTGCCAGCAGCGGCACACCGCGCCGCTGTCCAGCGCGTTCCCGCTGGGTAACGCACAGGATGTTCGGCTCTCCTGTTTCCGGGTCACGGGCTTCTACCCGCGTCCAGGTCAAGGGCACAGCGCTGTCATAAGCCAGCGGATGCCGGCTTGCTACCCAGTAAGCCACCACAGCACCGTCCTTGTTCGTTTCCACGCCCTGCACGATCTGGAATACGCTATGCCCATCCACCGTGCAGGGGTACATCCTGTCCATGCGGTCAGGACTGCAAATCAGATCCGCTTCGATCAGGCGCAGCCGCAGAGCATACGGCCAGTGCGGGTGTTCATCGAACTGCACTGCCGCAAACACGTCACCATTCATCAAGAAGCTGGTAAATGCCAGCGTCTGCAAGCGCCAGAAGTTGTCCATGCCTGAAGCATCGCAAAGGGCGCTGTCTGCCCAAAGTTCAAACTCGCGGGAGATCTGCGCCTGTAGCTGGTCGGCCTGTTCCTCGGTCAGGTGCAGATAGTCTGCATCCACCTGCGGGGTAGGCACAAGACCGCTGCCCACCACGTTTGTGCGCAGGGTCTTGATGGCACCAGTAGCCAAGGGGATGCCCATGTAAGCATCCCGGCTCCGTTTGCGCAGGGTTTCGATATTATCTTCGATGTCCTCTTTTGCGCTGCCGCCGCCAACGTGCCAGCTGCGCATGGCGCGGGAAATGCGGCTTGCGCCGTAGTTCCCGTAGCCGGTGCCGTTGTTCATGACGGACAGTGCAGAACGTGCCACGGCGCGGCGGTAGGCCATGCCGGGCGAAAAAGCCTCGATGGCCTTATCCAGAATATTTGCCATATCATCCACCGTCCTTACACATCATGCGGGGAGAAGTGATAGATCCGGTTCCTGCCCCGCCCGCGTTCTGCCGCTTCGGCCTCGGCCACTTTCTTTTCCCAGAAGATGATGCTCTCCCGGATCTGTTTCAGACTGGCGCGGGTCAGCATCATCTGTTCGATCTGGTAACTCTGCCCGGTCGATACAGCAGCCTCCGCTTCCAGCCACATATCAAGGTGCCGCTGTGCGGTTTCTTTTGAGATAATCGGCATTGATTAGATACCTCCCGATCTTCTTCTGCGGTACTGGCGTGGTGCAGCCTGGCGCGGGGCTTCCTCGCCTGGAATTTCCAGACCGGGGGGATTGCTGATTTCCAGCGCCGCCGTGGCGTAGTTCCGCACGTCAAATGCTTCATTACGTTTCTGTGCCGGGTCTTTCAGTTCCCACCGCTCCACCTTTCGGCCAGACTTCCAGCGCGTGACCTTGTGTTCCGCAGTAAGCATCTTGAAATAGTTTTCGTTGTAGCCCGCGTCCTCTGCTGCCGGGAAGTGGCAGTAGTTCGGGCCTTTGATAAGCACTTTCAGTCGGGCAAGGACCATGTTCTTGCCCGTGTCAACGCCCAGTGTGAACAGTTCGCCCTTGACGCGGTTGTTCTGGGTGGGGTTGCGCAGGTACGGTACATCCATACCGCCGCGGCCTTTGATGGCCCAGATGTGCCGTTCTTCCCGCTCTTTGCAGAAACGAATGACCTGATCCGGGAAATGGCCGCCGCTGTCCATGCAGACAGACCGCAGGGCCAGTTCCGTGCCATCTTTCTTTTTCCAAGTACGGGAAAGGAACTCGTCCAGATCCGCCCAGACCTGCCCTCGTTTCAGGTCGCCGTAGATACGCTGATACCGGATGCCCCAGCTTTCCTTGCCGATGCCCCAGCCCACCACTTCGACCTCGAAACGGTTGTCCTGGGTATCGACACCGGCTGTCAGGTACACCACCCCATCCGGCACTTCGGCCTCGTAGAACTCGCGGCGGTCCATCAGGTTGTTGGCTTCCACCGTTTCGCCCGGTTCCTCCCACGGCAAGCCCAGGTCAGTGTTCACAAAGACCTGCATCTTCTCGTAGTCGCCGCGCTTTGCATCCAGGTCAGCAGCTATGAAGTCCTCCACGATCTTGTCCCACCCGCACAGGGTCGAGCCGATCTTATTCATGTGGAAACCCCGCACCGCCCGTTCCGGGTGCTCTGCGTGCCACTTTCCTTGCAGGCTGTTCTTCTTCCAGCGGTATTCATTGTCCAGACAGCCGCACTCGGCGCAGCGGTATTGCACGCCTCCCTCCGGCCACTTGTCCTGATCGAATACCATGTTGTCCCAAACAAAGGGCTGATAAAAGCCGCAGTTTGGACAAGGCACCGTCCACTCTTCCTGGGTGGATGCGTTGAACTCGTCCAAAATGCGGCTTGCATTTTTTGTGGTAGGCGTAGATATGAGCACCGTCTTGTAGTCCCAGAACGTTGTTTGGCGCTGCTCGGCCAGCATAACAGGGTCGCCCTCTTTGCCGGCGCTGACTTTGTAAGCGTCCACCTCGTCCGCCAGCAGCACCTTGATGGGGCGGCCGCGAAGATCGGTCGGCGAATTTGCGCCAACAATGGTCAGCTGTCCACCACTAAAATTTTTCTTCATGATCGTGTTGCCGGAGTAGCGGCTCTTGTTGTCCACAAGGCCCCGGAGCACCGGCGTGTCCCGGATCATGGTCGCCAGACGGTCCTTGCTGAAGCTCTCTCCCAGACTTACAGTAGGCTGCACTACCATGATAGGGGCCGGGTAGTAGTTCATATAATATCCAACCGTGTTAAGAATCAGTCCGTCCGTCTTGCCGGACTGGGCGCACATCATAGCTACCACTTTGCGGATATGCACATCCCCAATGGCATCCATGATCTCCCGCTGGAATGGCGCGTTGTCCGTGTTCCAGCGCCCCTTTGCTGCGGATGCTTCCGCCGACAAGCGCCGGAAGTTGTCCGCCCACTGGCTAAGTGTCAGGTTCGGGGGTGGTTTCAGTGCTCCCAGCGCCCGGCTGAACATCTCCGCCGTCTGCGGTTCCAGGTGGATCATTGCCATGGTTCCTGCCGCCTTTCCTGACGCAGTTCTTGAACGGGCAGAACTGCTGGATCTCATTCAACCGGGTGCCCCAGACACAGTGCCGGCATTTATTCTTCCTGCTCATCTTCGGATTCCTCCTCCGGTGCCGCCAGCGCAATTTCCGGGTCACTCAATTCCACAAGCGCTTCCTGTACTGCCTTTTGCAGAATGTCATGTGCTTCCGCCGGGTCGGTCAGCTGCGCCATGGTACTTGCATACTTGGTCGGGATGGTTTCCAGCCTGTTTTTGAAGTTGGCAAAGATGGTTTTCAGGGCACGTTCTACGTCCTCGGTGCGGTGCAGGTCGCCCTGTGCTTCCTCCATCCGCATTTTCTCGATCTTGCCGCGGGTTTCCTCCCGCTCGGCGCGGGCGGCGATAAGCCGAACCTGGTCATCCCGGTTGCCGATCTTGAAGTCCAGATATTGCCGGACTACGGTTTTCATATCAAAGATACCGGGCCGGACTTCGGACAACACGCCCTGGTCCCGCAGGTTCCGCACCTCGCGGTCTGTGATGTTCAGCCATTCGCCAACAGCCTTACTCGTGTACAGCATCTTTGTCACCGTCCCCCGGTTCGTGGATCTCTCCGGTTGCCCGGATCTGCAGCAGGTCAAGCCGCCGCTGCTCATTTTCCAGATGCAACTTGTCCATCTCGTTCTTCTGCATCTGGGCCGCCGCCGACAGGATGCGGCCATGGATCTTGTTCAGCGCTTCCTGCAGCTGCAAGATGCGCTGTGCCGGGGTTTCCTTTTGGTACATACCGATCTGCTGGTTTGCACCGTCCCGCTTCCGCTTGCCGCGGCCGCCGGGCACTCGCATATCGGTCACGCTGGATGTAATCAGCTGGTCGGGCGGCATCTCCTGATACTCTTTGATTTTGTCCAGGATGTACTTTTCCCGGAGCAGCAGCACGCCGATCTCATGGGAAGTCAGTTCGGTGCTGTCCCGGGGTGCACTCTCTACGATCTTCTTTTCCCCCGGGGTGAGCCGGTCAAAGAAGATGGTGGAATACGCTCCGTCCTTTTCAGCGTTCAGGTTGCCCACCGGTGCCCCGCCGCCGGAGTTGCCTACGGCGTTTTTGTTTCCCGGTTGGCCGCCGGGCTTCCGGGCTGCGGGCGGGTCCCACCCGTCCTTTGCCTTCCAGCGGCGGACTGTATCATATTTAAGATGGAGATCATCCGCCAGCTGCCGGAGATTCACCTCTCCGTCTTTCTCCATCCGGGCAATGTACTCCGCGCGGGCGGCATCGCGCTCATCGCTTCGCCTTGCCATTTGGTTTTCCTCCAATAAAAAATGCCCCGCCTGGCAAATCATCCAGACAGAGCATCCAGTATCGCCGCCGGTCCTGCGGCATCTTTGGAACCGCCTACAACTTGTAGTCGGTTGATATGACAAAGGCCCCACGGTTCTACACCACCGTAGGGCCTTTCTCATAATTCCACTATACCAAGTATACCACTAAAACCGTCTTATAACGTCTTATCTTTTGCCATTTGGGGCCTTGAATTGTAAACACTTTATGACATTGGCTTATTCTACGCAGTCAAAAAGCAGCATTCCCATTGCTGCAGTGCAGAGCGTATAGCTATGATCCACGTCATTCAACAGATTTATTACAGATACGCGATCTCCATATCCGTTTTCGGACAGCCCATCTTGGATAACCTGCGATGCCGCTACCGTTGTTGCCACTATGCTTTGCCATGCCTTTTTCTGTTCAGCATACCCAGCTTTTGCCAAGGATGCACACATTGCGTTTCCATCTGACCAAACATAAATGGTATACCCTGTTTCATCGGCTTCTAATGTATAGTCATCGCCAAAGCCTTTCTGCAAAGCGTTTTCAATTATTGCAGTCATTTCATCTTCCGAAATTTTAGGGGTGATCTCGTCCCTTTTGTAGTCCGAGGCATACGGGTATTCCAGATAGACATACTGCTTGTCCGAATCTTCTTCCTGCCTGACCAGTTCTCCGGTTAGGCATTCCCCATCCAGGCCGATTTCCTTATCTATGCGATTCCAGCCTTGGTCAGCCATCTTCATTACAACTGTAAGTACATAATCGCCCTGCAGCGGCGCACCATCACGAAACACTTTGCTTTCGGCCACACCATCCTGCACTTCTATTTTCTGTTCTTTTTCGTAGTTCTTGCCGGATAGTGTCAACTTCAATTTTGTTCCATCTGGAAGGTTTGTGTGAACGCGGAATATCGGTTCTCCGCTTTCGCCGCTTGTTTCAACACTCATTTCCACAGGGTATTGTTTCAGCTTATATTCTGCGACTTCGACCGGGACGTTGCTTTCCCATGCCTTATCTTTTTTATAGTCATCCGTCCCGTCAATGGTAACACTCTCCACCGTACCATCTTTACTTTTAGAAACCGTTTCAACTTCTGTCGTTGTTACCTCCGTGAAGCCAGCTTCCTGCAGTTCTGCCAAAACCTCCGTCTGTTCCATGCCCTTACATTCGGTACTGCCAAACGGTGCCTTTGCCGGATTCTTCAATCCGCATCCCACCATAAAAATACCACACGCTGTAATGGTGGCAAGAGTTAGTAAACCCTTACCCCCCCCCGACAATTTTGAACTTCATTAGAAAACGCTCCTTTCAATTTTTGGGGTTTCTTCGTTTTTATTGTCGCATAGTGCCTGCGCACTGTCAATTCACAATTCCCACAGCATCCGCTTCTATCTCTTGTGTATTTTTTGAACCCGTCACCCTTTTTCTGGGGCCAAAACGCGGAAGCCCTTCAAAAATTTTTACACCTAGAAATATTTTGGGGCTTCGGAACCCGCACCGCGCCCGCCGGCGGGGGCAGTACCTTTCCGGGCGCGGGGGGCCGGGCGGGGTCATCAGCAGGGCGGCGGCAGGCCGGGCCGCCGGTGCCGGGCCGGTGCAGGCGGTGCCCAGGGCGGGCCGAGGGCCACAGCAGGCCGCCGGAGCGGAGAAGAAAGGGGGTAGGGGGATAGATAAGGCGAGTTCTAGCCTAGCTTACGGCTATACTGCAAAGTCGATATGTCGGTCAGGTAAAGAATCTGACCCCTCCGGCAGCGGGCCGCGGTGGGCTGGTTTTGGGCCGTTTGGCGGTCGTGGGTGGTGCTGATCCGCTGCGGCAGGCAGGCGGCAGGGCTGCGGGGTGCGCTGGTGCTGCTGGTAGGTGCAGGCGGCTGGCGCTGGCTGCTGTGAGGTCTGGCGCTGCTGGCTGCTGGCGGTGGGCAATGGGCAGGCGGTGCAGCTGATGGGCTGCGGGGTCATCGGTGCGGCGCTGGCGGTGCTGATCCTTCCCGGTGCAGGCGGTGGGCGTAATATCCGGGTACTGCGCCCAGCGCTCCCCGGGTACTTTCCAGCTTTTCCCCGGGGCGGCGCAACGCCCAGCGCGTGCCGGGCTGCTGATCCGGCAGGCCGGGCAGGCGGCAGGGCTGGAAGATGGGCAAAAGAAAAAGGCCAGGGCAGGCGGCGCGGTGTGCGCTGCTGCTCTGGCCTTTAGTCTGCGCTGGCGTGGTGGTGCTGCGCCGGGTGCGTCCCGGTGCAGGTGGTGGGCGGTGGTGGTCTGTTCCCCTGTTCCGGTGCCGGTCCGCTGCTGGCGCTGGCACTGATCCGGGCGCAACGGTTCCAGCTGGCAACGTTCCAGCGTGGCACGGGCTGCGCTGGCGGTGCTCCATCCGGGCCGTTTTTGCCGTTTGCCGGAGGGGTCAGATTCTCCACCTAACGGGATTGAGAAGCAGGTGTAGGGCTTTAACCTAGTAGGCTAGAGCTCTCCCCAGTAACCCCCTATAATCCCCCTTCTTCCCCGGATTCCGCCGGGGTCTGCTCAATTTCCAACGGCTGCCCTTCCTGCTCCATCCTGGCGTATACTGCCGCCAAAATATACCCTTGCAGGCTTTCCCCGTTTGCTTTTGCCGCGGCGCGGATTGCTGCGCCTTTTGCTTTTATGGGCCAAACGGTGATACGGTCGCATTTTGCGTTGTATTTGTCGTTATTTCGTCTTTTTGTTTCCGAAACTGGCATATTATTACCCCTTGCTTATTTTAATAAATATAATATAGCACAGTTCATCCGACACCGCAACGTGCAATTTTCACAGCACCGCACCGTGTTTTTTGTGCAGACCGCCGAAAACACCGCAACGCGCTTGACAGGTGACACGTTGCGGTGCTACAATGCAGCCACAGCGAACGACACCGCAACGTGTCAAGCTGGTAACATAGCCGCCCCGGTTTGGGGCAGGAAGTGAGGTGAACAGCATGAGCATTGAATTTTTCAAGCTGCCCGCCGCTTTGAAAAAAGCGATCTGGGCCGCCTACCTGGCAGAGTGGGAAAAGAAAAAGGCAGCAAAAAAGCCCGCCACCCACTAAAGCAGGTGACAGGCTTGCAAGATGAATTTTCCACAACGCATCTTGTAAGCCAGTTTACCACCGAAAGGCGGTAAAGTCAAGCGGATGCCCTGGCAGGGTCGCACCGCTCAAACAAAGCGGCCCCGCCCCACTACCCCGGCAGCCGCCGGGAGATCACCCCGAACACCAACACAACAAGCAAAGGAGCGTTACACATGACGAACAATCAGATCATCGCCCACGAAGCCGCGCAGCTTGACCCCGCCACCCTGCACGCCATCGCCACCGCACACCACACCCCGCAGCATATCGCCGCAATGGCCGCCAACGCCATCGCCCTGGACGAGAACGGCGAAGAGCAGCCCGCCACCATCGCAGACGTGGAAATTCTCCTTGCAGCCGATGAACTGCACACGATCCACGAATGGAACCGGCAGGGCAAGCGGATCAAGACCGGCGAAACGGCTTTGATCTCCTGTCACCTCTGGCAGTTCACCACGAAGCCCAGCAAGGCACAGCGGGAAGCCGCTGAAGCCGAAGGCAAGGAAGCAGCCGAACACCCCCATTTTTACCCCACGAAAGCGCACCTGTTCAGCTGCTTGCAGGTAGAGGACGCGAAGCAGGCCCCCGCCGGGCGTTTCGGTTCCGTTGCCGCTATCATGGAGTATAACAAGAAGCTGGCTGCAGAACGCAAGGCAAAGGCCGCGGCCGCCAAGGCAGCAGCAGAGCAGGCCGCCAGCGCCCCGGATCCCATCATCACCGAAGAGCGGCACGAACTGCCGGAACTGGTCCACGTTGACCCGCTCCCCGCCAAGAAAGCCAGCAAGCCCGCCGCACCGAAGAGCACAAAGAAACCCGCCGCCACGAAAAAGGCAGTGCAGAAGAGCGCACAGCCCGCCCCGGATGCACTCCGCACCGCACAGCAGGCAGAGCGCAAAGCAAAGGCCGCGTTTATCGCCGTGCCCGAAACCGACCGCAAAGGCCAGGCCGCCGCGCTGGAAACCTGGCGCAAGACCCGGAAAGCCGTAGAGGATGCAAAGCAGGCCCCCGCCGCTGTGGCCGTGGACGAAGCACCGGTGAAACAGCTGGACTTTGAGAGCATCGCCGCCGGGCTGCTGGCATGATCCACCACCACGAAACCGGAAACTTTAGCAGGGCTGCACCGGGCAAAGCAACCCCGCCCCACTTCCCACCGGCACCCCGCCGGGAGGATCACCACAAAACGAAACACGAAAGGAAGTTTGAACCATGAAGAAGTTTGACAACATCATTGACCAGGTGAACGAAGTTCTGCGCCAGCAGTGGACACTGCAGGCCCTACGCCGGGAAGCCCAGTGCACCGGCCGCCCCGAAGAGGTGCAGCAGCGGATCACCGCCGCCCGTCTGGCCCTCATCTGTGCCCGCCGTGGCTACCTGCTCACCGCCTGACACGAAACCGGAAACCCTGGCAGAGCCGCACCGGCCAAAGCGGCCCCGCCCCACTACCCCGGCAGCGCACCGGGCACGAAAAGCAGAACGAAACACGAAAAGGAGTTTTTGCAATATGAAAAGAGCATCCAGCAACGCCCCCGCCGGCCTGAACGTGAAGAGGATCACCGCCTATCTGAAAGGCCAGGCCAAGAACAACAACGCCGTGCGCGTCACCTGCCAGGGCGGCAGCGTGTACATCTTCACCGGCTATGCAGCGTTCAAGCTGCCCGCCGTCCTTTACCCGGAAGTGATCCAGCCCGTGACCATGCAGGCGGCCCCCGCCGATGGTGTGACCATCGTTTCCAGTGATGACGGGTTTGTGGTCAACGATCCGTACCAGCTGACCGCCGCGCAGATGTTCCAGAAGTTGAGCGACTGCAAAGAAGAGGTCAAGCGCACTTCACTTTTGCAGGAAGTCGAAATGAAGGGCAAGATCTGGGGCACGTTCCGAATGTTCCGCAACGGGTCCCGGCCCATCATGATAAATTCGGAGTATGACGCTTTTGTGGATCATCACGAATTTGTTTACCACGGCAGCAACAGCCCATTTGCTCCCATCCTGGCAACCGACACGGTAGATCCGAAACGCGCCGCCGTGGCCGTGCTGCTGGCTCCCATGAAAGCGAATGACGAAATACAGCAGGTTTGCAACCGCCTGTTTGCATGACCTGCACCGGATGCCCTGGCAGGGTCCGCACCGGATAAAGCGGCCCAGCCCCACAGCCCCGGCAGCCCGCCGGGTGCATGACACGAAACACGAAAAGAGGTTTACACGATGACCACCCCAAACGATTCCCTGGACTTCTATCCCACGCCGGACAGCCTGGCCTTTGATATGGTTTTCTCCCTGCGGGAAGTAAAATCCGGGTTCACTACCTACCCGAAACCCATCCTTGAACCGTCCGCCGGAGATGGAGCGCTTGCGCGTCAGGTCCACGCTCTGGCGTTCAACGTCCACCACGACTATAAGACCGGCGAGGTTGACCGCTACGACAAGGAAAAGGCACGAAGCGCAGAGCTTGACTGCATCGAACTTTCCAGCGACTTCCGCGCAAAGCTGAAGAAAGACGGTTTTCGGGTGGTGCATGATAACTTTCTGACTTTCCGCCCCACCACGAAATACGCTGCAATCGTCATGAATCCGCCTTTCTCCGCCGGTGCCGCGCACCTGCTCAAAGCGCTGGACGTTATGCAGGACGGTGGCAAGATCCGCTGTCTGCTCAACGCCGAAACCCTGCGCAACCCCTGCACCAACGAACGGAAAGAGCTGGCCGCAAAGTTGGAAGAGCTGCACGCCACGGTGAAATATATCCCGGATGCGTTCAAGAACGCCCGCCGCGCTGCCCGCGTAGAGGTTGCGCTTGTGTCGGTGGATATTCCCGACCGGGAGCCGGTGAGCCGGATCCGGCTGGAACTCCAACACGAAACCACGGAACGGCTAAAGGATAACCCAGAGTTTGCCGCTCTGGTATCATCGGACCCCATCACGGCAGCCATTGAGCGGTACAACGCCGCCGCAGAGGGTGTGCGCCGGATCTATGAAGAGTACAACGGAATCAAGTCGTTGTTTTCCTCTGCCGGTGCTGGTAAGAAAGAAAACCCCGTGATGGCTTTCACGAAATCTTATAACGACGCTATCCGGGAACTGCGCGGGATGTACTGGAAGCAGCTGTTTGAAATGCCACAGCTGTTCGATGCGATGACCTACGAAATGCAGCAGGATTATCAGAAGCGAATCAAAGAGCTTGAAGGCTACGACTTCAGCGCGTACAACATTCTGACCGTCCGGGAAGAAATTTCACGAAATCTTCTTTCCAGCATCGACCACGAAATTATAAAGCTGTTCGACGACTGGACGAACCTGCACTATAACGCAGAGTATTCCCAAAATGTGCATTACTACAACGGCTGGTGCACGAACTCCGCCTACAAGATCAACCGCAAGGTGATTTTCCACTGCAACGCCTTTGATACATACGATGGCCGTTTCTATCCCCGCTGGAATGTCAACGAAAAGATGGCCCAGATCGAGCGGGTGCTGCACTTCCTGGACACGAACGGCAAGCCCTACAACGGGGACGAACTCCGCGCCGCCCTGGATGCCGCCGAAAAGAGCGGCCAGACCCAGAAGATCCAGCTGCACTATTTCACCGCCACGTTTTACAAGAAAGGCACCTGCCACATTGAGTTTACGAACACGGATGTTTTGAAGTCCTTCAACCTCTACGCCGGGCAGCGCAAGGGCTGGCTGCCGCCCACCTACGGCAAAAAGAGTTACCACGACATGGCCGCCGCAGACCGCCGGGTGGTGGACAGCTACGAGGGAGAGGCCAGCTACACCGACACCCTTTCCCGCCACCTGATCCCCACACAGAGCACGTTCCTGCAGCTCCACGCCTGACACGAAACCGGAAACCCTGGCAGGGTCCGCACCGGATAAAGCGGCCCAGCCCCACAGCCCAGCATCCCGCCGGGCATATCACGAAATAGGAAGGAGGTGTTTTCATGGTTCGATGTTGGATATACTCCGCCGGGCCGGATCAGTGCCAGTGCTATAACGTGGATGACGAAAACCTGGCCGATCTGGCAGCGCAGGCACAGTTTCTGGAGGACTTCCGCGCCCAGCGTGCGGCAAACCCGGCCTTATACCGGCAGCTGCTTAATATGCTGGTTCCCGCCGCCGATGCTCTGCCCATGCGCAACTATACCGGCCTGCCGTTCTGACAGCCTGCCCTGGCAGCCCGCCGGGGTTATTCTCGTATTCCGTCACGAAATCTTCTTGTATTTTTATTGCTTTTGTTTGCGTTTTAATCTATCATTGATGTAACGAAATTTGACAAGGAGGTTCCCACTTATGACTATGATCCCTGCATTTGGCCCCTGGACAGAGCACGCAGCAGACGCGGACGAAGAGAAGCGCCTTGCCAGCGCCCAGCAGAGCAAAACCAGCCCCATCAGCATTGACAAGGAACACGAAACCGGTGTTTTCTACGGGTCCGGCAAAGAACCGTATCAGACCAGCCTTGCAAGCTGCACCTGCAACGATTTTGTGCGCCGAAAAAAGCCCTGCAAGCACGTTTTCCGCCTTGCTATGGAACTGGGTATCATTGACGCAGCCTATAAGACCGGCCGCAGCACCGGCGAACGGAACGAAGCGCAGCTTAGTTTTGCAGACTGCCTCGACCTGGTGGAGCAGCTTTCCGATGCAGCACAGAACGAAATCAAGGAAATGCTTTCCCACACCAGTGAGCGTGTGGATGACCGGCAGAAGCCCATCACCTGCCACGATCTGGATCTTGTGCCGGAACTGCGCACCTCGCCGCTCCTGCACGAAAACCCTTACCCGCTGGAAGAAGTGCTGAACGATCTGCCTAAACCCCTTGTCGTGCAGCTGCTGGATCTAGTGCACCGGGAAGGCAAGCCGAAACGAAATGCAGCTAAAACCGTAATGGCTGCATGGCTGGCGCAGAACGCACCCATGCTAGCAAAGGAGTTGCCGCCTTGTGCGTCCTTCTCTTTCGTGGAGGTGTTCGACAAAGCCCAGCGCGATGTTTACAAGTACCTGCACCGCAAGTATGACACGGAAACAGATTGGTACACCGGCGCAGAGTATCCCGCCGGGGCGGCGCCCACGGCAGACGGGTCTACTTACTACTTCCCAGAGGACAGAGTTACTGATGCCCTCACGAAACGCGGTTTTAATCGCTGCCTGCATGGCTACATCCCCACGAAGTCGAATCGCTGATTTTGTACACGAAATTCACTTTTTTGTGAATGAATTGGACTTTTCCGTACCCAAAACCCCAACTCATTCACGGAAACGGCACGAAATGGAGTATTTTCATGGATGAAGTTGAGTTTTTCGCCCCTTGGCGTTTGGTCGCCGCTTTCGGGGATGGCACCCGGATGCTGTTCGATGGCCTTACGGAAGAGCAGGCCAGGGACGCAATGGAAGCCGCCCAGGAGCAGCACGGGGATATTTGCTACTGGAACCGGGTAACGGACCTGAACTACGAGGATGGCCGCTACTACAAGACGGTGCCGGAGCCGCCCTGCATCGACATTGTGGACTACGAGGGCTACACCGGGCCGCTGGATGAAAACGGCCTGCCGGTCGGCCTGGCTGAACAGATTGCCCAGGCCAACGCGGAGGAAGGCCGGGACCCGAACGAACCGCAGATCATCATCAAGCGCCACGCACCGCCGGATCCAGAGCAGCCACACGAAAAGTAAATCACGAAATCCAAAAAGCCCGCCGGGTCGATGACCTGACGGGCTTAAATTTCTTGAAAACATCCGATCTGATACGAACTGGGCAAAAGTCAAAAGTGTTGCTCAAAAAGCCGGTTCAGCTGCCCGCCTTTCAGATCTGCAGTCCAGCAGCGGCTCTCCTTAATCCGAGAATATCGGTTTTGCTCTAATTTGACGTATCATAGCTTCGCACAGATCCTTTACCTCTTCTTCCGATTCTAGGACTATTTTGCCATCATTTCCTCCAAAGACTTCAATTCCGCCCTCTCTCCGCGGAATCACAGACCAGCGCAGATCAAACAGCACATCCTCGTTCCCTGGAAATTCTCTGCCCGGAAGGTCAAACATTGCTATTCCGCCAGACGGTTCAATAATTTCATCATCGGTCAGTTCAATTTTGATTCCCATTTTTCAAGACCTCCGTAATTCTCAGCACATCTTTTGCGAAACGCAGTGTTTTCACAAGATCTCCTGTGTTCTTGAAGCGGACTACGGCACCTGCGTTTGAAATCAATTCAACGCCACCATCCGGTGCCATCCTCACGAACCGGCACAGTTCGCCCTCTTCCCGTGCGGCCTGCTGCTCTTTGATTTCTCTGATAAAGCAGGTTTTGAGCGCATTCTCTGCGTCGCAGTATACGCTCCTGTCACTCCGTACCAGCTTATACATCCTTCCGGGCAGCACCCGAACCTTGTTTTTATGCTTCTTTCCCATAGCTTTGTCCTCCTTTGCACGAAACCCGGTAGGCCAACTGTCCGCCGGGTTATTTCTATGCCTGTTTTCAGATTTTCGTGGTAGTCGTGTTTGTTTTTCTGCGGATGGTGGACATGATTTTGCGGAAGCGCCTGCGCATGAGGTTCCATAGGCCGCCTTGCCTATAAGAGAATATCGCCCTCCGCCCATGCATCCGCCCGCGGCTTGTCCTCGCGCGTGTTTAACGCACGCGATAATAGAGCGGCACACCCCGGGAGCCGTTCCAGACCCCGGCCCAGCTGCGCAAGAGCCACGTTCCGCAGATACTTCAAGTGCTGCACGCTGTACGGCACCTGCTGCTGTACTTCGTGCCATTTTTTGTGGCTGATGTAGAACTCCGTCAAAATCAGATTGTGGCCACTATCCAGCCAATTCATTTGTACCTGAATAGTGTGCTGATCTTTCAGCAAAATCTCCTTTTGCCGTTCCAGCTGGCGCAGCTGTTCGCCGATGCCCAGTTCTTCCATCCTGCAGGCCATTGCTGCGGTGCTGTCCCCAGGTGCCCCGCCGTGGGGCATCCCATCTGTTCCCATGCCCCGCATAGGGTCTATTTCATCGTTCAGCGCGGCACACTGGCGGCGGATGATCTCTATCCGCTGCGGGATGTCTGCATAATACTTCAAGATTACTTCCGCCTCGTGTACCTTCACTGCTCAATCCTCCCGAAATTCAAAAATCTTTCTTGAAAAGGGGTTTGCCGAAAATGGGGTCCTCGCCCTCTACACGCTCTACCATGGCACCTACACCGTAAATGTCCTCGATGACGCGGCGCAGACGGTCATAGGCTACTTCCTCACCGTCTTTGCTCCATTCAAGGAACTGGTCATAATTCGCCTTGGCTTCTTTCTTTACAGCCTCGATCTGTTCAGGGATGTACTCCATCTCTTCCAGCGATTCAGCCATGAAGCGAATAATCATCTTTGCAGCGTCCCGGCGCTCTGCCAGGATGCGCAACTTTTTTTCAGAGCCTACCAGATCACCCGCCGGGAGCCAGAACTCTTCCGGCATCAGGTGGGCGGTGCGCTCTTCCAGCCGCTTCTTGGCTTCCGGTGCACCGTACTTGTCATGATCCAGAATATACCGGGATGCAGCATTGTTCATTTTCAGGGTCAGGATGGTAGATTCTTTCTCGCCCCAGTCCAAAAGATCATGCGCGGCCGCGATGGTGCAGTAGGAAACCACCTGCCCGATTGCCTCACGGTTCAGCATCGTGCGGTGCTTCGACTTGCCAATATTGATCTGCTGGTTTACCGCGTTCTGGATGCTCTGCCGGTAGAAGGCCGGCACTCTTGCTCTGCTTTTGCCCATGATGAATCCTTTCCCGCCTGTTCGGCCAGGCGCTTCCATTCTTTCACTTCTGCCTTGGTGTCCGGGTTGATGATCTCAACAAAGCCCCAGCCTTTCGGCTTGGCTATGAGGTCGATAAAAAGTCTGCGGCGGTAGATATAGTCCCGCTGCATTTTCCGGGTAAATTTGCTCTTGATCTCCACAATATCCACCCGGCCATCCGCATAGGTGATCTTGTAGTCCGCCGTATAGCGTGCCGCCGGTAGTTTGATGCAGCAATACTCTTCCTCCGGCAGCAGCGTCCAGCGCGGGTGCGGCTCTGCCGACACGATCTTGCCGGACTGGATGCCGGGCAGGATGGTTCCCACATAGTACACATACTCGCCGTAGGAATCAAAGGCTTTGCTCAGCTTTCCTGCAGCGCGGGCAGCATCGGCCATAGGCTGCGTAGAGGTACACTTTCCCCGGTAGCGGGCCGCGATCTGTGCTTCTGCCTGCGCGCGGTACTTCGGCGGCAGGTCATCCAGTTCTAGCCTGGTGCTCATGGCTGGTTCCTCCTGTTCTTCCGCCGGGGTTCCGGCTTTCTCTGTAACTTGACGATCAGGTGCTTGGTGTTGTTGCCGGTGATGTGCTGCTCACACTCGCGCAGGGTATAGCCGGGGTATTTTTTCTCCCAGTATTCACGATCATCCGGCAGGGCAAACGCTTCGTCAAAGCGCTTGCGGCTCCATCTGGTATCATTCGGTCGCGGGGTTTTCGGCTTTTGTAGTCCTTGGCTCTGCCGCCAGCGCCGGATACGGGCGCGGGCTTTCGTCATGTAGGTCGTCAAGCGCTCAAAGCTGGAACAGGTCAGGTCGATAGGCTCAACTTTCACAAGCCCCATCGGCCGCCCGGTGCTGTCCCGCCACAAGTCCTTGATTTCCTGCCATGTCAGATTGCCTTGCAGGATCACATGATGGTGGTGTCTGCCGGTAACTTTCCCGTCCTCGTCCACCACGCTGTATTCTGCAACCTGCATCCACTTGGATGCTTCCCGCCCCGTCTTTTTGCAGAAGCGCTTCAAGCGGCGGGTGAAGTTCGTCCAGTCCCGGTCTACCTGGTCAAAATCTCCGGGCGCTGGCTGGTGGTCTTGGTCGTATGTAAACGTGACCGCCCAGTCGCTTTCCCCGAAATTCGTATAGGCCAGCTGGCAGAAATACCGCCTTGCTATCATGTCGTTATACTTCTGCTGCGCAATGGAGGTCGCCAGTTCTCTTTTACGGCGGGTGCTCGCGGTGTGTTCCTTGTCTGTTGTTTCAAAGAGATCCACTTCTGCATAATCGGATGTTCCGAGAATGTGTTTCTGCTCCCGAATGTACCATGCCCGCACCGTTCACTTCCTCCTTCCGCAAAGTTCTACTGGGATTTTCTTTTCTGTGGACCAAGCACACACGGCTTCGCAGGACAAGGGGGATACAACGCCGGGCAGGTCTTTCTAAGTTTCCCATTCCGTCAAGCCCTACAGACCCGCCCTCGTTTTCTCCCCCTTGACCCCCGCTTTCCCCGGCGTGTTCTTCCGTGGTCGCTAGATTAAGTTACACATACAAGCCCCTTGCCGCCTCGTCAGGGCGGCAATTTTATGACGGGCTTGCTTAATTCACTTCGTAGTCACCGATACCGTTTTCTTCCGTTCTGGCTTCCCAGCACTCGCAGGTATTCTCCGGGTCTGTCATGTCGGCACAGTTCGGAGATTCACCGTTGAAGCAGATCCAGGTGTAGCCCTCGTGCCAGCGGCAGGTGCAGCCGGCATTTTCCATTACTCGCGTTCCTCCCAGATCCAGCAGGAATCCTCCGGGCCTGTCGTTGATCTCTTTTCCAGTTTGTTGAAGCAGGTTCCATCTTGCAAGTGCCACCTGCAAAATGCGCAGCTTTTATGCGAAATGATTTTTGCTCCACACTCCGGGCAACACTTTGGCACATACCATCCCGCATTGTGCCTGCACCCGCCGGAATCTTCTTCAACTTTGTTCCAATTTTCTATCCACGTTCCACAGTTGTGACAAGCGAACGAATCTATGCTTTGATATTCCACATCCTCGTTGTATGTCAGCAGTTGCAGATTCTCCGGGGTTACTTTCGGAATGGCTGAGATATGTTTTCTTACAAATGCCACTACATTTGCCTGTTCTTTTCCGCGTGGAGAAACGCCCATGAAATTTTTCTCTAGCGTTCTAAGCACTTTCTCCACTTCAGTGGCATCATACAGTTGTTTTTCTGTCATATTTAGCGATCCTCGTACTTACCATCGTGGGTAGGCCCGTCTTTTTCTGCGCTCGGCTTCAACTCGATTTTCGGTTGCGGCTGGTCGCTGCGGTTCATCGGGTCGTAATAGCTGACGCAGCCCGGCATACCTTCTGGGTTATCGTGCCAGGCCAGTGCGTGCCGGATAACCAACCAGACAATTTCTGCCCGGTACGGTACTTTCATCACATCCGAGATAGGAGCGGAAAGGACGCATCGGTTATATAGCCTCTCCATTCCTTCCCGCATAGTGTCCCTGCGGTCGATTGCAACGTCAAAAGCATTTTCCCGCTGCTCTTTGCTCTGAAAAGCGTTATTTTCCAAGTCAGAGTAAAACTTCGCCATGCACAGATCATCGGCCACGTCCCAGAACTGTCCCATGTGCAGGCGCAAGTACCACTCGCAGGCAGCCTGTACAGCTTCCGCCACCGGGCGGCTCATGGTCAGCGTGATGGTTTTGATTTCTGCCGGCGCATCACTCTTCTTCGCCATAGTGCGGCTCCTTTGCTCCCGGCCAATGGCGGCGCTGGCTGCGGTCGAACTTCCTGGCCATTGCTGCCACCTGGATGGCTTCCACGGCCAGAGCAACAGCCCGGTCATATACGCCTTTCGTTGAGATCTGCGGATTATTGGAGTAAACGCCCATCCACATAGCATTAAGTTCCCGGCGCAGACCATCCATTTCCTGTGCAGCTTCCACCGCTTCTTCCTGGATGACCGCCACGCCCTCATGCGGCCCGGCAAACATCCGAAACTTCTTGTTGGCTGCGGCCAGTTCAATTTTGACCAGCCGCTTCACGTCATTCTTCACAGCGTCCATGTTATTCCTCCACCAAAACCACATTGGCCCAGCTGGTTTCATACGTTTTCCCGTCAATTGTGACTTTCACAATACGATCATTGTGCACAAATGAACTCACTTTGTCTGCCCGTCCTTTGTCCAGTAAGGTTCCGTCCGGCAGGTAAACATATACCGTCCTGACCGGTTCTTCGCTGGTCACTACGTCCTTGACTTCTTCGCATCCTGTCATCGTTCCGCACAGCGCAGCAGCGCAGGCGGTCAAGGCCAGCAGTTTCAAAACTTTACGCATCGTTGTTTGTCACCCTTCTTGCAACATTTTGGTTATAGCAATCCTTGCAGCTATACCGCTTCCAGACAATATCCCCGGTCTTTTCCTCTCCGCAGTACACCATCGGCTTACCGCAGTTCTGACAAATCGGCCAGTTCGGGGCCGGACACGGCACCACATCCGCTGCAGGTTCTTCCTCCAAGACGGAAATAATCTCGCCCAGGATGTGCTTGGTTTTAAGTTCCAGCATTGTTCCGACAAGCGCTGGATTCCATGCTTCCGATGCTAGGCTATGTGTCCTTTCCTCTTTAAGTCGCTCAATCAGCTTTGTCGCATTGATGTACTTGTCAGCCATCGTTTTCGTTCTCTCGCTCGCTCAAGTCCTCAACATCTGCAAAGTCCTTGGTTTTCATCACCATGTCGGTAAGGGCGCGCATTTCCTGCTTTGCCGCGGGTTCCAGTTTCACAGGGAGCATTGCGCCGCGTACCACCATGCCATCTTTAATGACGTAATAGCGGCCACCGCTCGCCATCTTCCGCACACAGTATTTGAAATATCCGCTCTTGCGGATTTCATCTGCCACCGGCATGATCTGCTTTGCATCCACAAACCCGACCGTCCCAGAAGTCGGCTCAATCATAGGGAGCAGTTCGCACCCACAGTACCGGATGCTGATTCTGCCTGTTACGCAGTCCATCTCTCCGTCCGCCGTATCTTCCAGGCTCATGCCCTCGATGTCATTGATGCCGTTCGGGCAATAATCAGCACCGAACTGAATATCCGCCCACTCTTTCTTGCTGATTCCCAGCAGCGTTGCCAGTTCGCTTTCATTCTGTGCTTTCGGGAAACCAGTCAGCGGGAAGATTGCCGTTTTGGTGCCGATGTACAAGTCGTAGTTAGAACCCACGTCATAGATCACCTTGTAGAGTTTGCAATACTCGTCAGCCTTGATAAGTTTTGCGATTGCTGCCAGCTTCATTTGCTTCTCCCTTCGTTCTCAATCAGCTGAACTTCAAAATCCGTGTATTCCAGATAGTGAGTTTCGGCCAGCTTCTTTGCTTTCTTGATGGCTTCTTCTGCGCTGACAGCATCCAACCTGTACGGCAACCATTCCGGCAAGCTGTATCCGCCAGACGCTTTCAGCAGGATATAATATCTCTGCACCGGCACATCCTCCTTTTGATTTTGGGCAATCCCGGAGTTGAACCGGGTTGGGCCTGTTCCCATGCTCATGAAAAAAGGCCGCCGCAGTGGGCGGCCTATATAGTGGAGTGTCGCTATTCCGTTTTCAGAAGTTCTTCCGCTTCTGCTTGGTGTTTCAGCACGCTATCCCGGCAGGTCATTCCAGGTTCCCGGAGTTTGTCCAGCGGGCAGCCCTTGCATGGCAGGAAGATTCTTTTGTTCCGTGTCTTGCCGCAAAGCCTGTTCCTTGCAGTCAGCAGTTCTTTTGCTGTCATTACACGAACAGATACAGCCAGCAGAACTTGACCAGCGCAGCAGGAACCAGAAATATTACCGCCACCCACAGTGCCAATCCCAGCAACAGCAACAGGATCCCCAGCGTCTTTACCAGTCCATCCATTTTTCTTTCCTCCGTTTATTTCAATTCATCGCCCCACGCATCCCATCCGGGTGCGCGTTGACGTGCAAACAATTCAATTCGGGGCACATCGCCCAACAGTTCAACGATCCGGCGGCGGGCCTCGTCCGGCTTTACGCTGTGAGCCTGTATCGGAGATTCGATTACTTGATGCACCGCATGGCTTTTGACCAACTCTTTTGCCTTAAATCCAGGCGTTACTCCAAGCAAGCAAACCTCTGCATTTGCGCGAGTGTACGCGCCCATGCCATAAAAGTTTCCGCCCGATTTATATTTTTTGATCCAGACAAATGCTGCCGTTTTGTATGTAAAGCCCCATGCTTCCATAACTTTTAGCGCGTCCGGGATGGTCGGGAATGTCGCCCACATGAACAGTGCACATCCCTGCCCCCCCCCCGCAAGCTGGCGAACCGGCAGCGCGCAAATGTCCTCAACGGTCATCGTGTGATAATGCTTCGCTGCATTTCCTCGGCTCTTCGGCCCCGTCCCGTGCTGGTGGTAACTCCATGGTGGATCCGCGTAAATAACAGCGTATTTTTTATCTGGCAGATTCATTTCTGGTTCTCCTTGAAGCACTTATCACTACGCAGAATATAGGTCTGATCCGCAATTACTGCTCGATCATCCCAGTATTCGTTGGCTCCTACTTTCCTGGTGTCGTTCTTGAAGAACTCTTTCCAGGAGGGCAAGTTCTCGTTGACTGCATCAAAGTGCAGCCCCCACTTTTCGCAGGCCGCAATAGCTTCTTCCAGTTCCTTGCCCTGTCTGCAAGTCCAGAGAATCAGCCCGGCACCGGCATCCTGCTGCTTCTTGGCTTCATCAATGACGTGGAGGATTGGTTCTCCGATTTCCGGGTACTTGTTCACGCACAAGCACCCATCAAAATCAATGGCGATTGCTTTCTGCATTTCATTCCGCCTCCTGGATAATCCAAACCCGGTGCTGGCCGTAGCCATCCCAGTGGAGCGCATCAGCATGGCTCCCAGAAACAGCCACATCCAGGCGCTTGCCCTGAATGTCGGCACCGGTGTCCTGAACAATTCTCACTCCCACGTCCTCAATATAGAGGACAGTTCCGAACGGGAACACATCCGGGTCAGCAGCCACCGTCACATCAGCTTCCACCGGTGCGCCGCTGGCGGTGATTCCCGTGCCGGTGCCGCAGATGTGCTCCCGCTTTTCTGTACAGTAGGCCGTGCAGAGAAAATCGCCAGCGTCCTCCACCAGCAGTTTTCCATCCAGCCGGTCCCTTGCTTTCAGCGAATCCCGCAGGGTGTCGGCGTACTCTGCAACTTCTTTCGATACGCCCTCCCAGTCCTCATACCTGGACTTGTAAATATCCCGCTGGCATTCCAGATCATTGATCCGATGGTAAAGTGCGCTGGTCTGTATACCGGCGATCATAACCGCCACTAGGGCGATTTTTCCTACGTCAATTTTCATGTGCTTTCCTTTCCGGGAAGTGCTTCTTCGTGACAGCAATGGGAAATTCTTCAATTTCCGATGCCCACCGGGCGGTTCCGGTGCCGTATGTAGTTTCCCAAACCAGCGGGAAACCGCCGATTCCGTCAAACAAGCTTCCCAACTTTGCCCCATCGCCCATGTACGGTTTCATTTTCTGGGCAATCCAGAACCACTGCGGAAGAGCAATGCTATTTCCCAGTGCCTTGTACCGTGGGCTGTCCGCCGGCTTGTGTTTCTTTCCTTTGGTGTCCGTCCACTCTCCAATGTCCGTCCACCCATCCGGGTAGCCCTGTAGCCGTTCGCACTCTGTTGGTGTCAGCCTGCGCACGATCCACCTTGTTCTTTGCTCGGCCAGCACCGCTTGTTGGTTTCCGCCCGCTGTTTCTCTGGATGGTAATGCAGGGAATGTTCCCTCCTCACCGTATACGCGCCGGGCCTGTGTGTCCCACGGATTCAGGCAGCCGGAATATTCGATTGCCACAGCTTGCGCATCGTGCATGGTGTCCAGTGTCCCGGATTTTTCCTTGCTGGCATAGGCGTGCGCCTGCCCGTTCCCGATGCCGTAGCTTGTGACCCGCTCCGGCATGGCCACGAGCGGCGTATTCCCCCCACCTGTTCCCATGCTCGCCGGAAGCGTTGGGCAGATTCCGTTTTGCGTAACTGTCGCATGAATCTGGTTGCTTTCCAGAACCACCGGTTGTGCCGGGCTTTCTTCTTGAACGTTGTATGCTACCGCGTGGCGGTTGACCGTGTCTATTGTAAAAGAAATATTTTCTCCTACACCCATCCCGTTTTGTTTTGTTGCTCTATCGACTGTGTTCCCACCGATGCAGAAGCTCCGTTCTCCCACCACTCGATCATCTCTAACAGGGCAGTTTGCAGTAAGTCCGGCAACTTCTTTCCACGCTTGGATGCACGGGTCAGGATGCCTTGACAGGCTCGTGCGCTCAAATAGTATCTCTCCGGCGCGTTGACCTCTAAGGTCGAGGATAAGAGCGATACGCTTTCTACGCTGGGCCACTCCGAAATATTGACTGTCCAGCTGTCGCCACGCCAAAGACCATCCGTTTCCTGCGATTGCTCCGGCTTTGCTCCATCTGCCCCCCCTCGGAGGTCCAGGAACAACAGCGTCTGCTTGTCCAATGCGGGCAAGTTCTTCCAGCACTGCCCGGAAGTCCTCTCCGTTGTTGCTGGAAAAGGCTCCGGGCACGTTCTCCCAAATAGCGAAAGTTGGATGCAGTCCATTTGTGCTTGACCTCATTTCTTTTATGATCCGAACAGCTTCCATAAAAAGCCCAGACCGTTCACCTGCAAGGCCCGCTCTGCGCCCGGCAATGGACAAGTCCTGGCAGGGGCTTCCAAACGTGATGCAGTCCACCGGTTCTATTTCATTGCCGTGAATCTTGGTTATGTCGCCCAGATGAATCATGTTGACCTCATTTCTTTCCTTGTACGGACGGTCGGTATCGAACCGGCTTTCCTGCTCATGGGGGATAGTCAGAAGCAGGATCATCCTCTATGCGTCCGCATATCAAACCCGCCCGGCAAGAGAGTGCCGGACGGGGCGGCCGCGGCAACGGCCTACCGCTTTTGTTCCTGGGCGGATTGAACAGGGCGCTTCTGCGCTCATGCTGCGGCGCACCCGCGACCGCTGACTTTCATGCGGGTACGGCTTTCGCAGGATGGCAGCACGGTCTTGCACCGGCTTAACCAGGGGAGTTGCCTTGCTGTACAGCACCATCCTGCTATGTTGGCTTCCGGCTGGTTTCATACCTGCCAACTTTCATGAAAGTCCCCGGCACAGACGAGGTCCGGCCCCGCTTACAGCAGCCCCATGCCTAAAAGGGTGCCCTGCGCCATATAAAAAGCAGCCCCGCTTCTGCGGTGCGGGGCTGCTTATCTTACGTTAGAGAAGAACTATGCTTTGTATCAGCAGCATTGTTTTTCTCGTAGTGCTTGCACTCCACGTTGTAACCGCTGCAAGGCGCGCACCGGGCATCGGTGATTTTGAACGTGTGCTTGCACTGTTCATCATTGGTTTTCGTGCCCTTGTGCGGGGCAGTGCGGGTATGTGTGCTTCTTGCCAAACTGTGGATCTTCCTTGCTTTATATAAATAAGTGTTCCGTCCAAGAGGGATTGGATTGCGGCGCTTATCTTGCGAAACCTCCAAGCGCTCCGGTGGATTGAAGTTTTTCCGCAACTTCATCCAGCTTCCGAAGCAGTGAAATTCACTTTCCCATGTTCCGAATGTTTCATCCATCCACTTGAACATTTCTTTCACTGCTTCCGGCAGTTCAAATTTTCCATCGCATAAGGGTCCGTCCGTTTTCCCGACATCCGGCATACTTGCTGGCAGTTCTATTCGCTCGCCATTCGGAAGGTCGCAGTAGGCGGTGTACCCGCTCACTTTTCTACCTCCATGATGTGCGTTGCAATCATGTCAGCCATGTGCAGGCACAGGGCTTCCGGGCACCTGTCATACACTTTGCTAAGAGTGTTCCAGTCCCGCTCACCGGTATAGGCATCCATGTGCCACCGGATAGCGAGGATTTCTTTGTCCGTCAGATGAATCCAGTTCTGGATGCGGATGACGGATTCTTCGCCGTGGCCCAGCAGTTCGGTATCTCTGTACTGATAGCCACCATCCGGCTTCTTGATGTACTTCCCGGTCTTGCAAACGTCATGGAGCAGAGCAGCGGTCAGGACCGCATTCGTGTCACACTTTGCAAACTGCGGCATCTTCTCGCACAGTTCCAGTGCAGTTCTTGCCACGTTGAGCGAGTGCAGCAGCAGGCCGCCAGGAACATTCAGATGATGCTTCGCACTGGCAGGGCAGTTGTAGAAGTCCACTTCTTCCAGCACCATCATCAGCGCCATGCTGCCCGTCCTGTCACCGACAGCCTGCCGCAGAAGCCGTTTGTACTCTTCTTTCAGGAGTGCCTTGTCCATGGTCGTTCTCCTTTACGCTTCCTGCATAGTGTTCTGGGCGGCATCAGCAGCCGTGCTCTTGTCGGCGGCTGCATTGTCCGTTTCTTTGTCCTTCCATGCCTCTTCCAGCGCCAGCGGGATGGCAACGGTAATATCCGTCAGCCGCTTCTTTGCCGCTTCCCAGCTGTCCATGCCCAGTGCGATGGTCTGTGCCAGCACGCTGATTGCCAGGTTCTGCAGGGTGGTGGTGTCGCCGTTCAGGCACATATCCACATGACCCTCATTGTTCAGCAGCACTTCGATTTTTGCCTTGTAATCTTCGCCCATGTTGTTTGTCCTTTCTGTACCGTGTGAATGTTCGGTCAATGGTGGTACATCCCGGAATCGAACCAGGCGGCGGGGGTGAAAAGTCCCCACCTGCACCAAGCTGCACCATATCAAAGGAGCGGTGTCGGACAACTGAACCGCTCCTGCCCTGCGGGCCGCCCCGCTGTGTTCTTTCTGCCCCCAGCAGGTAAGGCCCCGGCCTTGCGGTAGCCGGGCGGTCTGTCTGCGCCCCAGATTGACCGCATGGTGGGCGGGTAGGTCTGCCCATGCCCTTCCGGTTCTGTCAGTCCCAGTCCCGGACTTCGTTGTTCCAGTCGTATGCCTTGTTGACCAGGGTGTCCAGTAGCACCGGCACTGCCCACGCAACAGCAACGAGATCAGGATCATAATTGATTTTGGTTAGCCAGCAAACGCCCCAGATCGCGGTCGAGAAAATGCCATACAGCACGCCGAACACCAGCATGCTTTCCCCCAGGTGCAGTGCATCGCGGCGGAAGCGCCGCCAGTTGAACGCTTTGTTGAAGCTGTTGATTGCTCTGTGAAGTTTTTCAAGAATCATTTTTTGTCCTTTCCCGCTTCTTTCGTCACTTCCATTCCCGTGGCACAATGGGCACGGAAAGGAGGTGATTTCTTTGAAGCGTTCTGAATATAACCAGATTGTCCTTGCCATTGTCGAAAAGACAGAATCCGAATTGAACAAAGGAGTAAACGAAGCATACCAATCCGGCGGTCAAAATTCCGCCCTTGCTTATCTCTCGACTTCGATTCCTGACACCGTTGCTCACATGGTTTCCGACATTCTCAAGCAAAGTGGGGTTCTTCATTTTGAGGATGATGGCTCTCCAGATAGTGAGTAAATTCTCGCATCTGCTCTTCTGACAGCGCTTCCTTATTGGGGACGTTGAACGGTTGCGGCCTTTGCAGTTCCAGTGCAAAGACCGCAATTTCTTTTGCTTCGCCAGTGATTTCAATTTTCATTTTGCGTTCCGCCTCCCTCCATGTGAAACAGGCTGGTTTGACTTGCATACTCTGCAAACCGTTCCTCTTCCAGTTGGAAATAGAACGGGTCAATTTCAAACCCGATAAAATCAAGCCCGGCTTCATAAGCTGCTATGCGGCTGCTCCCGCTTCCAAGGTGAGTATCGAGAATCTTCTGCCCTGGCTCTGCATAGTTCTTGAAGATCCAGTCATACAGGGCAACCGGTTTCTGGGTTGGGTGGATGCGCTTCTCGTTCAGGGATTTATTTCCCTGCATAGTGCTGCCCTCTGCAATACTCTTTCCCTGCATCATGCCGGACCACATATACCGGAACAGCCGCACCGAAGAAAACAAATCGGTCGCTGCAATTTCACAGTCCGAAAAGCTGGAACTTCCGTTGCACTTGTCCCACACAATCCGCCCGGTCACAAACTTATAATCAAAGTAGTTGCAGCCCCATACGATGTAGTGTCTGGAAACGCGGAACAGTTCTCTGAAATATTCCGGTCCCGGCCTGCTCCATGTCGGTGAAACGGGATAATCCCGGTGCACGCCTATCTTGCTTACCTTGGAGCCGTAAAAACCGCGGCGCTCCGGTCCAGAGAAGTACGGCGGATCTACAACTGCCAGGTCGAAGTAATTATCCGGGAACAGTTCCATTGCCGGTACGCAGTCCACGTTGTAACAGTGGTTCAGCTTAAATACTTCTCCCATCTCTTTTACTCCGCCGGGTGATCCGCCTGATACCGTAAGCGCTGCTTAGTATGGTAAAGCCGCTGCTGCCCCAGCGCTGCGCTGTAGCCCGCGCGGCCGTTCTTATCCATCGCTCCGGTATCGCCGCGCTTCAGTTCCTTATAGATGGTAGAGAAGCTAAATCCCATTGCATCGGCGATTCCGGGGACGCTCTGGCCCGCATTGTACCGCACTTCCAGCGCCTTGCGTTCTTCCAGCGTCATGTGTTTTGCCATCTTTTTCCCTCACTTCCTGAAAAAATGCGCAAAAAAATAAACGCAGGAGAAACCACTTGGATTTCTCTTGCGTTTATTTTACAAATTCAGCATTTCAGCCGCTCTGTGCTGTGCTTTCTGTAAAAATGGAGACACCGGAGCGTCAGTCAAGGCTCCGGTGTCTCCATATAATAGATCATTTTTCATCATGCAGGGTGCCGGTGCCGCCTTCCACCACGCCATCATGCTTGAGCACGGCGGTAATGGTGCCAAAGAAGCACTTTACATCCAGCCCAAAGCTGATATGCTCCACATACCAGCCGTCCAGCTTTGCCTTTTCGGCAATTTCCAGTTCGTCCCGGCCGTGGATCTGCGCCCATCCGGTCAGCCCCGGGCGCACATCGTTTGCGCCGTACTTGTCCCGCTCAGCCAACAGGTCGTACTGGTTCCACAGCGCCGGGCGCGGCCCGATGACTGCCATATCCCCCACAAGGATGTTCCACAGCTGCGGCAGCTCGTCCAGACTGGTCTTGCGCAGAAAGCGCCCCATGCGGGTGATATACTGCTCCGGGTCGTGCAGCAGATGGGTAGGCATATCGTGCGGGGTGTCGATGCGCATGGTGCGGAACTTGAGGATCTGGAAATGCCGCTTGCCGATGCCTACCCGCTTCTGCCGGAAAAACACCGGCCCGGGCGAGTCCAGCTTGATGGCAACAGCCAGAAGCAGCAGCAGCCACGAAAGGCACAGGATGCCGCAGGCCGACAGCAAAATATCCAGCAGCCGTTTGATCCGATTCCTATACATAAATAAAACTTCCTCCGTTTTCTACGGGTGTACCGCTTTATTATAGCAGTATGGGCAGCATTTTTCAATTGCAGGCTGTGCCCGGCGGCTGATATTTGGCGATTTTGGAGGAAGTGGACGCTTTACCTCTTGTTTTTTACCTAATATCGCGCTATAATAGGCAATTGCTATGTCAATTCAGGTTTATTATAGGAGGTAGATAACTCATGGCTACGACCAGCCGTTCCGCAGACCTGACCAGCGGGCCCATGCTGCAAAAGATCATTTTGTTTTCCGTGCCGCTGGCGGCATCCAGCATTCTGCAATTGCTGTTCAACGCCGCCGACGTTGTGGTGGTGGGGCGCTTTGCGGGCAGCACGGCGCTGGCCGCTGTTGGCTCCAACGGTGCGCTGATCAATCTGCTGGTCAACCTGTTCGTCGGGCTTTCGCTGGGTGCCAACGTGGTGGCAGCCCGGTGCTTTGGTGCCCGGGACGAAAAAGGCGTGCAGGATACGGTACATACCGCCGTGGCGCTGGGCTTGGTCAGCGGCGTGCTGCTGGCGGTGGTGGGCTTTTGCACCGCGCGCGGCCTGCTGGAGCTGATGAGCTGCCCGGAGGATGTGATCGGTCTTTCCGCCCTGTACCTGAAGATCTATTTTATCGGAATGCCCATGACCATGCTGTACAACTTCAGCAGTGCGCTGCTGCGGGCCGTAGGCGACACCAAGCGCCCGCTGTACTGTCTGGCCGCTGCCGGCGTCATCAACGTGGTGCTGAATCTGGTCTTTGTCATCGGCTTTTCCATGAGCGTGGCAGGCGTAGCACTGGCCACCATCATCAGCCAGACCGTGTCCGCGCTGCTGGTGACCGGGATGCTCGTCCGGGAGGAGGGTGCGCTGCGGCTGGACCTGCGGCGGCTGGCCTTCCACGCCGGGACGCTGAAGCAGATCTTGCTCATCGGTCTGCCTGCCGGGCTGCAAAGCACGGTGTTTAGCCTTTCCAACGTGGTCATCCAGTCCTCCATCAACTCCTTCGGCTCCATGGTGGTGGCGGGCAACTCTGCCTCCTCTAATCTGGAGGGCTTTGTGTATACCGCCATGAACGCCTTTGCGCAGGCCGCTGTCACCTTTACCAGCCAGAACATCGGCGCACGCAAGTACCACAACCTTGACCGGGTGATCCGCAATTGTCTGCTGTGTGTCGTGGTGACCGGCCTTGTGCTGGGCGGCGGCGCAGCGCTGGCAGGGAACCAGCTGCTGCGCTTCTACTCCTCGGACACCGCGGTCATTGCTACCGGCATCGAGCGGTTAAGGATCATCTGCGGCTCCTATCTGCTGTGCGGCATCATGGACGTGCTGGCCAGCAGCCTGCGCGGGCTGGGTTACAGCGTGCTGCCCATGGTGGTAAGCCTTGTGGGCGTATGCGCACTGCGGCTGGTGTGGATCGCCACCATTTTCCAGCTGAACCGCACCCCCTTTATGCTGTACATCAGCTACCCCATCAGCTGGACGCTGACCGCACTGGTGCATCTCGGCTGTCTGCTGGTAGTACGGCGGCATCTGCGTCAGAATCAGCAGCAGACACAGGCGGCATAATCAATTTCGAACAAAGCAACGCTCTTTCGGTTATAACTCTTCCCGTGAAAAAGCAGTTCCGAAACGCCCGCAGGCGTTTCGGAACTGCAAATAAAAAATATTTTTCCTCTGACGTTGCCCAAAGCAAAGCGGAGGGCATTTGAAATCTTCTCACCAAAAAGGACTGCTGCGTCAAACGATGCAGCAGTCCTTTTTTCACAGGGCCACATCCAGTGCCATCATCAGCGCAAACCCCAGCACGATGCTGATGACACCGGCCACTTCATCCGGTTCCACCGCCTCAGGGATCATCTCCTGTGCGGTCACACACACCATACAGCCCGCCGCCGCACTCATGAGCCACGGCAGCGCTGCACCTACCCACTCGGCCAGCACAAAGGCCAGCACCGCACCCAAAGGCTCCACCAGCCCGGACGCCGCCCCGGCGGCAAAGGACTGCCCCCGGGTGCGCCCGCTCTGGGTCAGCGGCAGACTGACCGCCGCACCCTCCGGGATATTCTGCAAGCCGATTCCCAGGCTCAGCGCCAGCGCTCCGCTTACGGCGTCTGCGTCCCCGTGCAGCGCCAGTGCCGCAGCAAGCCCCACCACCATGCCCTCCGGCAGGTTGTGCAGGGTGACCGCCAGCACCATGCGCCCGCAATGCCCGGGGCCGCCCGCCAGCAGCTGCCCGGCGGCATCCTCCAGTCGCAAAAGCCCCACAGCACCTAAAATAAGCCCCAGCGCCGGGGGTACCCATGCCGCCCTGCCCTGCGACCGGGCTATGGCCGGCAGCAGCAGGCTCCATACGCTGGCCGCCAGCATGATGCCCGCCGCCATGCCGCACAAAATGCGCCGGGTAGCCGGTCTTGCCTGCCTGCGCAGCAAAAACACCCCTGCTGCTCCCAGCGCGGTACACGCCGCCGGAAACAGCCAGACCCCAAGTGTGAAAACGATCCGGTTCAAACCGCATTCCCCCTTTGCCCTTTGTATGCACAAACGGGCAAAAAGGTGCGGTTTCAGAATGCGATAGCGTCCTCTTCGCTGCCATAGGGCAGGCCGGTGTCGGGGTTCATGGGCGGCACGGCCGCTGCGGTGTCTGCCTTTACCTTGCAGATCACGGCATCGCACAGGATGTACTTCACCTTTGCCACAGCGGTGTTGCCGATCTTATCGTACAGACGACCTGCACTGTAGCAGTCCCCCTTTACGGTATGGGTGCTGTTGGCCACATAGCCCACCTTGCCCAGCCCCGGCAGCTCTGCCCGGATGGCTTCGCGGTCGGCCTGATTCTCCAGCTCCTTGACCAGACGCACCTTCTGCCCTACTGCAAAGGGCATCGTGCCGTAGCGGTAGTTCAGGCCGGTCAGTGTTACATAATACTTCATGGTTTTACCTCCTTAGAAATCCTCTTCGCTGCTGTCGCAGCTGTCTGCATCGCAGTCTGTGTCATCGGACGCAAAGCTGTCGGTGCTGTCCGTGCTGAAATTGCGCTCGAATGCGGTCATGTACTGGGCATAGCCCTCATCGCCGGTGCCGAAGTAGCCAAAATCAAAATCTTTCATCGTATTATCCTCCACAAATGTTCTTGTCGTTCAAGCCTTCCGGGGGATGTCCGTCCCTCGTTATGCTTCTATTATCCACATTTGCAGTCCAATAAAAAGGATTTCCGGCAGATCATTTCAAGTTTTTCTACTTTGTGTTCCCCGCCCGGCGGTGCAGGCTTTGCTCTGTACCCCCAGCATACCACACTCTGCCGGGTAAGAGGTCAACTGCCGGGCGACATTCTGCAAAAGCGGGTTCTACAGCAGATAGCAGCCCGTCTTTTTGCGGTTTTATTTTTGCCAAAAAGTCTTTGACTTTTGGCGAAATTTTATGACAACTATGTAGATTCTTTACATAGATTATAACTTTCGACCAAAATCCTCTTGATTTTTTTCAAAAACGGATTAGAATATAGCATCGCAGTGAGGTGTTACCGAAAGCCCGCTGCTAAACATTTACAAGAAGACTAAGGAGATCATTGATATGAAACTCAAGAATATTTGCATCGCTGTTGTTGCTCTGGCTCTGGCTGCTGGCATGACCGCTTGCGGTGGCTCTGCTTCTACCGCTGCTTCCTCCACCTCTGAGGCTGCTTCTGCAAGCACCGCTGTTTCCGAGGCTGCTTCTTCTGAGGCTGCTTCCAGCGAGGCCGCTTCCTCTGAGGCTGCATCTTCCGAGGCTGCTTCCTCTGAGGCTGCTGTCAGCGAGGCTGCTTCTTCTGAGGCTGCTTCCACCACTGCCGCCTAAGTTTAACGCGCACAGCGTACATAACAGGATAGCAAAAGGCCGCTGCACATCGTTTTGTGCAGCGGCCTTTTTGGTTGCGCAGAAAGATTATAAATGCCCTCCGCGTGCGCTATGGGCATAATCAGCGGAATGATTTTTTCTTATTTCGGGATACCGGGTCGTCTACGGACGCCCCGGTATCCCATTTTATGAAAAAAGACCACCGCACAAAGCCATGTACAGCAGTCTCCTCGCGTTTGAGAAGTAAGCTTCCCAGTATCATTTTTCAAGAATCGCGCGGATCTGGGCAAGGTCGGCGGCAAAGGTGATATTCCGCTGCCGCGCCGGGGTGGAAAGCCCCATGGTGATCATCTGCTGCAAAAGCCGGTGCAGGGGCTGGTAGTAGCCGTTCAGATCGTAGAGGATGCAGGGTGCGTCCAGCTGCCCCAGCGACAGCTTGCTGATGACCTCGGTGATCTCCTCCAGCGTGCCGGTGCCGCCGGGAAACGCGATAAAAGCATCCCCCAGCTCGATCATTTTGGTTTTGCGGGTGGGCATATCCTCGGTCACGATCAATTCGGTCAGGCCCTCGTGCTGCAGCTCTGCGTCCAGAAAGCACTTGGGTTCTACGCCGGTCACCCTGCCGCCTGCGGCCAGCACACTGTCGGCTAAAAGCCCCATCAGGCCGCTTTTGCTGCCGCCGTACACCAGCGCATTGCCGCTTTCGCCGATCCAGCGCCCCAGCTGCTGCACAGCCTGCGGCAGTGCAGGGTTGGTGCCAAGGTTTGCCCCCAGATATACAGTAATGTTCATTTGGTCAACCTCTCTTTCCGGGTCAGATGCTCCACAGCACCGCGCCCAGCACCGCAGAAAGAAGGATCATCCCGATGGGGGACGGCGCTTTCTGCGTTTTCTTTTTATAGGCAAAATGCAGAATGCCCAGCAGGGCAAACACTGCCAGCGCACGCATATCCGGGGCAAAGCCGCCGGAAACGGTGGTAAAGCCCCCCAGCGTGGAAAGCCCCATGGTGCAGGCGGTGGCCAAGATCATAGCCACCACGCAGGGGCGCACCCCGGCCAGAAAGGCGTTGACCCCGGCGTACTTCATCAGGCTGTGCAGCGCCGCCGCGATCAGCAGAATGATGACAAAGGAGGGCAGCACCACCCCCACCGTTGCCGCAAAGGAACCTGCCAGTCCCGCCTGCGAAGCGCCGATAAAGGTGGCCATATTCACCGCCAGCGGGCCGGGCGTGGACTCTGACACCGCGATAAAGCTGAGAAATTCGCTCTCGGCCAGCCAGCCGTGCCCCAGCACTGTTTCCCGCACCAGCGAAATCATACCGTAGCCGCCGCCAAAGGACACCGCACCGATGACAAGGAAGTTCCAGAACAATTGCAGCAGGATCATTTTGTGCCGCCTTTCTTCCCCTGCCCTACCGCATAGGCCAGCACCCCGGCTGCGCCGCAAAACAGAATGCAGCAGATGGAGGAAAACTTTACCGCCAGCACAGAGCAGCCCACCATGGCCGCCAGCACCACCGCCACCACTGCCGTGTTGAAAGGGGTGCGCTGCAGGTTTTTGAGCATCTTGATTCCTGCGGATAAAATCAGGTAGATGACGCAGGCCTGAATGCCCTTGAAAGCATTTGCCACCACCGTCAGCTGCAAAAAGCGGTCAAAAAACAGCGAAATAAGGTAAATGACTGCAAAGGACGGCAGGCACACCGCAAGGGTGGAAGCCGCCGCACCAGCCACACCGGCCAGCTTATAGCCGATGTAGGTGGCGCTGTTCACCGCCACAGGGCCGGGGGTAGACTCGGCAATGGCGACCATATCCAGAAACTCCTCCCGGGTGAGCCAGCGCTTTTCCTCTACAAATTCGTGTTCCAGCAGCGCTACCATGGCATAGCCGCCGCCAAAAGTAAAGGCACCGATCTTAAAAAAGGTGCAAAAAAGTTCCTTGGTCTTGGACATAGGCATTTTTCCTCCGGGCACTTACTGTTTGACCGGCTCCAGTTCCAGATAGCACTCGAAAGCCGTTTTGTCCGCGCGCTTGGCAATAAAGTACCAGCCATCATCCGAAGGCGTGTAGAACACCTCCACCTGCTGTCCCATGGGGACTTCGCGGTGATAGTTGATGGAAGCGAACTTCACAACATGATCGCGCATGATCTCCAGCGGCAGCGCGTCACAGACGATATCCAGATAAAAAGCGTTGTTGATGTGATAGTGCAGGTCGCACTGGGAGTAGCGCGCCGTAAACAGGCCGGCACTGGTCAGGTTATCCCGGCGCTTATGCAGCAAAAGGGGCAGCTCCTCTTCCACCGTCTCGTTCCAGTATCCCTCTACCGTCCAGCCCGGCTGGCGCAGGATGTGCCCATTCTCAAGGCTGGACATGATCCAGCGGCTGTCCACCATGGCTACTTCCTGCCCGGCTTCGTCCGTAAGGGTGGTGACGCGCTTGATAGAGCCGCGGAGAGCCTTTTCTGAGCGGGAGCAAAGGGTCAAAGTCTCGCCACGGCGGGGCACGCGGCTGAACCGCAGCGCCTGCTTGCCCACCAGAAACGCTACGCCGTGATCCTCAAAGAACTTATCGTCCATGCCAAACTTCCGGGCGTGCATGGAAGAAATCTGCTCCACATAGCGCAGCAGAGCGCTGGCCTTGAGCAGGCTGTGGCAGTCTGCGTCGGCATTTTCTACCACGGCAGTACCTTGATAATAAAATTGTTCCATAGTCTTTCCCTCCTATCGGAAAAAGGCCGCCGCACCACGTCCGGGACGGCAGCCTTGGTTGAAACGATCAATACTGATTGCGGGTCTTTCTGCGCACTTTGCGCCAGATATTGAAGCAGGCCAGCGCCAGCATGGCCAGCAGCAACAGCAAAAACAGGTAGCTGCCGCTGCCCTCGTCGTAACTCTTCATCTCGCTCCACTTCAGATCCAGCTCACTGTTTACCTCATCGCTCAGGGCGGTGAACACCTTCTCGCGGGCGGCGTCCTCCTCAGACGGATAGGCGATCTCGCTGGTCTTCAGATCCTCGTCCAGCACCTCCCAAACATCGTGCATGGGGGTGGTGTAGCCGATATACTCGCTGTTAGCCTTACCGATGTCGGTCTCGCACATGAAGTTGATGAACATCTCGGCGGCCTCTTTGTGCTCGCTGGCGGCGGGCACAGCCATGCAGTCCACCGAAAGCACACTGCCCTCCTCCGGGAACACCCAAGCCAGATCCGGGTTATCATCGATCATGGTAATGGCATCGCCGGAGTAGTACACGCCGATAGCTGCCTCGACGCCGATCATCTTATCAAAGATCTCGTCCATGACGTAGGCCTGCACCAGCGGCTTCTGCGTCTTGAGCTCCTCTACCACCTCGTCCACCTCTTCCGGGGTGGCGGGGTTGATGCTGTGGCCGCTTTTGAACGCGGCGATGGCATAGGCATCGCGGCTGTTGTTGAACATCAGAATGTTGCCCGCATACTGCTCGTCCCACAGGTCTGCCCAGCAGGTGGGGGCTTCGTCTACCATAGTGGTGTTGTAGATGATGCCGGTGGTGCACAGCATATAGGGCACGGTGTAAGCGTTCTGCGGGTCGTAATCCGGGTTGCGATAGCCTGCATCAATCTTCTGGAAATTGGGGATATTGTCATAGTCAAGGGGTGCAAGCATCCCCTCGTTGATCATCTTTGCCACCATGTAGTCGGAGGGGATGATCACATCGTAGTTGGCTGCGCCGGACTTGAGTTTGGCGTACAGGGACTCGTTGGAGTCGAAGGTGGTGTAGTTCACCTTGATGCCGGTCAGTTTTTCAAAGGCGGCCACCACGTCCACGCTGTCGTCCGAACCGTTGGAGATGTACTCGCCCCAGTTGTAGACGTTCAGGGTGACGTTCTGCCCCTTGAAACGGGTCCAGTCGTAATCATCCGACACCGAGACATCCTCGGTCACCTCGATGGTACCGGCGGCAAACACCGGCAATGCGGCGCACAGCGCCACAGCCATCGTCAGCAGTATTGCAGCAATGCGTTTCATCATGCGCCCTCCTTTCGCAGCGTTTTCTGATCCCGGCGGTAGCTGCGGCTCTCCATGGCATTGGACACCAGAATGACGCTGAGGATGACCACGAACATGATGGTGGACAGTGCGTAGATCTCTGGGCTGACCTTTTTGCGGGTCATGGAGTAGATGGCAATGGGCAGGGTCTCCACGGTGCCGCAGTTGAAGTAGGAGATCATGAAATCGTCGATGGAATAGGTCAGGCAGATGAGGAAGGCAGAAAGGATGGCGGGGCTGATCTCCGGCAGGATGACCTTGAAGAAGGCCTGCCGGGGGTCGCAGCCCAGATCCAGCGCTGCCTCGTACAGCTTGATATCCAGCTGCTTGAGCTTGGGACTTACATTAAAAATAACGTAGGGCACGTTGAACGCGATATGCGCAATGAGCAGCGTGGGCAGGCCCATGATGTTGTCCGGCAGCCATGCGGACTGTGTGGCAAAGCGCTGGTAGGCCACGAACAGCAGCATCAGGGAGATGCCGGTGATGATCTCCGGGTTGACCACCGGGATATAGGTGATGTTGGTCACCAGCAGGCGGCTTTTGCGGCTCATAGAGGCAATGCCAAGGCTGGCTGCCGTGCCCAGCACCGTGGCAATGATGGCGGACAGTACTGCCACCTCAACGGACACCCACAGCGCATGGAGGATGGACGCATTCGTGAACAGGCTGCGGTACCATTTAAAGGTAAAGCCGGTAAACAGCGAATAGCCCTTGCTCTGGTTGAAGCTGAACACGATCATGTAGGCAATGGGCAGATACATGAAGCAGAAGAACAGGATGATGTAGACCCGCTGCATCAGGCGCAGATGTTTTGTTTTCATCAGGATACGCCCTCCATTTCATCCTCGTCAAAGCTGGATGTAAAGCTCATGCACAGCAGTACGATGATCATCAGCACCAAGCTCATGGCCGAGCCGACGTTCAGGTTGTAGCTGTTGCCCAAAAACTGCATCTCGATCAGGTCACCGATCAGCAGATTAGAGCCGCCGCCCAGCATACGGCTGATGACAAAGGTGGAAACTGCCGGCACGAACACCATGGTAATGCCGGTGCTGATGCCCGGCACGCTCATGGGGATGAGCACCCGCACAAGGGTCTTGGTGGTGTTGGCACCAAGATCCTGCGCAGCTTCCACAAGGCTCTGGTCGATCTTGGTCATGCTGGTGTACAGCGGCAGGATCATGTAGGGCACATAGTTATACACCATGCCCAGCACCACCGCGCCGGAGGTGTTGAGCATGGTATAGGGGCCAAGGCCGATAAAGCCCAGCAGGGTGTTCACCGGGCCATTGACGCTGAGCAGACCCATCCATGCGTAGGTACGCAGCAAAAAGTTCATCCACATGGGCAGCATGACCAGCATAAGCATGATGTGCTGCTTGTTCACCCGCAAACGGGACAGAAAATAGCCCACCGGGAAGGCGATGACCAGACAGATAACGGTAGCAATAAGCGCCAGCAGCAGACTGCGGGCAAACACCGAACCGTAGCCGCTGATGGAGGTGAGGTTATTCAGGGTAAAGTTGCCCTCGGCATCGGTCATGGCGTAGTACACCACAATGAACAGAGGCACAACGGTAAACAGCACCATCCATACAAAGTACGGATAGGCCAGCTTTTTATCATAGATCTTCATGGCACATCACCCCTCGCTCCGCGCCATGATATGGATCTCGTTGGGGCCGATGCGCATACCAATGGTCTCGCCGGGGGTGCAGGCGCGGGTGGAGTGGATCAGCCACTCGCGGCCCTCGCACTCGACGTGCATCTCAAAGTGCACGCCCTTGAAGATGACATCGTTCACCACGCCCACAAGCTGGCCTTCCACGGGGGATACCACCTCGATGTCCTCCGGGCGCACCACCACCTGCACACTCTGCTCCCGGGCGAAGCCGCGATCCACGCAGGGGAAATCCACGCCGGAGAAGGACACCAGAAAGTCCTTGTGCATCACGCCGTCCACGATGTTGGAATCGCCGATAAAGTCCGCCACAAAGGCATTTTTCGGCTCGTTGTAGATATCCTCCGGGGTACCGATCTGCTGCACCTTACCGCCGTTCATGACCACGACGGTGTCGGACATGGTAAGCGCTTCCTCCTGATCGTGGGTAACGTAGATAAAGGTAATGTTCATCTCGCGCTGCAGGCGCTTGAGCTCCAGCTGCATCTCCTTGCGCAGCTTCAGATCCAGCGCACCCAGCGGCTCGTCCAGCAGCAGGATCTCCGGCTCATTGACCAGACTGCGGGCAATGGCCACGCGCTGCTGCTGACCGCCGGACATCTGGCTGATGCTGCGGCGCTCGAAGCCCTTCAAGCCCACGACCTCCAGCATATCGCGCACCTTGCGGCGGATAGTGTCCTCGTCCAGCTTTTTGAGCCGCAGACCAAAGGCCACGTTCTCGAACACGTTCAGGTGCGGGAACAGCGCGTATTTCTGGAACACGGTATTCACCGGGCGCTTGTAGGGCGGCACACCGGTAATGTCCTCCCCTTTCAGCAGCACCTTGCCGGCGTTCGGCTCCAGAAAGCCTGCGATCAGGCGCAGGGTGGTGGTTTTGCCGCAGCCGGAGGAACCGAGCAGCGTCACGAACTCCTTGTCATGGATATCCAGATTCAGCCCATCCAGAATGCGCTGTCCATCAAATTCCACTACGATATCCCGCAGTGAAACGACCACCGAGTTGTCCATTTTATATGTTATCCTCCTTGTTCTCAGATACGAAAAAAGACAGGGAACCTGCCCCATCTTTTTTGCGTATAAGGGATGCTCCGCCCCGCGCAGCAGCATGATCTTGCGCGGCGGACTTACCCTGTCACGGTTTATAATAAACAATCACAGTCGGATTGTCAATCACTCTGCCAATGTTTGCCGAAACTTTATAAAAAGCTGCAAAAAAATATACGCTGCACCTTGGTTTCGGTGCAGCGTACAAAAACAATTATTCCTGCGTTTTCAGGTCGTTTTCCGTCAGCAGAAGCGCCTGCACAGTGCTGGTATCCACTGTGTATACCGAGGTATCCCCTTCCACCTGCAGATACCACCCGTCCGTACCGCAGGCGTAGGCCAGCTGCACGGTGGAGCCGTCCTCGTTGGTGACTACGGCGGTGAATACAGGTGCATCAAAGCCGCAGGCAGAAAGGTCTGCGTCCGTAGTCTGAGCGGTGGCATAGGTGCACAGGGCAGACAGCAGGCTTTGCACCTTATCCTGTGCAAGGCTGGCGGCGGGGTCAGAGGCCAGCCGCCACACCGTCTCGTAGGCAGTGGAAGAAGCGCTGTCAGCGCTTTCGGTCGTCTCACTGACGGCGTTCAGGGTGACGGAGGTGCCATCTGCCAGCGTATAGGCTACCTGCGTAATGGCCGAAGCGGTGAGTCCGGTGGGGCAGAAGCTGCCGAAGAGCCCGGCCTTATCCAGCTGGAAGCAGGCGGCTTTGTTGCCGCTGACGGTGTAGATGGCATCGTCCCCGGCTTTTTGCACATAGAGATCCCCGGTGACCGGGTTTTCTGCCCCGAAGGTCAGGGTAGTGCTCTGCCCTGCCGCAGTGACCGTGACCGTGAGCTGCGGGCTGTCCAGCCCGTAGTCCTCCCCTGCCTGCGGTGTCAGGCTGCGCTTGGCATTCAGCGCCATCAGGGCGGTGCGCATGGTGTTGCAGGCGCTCTCGTCCAGATGATAGGCGGGGTCCTGTGCCAACTGCCAGCTGCCGCCGGAATATTGCAGGGTGTAGGTCTGGCCGTTGAAGGTGTATTCGATCTGCTCCAGATCCTCGGCGGCAAAGCTGGAAAGTGGGATACTGCCCTCGGCGGCGACGCTGGCCGCCTGCTCGGCTTTTGCGTTGCTGCGGGTCACCGCCCACAGTGCCGCGCCCAGCAGCACTGCCGCTGCCAGCAACGCCAGCAGGACACGCTGTTTTGTTTTCATGGCGGTCTCCTTATCTGCGGCGGCGCAGCAGCACCACCACTGCCCCGGCAATGAGCACCGCCGCCGGGAGCACGAACACGAAGGTCAGCCCCAGTGCTGCGGCAGTGGAGCCTGCCACCGTGATGGGCTCGGCTTCCAGCGCCTTGGTGTCCACAAGGATATCCTGCCCCACCAGAGAAGCGGCGCAGCCCTGCAAAAAGGTCAGGTTGCCGGGCATGGACTGATAAAGCTGCTCGTTATCCATATTGGGGCAGCCGATCCAGAGAACCTCGGCGCCGGTGTCCTCGTTCCGCGCCCAGACGGCCAGCGCAAAGGGGCCATCTGCGTCCCCGTCCTCCCGCTCCATGGTGGTAAGGTCGTTGATGTCGGCTTTGGCATAGGCAGCGGAGGAGCTGTTCAGCAGCGGCTCGGCGGTGACATTCTCGGTCTCGGTGACCGTGATGCCCTGCGCCACCGACAGCATGACATGGGTATTGGTATTCACGCCGTTCAGCGCGGTGCTTTCGGTGGGCGTGCCGTAGTCCGGCAGCAGCGACCATGCAGAGTTATACAGTGCCTTGCCGCTGTCGCCCTCCACCACCATGCCCTCTGCGCGGGCAAGGCCGAACTGCGCCAGCACAGCGTCCAGCTGCGGGGTCTGGGCGTAAACACTGCTGGTCAGCAGCAGCTTGCCGCCCGCCGCCAGATAATCTTGCAGCTGGCTGATCTCATCCACAAGGCCGTCCCCTGCGGTAAAATCGGTGGTGGGTGCGTTGATGATGAGCAGATCGCAGTCCTCCGGGATGGTGCTTGTGAGCAGATCCAGCGGCTGGGCGTCGATATTCTGGGCGTCCAGCGCATCGGTCAGGGAGTCGGTCAGGGTCTGCTCGCCGTGGTTGGTGGTATAGTAGGCGTGGCTCTGCCCCGCTGCGGTGAGCTTATAGATGGCAGAGGTAATCTGCTTTTCGCCGCCAAAAGTCACGCTGGCAGAGCCGGTGGTGTAGTAGTCGGTATAATCGTACTCGTACAGGTCGGCGGCATCCAGTACGGTGCTGTTCTCCCCGCAGGTGACGATCAGACTGCCGGTGGAAACATTCTCTGCGCCATACTTTGCGGCAAAGGTGGGGTACAGGGTGGGGTCCTTCTGTTCCCAGCTCAGGTGCCCGCTCTCGGCGGCATAGTGGTCCAGTAGCTTTGTGATGATGGTATCCTCGCTGCCGGTTTCACAGAGGTAATAGATGTGCACATCCTTTTCCAGCCCCTCCACCAGCGCTTTGGTGCTGTCGCTCAGGGTGTACATTTTGGCCTCGGAGAGGTCGAACTCCGTATATTTTGCAGGGATGGCCCGCACCAGCAGGTTGAGCAGCACCGCCAGCACCAGCACTGCCGCCAGCATGGCGGTGGACAGCAGCCCGCTGCGGAACGCCCTGCCCTTTTGGGAGGCTGCGTTCTTGTTCCATTTCATCGTTATGGCCTCCTCTCAGTTCCAGCGGCGCTTTTCCAACCCCTGTGCGGTGAAAAACAGGAACACCGCCGCCACGGTCAGGTAGTAGACCAGCGTGGGGATGGAAAAGCTGCTGTTGACAAATTCTTCAAAGGGGGTAAACAGGCACAGTGCGCTGAGCACTGCGCTGAAAGCCTCGGTCAGCCAGCTGCTCTTGAGCAGAAACAGTGCCGTAAGCGCCACGCAGCACCCCGCAAAGGAAAGGCAGCCCAGCGTAAAGCTTTTGCTGCGCAGCCCCGCCACCACGCTGAGCACGGCGGCAATGGCGGTGAACAGTGCCAGCGCCACCGCGCTGCCAGTGGTGAACATGGTGCGCAGGCTGGGCATCATATAAGTCAGCAGCAGCGCCGCCACACCGGACACGGCGGCGATGATTTGGTTTTCGGTCAGGCTGGAAAGGAACACCCCGATGGCAATGGCGGCGCAGCCCATGAGGTAATAGCACAGCAGCGCGGAAAAATTGGCCAGCGTGCTGGTGCCGGTAGCGCCCAGTGCCTTCAGCACAAGGATCATGCCCGCATCCACAAGGCAGGGCAGCGCAAAAATGACGCAAAGCGCAAAATATTTGCCCAGCACGATGCCGCCCACCGACACCGGGCTTGTGAGCAACAGCTGGTCGGTGCGGCTGTGGCGTTCCTCCGCAAAGGAGCGCATGGTGAGCACCGGGATGTAGAGCAGCAGCACAAAAATGGTGCGGTACAGCGTGTAGTAGCCAAAATCCGGCAGGCCATAGCCCAGATTCAGCGCCACAAAATAGATAGCCGTAGCCGCCAGCATAAAGGCGGTAAGCACCGCACCGATCATGCCGTGAAAGCAGCTGCGGAGTTCTCGTTTAAAGATGGCCAGCATCTCAATTCTCCTCCCCTTCTGCCGGGGCTTCCTGCTCCGGCTTTTTTTCGGTCAGCGCAAGGAATACCTCCTCAAGGCTGCGGTTCTCGGTGGCAAGTGCCAGCACGGTGCACCCGGCCTCGGTCAGTGCCCGGGACACAGCAGCGCGGCGGTCGGCGGCGTCCTCGCTCTCGGCAGTAAAGGTGACCTGACCGTCTGCAGCGCTTTCCAGTTCTACCCGGCAGATGCCCGGCACGCTGCGCACCGTAGCCAGCACGGTTTCGGTCTCGCCCTGCGCGGTGGCGCGCAGACGGCTGCCGGGATTCAGGGTCTCGCCCAGCTCCTCCGGACTGCCCACAGCCACCAGACGGCCTTTAGAGAGGATGAGCACCTGCTGGCATACCGCCTGCACCTCGCTGAGGATGTGGCTGGACAGAATGACCGTGTGCGCCTTGCCCAGCTCCCGGATGAGGTTGCGGATCTCGATGACCTGCGCGGGGTCCAGCCCTACGGTGGGCTCATCCAGAATGATGAGCTGCGGGCTGCCCAGCAGCGCCTGCGCGATGCCCACCCGCTGACGATAGCCCTTGGACAGGCTGCGGATGACCCGGGGCAGCACTTCCTCCAACCCGGTGCGGCGGGCAGCGGCCAGCACCTGCTGTTTGCGCTGCGCGTGCTTTACCCCCTTAAGCTCTGCCACAAAGTCCAGATACTCCTGCACGGTCATTTCCGGGTAGAGCGGCGGCTGCTCCGGCAGGTAGCCCACACAGGCCTTAGCCTGCTGCGCCTGCTCAGGCAGACGGAAGCCGGCTACCTTTACCTCGCCCTCGGTGGGCGCCAGATAGCCGGTAAGGATATTCATAATGGTGGATTTGCCCGCGCCGTTTGGCCCCAGCAGGCCGTAGATCTGGCCGTCCGGCACCGTAAACGAGAGATCCTGCACAGCAGGGCGGCTGCCGTAGGACTTGCTCAGGTGAGAAACTTCGATCACAGCAAACTCTCCTTTTATTTCAGAAGCTGTTTTGCGGAAAGCGGCATGGAATCAGTGCCTTCCGGTTTGGAACTGCTTTAGTTTAGATGGAAAATGTGTTTAAATTAAGACAATCCTGTGTGGGAAAACGAAACATTTGCCACCGCAAAACGCAAAAATGCCGCCTCCCGAAGGAAGCGGCATGAGATAGCCTATAATTACTTACGGCCGAAACGCTTGTTGAAGCGCTCAACACGTCCGCCGGTGTCAACCAGCTTCTGCTTGCCAGTGTAGAAAGGATGGCACTTGGAACAAACTTCGACGTGGATCTCGGGCTTGGTGGAACGAGTCTTGATGACATTACCGCAAGCGCAGGTAATAGTGCAGTCAACGTAGTTCGGATGGATACCCTGTTTCATTCTTTTCACCTCAATTCTGGTTCTGACGTATTGGGGCCATATTTAATGTATGTGCCCATCACAACCTTCAATATCGGCTACCCCGTCGAGCGGCCTTGGAAACGATTGCCTTACTATTATAGCACGAATCAGCCAGAATGCAAGAGGAAAATTTAAGTTTTTTACAGCTTTTGCAGCGTCCAGCCCTTTTGTGCTGCCAACTGCTCCAGTTCCCGGTAAGAAAGCCTCAGCTGCGCAATGTTGAAGCCCGGCAGCTCCGCAAGGCAGCCGCCGTCCTGTGCCCGGTGCAGCAGTTTGCGCACCGGCAGTTCCGGTTCGCCGTCCAGCGTATCCAGCCCGGCCACATATTCTCCGCACCGGGGCAGTGGCTGCTGCCAGTCGATAGTTTTGCAGACCCTTGCAAGCGTAAGGTGGTTGCAGGTCACCGTCTGCCGGAATTCCAGTTTCATGATGCTCTCCCCTTTTGCGCCGGAGATTCACAGCTGTTCCCGGCGCGATACTATGATATAACATTTTGTTTTATATGTCAATATAACATTTCGTTATGCCTATACTTTACCTTAAATAAAGCCTTTGAGGTAAATACCATGTATCAACGTATCCGGGATCTGCGGGAGGATCGTGATCTGCTGCAAAAGGATGTTGCGGCGTATCTGAAATGCACACAGGTCTGCTACTCCAATTACGAGACCGGCAAGCGGGATATCCCCACCGAGGTGCTGATCCAGCTTGCCGGTCTCTACCATACCAGTACCGATTATATTCTCGGCCTTACGGACGACAGCGCCCCGCCCATCCCCCGCAAAGTGTAAAACTGCCCCCAAAGCAGCGCGATTTGATGCGAGCTACTTTGGGGGCAGTCTGTTTGATATAAAAATATTTCACTATGGCCCCGCATGGAAAGGTTCTTGTAAACGCGTCCATACGGCATCGTCTATGCAAGAATGATTCCCCTCACCTCTCCAAAGTTTCCAGAAAGCAGAGCAAAAAGAAAGTCCGACAATCATTCGAATCAACGAACAATTCTGAGATTTTCAATGTCTCCGGCGGGGCAACCCCATACTCTGCCTTCAGAAAGGGATTTTAAGTCCCTCGTGTCTGCCAGCCTTCGGCAAAGTCGATTTTCGTTCGTTGTATCGTTTGATTTATCATTGCGAGAGAGATTTTTCCTTCGCGAGCGAGAGGGATTCGCACTTTTTTGATAAGACGATATTACCACATTTTCCGCTCCATGTCAACCATGTAAAATTGTTTCATCTTGTCATGCTTGATTTTCGGAGCGTCCGGGACCCAGGGCTTCCGCCGGGGCGTTTGCCCTACCCAGATGCGCTCCTCAGGGTGGGTGTGATGAGGGGTTGGATGATGGATTGGTTGGTGTACTGATGGTCTGGCTTGGACGATGCAGTATTTCTGATTTTTGAAGAGTACTTTTGAAGTGATTAAATTTGTTTTTATGTGCTGATTGCCTTGATTGTTTCTTGTCTGTAATGTTCCTTTGCTTCTGCCCTCCCCTGCTGTTCATCTGCTGAAATTTCACCGGAAGTAATTTTGAGGGATAGAGTGAGAAACGAGTATATTTGTTCGGTATAAAATAATCGTTTTATTATAAAACCGCGTGGATGGGATTTTTAACCACACCCACACGGTTTGAGATTTAAAAGATTACTTTAGTTAATATCTGAATTCACTTTTCAAAAATGATATTCCTTGGTTCTTCATAACACCCCAATCTCCAACTAAATCTTGCTGGTCTAAGGCCTCATATATGAATATCCAATTCCTATCCATATCCGTTTGCGCTAGGTTCTTAGCTTCAATCTGTAGGCAAGTAGTGTTAGAAGAATCACCCTTCTTCTTAAAGTAAAGAAAGGATAACAATTTATAAATGCAATCATTTGTTGCTACTACTTTAACCGAATCGATGCTCTTTACCTCCATATCATACTTCAGCGCAAAATAGATAGCATAGCTACATTCCTCATAGTTTTGCTTTTCTAGTCCGTCCTCATATGACAAATTTATAAACTTTTGAATCTCATCCTTTGGTGCGTCAAAAGCTTTAAAAACATACTCATCCATTATGGATATTAAATATGGGTATAGTATACAAAGATGCACACTCATCTTCCAGCTATATTTCTTTGCATTGTCCGTAAGGGTCTGTTTTGATAAAACCTTGATTGCGTAATTTAGTACCGAAGCATTTCCACCGCTTATTTTCATTAGTTCAATTGCTAAATCGAAGTAGGCTCTTGCCTGTTTATAGTCCACCTTCCCATATGAGGTTAGTAAGCTGAAGCCATTTAGCTTCCTAACCCAGTACTCAAGCACCATATCCGGGAGTTCCTCGATTTTCGTTTTTTTGTGATTCAATTGCAAATCAAATTCTTCTAACGCAACACCAAGGTCCACTATAAATGAATCTGCCTGAGCTCTTGTTTCCACATAACAGGTGTAATCATCAATGTTGCGAACAAATTTCCAACCCTTATCGTATAATTTTTGATCAACTACTGTGAGTATCACTTCAGATATAAGGTTTGACGCATGGGGCCCAATTAAAAGTCCATGTGTCTCGCCATATTTAACTTCTTGACACTTTTTGTCAATTTTATTAAACCACTTGGATTTGCTTCGATTCTGCTTCGCGACTGCTTTCCCCACCAATGCCCACGGAATTGAATGGGTATAAATACTAGGGAAAAAAGCGGAAATATCTGCTTTTACAACAAACCGCTTTCCAATCAACAGGTCGTCCTTCGGTGAACCAGCATTTTTCCAGTCATCGTAATTCATTTCAAAGAGTTCGTCTTTATTTTTTCTTTTTTGAATATGAATTCTGCTGATAACGTGTGTTTGTGCATCTGTATAGGTGTGAAAATGTGATTGGATATTACTCCAATTGCTTTTAAGTACAGAACACATTTTCTCATATGCCATTGGTACGGGAATTCCCAATTGTCTTGGTATATTAATGTTGCGGAGTGTCTTATAACGGACATAGTCATAATCACCATTGGAAAATGACGGATGATTATTTACACAGTAATCAAAAAAAGGAGTACTGCTGAATACAGGTGGAATCTTGTTCGAGAACAGTCCAAACGCTAGTAACCCTTTATATAAGTCATCCGCAGAAATCTCATCCATATAATCCGCATATTTTTTTCCCATATGTAGGCTCCTTATGTTTCACATCACAATGTCATATCGTACTAGCCAGAGAACGTTTTTTCCATTCGCTCTGTTGCTCGCTATCTGCCACGTAGAGGCAGCATATCTAGACGGCATAGCCATGCTGAATTTTTTGATTTATTACGACACTTTTATATCACTCTGCAATCTCCATCCGTATTACTTCTACGATGCCCCCATAAATTTACGACTCATTTTGTTTTACTCCTTAACTTTTTTCAGCACTTCTATTATCTCATCAACTTTTTCAATCAACTCACCCGTGAGAACTGCCGTCATCCGCTTCTTCTCCATCTCACACTGTTCTTGATAGATCACAAGTTTCTCTTTCATTTTTCCAAATCCACAAATGGATTCTTCCTTATCAAATTCTGTTAGATTGATTGCGCTTCTCCACAGCCTTCCAAATCGGCTTTCAAATTCGCTTTTTTCAAGGTTTCCTATTTTTTCAAATGCTTCTACCGTGACATCTGCCATTTCTTCAGTGAACACCACCATGATTTTATCTTCGACAATCTGGAATGCTCCGAAATGATCCATTTTCATTTTTTCAATATAAGACTGCTCATTATTCGCATATCTAAACCGTGAAGAGTCAAACAACTCTTTTATTGGTCTCAATGCTTCTTGTGCTTCCGTACTGTAACTGCTTATTTGTTTTTCTGGCCACATCCTTATAACGCCAAAAGACTCTTTTTCAGCAGTTGCCCTTTCAATCTTTCTACTTATTCCTGTTTGCAATTTTCCCCACAGCATTGGATCCATAGGATATTTATGCTTTTCAAGCCATTCATAATTTCCAACTAGAACAACATAGTCATTAAGTGACAGTTCTCCCTCATAAGCATCCGATATCAGTTGAGGCCATCCTTCTGCTATTTCTTCATCATCCACTTGATAGATATTGTATAAACGAACCTTATCATATGGACTTTCGGCTTTGTGTTTTTCGAGGTATGCTTGACAGTCTGTTTTTATGTTTTCTTCGTTCCAGAGTCCTGTACAAATCCATTTCTTTATACTTTGAAGTATAAAAGAACTGCTAAAAAATCCAGGGTATAATGCTTTCACGCATTCTGAGTCCAGAAGATTCGTTCCATCATTCTGTTCCACACCAACTTTTTTGTATACCATAGTATACGCCACATAAGAGTACAGCCACTGCGGCTCAGTTCCCGGATCTATTCCAAATTCAATCAACTTTTCATAGACTCTCTCGAAGCTCCGAACTGCTACTTTCAGGCTTCTGACATTGTGCGGCCTTTCATCTTTCTTTTCTCCACTTCCGAAAAGTTCTACGAGGGTGCTTTTTAACGGAATCAGAAAAGAGTGATAACTAGTGTTCTTAGTTTCATCTTCTATTATTGCTGCCACTATTTCTAAAGGATCATTTTGAAAAGCCAGCTGCCTTTCAACAACCTTTTCCTTGATTTCGTCATAGCCTATTTTTTGGTTTTTATCTTCCTGCTCCCGAATCGCCTTCTCGTTTGCAACAATGATTGTGTTAAAATGTTGATTCTCAACATAGTCATTTATACGACCTAGAACATCTTTCATTGGAACATCCGTTCGTTCCAAATCATCGAACACTAAAACAATCACTTTAGCATTAAATGTATTCGAAATGCTAATTAACTGATCTGCACTAATTGACAATACACTTTTAGCAATTCCCTGCTTATCTTCTGACACAGATGCTTCGATTGCTGTATCTATGCACGCTTTTGCAACAGGTTTGAAGGTTTTAAATATTTTAGATACAAAACCTGTATCCACCTCATCCGGTGTCATATAATCAGCGATTGTTTCAAGCCACTTTTTCTTCACAGCTTTTTGTAGTTCTTCTGCATTTTGAATTCCAAAGAGGCTTATCCGTACAAAAACATGGCTATCCTGCAATGCGGATTTCAATGTGTTGTTAATAAAAAAAGTTTTTCCACAACCCCATTCACCTTCTAAAAGCAATGCTCCTGTTGGATTTTCCTCATTACAGTAATACATCACTTCCTTAAGTAACGTTGTGCTTTTGCTCTCATCCACAATCCTTCACCCTCTCACACTTATGTTTCAAATATCTCTCCATTACTTATGTCCCACAGTAGCTGAAACATAATGGCGGCTATTCCACGATCCAAGTAATCGAACGATTCACCTAGCCCGTGCATGATACAGTTCCGGATGTTGAGTCTGATAAAGATAGCCTTCATCAGCTCATGGTATTCCGGTAGAATCTCCTCTTTAGCATACTGAGAGCTGATCAGGCCGCCCAGTGTTCGCCTTTTCCTTCGGCTGCTTCCAGTCAATATTATCTCATTATCTGGAGAGTCCTTTAACACACCTTTTCGCACAAAGAGTTTATAGACTTTCCCCATAATGTACTCTTCTGAACCATAGAAGATATGGCTTTTACCACGAAAGGGAGTCAGTAGTTTTGATTCTTCGTCCGATAGCTCTTTCACTTCGGCCATACATTTTCTTAACATCCGGTTTTGTAAGGCCGTTCCAAGGCTTTGCTCAATCAAAGCAGGCAGAATAAATGATGCTGCGATAGCATGCTTACTCCCATTTCTGATTGTTTCCACATAGTCACCCATTGCCCTATAGTAGATTTCATTGTAATCTATTGCTAATTTCTCGCACTCAACCTCGGGCAGCCTTCCATATGTTTGATAGATGATGCCATGGTACTTTTCAAGCACACTTCCAAGATAAAGAACAAGATCATGCAGCAGAATTTTTTTCTTTACAAATTCACACTTTTCCCTGTTGTCTGTAAAGTGACCAGTCGGTTCCGGAAACTCGGCATCGGCTGCATCAAAGGCATAAAGCGCTCGAAAGTCTTTTAGAATAGAAACCTTTGCATTATGGAGTTCCTCTATATTTTTAGCACCTGTTAGACGATTGAGAAACCCCTCGTTGGTGGACAATACTGACTCAGAGTTCGACAGGTAGAATGATTGGTTAGCTTTGAAAATTTTATGATATGTAAGCATAGTGGTATAGAGATTATAATGTGTTCTGTATTAGCCGCTTATATGATTAATAAGCATTGTCTACTGTCCATCGCATAGAGGTGTACAAAGCAAGCCGTGAGAGTTTTCCCACGGCTCAAATATAATTCTTTAAAAATTAGTTTTCAAGGGTAACGGTGAAATATACATCAACCTGCATTTACCACCCACGTTCAAGCAGCGTAGCCCTTGTTCTTGATAACTTCCACGACCTGAGAGACATACTTCTTGTTGTTGATAACGTAGGTATCTGCGCCCAGCGCATCGAAAACGCTCTTTGCAATATTCCAGCTCGAACCGTTGGCGCAGTCCAGACCGACCTTGACACCCTTAAAGGAGTAGATGCCCAGAGAGATCAGGTAGCCCATATAGCGGTTACGACCTGCCACATAGTCCACGGTGCAGCCGATAATGCTCACGGTGAGCAAAGGGCAGCTCCGCCCAGTCTTTATCGAACACATGGAGCTTTCCGTCGATGTAGTCCTCCACCAGCAGCAGAGTCTCCTCCGGCATCTTCTCACCGTAGCAATCGATCCGCTTGATGCCGTTGTCATAATACGGATTGTGGCTGGCAGAGATCATGATGCCGCAATCAAAATCATCCACACGGGCGATGTATGCCACAGAAGGCGTGGTGGTGACGTGCAGCAGGTAGGCGTCTGCGCCGGAGGCGGTCAGACCCGCCACCAGACTATACTCGAACATATAGGAGCTGCGGCGGGTATCCTTGCCGATGACGATGCGGGCAGGCTCGTTGTTGCCGTTGCACTCACGCAGTGCGTTGTAGTACCAGCCGAGGAAGCGCCCCACCTTGTAGGCATGGTCGGCGGTCAAAGTGATTCCGGCTTCGCCACGGAATCCATCTGTCCCAAAATACTTTCCCATTATAGCTTTTCCTCTTCCAAAGAGTGAATTGACGATTATATGCTTTAGCCGGGAGAGAATCTCGTTGCCTGCTGCTCACCACGGAGAGGTGTGTGATATTATTACGAGCAGCGTAGGGAGCTACCGCTCCCATTATATCACAAGTCTGTAAATAAATCAGCCTTATACACTCCATCCGCCAACATTTTCTTGAAGCTGCCCTTTACTGCTGCGACATCTTCATGGTAGGTCATACCATACCATGTATCGTTGGTCTTCAGAACCTTCACAGACATCTTGCCCTGCTTCAGCAACTCACCGATGAAGATTGGAATCAGATACTCGGTTTTCTGAGGATTGCTCGGTACTTCTTTCTCGAAAAACTCCTTGAAACCATTTTCC
>ERZ1026916.33-NODE-33-length-104080-cov-14.316203_pt1 | contig 104080 bp, 87 predicted proteins | sample MGYA00519465_ERZ1026916 | MGnify/ENA primary metagenome ERZ1026916 (study PRJEB26926, sample SAMN06164880) | human gut metagenome | biome: ENVO:00009003; feature: ENVO:2100002; material: ENVO:00002003 | host: Homo sapiens | place: USA | collected 2012 ... | reverse complement strand
CTCCCCACCCCTCCCGTCAAGCCGTCTGACGAGAGCTACGTAATCTCGGCCGCCGCAGGCGAAGCCAATTACCTGCTGACGGCAGAATCCCTGGAGAACGGCAGCGTGACCGCGCAGCACAACGGGCTGGAAACAGCCACCGGCACGGCATGGCTCTTCTACGGCAACCAATACCTCTACCGCCTGCAATACAACCAGGGCAGCCAGGGCGTAACAACCTCCTACCGTATAGACCCGAACGGCAACGTGGTCGCCCGTCCGAAAGAGTACAACATCACCCGCTTTACGACCTATGGAATTTTCGGAGAATACATCATCACCTGCTCGTCCGTTGACACGGACACGCAGGACGCAGAGGGAAACATCGCCAAAGGGCTCGGACTGAACTACCTGCATGTGCAGAACGAAACCACGCGATCGGCGACGGTTGCGGGCGGAGGCGAAAATTTCCTGGGCAACGGCGAGTACGTCACCTTTGCGGGCATCCTCGAGGCCAACGGCAAACTCTACACGGCAGTCATTCCGATGGGCCTGAGCAAATACGGCGTGAAAGCCGAAAACGGCAAATACGTGAAATACCCCGACCTGGTCAAGACCGAGGACGGAGGCAGCGGCAGCGGCGCATATGAAAAAGGCGAGCTGCAAGGGACGCAATATCCCGACGAAGCGTGGGTGGCCATCTACCCCGACGATACGTTCACCAATCCCACGCTGGTCCGAAGCGACCGGATCAGCTACGCCTGCGGCCGCAATCGTTCGCAATACTACCAGACCATTTGGGCGGCCGACAACGGCGACGTGTACGTCTTTTCACCGAGCTACGCCAAAATTCAGAGCGACGAACGCCAGCAAACCAAACTGCCCTCCGGCGTAGCACGCATCAGGGCTGGAGCCGCCGAATTCGATGCGGCCTACCATTTCGACATCGAGGCGGCATCGGGCGGCCAGCCCCTTTTCCGCTGCTGGCACATTACGGACGACTATTTTCTGCTCCAGATGTATAACCAGGGGCTGAATGCACGCGGCGAGGGAGCGACGAAGATGGCTGTTTTCCGGGGCGAGAGCAAAACATTCAAGTACGTCACCGGCCTTCCCGATCCGGATGTCATCTCCTCGTTCGGCAGTTATCCCTACAATGAGAGCGGCGCGGCCTATATCGGAGTGGTAACCACCGACGGCAGCCAGCCAGCCATCTACCGGATCGACCCGTCAACCGCTGTCGCCACCAGAGGCCTGACCGTGAACGCCGGGTCGGTGAGCGCCGTGGGCAAACTAAAATCCGTCGAATAACCATCGGACAAGCATCCCTTCGAGCGGCACGCAATCTGCGTTTCCGACTCGTCACCAAACCGTTTGGTATGACCATGAACCGTTTTTTCCGCAAAATCCACCTCTGGCTCTCCCTTCCGTTCGGCCTCATTATCACCGTGATCTGCTTCTCGGGTGCCATGCTCGTTTTTGAAAACGAGGTCATGCAGCTCACACGGCGCGACCTCTACCGCGTGGAACGAACCGCAACGGAGCGACTGCCCATCGGTACGCTGGCAGCGCAGGTCGCGGCAGCACTCCCCGACAGCGTCGCCGTCACGGGCGTTACGATCTATGCCGACCCCCGGCGAACCTGTGAGGTCTCGCTCTCCCGTCCCCGTCGGGCAAGCCTGTTCGCAGACCCCTACACGGGAGCGATCAAAGGACGCAGCGAGCGGGCGCCCTTCTTCACCTGCATGTTCCGCCTGCACCGCTGGCTGTCGGACAACATGCGTCCGGAAGGAGGCGTCTTCGTCGGCAAGCTGGTCGTAGGCGTCAGCACGCTGGCATTCGCAATCGTGCTGGTTTCGGGAATCGCCGTCTGGTGGCCCCGTACCCGCAAGACGCTACGACATACCCTGAAAATCGACGTCAGGAAAGGTTGGAAAAAGTTCTGGCACGACCTCCATGTCGCAGGAGGTATGTACGCCCTTGTGTTTCTGCTCGCTATGGCCCTGACCGGGCTTACCTGGTCATTTTCGTGGTACCGGACCGGATTCTACAAGCTGTTCGGCGCGGAATCGCATCAGGAGAGCAGGCACGAGCCGGCGGCTGCGCCCTCTGTCCGGACAAATGGCGGTCAGCACGGAGACCGCACCCTTTCCCCGGACAGGGATCTGCCCCTGCAGACGGCGGATGCGGACAGACAAACCTCGAAAGGATTGTCACGGGACAAGGGGATTGCGTCTTTCGCCCACTGGCAGCAGGTGTACGAAACACTGGCGTCTGGCAATCCTGCCTACCGGAAGATTACCCTGGGCGACGGCACGGCCAGCGTCTCTTTCGACCGCCCGGGAAACCGGCGTGCCGCCGACCGCTACCGGTTCGATCCCCGCACCGGCGAAATTACCGAAGCGATGCCCTATCGGGACGCCGACCGCGACGGCAAACTCCGCGGCTGGATCTACTCGGTGCACGTCGGGAGCTGGGGCGGCCTGTTCACCCGGATTCTCGCCTTTGCCGCCGCCATGCTGGGGGCCACGCTGCCCATGACCGGGTATTGCCTGTGGATGCGGAGGAAATACGGCAAGTGGAAAAGGGCCCGGGCAGGAAAACGGCAATAGGCGCTGCCGCCGGACAAAACGACCGCACGAAATATGCAGGAAAGAGCGTTATTCCGATGCCCCCGGACGATCGATGCGAGCGCGATCCCGGAATAAAGATCCCGGAATAAATATGAGGAGGACGTCAGAGCCGATGATAATGGCAGTAGAGCAATGCACCGTCGTCGTCGTGCAGGTGCATCCCTCCGCCCTGGCAATAACGGAACATATCGCAGGTGGCGCACGCACCCGTGCGGGCCCAAGAGCGGTCGCGGAAAGGCTGGAAGCGGTTTTGCCAGACCTCCCAGAAATCGTCGCGGTAGATGTTGCCCTGGTGGAAATTCGAGCGGATCGACGTGCAGCCCGAAATGGCCCCGTCCACCCGGATCGAAGCCACCGAAACCCCGGCCGCACACTGGTAAAAATCGTCGCGCACCTCGCCTTCGTACCGCCCCAGGAAACCTTCGCAGGCATAGCTCACGTCGATCCGCCCCTCGCGGCGCGTCCGTCGGATGAATTCGAGCACCTCGCGGAACTGCCCGTCGGTCAGCCGCAGGGACTCGTCGTTCCGGGCCCGGCCCACCGGAAAGATCGTGAAGAGCCTCCACCACCCCACGCCTTCGGCGATGAGCAGCTCTTTGAACTCCTCGAGCCGGGGCACCATCTGCCCCGTGACGCAGGTGATGACGTCGTAGGCGAGGCCGGGCTGGCGCACGATACGCCGGATGGCCTCCAAAGCGCGGTCGAAACTGCGGGGATTGCGGCGGATGTAGTTATGTTCCTGCTCGAAGCCGTCGAAACTCACCGACACCGAGCGCAGGCCGGCATCCATCAGGCTGCGCAGCCTCGCGTCGTCGAGGGCCATGCCGTTGGTCACCATACCCCACGGATAGCCCCGGCGGGTCACTTCGGCCCCCGCGACCTCCAGATCGGGCCGCACGAGCACCTCGCCTCCCGAAAAGATAAGCAGCACGCTGCGGGGATCGACATGGGGCGTGACCTGCTCGTCCAGCACCCGCAGGAAATCCTCCAGCGGCATATCCTTCACCCCCGGATCGACACGGCAGTCGCTGCCGCAATGACGGCAGGCCAGATTACAGCGAAGCGTACACTCCCAGAAGAGTGTACGCAACCTGTGTTGCCGCACCTTGTCGGCATACAAATCGGCAAACAGACCCAGTCCGATCCGTTTGCGCAAACCGGGACGGCCGCCTGCCATCCTAACGCTCCTCCGTCTGCTGTTCGGGAAGCGCCGCGTCGGCGCGGGCAGCGACCTGGCGGAGCGAATCCAGACGACGGGCCTCCTCCTCCGAAACCGGCGGACGGACGCCATACATCAGCCGGATCTGGGGAACGTTCTCCACCGTATCCGGCAGCTCCGGTGCAGGATTCTCGTTGCGGGCGGTATTACGCACCGTCGAACAGGCCGTGGCGAATCCGAGCATGGCCAGCAGCGCCCACTTGATTTTTTTACTCATAGCTGTCAATCAATATTTTATACCCGGAGCAACAAAAAGGGCTCAGGACAAAGATAAAAAAATATTTCCAAAAACGCAGCCAGGCGCAAAATAAGTCGGAAAAAGTTTTGCGAATCGGGTGAATTTGTTTTACTTTGCTGAACCAATTCACATTTAACACTCATTTTATGACAGGCAAAGTAAAATGGTTCGATAGCAAGAAAGGCTACGGATTCATTACGAGCGAGGACGGCAAAGAGGTTTTCGTTCATTTTTCGGGCATCGTAACCGACGGATTCAAGTCGCTCAACGAAGGGCAGAAAGTCGCTTTTGAGCTCGGCAACGGGGCCAAAGGCGAGCAGGCCGTGAACGTAACTGTAGTTGAGTAAAACTATAATTACAAGCTAAGACAATATGGAGACCGGAATCCGGTCTCCATATTTTTTTGTCCGGTTTTCGGCAGGGGTTATGCAAAAAATTTAAAAATAGTTCGTATTTTTGGCACGTGATTCCTTAGGTTAGGCAGTATCACATAAAACGCAAAGACATGAACGAGGCAATTGCTATTCTTACGGGCGGCGGCCCCGCACCCGGTATGAACACCGTGGTCGGCAGCGTCGCCAAGACATTCCTGCAAAAAGGTTATCGGGTGATCGGACTCCACGAAGGTTATACGGGTCTGTTCAATCCCGCTCCCCGCACCGTGGACATCAGCTATCCGATGGCCGACGATATTTTCAACCGGGGCGGTTCGTTCCTGCGGATGAGCCGTTTCAAACCCACGGACGCGGATTTCGACCATAATTTCAACCTCGGGTTCTTCACCGACAACAATGTCAGGCTGCTGGTGACCGTCGGGGGCGACGACACGGCATCGACCGCCAACCGCATCGCGAAATTCCTCGACGCCCGGAAGTATCCCGTCGCCAACATCCACGTGCCGAAAACCATCGACAACGACCTGCCGCTACCGGCCGGCACCCCCACCTTCGGGTACGAATCGGCCAAGGACAAGGGGGCCGTCATCGCACGCGCCGTTTATGTCGATGCCCGCACCAGCGGCAACTGGTTCGTGCTGTCGGCGATGGGCCGCAGCGCCGGCCACCTGGCCTTCGGCATCGGCGAGGCCTGCCACTACCCCATGATCGTGATACCCGAGATGTTCAACCGCACCGAGATCACCGTGGACAAAATCGTCAGCCTGGTCATCTCGTCGATCGTCAAGCGCAAGATCATGGAGATGGATTACGGCGCCGCAATCATTTCGGAAGGGGTCTTTCACGAGCTCAGCGAGGAGGAGATCGCCCGCAGCGGCGTCCATTTCTCCTACGACGCACACGGGCACCCCGAGCTGGGCAAGGTATCCAAGGCCCACATCTTCAACGAGCTGCTGGAGCGCAAGGTGAAACAGTTGGGACTCAAGGTCAAGAGCCGTCCGGTCGAGATCGGTTACGAAGTGCGCTGCCAGACCCCCGTCGCCTATGACCTTACCTACTGCTCGGAGCTGGGCATGGGCGTCTATAAGCTCTACCGCGAGGGCAAAACCGGCTGCATGGTCTTCGTCGATGCGGAGGGCAACGTGAAACCCCTCTACCTCAAAGACCTTCAGGACCCCGTGACGGGCAAAATTCCGCCCCGGCTGGTGGACATTCACTCGGACAAGTTCCGCTCGGTGGTCGATTTCATCCTGAGCGCCATCACGCCGGCCGACTACGAGGCGGCCCGCAAGTACCTGCCCCGCCCCGAGGAGTACGATTTCCACAAAATCCTCAACTGGGAATAAGCGTCCAAATTCACACATAAAGGAAGGACTCCGACCCGCGGGTCGGAGTCCTTTTCGGTATGCGGCAATCGGGAAAAGAGCCTGACGGTTCTTCACCGGCCGGATGCGGGGCTATTGACCGCTGACCATCGCGGCCACGACCTTGCCCTGATAAGCCGTTTCAGGCGTTACGAGAGCAATCACCTCCTTGGAGTAGTTGAGCGCCTTGGTCGCCGACTTGATCTTCATGGGGTTTTTGATCGAGCCGAGCGCTTCGCCCGCGCCGCCCATCATCCGGGTCGCCTCGGCCAAGTCGTTGCCGATTCCCTGCAGCCGCTTGGTGAGGTCAGCAGCCTGTTCCGCCAATGCATCCGTATCCCCCGTGGAAAGAGTTTCGGTCACGGCAGCCACACCGAGCGTGGCATCGGCCATCGTCTTGCACTTAGCGGCCAGATCGTCGATCTGCTGCACGCCGCAGGCTTTGGGCTGCTCCATGCGGAGCTTCTCCAGACGCTCGGCGGATGCCTGCTTCTCCTCGGCGGTCTGCGCCGAAACGGTTACGACGAGGCATGCCATGGCAGCCACACACATCAGAAATTTCTTCATTTTATCAAGTTTTACACACTCCTACTCTGTCGCAGATTTTCGGATTCCTCTGTTATCTTTTCTTGGGCTCCTGTCAAAGGTCCGCAAACAACACCGGCTGGGGATCGCGCCACAGGTCGATGATCCGGCACCCGCACCGCCTGGCCCGGCCCACCGTGTAGCCCGTGCCGCTCGGCGATCCGTCGTACCACGCGACCACCACCGACGCACAATCGACTAGGTAGTCGTTGCGGCGCCGGTAACAACCCCGATCGCAGACGTCGCTCACCGTGATCCGCTCGTCGGCCTGCGCGAGCAGCCGGCCGTACCGCTCCCTCTCGGCCGCCGGATAGCGCTCGGCCTGTCCGGGACAGGGTATCGCCGCCACGAGCCGGATACCCGGAAAACGCCGTCTGAGCACGAGTACGGTTTCAGCGGCCGCAAGGTCGAAGCCCAGCGCCATGCCCGAGAGGAACGTGCGGAAACCCGCACGGCAAAGCTCCTCCACCGTCTGCGCAAGCGCGTCGTCGGCCTCACCCCGGTAACGGCGGTGCCCGGTGAAAGCCACGCACGCGGTTCGTTCGTCGATCATAGTTCAAAGGTAGGGATAAAAACCGAAAACAGGATCGCCGCGACCGTTAAAAACAACCGTCCGCCCCCTTTCCGCCTGCCGCTCGCTCGGGAAACAGCCACCGCGACCCCGATCGGCTCCAGAACGGCCCGAACTTTGCAGGTTTCGGCAATGGATTTTTAAAACTTCAAGAAATTATGAAACACACTGGTATTTGCATTGGTTCGCTTCTGGGCGGCATGGTGCTCGGCGCTGCCGTGACGATGCTCATGACTCCTCACACCGGCCGCGAGATGCGTGAAAACATCCGCGAGTTCATCGAGAAAGAGATCGACAAGGTTCGTTGCAAGTGCGACGAAAACGGCAACTGCGACTGCGACGAAACGAAGATGTAGTCCGCCCGGCCGAGATGACAAGCGACAACAGAAATTCCCGCACCCCAATCGTCGCATCGCTCCTCCTTTTCGGAGTGACCGCGATGATCGCCGTATTCCTGCTCCTCACGGCGCTCGTGGTGTGGCTGGCCTACCTGATGGGATCATTCGTGGCTTCGCTGCTGGTAACGGGAGGGTTCTTCACGCTGCTGGCGCTGGCGATCTATTTCCTGAGCGTCAGGACGGCGATGAATCACATCCGCGATCAGATCGACACGGTGTATCAGGTGGCGCACGCCGCCAAGATGGGATACGAATGGGTCGCGGACCGGTTCGGGTGGTTGCTGAACCTCATCCGCGGCAAATGAAGAAACCGGAGCTTTTGAAGCTCCGGTTTTTTTGTCGGCCCCGGCAGCGCCCGACCCTCCGTCCGGCCCTGAAGTAAGCGGGAAACCTCGGGCGATCATCGAAAGCGGACGGCACGCAAACGCCTCCCTCGACAGCCGCGCGAAAGCGGCGGACTGACCGCTGCGAACCGGCCACCGAGCCGGCTGACATTCCAACCCGCCGCCTGCCCCAAGGTCGGAAACGAAATGGAAAGGGCGCCCTTGCGAGGGCGCCCCGATCCGTTCGGGCAGATCGTTACTGCTTGCCGAAATAACGCTTGTAAAGCCCCTGGAACCCGGCTCCGTGACGAGCCTCGTCCTTCGCCATCTCATGCACGGTGTCGTGCACGGCGTCGAGGTTCTGCTCTTTGGCGATGCGGGCCAGGCGCATCTTGTCCTCGCAGGCGCCGCTTTCGGCGTTCATGCGTTTGTACAGGTTGGTTTTGGTATCCCAAACCACGTCGCCCAGCAGCTCGCAGAATTTGGACGCATGCTCGGCCTCCTCGAACGCATAGCGTTTGAATGCCTCGGCGATTTCGGGATAGCCCTCACGGTCGGCCTGACGGCTCATGGCCAGATACATGCCCACCTCGGTACATTCGCCCATGAAGTGATCGTTGAGCCCCTTGAGCAGCTCGGCATCCGCCCCCTTGCCGTCACCGAGCTTGTGCTCGGTCACGAACTGCAGGTCGCCCTCCTGCTCCACGATCTCGACGAACTTATCTTTGCCTACTTTGCACACGGGGCACTGCTCGGGTGCCTCGTCCCCTTCGTGGATATAACCACAGACGGTACAACGCCATTTCTTTGCCATAATCGTACGGTTTAAGTTTGTGTAAGTGTTTATTTTCCGAAAGCAAAGATAGGCATTTCCATCCGATCGGGCACCATTCTTCCGATCATATTTTTTTATCCTCCGATAAGCTAAACTTATACCCTCTGCCCCAAAGAGGCAGGGTCGGCAGGTCAGCCAGCGACGGATCAGCGGTGATCGATCACCCACTCGATCTGTCCCGGGTCCGTACCGTCCTTGACCAAAACCCGCTTGTCGCGGTCGAGCAGATAGAGCGCGGGAATCGCCTTGAGGTCGTACAACTCCTTTTCGCGCAACTGCTGCGTCGCATCGTAGGCGTTGATCCACCGTGCCGGAATCCGGTCGCGGTAGGCACGCCACGCACCGAGGTCTTCGTCGGGATAGAGAGCCAGCACCTTCAGCTCGCCACGCTCGGTCAGCTCGTTGAGCATCGGCGAAGAGACGATCGCCTCACGCAACTGCTGACACATCGCACAGCCGGGATTGTAGATGAACAGCAACACGTAATCCGCCCCCAGGTCGTAAAGCCGCCGGCTGCTGCCGTCGGCGAGGGTATAGCGGAAATCGTTTGCCCGCTCGCCGGGGCGGTTCTGCCGGGCCATGCGCAGGTCGTGCAGCGGAGCGATCTTCTCCCACTCGTCGAGCAGGGGACTCGCCGCCTGCGCCTCAAGCACGGGGATATAGAGCTCGTCGCTGCGCAGCGGGGAATTGGGATCGTAGAGCACCTTTTCGGCGAGCATGGCGAAATAGGCCAGCATCGGCCGGGAACTTCCCGCCTGCGCCATGAGCGCCTCCACGGGAGCCGGATCGTCGGGCGCGAGGAAGTTGCCCACCCAGGCGGCAAAAGCCCTGAGCATCTCCACGGTGTCGGTTTCGGCAATGAAAAGCGTGTCCGCAAAGTCGAATTTGTCCCAGTAGTGCGCACGCATGTAGTCGCGCGTCTGTTCTGCCGTCATACCGCCGGGCGGCACGGCCGGCAGAAAGACGCGGGCAGGCTTCGCAGCGGGCGGTTCGACGGCCTGCCGCCGGGATTCCCGGCACCGGGTGCCGCAACACAGCAGCGCGAGCAGAAGTACGGAGAAAAGCAGTCGGCGCATAGGCTCCATGTTTGAGGCAAATATAGCCAATTTACGGCTAACATCCTCGCGTGCGGGGACAAATAAAGTGACCTTCCGCAATTTTGCACGGTAGTTGCACCCTCGCGGTCAAACTCCGGATGCAATCACTTTAGCAACACGTAATATCAATCACTAATCAAATCATTATGGACGCAAAAAAAAGTGCTATTACAAGTACGGGCTTCAAATTGAGTGTCATGACACTTGCAATTATGAACGTCACGGCCGTGGTAAGCTTGCGCGGATTGCCTGCCGAGGCGGTTTACGGACCGACCTCGGCGTTTTACTACCTGTTTGCCGCCATCGTGTTCCTCATCCCCACGGCTCTCGTGGCGGCGGAGCTCGCAGCCATGTTCTCCGACAAGCAGGGCGGCGTATTCCGCTGGGTCGGCGAGGCGTACGGCGCCCGGACGGGGTTCCTCGCCATCTGGCTGCAATGGATCGAATCGACGATCTGGTATCCGACGGTGCTCACCTTCGGCGCCGTCTCGATCGCCTTTATCGGCATGAGCCAGAGTCACGACATGGCGCTCGCCTCGAACAAGCTCTTCACCCTGATCGTCGTGCTGGCGATCTACTGGATCGCGACCTTCATTTCGCTCAAGGGCCTCGGCTGGGTCGGCAAGATCAGCAAATGGGGCGGTATGATCGGGACGATCATTCCCGCCGGCCTGCTCATCGTCCTGGGCATCATCTACATCGCCACGGGCGGCCACAACTACATGGATATGTCGCAGGGCTTCTTCCCCGACTTCTCCAAATTCGACAACCTGGTGCTCGCCAGCAGTATTTTCCTCTTTTACGCCGGTATGGAGATGATGGGTATTCACGTGATGGACGTGAAGAATCCGTCGAAAAACTATCCTAAGGCCATCATCATCGGCTCGATCATCACCGTCTGCATCTTCGTGCTGGGCACCTTCGCCCTGGGCTTCATCATCCCGGCCAAGGACATCAACCTCACGCAGTCGCTACTGATCGGTTTCGACAACTATTTCCGCTACCTGAGCATCTCGTGGGCCTCGCCTATCATCGCCATCGCCCTGATGTTCGGCGTGCTCGCCGGCGTGCTTACCTGGGTGTCGGGACCCTCGAAGGGTATCTTCGCCGTAGGCAAGGCGGGCTACCTACCTCCGTTCTTCCAGAAATCCAACAAGAACGGCGTGCAGCGCAACATCCTGCTGATTCAGGGCTGCATCGTCACCCTGCTCGCGCTGCTGTTCGTGGTGATGCCCTCCGTGCAGTCGTTCTACCAGATTCTTTCGCAGCTTACGGTGCTGCTGTACCTGATTATGTATATGCTCATGTTCTCGGCGGCCATCTACCTGCGCTACAAGATGAAAAACACGCCGCGCCCCTTCCGGCTCGGCCGCGGCAACGGGCTCATGTGGATTCTCGGCTGCCTGGGCTTCCTGGGAGCTCTGCTCGCCTTCATCCTGAGCTTCATTCCCCCGAGCCAGATTTCGACCGGCAGCAACGCCGTATGGTTCTCGGTGCTCATCATCGGCTGCCTGATCGTCGTGATCGCCCCCTTCATCATCTATGCGATGCGCAAACCCTCGTGGCGCGATCCGAAAGCCGCCGCCGAGTTCGCCCCCTTCCACTGGGAAACCGGCGCGGCTGCAACGGCCGCGGCGACGGCTTCCCACCACGCCGCAAACCGCGACATGCGGGCCGACCATGCCCGGGAGAACCGCTCCGAACGCGTGCTGCATGAAAACCACGCCGCACGTCACGAACGTGGAGAGCGGATGGAATCCGACGACCGCCGCACCTCCGCCGCCCGCAGCGACCGCCACGAGCGGACCGACAAAAACGAGCACGACGACCGACCTGCAAAAAAACGATAACCATGATTCAGAAAATCGATAAACAGCACGTTCAGGAAGCCGTACAGGAGGCTTACGAGCGTTTCAAAGGGGTCAATGAGGGCAAAAATGCCGACTACATTCCCTACCTGGCCAATGTCCCGGCAAACCTGTTCGGCATCGCAGCCTGCCTGCCCGACGGCGAGGTGATCGCCGTGGGCGACACCGACTACAAATTCGGCATCGAATCCGTGTCGAAAGTGCCGACGGCCATCCTGGCCATGAACCAGTACAGCGCCGAGGAGGTGCTCGAGAAGATCGGGGCCGACGCGACAGGGCTTCCCTTCAACTCGATCATGGCGATCCTGCTCGAGAAGGACCACCCCTCCACCCCGCTCGTGAACGCTGGGGCCATCAGTGCCTGTTCGATGATTCAACCCGTGGGCGACGCCGACGGCAAATGGAAAGCGATACGCAACTTCATCGAAGGGCTGTGCGGCTCGGGCGTCGAAGTGATCGACGAGCTTTACAAGTCGGAAACCGCGACCAACTTCAACAACAAGTCGATCGCCTGGCTGCTCAAGAATTACAACCGCATCTACGACGATCCCGACATGGCGCTCGACATCTACACCCGTCAGTGCTCGATCGGCATTACGGCCAAGCAGCTCGCCATCGCCGCCGCGACCATCGCCATGGGCGGCAGCAACCCCGTCACCGGCCTCGAGGTTTTCAAACCCAATCTGGCGACCCGCATCACCTCGATGATGGCCACCGTGGGTTTCTACGAGCACACGGGCGACTGGCTCTTCAACACGGGACTGCCCGCCAAAACGGGTGTCGGCGGCGGCATCATGGGCGTCGTGCCGGGAGTGATGGGCGTTGCGGCCTTCGCCCCGCCGCTGGACGACGCGGGCAACTCGGCCAAAGCGCAGAAAGCCCTCGGCTACATCGTCACGCGACTCAACCTCAACATCTTTTCACCGCGCCGCTGCGTGATGGAGGGACATGAGATGGAGGCAAAGGCAGATCAGGCCCGCGAGGGCCGGCCGAACGAGCAGGAACCCGTGCAGGCATAACCGCCCGCCACGAACGACAAGGGGATACCGAACGAACGGTATCCCCTTTTTTCGCCGAGACGGGTAACTGCCCCGGGATAACGGCACCACCCACTGCGGCAAAAGGACAAACCCGCTTCAGCCGGTACAGATCGGCCGTTTCGGACAAGCCTCCGGAAAACCGGTCCGAAACGCGGCAGGAACGGGGCCTGGGCAAAGCGGGGAGAAAAACCACAGGCCGGATCGTACGAACGATCCGGCCTGCTATTCCGTGGAATACGGCGGTTACAGGTACTCCTGCTCGACCTGCCGGAACAGCTCCGTGTCCGAAGGCTCGGAGTGCATCAGGTAGGTATATGCCTCGGCGATTCTGGCCTCCGCAAGTTTGCAGTAAATCTGTGCCGAGCGGACATATTCGGCCTCCTCGCCGGCTTGCCGGGCCAACAGGTAGGGGATGATGATGTGTCCGGCGGTCTCGACCAGACGGCGGGCATGGAACTCCTTGTAACCCGGCTGCACCTTGTCCAGCTCCTCGACGCGGGCGTTCATCTGCTCGAAGCGTTCGGTCAGTTCCCGCAGCTTGGCAACGACCGGCTGCACAGGCTCCGCATAGGTTTCGGCCTCGTAGCGGCGGATCTGCTCGAGGAACGTCCCCTTGGTGACGGCGTTGATCGCGGCCACGACCTGCAACTGCGAGGTGCCCTCGTAGATGTTCATGATGCGGGCGTCGCGGTAGAGCCGCTCACAGGGATAGTCCTTCATGAAACCCGAACCGCCGTGAATCTGAATGGCGTCGTAGGCGAGCTGGTTGGCGTACTCCGACGAAAAGAGCTTCACCAGCGGCGTGAAGCCGTCGGCCAGCCGGTTGTAGAATTTCATCTCCTGCCGCTCTTCGGCCTCCAGCGGCCGTTCGTGGGAGATGTGGGTGTACTGTTTATAGATCTCCACGAAACGCGTGGTTTCATAGAGCAGCGCCCGTGCGCCGTGTAACTTGGCTTTCATGTTGGAAAGCATCTCGGAAATGGCCGCGAAACGGATGATCGGCTTGCCGAACTGCTCGCGTTCGTGCGCGTACTTGAGCGCCTCGCGGTAGGCGGCTTCGCAAAGGCCGACCGACTGGGCTCCGATACCCAGACGCGCGGCGTTCATCAGCGACATGACGTATTTGATAAGCCCCATCTTTCTGTCGCCGACCAGCCGCGCAGGGGCGTTGGTAAAGACCAGCTCACAGGTCGGTGAGCCCTTGATGCCGAGCTTGTTCTCGATGCGGCGCACCTTCACCCCGCCGTCGCGCTTGTCGTGCACGAGCATCGAGAGGCCGCGGGCGTCCGAGGTTCCCTCCTCGGTGCGGGCCAGCACGAGCGACACGTCGCCGTCGCCATTGGTGATAAAGCGCTTCACGCCGTTGAGCAGCCACGTGCCGCGCTCCTCGTCCCATGTCGCCTTGAGCATCACGGCACCCAGGTCTGAGCCGGCGTCGGGCTCGGTGAGGTCCATGGCACATGTCGCGCCGGCGCTCACCCACGGCAGGAAGAATTGCTTGATCTCCTCGCTGGCGAATTCGTTGAGCGTCTCGGCGCAGTCCTGCAAGCCCCAGATATTCTCAAACCCGGCATCCGCACGGGCGACCATCTCGTTGGCCATCACGAAGCAGACGAGCGGGAAATTCAGGCCGTCGTACTTCCGCGGCAGGGTCATGCCCCCCAATCCGGCATCGACGATGGCCTTGAGGTTCTCGGCCGTGCCCCGGGCATAGACCACATGGTCGTTCTCCACGCGCGGCCCTTCGTGGTCCACCTCCTCGGCATTGGGGGCGATCGTCTCGCCGCACACCTCGCCGGTGATCTCCAGCACGCGGCGGTAGGAATCCATCGCATCCTCGAAATCCTGCGGCGCGTAATCATAGAGGTCCTTCTCGGCGAAGCCGCGCTCCTTCAGCTCCACGATCCGGCGCATCAGCGGATGCCCCAGGTGGAACTGCAAATCCTTGTTATCTGAAAAGAAATTAGCCATCACTTGGAATTTTGTTTGTAATACTTAATCATCTTGGGGATGACTTCGTTCACGTCACCCGTAATCGCATAGTCGGCGATCTTGCAGATGGGGGCGTCGGGATCGTTGTTGATCGAAATGACCATCGACGACTGATCCATGCCGGCCGTGTGCTGAATCTGACCCGAAATGCCGCAGGCGATATAGAGCTTCGGACGCACCGTCACGCCGGTCTGCCCCACCTGGCGGCAGTGGTCGGCGAAGCCGGCATCCACGGCGGCGCGGCTGGCGCCCACCTCGGCGCCCAGCACCTCGGCCAGCTCGTGCACGAGCCGGAAATTCTCTTTCGAGCCCAGGCCGTAGCCGCCGGCCACGATCACGCTCGCGTTCTTGATGTTGATTTTGCGCTCCTCGATCTGGCGGTCGATGATCCGCACGGCCAGGTCGGTATCCTTCACATAGCTTTTCCAGTCGATCGGCTTCACCTCGCCCGCACCCGGCTCCGGAGCGTACTCCTTGCGCATGACCCCTTCCCGCACGGTGGCCATCTGGGGCCGGTGATCGGGATTGACGATCGTGGCGATGATGTTGCCGCCGAAGGCCGGACGGATCTGGTAGAGCAGGTTCGTGTACTCCCGGCCCGTCTTGGCATCCTTGTGGTCGCCGATCACCAGTTGGGTGCAGTCGGCCGTCAGGCCGCTGTAGAGGGCCGACGACACGCGCGGCGCGAAGTCGCGTCCCACGGGCGTGGCGCCGAACAGGACGATCTGGGGCTGTTCCTGCCGGATCAGGCCGCACAGCACGGCCGTGTGGGGCAACGTGCGGAACGGAGCGAAGGTGGCGTCGTCGGCGATCCACACCGTGTCCGCGCCGTATTTGGCCAGCTCCTTCTCGATTCCGGTCAGCTGCTCGCCCAGCACGACGGCTTCGAGTTTCACCCCGAGCGTGCGGGCCAGTTCGCGCCCTTTGGTCAAAAGTTCGAGGCTCACGTCCGCGACGGCCCCGTTCTCCATTTCGATATATACGAATATGTTGTTCATCTTCTTTGTTCCCGATTAGCCGAGCGTATGGCTCGCGATAAGTTCAACCATCAGTTCTTCGATCTCGCCGTCGGTGCAGGTCAGGCATTTGGACTCCTTGGCCTGGAACACCACGTTTTCGATTTTCTTGACCTTCGTGGGCGAGCCGTTGAGACCGAGCTGCTGCTCGTCGGGCTCCACGTCGGCGGCGCTCCACTCGACAATCTGCAGGTAGGGCTTGCCGGCCGCATACCCGGCATAGGCCGAATCGGGCTGCGCGGCGATCTCCGAGGGGGTGAGCGCGAACTTGTACTTCATCACGCGGCGGGCGTTGCGCGGACGGCAGTCGGGAGCCGACGAATTGACCGTCATCACCATCGGCAGGGGACATTCGACCACTTCGGTTCCGTGCTCCAGACGCCGTTTGATGACAATTGCGTTATCCTTGAGCTCGACGATCTGCTCGGCATAGGTCACCTGAGGCAGATTCAGCTTCTCGGCAACCTGGGGGCCCACCTGAGCCGTGTCGCCGTCGATGGCCTGGCGGCCGGCGACGATCAGGTCGGGACGGATTTTCCGCAGGGCGCACGACAGGGCATAGGAGGTGGCCAGCGTATCCGAGCCGGCGAACTTGCGGTCGGTCAGCAGGTAGCCTCCGTCGGCGCCCCGGAACATGGCGTCGCGGATGATGTCGGCCGCACGCGGAGGCCCCATCGTCAGGATATGTACGGTCGAGCCCTCCGCCTGGTCCTTGATGGAAAGGGCCGCCTCGAGGGCGTTCAAATCTTCCGGATTGAAGATTGCAGGCAGAGCGGCGCGATTGACCGTCCCCTCGGGGGTCATGGCGTCCTTACCCACGTTGCGGGTATCGGGCACCTGCTTTGCCAGAACAACAATTTTCAACTGTTTTTTCATTACTTATTGAGGTTGGTAAATTTCGGATTAGCGCACGACGGTCTGCCCGCGGTCGGGACCGACCGAGATGATGCGGACGGGAACGCCCGTCTGCTGCTCGATGAATTCGACATAGGCGCGCAGCTCCGCCGGGAAATCGTCGTAACAGCGCGAATGGCCCAGGTCGCATTTCCAGCCGGGGAACTCCCGGTAAACGGGCCGCAGCTCCCCGCCGGCCTCGAAGGGGAACTCATCGGTACGCCCCGCCGGGGTATCATAGGCCACGGCGACGCGTATGGTGTCGAAATCGTTCATCACGTCGGCTTTCATCATGATGAGCTGCGTCACTCCGTCGATCATCACGGCATATTTGAGAGCGACCAGGTCGAGCCATCCGCAGCGGCGCTCGCGACCGGTGACCGCACCGTATTCGCGGCCGATCTCGCGCATCCGGCGCCCCGTCTCGTCGAAGAGCTCCGTGGGGAAAGGGCCGCTGCCCACGCGCGTGCAATAGGCCTTGAAGATGCCGTAAACCTCCCCGATGCGGTTGGGTGCCACGCCCAGCCCCGTGCAGGCCCCCGCACAGACCGTATTGGAGGAGGTGACGAACGGATAGGAGCCGAAATCCACGTCGAGCAGCGTGCCCTGAGCGCCTTCGGCCAGCACGCTCCGTCCTTCGCAAAGCATCTTGTTGATGACGTACTCGCTGTCGATGATGCGGTAATTCCTGAGGTATTCGACCGCCGGGAACCACTGCCGCTCGAGCTCCGCTATGTCGTAAGCGAAACCGAGCGAACGCAGGATAGCCTCGTGCCGGCCTTTGGCCCGCTCGTAGCGGGCCCGGAAGTCGGGTTCCAGCAGATCGCCGACCCGCAGCCCGTTGCGGCTCACCTTGTCCGTGTAGGCCGGGCCGATGCCCTTGCCGGTGGTGCCGATCCGCTGGTCGCCCTTGGCGGCTTCGTAAGCGGCGTCGAGCACCCGATGGGTCGGGAGAATCAGGTGGGCCTTTTTGGAGACGGCCAGTTGGCGCGTGAGGTCATGGCCGCTCCGGGCGAGCGCTTCGGCTTCGTCGCGGAAGAGCACGGGATCGACCACGACGCCCCCGCCGATGATATTGGTTTTGCCACCCTGGAAAATTCCGGAGGGGATGGAGCGCAGGATGTATTTCTGACCGTCGAATTCGAGCGTATGCCCGGCGTTGGGGCCGCCCTGGAAGCGTGCCACGACATCGTACCGCGGCGTGAGCACATCGACCACCTTTCCTTTGCCCTCGTCACCCCACTGTAGACCGAGAATGACGTCAACTTTTTCCATTATCTCTATCGGTTTAATGCGCAAAAGACGTTTTTTGCATCCAAAGATACGAATATTTTATCGAAAACCCCAACCGCCGGGCCATTTATCCGTCTTCAACGACCCGCTTCCGCCCCCGCATCGCCCAGGGGGCAACCTGTTCGCCCGGGTGCTCGACGGACATATTCCCTGCTTCCGGTCTATGTTGTCGCACCGCACAACGCATACGGCATGCGTTCCGTCCTGCAAACTTTTGCGCACGAACCACCGTCGGTCGTTGGAAATCCGGTTTCGATTTCCTATATTTGACAACCCCTGGCAGCCAAAGCATGCACGGCGGAAAAATTTAGAGCACCGCAGTATTATCGGTCATACGGTATTCAGGCCTATTAAAAATCAGAATATGAAATATTTAGTCATCGACGGATATTTGGACGGAACCGGTATTCGGGATCGAGCTAATGGCGGGTACGTCGAACATGATGAATTAGGTCTTAGTCCACAATTATCGCAGAAAATAAATGACTGGCTGGAAAGATATTGGAATGAATTTTACGGCCGGTACAAAAATCCTGAGATAGTTAAGAAATTGGATGAGGAGGGCCAGCTGATTGCAAGGCTCCTGATGCAAGAATTTGAATCGAGGGAGGAGAGTGTGAAAATCGAGTATTATTCAGACGCACACATGAAAATCATCCCTTTCGACGAGGGCATTTTCCTGTATTATAAACAACCCTATCATTACGAATAGACCATTCTATTTATTCTGTTTCTTTTTCTGACACCAGCGGGTTTTCGTTTACCCGCGCCCGACCGGGTCATGTTTCCGCCCCGTTTTCGGCAGGAGATGCAATAAAAATGATATATTTGTATCCATGACCGTTCCTCATGGCCCCGGATCAAATCGACGCAACATGGCAGGATTAAGAAAAATCTTTATTTTCCTCGCATTTTCACTTCTCGCTCCGCATCTGGCGGCCCAGGAGGTGAATTACAGTTGGGAGCTGCCCGTCATCCCGGTAAAAATCAGTTGGTCAGCCTCGCAGGGGATTCGGGTTTCGGTAGGACATGCCGTCAAAACGCCCCTCGGAACCTTCGGTATCGAGTACACCCGAGCGCTATCCCGGAGCAGGGAGGAATCGCCGTGCGTGACGGTCAGCGGCACGCGTGTCGGGACACAGGACCTGCTCGTCGTTCTGCGCGACCGGAACAAATCGACGGGAGAGGACACGATCTATAAAATCGAGAACGGCCGCAACCTGGAAGTCGATGCCGACGGCCGCACCAATATCCGGATCGGCGGGGGCATAGTCATCATAGACGTGACCGACGCAACCGACCTGCACGTCACCTTACGCCCCGATGAATCCACCAGCACGCGCAAGGTGGCGTACATCCTGTCGAAGTACTACCGAAACCTCGCGACGAACAACCACGAGCAGGCCGGGCGAGCGTATGCCGGCCGCGTCGAAAGATATTATAACCTCACCGACATTTCGAGGGACGCGGTGATCGCCCAACTGAGAAAATACGACGGCATGTTCAACGTGTACGGCAAACATTTCGACATTCGCTGGGAAACGCTCGAGGTGACGGATACGCCGGACGGACATATCGTCACCTACCTGATCGACTATTCCATCGACCGTTACGACAAAACCCTGCCCACGCATTATCGGATAAGCATGTTCATCCGGATGAACAGCCGGTATGAGATTACGAGCATTTACGAAAAAATTCTGAGCAAGGAATAATCCCCTCGGAAACAGCAGGGAATCCGGGCCTGTGCTACCGATGCGTCGAGCCGGTCGCGGCCGCAGAAACGCAGAAACCATGCGCGTCCGCGGCAGTGGCTGCTGCAGGGACGAATCGGAAAACGTCTGAACTATAGGATGGAGATGCGCGTCCAGCCGTCGATGGCCTGCTCGCTCACCTGCTGGTCGGCCCGCAGGTAGATCACCGTGAGCGAAGGATTGCCCGTCGTGCGCAGCAGCTCGATGCGGGTCGCGCACGTGCTGAGGTTGAGCAAGCGGAAATCGTTGTCGCTCCCGTTGAACCGGGACAACGACACGTTGTCGGTCAAATCGAGGATCCGCAGGTCGTTGCCCATGCAAAGCAGCGAGGCGAGTTGCCGCAGCCCCCGCACGTCGAGCGACGCGAGGACGTTGCCGCCGCAATCGAGCCGCTCGAGCCGGATGCAGCGCGTCACGTCGAGCCGGTCCAGCAGGTTGTCGCTGCAATCGAGCGCTCGCAGGTTCACAAAAGCCTCGATGCCGTTGAGCGAGCGGATATCCAGGCCGGCGCAGTCCATCGTGGCGACCGCGCGGGCTTCGTAACGGGACACACGACCGTCGTTGTCGGTGTCGTACCGCTCGAGACAGAACCGCTCGAAAGCGGCATCGGAAAAGGTGACGTAGGCGTATTTATCCGTCTCGTCGCGTTCGTCGTCCGTAAGCCCGCAGGCCGTGGCAAAAATCAGCAGGAGCGCAATCGGACGTAAGCGAATCATTATTGTCAAACCATTAAATATCGACGTCGTCCGGCGACGAATCGTCGTCCCCGGAACCCCCGTCGTCCCGAATCTCGTCGGCCCCCTTGATCTCGTCGTCGTAATAATCCTTCTCTTCCTCCTCTTCGGCGTTGTCGTCGATCTTCACGTCGATCTTGACCAGATAGGCTATTTCGTCGGTCTCGAAAGGCACGGCATAGAAAAAGTCACCATTGGGCTTATCCACGCGTATCATGGCATCGGTGAAACCCGCGGGGTATTTCGACTTGACTTCCTCCTGCAATTCGGGAGCCAAATTGCGATAGCTGGTAACCAAATGCTTCTTCGCCGTAGTCGGTTTAGTCATAACGAGTGTGCTGAAATTTTCTGCAATTATACGCAAAATTTGCATATGGCAACCGCCGTCCAAATAATTTTTGCATTTTTTTTGAAATCCGTTCGAGTTCCTCGCAAAATATGTACCTTTACCAAAGAATACATGCCCAATGACACGTGAACGAATCGAGGATTTACGCCGTAAACTCGACTACCACAACCACAAATATTACGTTGAAAACGACCCCGAAATATCCGATTTCGAGTTCGACGCCCTGATGCGCGAGCTGCAAAGGTTGGAGGCCGAGCATCCCGAATGGGCCGACCCCGCGTCGCCTACGCTGCGGGTGGGCAGCGACGCGACCGCCGAGTTCCGGAGCGTGGAACACCGCTTCCCGATGCTCTCGCTGGGCAACACCTATTCGCTCGACGAGCTGCACGAATTCATCGCCCGCATCGAGCGCGAAGCGGGCGAAACGGAGCTGGTCGCCGAACTCAAATTCGACGGCACGGCCATCTCGCTCACCTACGAACACGGCCTGCTGGTACAGGCCCTCACGCGCGGCGACGGCACCCGGGGCGACGACGTGACGGCCAACGTGCGGACGATCCGCTCGGTGCCGCTGCGATTGCGGGGCGACGACTGGCCCGAGCTCTTCGAGATCCGGGGCGAAATCCTGCTGCCGTATGCTTCGTTCGACCGCCTCAACGCCGAGCGCGAACAGAACGGCGAGCCTCCGTTCGCCAATCCGCGCAACGCCGCGGCCGGGACGCTCAAGCAGCAGGCCTCGGCGGTGGTGGCCCGCCGCGGACTGGACTGCACGCTCTACCAACTGGCGGGCGAGAACCTGCCGTTCGAGACCCATTGGGAGAGCCTCGTAAAAGCCCGGGAGTGGGGATTCAAGATTTCGGACGCCATGCGCATCTGCCGCGGCGCGGGCGAGGTGGACGACTACATCCGCTTCTGGGACCAGGCCCGCAAGGGGCTTCCCTTCGCCACCGATGGTGTGGTCATCAAGGTAAACAGCTTCGCCGTGCGGCGGTCGCTGGGTTTCACCTCCAAGGCGCCCAAGTGGGCGGTAGCCTATAAATTCAAGGCCGAGCAGGCCCTCACACGCATCGAAAGCATCGATTTCCAGGTCGGACGCACGGGGGCCGTCACCCCGGTCGCCAACCTCGACCCGGTGCTGCTGGCGGGCACGACCGTCAAGCGGGCCACGCTGCACAATGCCGAGCAGATCGCACAGATGAACGTGCGCGTGGGCGACATGGTTTACGTCGAGAAGGGGGGCGAGATCATCCCCAAGATCACGGGGGTCGAACTCTCCATGCGGCCCGTGAACAGCGAGCCTTTCCGCTACATCACCGTCTGTCCCGAATGCGGCACCCCGCTGGTGCGCTACGAAGGGGAAGCCAAGCACTACTGCCCCAACCAGAGCCATTGCCGCCCGCAGATATTGGGCCGCATCATCCATTTCACCCGCCGCAAGGCCATGGATATCGAGGGACTGGGCGAGGAGACCATCGAGCTGCTCTTCGAGAACGGACTCGTGCGCAACATCGCCGACCTGTACGACCTGCGGGCCGAACAGCTCTCGCCGCTGCCCCGCCTGGGCGAGAAGTCGGCGGAAAACATCGTCCAGAGCATCCGCAACTCGACACAGGTGCCTTTCCACCGGGTACTCTACGGGCTGGGCATTCGCTTCGTAGGCGAAACTACGGCCCGCTACCTGGCCGCCCATTTCCGCTCGCTCGACGCAGTGATGGGAGCCACGCGCGAGGAGCTGATCGAGGCGGACGAGGTCGGGAGCAAGATCGCCGACTCGATCCTCGATTACTTCGCAGACGGGGACAACCTGGCGATCATTGGGCGGCTGCGGCGGGCGGGCGTGAGCACCGAGGCCGCGAGCCGCGAGCTGGACTCCGAACACCTGGCAGGACTGCGGATCGTGGTGTCGGGCAAGTTCGCCAGTCGCAACCGCGACGAGATGAAAGCCCTGATCGACGCCCACGGAGGCAGAAACCTGGCCGCCGTATCGGCCGCGACCGACTACCTGGTGGCGGGCGAAAAGACGGGACCGGCCAAAGTGCAGAAAGCCCGCAGACTCGGCATCCCGGTCATTACGGAGGAGGAGCTGCTGGCGATGATCGAACACGGCGCACCGGAACGCGACGCGGAGAGGGCCGCCGCAGAACAGGAGTCCGCAGGCGACAAGGAGGACCCCACGCTGTTTTAAACGGTTACAACGAACCTAAAGACCCGAACGATGATAAGACACAAACTGAGCGGCGTAGGCGCTGCGATGATTACGCCTTTCACGGCGGACGGAAGAATTGACTACGAGGCGCTGGCCTCGACCGTCGATTATGTGATCGAGGGGGGCGCGGACTACATCGTGGCGCTCGGCACCACGGCCGAAACCCCGACCCTCTACATGCCCGAACGGGCGGTGATCGCCATGTTCATCTCCAACCATATCGCCGGACGCGTGCCGCTGGTGATCGGCGTGGGCGGCAACTCGACCTCCGAGGTGCTCGACCAGCTCCGCGAATTCGACCTCAGGCGGGCCGACGCCATCCTGAGCGTGACGCCCTATTACAACAAACCCTCGCAGGAGGGGCTTTACCAGCATTTCCGCACCGTTTCGGAACATTCGCCCGTGCCGGTGATCCTCTACAACATTCCGGGACGCGCCGGGGTGAACATGAGCGACGAAACGACGCTGCGCATCGCCCGGGATTTCGGCAACGTGATCGGCGTAAAGGAGGCCTCGGGCGACATCGCCCAGATCCAACGGATCATCGACCGCCGACCCGAGGGATTCCTCGTGCTCTCGGGGGACGACGGCATGGCCGTGGAGGTGATGCGCCGGGGCGGCGACGGGGTGATCTCGGTCGCCGTGAACGCTTTTCCCCGCCGCTTCATGGAGTGCATGGAGCGGGCCAAGCAGGGGGACTACGCTGGCGCCGACGCCTGTTTCGCGCAGATGGCCGAAGCCGTCGATGCGCTCTTTGCGGAGGGCAATCCGACCGGTGTAAAGTGCGCCCTGTCGGTGATGGGCCGCATCGGCGACCGCATGCGCCTGCCGCTGGTCGCGGGGAGTGAAAAACTCCGGACCCGGCTGCGGGAGCTGATCGACAGATACGATCTGCGGTGATTTTTCCGTTAGAGAAAAAACCATACGACCGAACCATGAAACGACTCGCGCTCCTGCTGCTGTTGCTGCCCGCCCTTGCCGGGGCGAAAACGCCCGACGAAAACGACCTCCTCGACCGGACGCTCGACTCGTCGTCGCCCTTCTACTACCCCAACCTGATGATGCGCTACAACGCGGGGGACAGCACGCTCACCGCCGAGGATTACCACTACCTCTACTACGGTTACGCATACCAGGAGGCTTACAAGCCGCTCGAGGTCAATCCCGATCTCGACCGGGTCTATACGACCGTCGCGATCCTGGACCCGGAGCTGCCGCAGCGCGAACACCTCGAAAGGCTCGTGTCAGCGGGAACGGACGCCCTGCGCCGCGATCCGTTCAACCCCCGGGTGCTCAACCTGATGGCCTTCGCCTACGGAGCGCTGGGCGACGGAGAAAGCGAGCTCGCCTACTACCGCAAGCTCAAGGCCGTGCTCGCGACCATCGAAGCGTCGGGCGACGGGCTGACCCAGCGCACGCCAATGCACATTCTCATGTTCGACCATGCGCTCGACGTGCTCTCCTCCCATGATCTGGCATACGGAAAAAGCCGGGTCGTCAGCCGCGAGGTGGAGTACGTCCCGCTGATGGTTCCCCGGCAGACCGACGACGGAAAAATCCGCGGCTACTACTTCGACTACAGCCGCATTTACCGCAACAAACCCGATAATTACGTCTTCAAGCGTCCCCGCACATGGCAATTCAACAACCTAAAACCAAGAGAATACAAATGATGCTACGTTTACCCCGATTCGCGGCGGTCCTGTCCGCCGCCTGCCTGCTGCTCGCATCCTGCAGCAAAGACGATACGCCCCCGGCGCCTCACGTCCGCCCCGAGGTGGCCGACCGAACGGTGATGATGTTCCTGGGCGGCAACAACAACCTACTCTCCAATTTCATGGCCAACGTGAAAGACGCCTCGCGCTTCGTGTCGGCCCACACGCTCAACGACTGCCGCCTGCTCGCCTTCATCCAGCCTCGCACCAACCTTGCGGCCGTGCTCGAACTGAGTTACGATTACGAGCGGGGCGGCTGCGTGATCGACACCCTGCGCAAGTGGCAGGATGCCGCGTTCTGCTCCGCCGACGGCGAGCGGATCAGAGAGGTGCTCGGCTACATGGCGCAGGAGGCCCCGGCCAAAGCCTATGGCCTGATTATGGGCTCGCACGGTACGGGATGGGTGCCCTCGCAATACATGACCCTCTCTTCCCTCCGCTCCCCCGACGCGGACTTCTGGAAAAAGGCCGACGGCGCTTACGAAACCCGCTGGTTCGGGTCGGACAAGGAGCGTTCGACCGATATTACGACCCTCTCGTCCTGCCTGACCGCGCTGCGCAGCGAAGGGGTGAAATTCGACTACCTGATTTTCGATGCCTGCTTCATGGGAAATATCGAGACGTTCTATGAGCTGCGCGGCTGCGCGGACTACCTGCTCGGCTCGCCCTGCGAAATCATGTCCCACGGATTTCCCTACGAGCAGGCGATGCCCTATCTGTTTGCCGACGAAGGTAGGTCTTTCGATCTGGCCGGGGTTTGCCGCAGTTACGTCGCCTTCTACGACACGGAATATTCGGTTCGCTCGGCCTGCATCACGATGGCCGTCTCGTCGGAACTCGACGCGCTGGCCGCGACGATGAAGCGGGTAAACGCCGGAGCCGTCAAGTCCTACAACCGGAACTCGCTGCAGCGGTACGAAGGGCTGAGCTCGCCTCTGTTCATCGACCTGGGGGATTACGTCGAGGCCATGTGCGACGATCCCGCCCTGCTCGCGGATTTCTACCAGCAGATGGAGCGCACGTTCCCGACCCGCTACCACACCCCGCAGTACTACTCGGCCTATGATAAGCAGATGCACGACATCAGCGTCCCCGACGACCGCTGGTATGGCGTCACCGTGAGCGAGCCGAGCCTGAAATACCGCACCGAAAACCAGCAGACCGCCTGGTATCAGGCCACACACTGAGCACACGGACGGAGGGGCGGGCACAAACCGGTCTCACCAAGTCTCAAACCGCAAAAGGAGGATGCCGAAAGCATCCTCCTTTTTTGCGTCCGAAACAAGGAAAAGCGATCGTCCGGCTGCGCTGCGACCAGGCCCGCATGGTTACAAGCGGCAATCCAATGTGCATCGGTCCGTAACGCCCAAACAGCGGGCTGCCGGAGCGCGTCGATCATCTTCCCGCATCGGAAGCGAAGAGCCGCACGGCCGGCTCACCTTTTCTTCCAGCCTCCGAAAACCACCGCAACGCCGAGTTGCAGGTTATCGTAGGTTTTGCTCGAGATCGCGTATCCGGCCGAAAGACGCACGCAGCGGAAGAGCTCGAACCCCACGCGAGGCATGCACACGAAGGCATAGTCCTCGGTGTAACCCCCATCGCAGTCGCTCCAAATCCGGTTTCGCAGCGAAGAGAAACCGACACCGACACCCGCATAAAATGAAAAATTCTTCCCGCGCCGCAGGTTGTAATCGCCCACGACCATGTAGTCGCGGAAACGGTATTTTCCATCGTATTTCCGCCAATCCCGCCAGACTTTACCCATGCCGAAACGAACTCCGACATCCCAGGGTGCATCGAAGTTGTAGCGCACCTCCGCCGCCATGCACAACGACGGCTCGGCGTCGCTCAGGCAGGGGCCGCTGAACGAGGTGCCGAGCCCGATTTCGATTTCGACCGGTCCCAGGAAATCCTGGGCCGAAACGTTCGCCCAACAGAGCGACGCAAGCAACACAACCAGCAATTTTTTCATATTGGCAAGAGTATAAGAATTCCGAATCACGAGGGTTCACAAGTTCCCGAAAAACGACGGACCGGGACATCGACAAGGACGGATAAAATCAAGGCATCCGATCGGAAGACCGTTCCCGTTTATCTGCCGGCCGAATTCCGGGTCTGCGCTGCAACGTTACAAATATAGAAACAATCGATTAAAATGCAACGAATCCTTATTCAAATCGCATCATACGGACGACGTACCCGTCCCCACAGAATAGCGCAGGAGCTTAAATATGCGACGGGATTTGAGTTTTCGCATATATTTTTTATCTTTGTGATGAGAAACGATAGCGCGTAATACATTCTGTCAGAAAGTATTTACCGTTGCATAAATGACGTGTTGACAAATGACGATCGAAAAACTGGACGGAACCTCGCCCCGGCTTTATGTGCTTGTCGCACCTCTTGTCATGCGGCGAAGCGTGCTGCGCCAGAACAACGACTATCCGTTCTGGACATCGCGTGCGCACACGTGGTTCGTGGCCTGGGAAGGGGAAACCGTATTCGGATTCGTGCCCGTGGAGGTCACCGACGGAGGCATAGCGAAAATCAATAACTACTACGTGTCGGGCGACGATGCGCAGTTGCTCGCGCGATTCCTGCAACGCATCGTAGATTATTACCGCCGCGACTATACGATCCGCTCGGTCACGCACCTCCGCCACGCGGAGGTGTTCCGCGCCGAAGGATTCGTCCCTGTCCGGGAGTGGAAACATTATCTGACGATGGAATACGGGAAAAGCCGCCAGCCATGAACGTGTACGAACGGACCCAGCAACGGCTGAAAACCGTTTTCGATCGCTTCGACAATGTTTGCGTCTCCTTTTCCGGCGGAAAGGACAGCGGCGTGCTGCTGCACCTGTGCATCGACTATGTACGGCGGAAAGGGCTCAAGCGACGGATCGGGGTGTTCCACATGGATTACGAAATCCAGTACCGCGAAACGATCGACTATGTGGACCGTATGCTGTCGGAAAATGCCGATATACTCGACGTTTACCGCATTTGCGTTCCCTTCAAGGTGCAAACCTGCACCTCCATGTTCCAGCAGTTCTGGCGTCCGTGGGAGGAGTCGAAACGGGAAAATTGGGTGCGCAGGATGCCCGACGGGTGTTTCAGGCGCGAAGATTTCCCCTTTTTCAACGAAACGATGTGGGACTATGAATTCCAGAACTGTTTCGAGGAGTGGCTCCACCAAAGGAAAAAGGCCGGACGCACCTGTTTTCTCATCGGCATCCGCACGCAGGAGAGCCTCAACCGCTGGCGTTGCATCTACAGCGACCGCAACCACCACCGCTTCGACGGGCTGCGCTGGATCCGCCAGCGGGTCGGCGCCGCCATCTGCAACGCCTATCCGCTCTACGACTGGCTGGCTACCGACGTCTGGACGGCCAACGGCCGGTTCGGCTGGCCTTACAACCGGCTTTACGACCTCTACCACATGGCCGGTGTGCCGCTCGACAGCCAGCGCGTCGCCAGCCCGTTCATCTCGCCGGCCATCGCCAACCTCCACCTCTACCGCACCATCGACCCCACGATGTGGGGCCGTATGATCGGTCGGGTCAACGGAGCCAACTTCGCCGCGTTATACGGCAAGACGGCCGCCGTCGGGTGGCAGTCGGCCCGGCTGCCGCAGGGATTGACCTGGGAGCGCTACATGCGTTTCCTGCTCTCGACGCTTCCGGAACAGACCCGCCGCAACTACCTGGAAAAACTCTCCGTGAGCATCCGTTTCTGGCGCGACAAGGGAGGCTGCCTCACCGACGCTACCATCGCCAAGCTCCGACAGGCCGGCGTGCGCATGGAGATCGGGGACAAAAGCAACTACAGCCGGGACAAGAAGCCGGTACGCATGGAATACCTCGACGACATCAATATCCCCGAATTCAACCAACTGCCGACCTTCAAGCGCATCTGCATCTGTATTCTCAAAAACGACTATGCCTGCAAATACATGGGATTCTCGCCGACCAAAGGCGAAAGACTGCGGCGCAGGAAAATAATGGAAAAATATGAATCGTTACTACGAATCCGCGAGGGGGAGGGAATTCCGGAGCCCTGTATATAGCATCCGGGCCGTACCGGTGGAAAAGGTCGTGGCGAACAGTTACAATCCCAACATCGTCGCACCGCCCGAAATGAAGCTGCTGGAGCTGTCGATCTGGGAGGACGGCTACACCATGCCGTGCGTCTGTTATTACGATGCGGAGGGCGACCGGTACGAACTTGTGGACGGCTACCACCGTTATCTGGTGCTCAAGACGTCGAAACGAATCTACGAGCGGGAACGGGGTTTGCTTCCCGTCTCTGTAATCGACAAGGATATCTCCAACCGCATGGCCTCCACCATCCGCCACAACCGGGCAAGGGGCACGCACAACGTCGAGCTGATGAGCGAGATCGTCGCCGAGCTCACCAGGGCGAACATGTCCGACCGGTGGATCATGCGCCATATCGGGATGGAACGCGACGAACTGCTGCGTCTCAAGCAGATCACGGGCCTGGCGGCGCTTTTCGCCGACAAGCAGTTCAGCCTCGGCGATCCCGACGGAGACACGCCGGTAACGGTCGGATCCTATGGCGTCCCCGCGGAACCTTAGCAGCCGTCCGATCAGCCCCGCTCAGGCGGGCGCCATCCGCGCCGCCGAAACAACCCGTCTGTCCCGTATCGCCGTCCCGGCTCAGAGGTCGTCATCCCGATCCGACGCACGAACATCCGCATGACGGATGTAAACCACGACCTGCACGGAAAAGGGACTTCTTCGTCCCGCACTGCGGTCGAGGTGTCTTCCTTCGCGGTTTTATCCGGTCGCACAAGTCGGAAAACGGACCCGCAACGCAAGCACGACAACCGGCACAGGCGTCGAAAAAGGGCTGCTCCCGCAGGAGTCAGCCCCTCTGTTCTTTGTTCCGGGCAGCGCACAGCACGATAATTTGCTGTGTCGGCAGCTTATCACTGCGACAAGCGAGCCTGCTACGTGCGGCATCAGCCGCACCGCGGACTACTCGTACTGTCCGGATTTCAGGCGTTGCACCTCTTCCGGCGTAAGGAAACGCCAGGCGCCCCGCTTGAGCCGTTTCTTGGTCAGACCCGCATAGTAAACGCGGTCGAGTTTTTTGACCTCGTATCCCAGGTGCTCGAAGATGCGGCGCACGATGCGGTTGCGGCCCGAGTGGATTTCGATGCCCACCTCCTGCTTGTTGTCCTTGACGTAGGCTATTTCATCGGCGAAGATTTCACCGTCCTCGAGCGTGATGCCCTCGGCAATGGCATCCATATCGGCCCGGGTAAGGGGCTTGTCGAGCGATACCTGGTAAATCTTCTTCTTCATGTAGGTCGGGTGCGTAAGCTGCTTGGTCAGGTCGCCGTCGTTGGTGAAAAGCAGCAGTCCCAGGCTGTTCTTATCGAGCCGTCCGACGGGGTAAATGCGCTCCGTGCAGGCATCCTTGACCAGCTCCATGACCGTCTTGTCGGCATGGGGGTCTTCGAGCGTGGTGACGTAACCTTTGGGCTTGTTGAGCACCAGATAAACCTTCTTCTCGCCCTCGACGCGGCTGTCGTTGAACTTCACCTCGTCCGTAGGCATCACTTTGGTGCCCAGTTGCGTAACCACAGTCCCGTTGACCGAGACGAGTCCCGCCGTGATGAAGTCGTCGGCCTCGCGTCGCGAGCAGATTCCCGACTGTGCGATATACCGGTTGAGACGCATCTCACCGATCGGCTTGGCCGCATCGTAACGGGGGTAGCTCTTCGGCCTGTCCGTTCCGGGTTGTCCCTGGCGACGGGGACGCTCCCCGTCGGCCGGCCGCGACCCGTAGGTTTTTTTACCGTAAGGTTTGTCGCCATAGGGTTTGTCCCCGAACTTCCGGCCGGGGCCTTTGCCGGCATAGGGCTTGTCGCCGTAAGCGCGACGGGGACGCTCCTCCCCGGCTCCCTCTTCGGGACGGGCAGCGCCGTAGGGTTTCCGTTCGCCGTAGGACCGACGCTCGCCCCCGAATTTCGACTCGCCGTAAGGCTTGCGTCCGTAAGACGGCTTATCCCCATAGGAGGGCTTGTCGCCCCGTTCGCCGTAGCGCGGTTTGTCCCCAAAACCGGACTTCTCGCCGTAACGGGGCTTGCCGCCGTAGCCCGGCCGCTCCGCGTAGCGGGGTTTCTCCCCCTCGCCCGTGCCCATTCTCTGGCTGTCATGCGGCCGGTCGTCGTATGCGGGTCTCTCACCGTAACGGGGCCTCTCGCCATAGCTCCGCTCGCCGTAACGCGGCTTGTCGCCATAACCGGTTCGCTCGCCATAGCGGGGTCTGTCGTTATCACGCGCCCTGTCGCCATAGGCGGGTTTCTCGCCGTAACGGGGCTTGTCCCCGTAACCGCTCCGCTCCCCGTAGCGCGGCTTGTCGCCGTAACGGGGTTTGTCGCCGAATGTACGGCGCGGCCGCTCTTCGCCGACCGGTCGGTTATCCTCCGTAAAATTGGGATTGTAGGAGGCACGCCGCGCCGGGCGGTATGCGGAATGCTCCGAATCGTCGCCCTCACGGCGGGAATCCGGGCGACGCTCGACACGCTCCGAAGTGGTCGTCCGCTCCCTGCGGTCACGCCCGAAACGGGCGACGGCAGGTGCCGAGTCGTTTTTGGAATCTTTCATAATCGCATGCAATGAATTAGTTCGGCAAAGGTAATCCAATTTTTCGGAATCGAACCGCCCGCCGCACCCTATTTGCGCCGAAGCGCCGATCTGCGGGACAATTCGATCGAAATACCTCCCGCGATTTTCCGATTCCGGCGATTCGGCTTATCTTTGCAGACTGAAAAGTTGCCACCATTCCATGAACCGAGAAATTCTCCGCATCGCCATACCCAATATCGTCTCGAACATCACCGTCCCGCTGATGGGCATTGTCAGCACCGCCATCGCCGGGCATCTGGGGGATTCGACCGCCACGATCGGCGCATTGGCCATCGGGGTGTCGATCTTCAACTTCATCTACTGGAACTGCGGCTTCGTGCGCATGGGCACCAGCGGTCTCACGGCCCAGGCATTCGGTGCGGGTAACTTCCGCGAATGTACCAACATGCTTGTCCGTTCGCTGCTGGTGTCGGCGGCCCTGGGTCTGCTGGTCATCGTCCTGCAATATCCGCTCGGACAGCTCGCGCTGCGGGCCATGAACGGGAACGCCATGGTGAGCGAATATTTCTATGCCCGCATCTGGGCCGTACCCGCCGGCATCCTGCTCTTCGGCTTCAACGGCTGGTACACCGGGATGCAGAATGCCGTGATCCCCATGTATATTGCGGTCTCGGTCAATGCCACGCACGTCCTCTGCAGCCTGTGGTTCGTCTTTCGCTGCGGCATGGGCATCACGGGAATCGCCTACGGCTCGGTCATCGCCCAGCATGTCGGCGTCGTGCTGGCCGTGGTGTTGCTGGTGATCTGCTATCGCAAGACCCTGACCCGCTTCCGCTGGCGGGAGGTGCTCGACTGGGCGCCCATGAAGGCGTTTTTCGTGATTAACCGCGACATCATCGTCCGCACCTTCTGCATCGTGGCCGTCTATACGTTCTTCACCGCCGCCTCTGCCCGGATGGAGGATACGGCGCTGCTGGCGGTGAACACCCTGCTGTTGCAGATTTTCACCCTTTTCTCCTACATGAACGACGGGTTCGCCTATGCCGCCGAAGCCCTCACGGGCCGTTTTATCGGGGCCCGCGACGAGCGCTCGCTGCGCCTCTGCCTGAAGCGCTGCATCCTGTGGGGGACAGCCGTTTCGCTGCTTTTCGTGGCGATCTACACCGTCTGGTGGCGCGACCTGCTGGGCATATTCATGGACAGCCAATCGGCCGACGCCGCACGCATCGCCGAGCTGGCGGCCCGCTATATCGGCTGGATCATCGTCATACCCCTGGCGAGCGCCATGCCTTTCATCATGGACGGCATCATGGTCGGCGCGACCCAGACCCGCGTGATGCGCAATTCGATGCTGATTTCAACGGCCGCCTACTTCGGAATTTTCTATGCCCTGCAACCTATGATCGGCAACAACGCCCTCTGGCTCGCCTTCACGCTCTACATGTTCCTGCGCGGCGTCGTGCAGTTCCTGATGACCGGGCGGCTCCGGAACATCTACCGGGAGGCGAGCCGGCCGGCGCTCCCCGAAAAGCCGTAATCCGCTTCCTCCGACGCGGACGAAGGCGGCCACCCCACCGCCATTTTTCCATTCGTCCGTCTCTTCATCACCGCTCCTCTTCTCCGCCATCCTCTTTATCCGCCCGTCGTCTTTCCGACCGTCCCCTTCTGCGACCGTTTCTTTTAGTTACCGGGCCTCCTCCACTCATCCTCATTTCTGTCGTATCTCCTCCGCCAGACGTCTTTATTTGTCATCTTTCTTGCCCCTCTCCCCGAAAAAAACGCACTCCCGAAATGCGGGAGCGCGTCCATCTGTTGCAGGAAATCGTCCGGATTACTCCTGACCCTGCATATCCTTGTACATTTTATTGTAGATCACATATTTCTCCTCGAACTCAGGATCGTCGCGCAGCGTGAAGCTGATCTGTTTGAGCAGCTCGACCGTATTCAGATCGGCGGGGTTGAGCTTGTTGGCTTTTTCGAGGTAAGGCACTGCCTGAGCATAGATTTCATTCCGTTTCTTAAGGTCGGCATTGGACTCCTCGTAGGAGTTGTACGACTTGGAGCTCATCTCCGTGTTGAAGTTATCCCCCTTGACGGTGATGAAATAGCCCAGATAGAAGTTGCTGTCGAATGCATCGGGATTCAGCTCGACCACTTTGGTCAGGGCCTCGATCGCCTCGTCGTAACTCTTCAGGGCAATGAAGATCCGCGCACGACCGAACCACAGGTCGCTGTTCTGCGGCTCGCGGGCGATGGCCTCGTCGATCAGCGTAATCAGGTCCGCCGGGTCGCCGACACCCTCCTCCGCCGTGTAGAGGGACATCAGCCCCTCGAGAATCTTCTCGTTGCGGGGGAATTTGGCAATGCCTTCGAGCAGCACTGCCTTCGCCTTGAGGACATTTTCGGGATTCTGCTCCTTCTGCCCGTAGTAGTCGTGGAAAAGATAGTAGTAGATATCGCCGCCCTCGTCGGTATATCCCATCTCGAGCGCTTTGGTCAGGTACTCCTGGCCGCGGGCGTACGAGGCCGGATTGTTCGTTCCGTCGATGGTCGCCACCAGACCCGCATTGTAAAGCACCGAAAGGTCGGGTTTACCGTATGCCGGCACCGACTGTGCCTCGAAAGCCAGCGAGAAAGCATCGGCCGCGCGGCCGTATTCGGCAATATCGAAGCTGACGCTGCCCAGTTGCGAGCAGTAGTTGCTGATCGAGGTCAGCCCCTCGCGCACCTTCGATTCCAGCTTGGGATCGAGCTCAGAGGCCTTGCGGTAGGAGGCGATGGCCTCTTCGACCAGGCCGGGAGCCACCGTCTGCACCTCTTTCCATGCGACCACCTTGCCGTTCCGCAGGTAAATAGTGACGTAATTATAATTCAAGGCTTTGAAAGGATTCCCGGCGATGGTCACCTCCTCGACCGAATTGGGCTGCATACCCAGCGTGAGCGGCACCATCATCTCCTCCATGCCGACGTACAGGGCCTTGGTCGGCTCGGTCGCGGCCTCCAAATAGGCTTTTCCACGGCTGATCCAGGTCGAAGCCTTCGCGCCCTTCTTGGCATCGGACGAATCGGAATCGCTTTTCTCGATCTTCTGAAGCAGCGCATCTTTGTTTACTTTCTGGGCTCTGGCCCCCGTAGCGGCAAGCAACAGGAGTGATGCCGCCACCAAAATCGATCTTTTCATAATCTGTTCTTATTTAGTTACACTTGCCTGTTCGTCATTCCCGGCCCGAAGGCGTCTCGTCCGGCGTTCCGGTCTGCGGCTCCGACGCCTGCTCCGCCCCGGTCTCAGCCTCGGGCAGCACTTCGTCGGCGGCAGGCACGGCCATCACCGAAGCGATCTGGTCGCCGTCGCGCAGGTTGATGATGCGTACCCCCTGCGTGGCGCGGCCGGCGAGCCGGATTTGCGACACGGCTGTGCGGATCGTAAGGCCCGAACGGTTAATAATCATCAGGTCGTTTTCGTCCGTGACGGCCTGAATGGAGATCAGCTTACCCGTCTTTTCGGTCACGTTGATCGTCTTGACCCCCTTGCCGCCCCGGTTGGTCACACGGTATTCCGACAGGTCGGTGCGCTTGCCGTAACCGTTTTCGCTCAGCACCAGCACATCCTGTCCGCTTGCGGGCTCCACACAAATCATACCGACCACCTCGTCGCCCTCGTCGAGCGAAATACCCCGTACACCGGCGCCGACACGACCGATGGGACGCACCGTGCTTTCGTTGAACCGGATGGCCTTACCCTCGCGGGCGGCGATCATCACCTCGGCTTTGCCGCTGGTGAGCGAGGCTTCGATCAACTGGTCGCCCTCGCGGATCACGATGGCATTGACCCCGTTCTGCCGCGGACGCGAGTAGGCTTCCAGCCGGGTTTTCTTGATCGTGCCGTCCTTGGTGCAGAGGATGATGTAGTTGTTCGCGACGTAATCGGCATCGTCCAGGCGCCGAACGTTGAGGTAGGCGCGCACCTTGTCGTCGGGCTCGATCTGGATCACATTCTGGATCGCACGTCCTTTCGAGGAGCGGGCGCCCTCCGGGATGTCGTAAACCTTGAGCCAGTAGCAGCGGCCCTTTTCGGTGAAGAAGAGGATCGTATTGTGCATCGTGGCCACATAGATATGCTCGATGAAATCCTCGTCACGGGTGGCGCTCCCCTTGGCGCCGACGCCGCCCCGGTTCTGGGTGCGGTACTCGGCGAGCGGCGTGCGCTTGATATAGCCCATATGCGAAATGGTAATCACCATGTCGTCGTCGGCATAGAAATCCTCGGGATTGAACTCCTCGGAGGCATAGACGATCTCCGTGCGGCGGTCGTCGCCGTATTTCTCCTTGACCTCCAGCAGCTCGTCGCGGATGATCTGCATCTGCAGATCGCGGCTCTCGAGCACGCGGCGGAAGTAGTCGATCTGGCGGTTGAGCTCGTCGCGCTCAGCCTCCAGCTTGCCGCGCTCGAGCCCCGTAAGGGCCCGCAGGCGCATCTCGATGATAGCCGCAGCCTGCAAATCGCTCAGGTCGAAACGCTCCATCATGGACTGCCTGGCCGCGTCGGGCGTCTGCGACGAACGGATGATGCGGACGATTTCGTCGATGTTGTCCTGCGCGATGAGCAGCCCCAGCACGATATGCAGCCGCTCCTCGGCCTTGCGCAGATCGAAGCGCGTGCGCCGCACGATCACGTCGTGGCGGTGCTCGACGAAGTGGCGCACCAGATCGCGCAGGTTGAGCATCATGGGCCGCCCGTTCACCAGCGCGATGTTGTTCACCGCGAACGAGGTTTGCAGCGGAGTATTCTTGAAAAGGGTGTTGAGCACCACGCTGGCCCGTGCGTCCTGCTTGAGGATCACGATGATGCGCATACCGTTGCGGTCGCTTTCGTCGTTGATGTAGGAGATGCCCTCGATCTTCTTCTCGTTGATCATGTCGGCGATCTTCTTGATCATCTCGGCCTTGTTGACCATGTAGGGAATTTCCGTGATGACGATACATTCGCGGCCGCTGGCGGTATGTTCGATTTCCGTGCGGGCACGCATCATCACCCGGCCCCGACCGGTGAGCAGCGCCTCGCGCACTCCGTCGTAACCGTAGATGATACCGCCCGTCGGAAAGTCGGGCCCCTTGACGTATTTGAGCAGCTCCTCGCACTCGATTTCGGGGTTTTCCACATAGGCGCAGCAGGCATCGACCACCTCGCCCAGGTTATGGGGCGCCATGTTGGTCGCCATGCCGACGGCAATGCCGCTCGCGCCGTTCACCAGCAGCAGGGGAATCTTCGTCGGCAGCACGGTCGGTTCGGGAATCGTGTCGTCGAAGTTGAGCGTCCAGTCGATCGTCTCCTTATCGATATCAGCCATCACCTCGTCGGTGATCTTCTTCATGCGGGCCTCGGTATAACGCATCGCGGCCGGCGAGTCGCCGTCCATCGAGCCGAAGTTGCCCTGTCCGTCCACCAGCGGGTAGCGCAGCGACCAGTCCTGGGCCATGCGCACCATCGCCTCGTAAACCGAGCTGTCGCCGTGGGGGTGGAACTTACCGAGTACGTCGCCGACGATACGCGCCGACTTACGGGTGGGCTTGTCGGAGTAGAGGTTCAGCTCCGCACTCATATCGTAGAGGATACGGCGGTGAACGGGTTTCATCCCGTCGCGCACATCGGGCAGGGCGCGCGACACGATGACCGACATCGAATAGTCGATGTACGCCGACTTCATCTGCTCCTCGATGTTGATGGGGACGATCCGCCCCTCCAACCCGGCATTCTTCTCTTCTTCAGTTAGCATCTTTTCGTGTATTCTTCCTGTTTCTTCATCGGCTGAACAGGTCCGAAAGCCGGGGCGGATGAAAAAACCGCACCTAACCGCTCCGATTCCCGGTCATCCGGCCCGGCAATCCGGGCTCCGTACGGAGAACACTCCGCCCGGGCTCCGTTCCCGTCTGCCGGCTTTCCGTTCCGCCGTTTAATAACAAGCAAAAATACGCTTTTTTTCGCAATCTGCCAACTCCGGCCCTCCAAATTTCACCTCTCGGAGCAAATAATCCGCAGGAAGGCCCCGTTTTCGGCCGTTTTCCGCCGATTTGACGGCATCGGAATATTTTCCCGACAGGGGGACGGGGATCACGGATTTCATTCCTCGGTTCCCACGCACACTTTCGGGATTATGGCAGCGGCAAACCGAAGCATTTTCCTGCGCGAAAAGTCGGTCGCCCTCCTCTGTATGCGCGTTATCGAAGCGGCCCGACAGCACGGCCAACCACAATCAAAACGAGATGCCCGCTGAACCGGGCATCCCGCAAAATCAACAGGCGTTCCGTGCAACTACATCGCTGGCTTCTCGCCTGCCGGCCACTCGATCCGCACCAATTCCATATAATCCCCCAAGCGCCCCTTTTTATCCTCCTCGCCCAATTTCACCGCCCCGATATGGGGTGCAACCCATTTCACGAAACAATGCCGTTCGACCGGATTATACAAGGGGGAACTGATCCGCCAAACCCAATCTGCGACAATTTTATAGCAATCAAATTCCCCGGCCGCCGTCTGCACCTTTTCCTTGGCGGCGACATAAATCACGATATCAAGCGAGGATGTGCCTAAGGCCGATTTGCCCGTCGCAACTTTCTTCCATCCGTCTTCCGAAAGATATCGGCAAAGCGTATCCCCGACAATCATCCGGTCGGGATAAATGAAATCCGGTGAACCGCTGCTCCGGAAAATATATTCATATCCTCCCCCCTCGATGAATGCAACCGTTTTTCTATCCGTGGGCTCACCTATATTTTCGATAAACTCCGAAATATCACTGGCAACACCCCTCTCAAGCAGAAGGAATTCAATTGAGTCGGGACCAATAGAGAATCCTTTGTTATCCATCATAGGATTCCAATTTTTATCCAGCGGGTATTCAAGCTGGGAAACGACAAGGCAACTGTCCTGTTTCTCGGCTCCTGTTACCACAACTCGGAGACAATCCGTTATCTTCCCCTTTTTGTTGTGGATCGCATAATACTTTTCAGTCCCCGGAATTAAACATTCATAAGGCTTACGGGCTTCGATCTCATCACTCAAAACCAGAAATGACAATCCGATAAGAAACAATTTCCCAAACATCTCGCAGTCTTATTGGTTGTTGAAATTTACCTCTTGCCACAGGTAATTACTGTTTGCTGCTATACTGATTCCGCTATTGATTTTTCCGATCGACCCGACAGGCAGACCGGAATTCCCGACAATTTTTCGGAAACCGTCCGTATATACCTCGATCGTTTGATTTTCGGGCAACTGTACCATCGTTTCCAAATAACGCATCACAACCAACAGCTCTTTTTCATATTCCGGCATTCGGACTGCAGTAACAGCAAGCGCATTTTTCAAATGCATAATCAACTCCTCATCGCTCGAATTTTCATCCGCATTCTTGTAAAATACGCGTTCAACCTCTTCGGTCACCATATTGACTCTGGCTTCCAAAATAGGTAAAGCTCGTATTACTTCCTTCGGAACAGGCCCATATAACAAAACATGTTGTTGTAACATACGCCTCTGCAACTCCTCCTCGGAACAACTGAAAAAACCAACCGGATCGCTTTGATAAACAGCCTTTATCAATTTATTATGTCGGATACCGATACTGTCAAGCATATTATCCGCCGGAAGAATTAACTCTCCAGTAGGCACAAATTGAATACTTGCCAATTTGTTCCCACTGTTGTCATTAGTTACATTCCGAGCCGCCTTAGTCGATAAATATGAAGAACCATAAGCCCAATCGCCATCCGCAATCAAGCCGCCTATCCCCCCGATGATATCCGCAAGACAGACTTTTAATGCACGTAAGATTCTTCTAAAGAATCCACCATTTCCTGGTTTTTTCTTGTCCAGCGAAATTTCCGCTGAAAGGAACGCGGCATCATAATCATCGAGTTGTGCATTGAGTAACTCGAATGCCTCCTCCGCAGATTCGTTTTCATCCATTTGCCCGCTTTGCGATAAATACGCCTCGTCACGGGTACAGGACGGTACGGTTGCAAAAAGCACACCCAAAAGCACAAACGTCGTTACACAAAAGGTCAGAATCTTTTTCATAGCAACTGTTTTTTAATGAAACATAATTTGAGTTATTGAGCATTTAAAAATAAAACTTATTTTGTGATTATGCAAATAATTTACCTCACAATGAGAAATTTACTGCTTTATAAATCATAATATTGCAACCGCACGATCCAATACTGTGATCCAGTATCCCGAATCGCAAGAGGGAAAATAAAAACCCGGCTTTCGCCGGGTGCCATCTCTCTGCTCGGACAGGGAAACGCCTACTGCGCGGTTTGCGGAGTCTCCGCCGTCTTGATGCTCAGAAGCTCCATCAAACCGTTCCCTCGGCCGCGCACTCCATCGGAGCCTGTGCCACCGGACGGAGGCACAGACAGCAAAAGAGTGCTGATACCAGCACTCTTTTCATCTTTTAACTCTTTTTACTTATTCATTCCCACTCGATCGTCGCGGGGGGCTTGGAAGAGATATCGTACACGACGCGATTGACCCCGCGCACGCGGTTGATGATTTCGTTCGAGACCGCGGCCAGGAAATCGTAGGGCAGGTGTACCCAGTCGGCGGTCATGCCGTCGGTCGAAGTGACGGCCCGCAGGGCCACGCAGCTTTCGTAGGTCCGCTCGTCGCCCATCACGCCGACGCTCTGCACGGGCAGCAGCACGGCGCCCGCCTGCCACACCTTGTCGTAAAGGTCCCAGCGGCGCAGCGCGTCGATATAGATTTTGTCCACCTCCTGCAACACGGCCACCTTTTCGGGTGTCACTTCGCCCAGGATACGGATAGCCAGCCCCGGTCCGGGGAACGGATGGCGGCCCAGGATCAACGGGTCGATGCCGAGCGAACGCCCCACGCGCCGCACCTCGTCCTTGAAAAGCAGCCGCAGCGGTTCGACAATTTTAAGATTCATATGCTCGGGCAGTCCTCCGACGTTGTGATGCGACTTGATCGTGGCCGACGGGCCGTTGACCGAACAGGACTCGATCACGTCGGGATAGATCGTCCCCTGCCCCAGCCACCTTACCCCTTCGATGCGGACGGCCTCCTCGTTGAAGACCTCCACGAAATCGCGGCCGATGATCTTGCGTTTGCGCTCAGGATCGGTCACGCCCCGCAGATCGCCCAGGAAACGGTCATGGGCCTTGACGCCCTTGACGTTGAGCCCCATACCTTCATAGGATTCCAGCACGCTCCGGAACTCGTCCTTGCGCAGCAGACCCGAATCGACGAAAATACAGTAGAGGTTCCTGCCGACCGCCCGGTGGAGCAGCATCGCCGCCACCGTGGAATCCACGCCCCCCGAAAGCCCCAGCACGACCCGTTCGTCGCCGATGCGCCCGCGCAGCTCCTGCACGGTCGATTCCACGAAGCTCTCGGGCGTCCAACTCTGCGAGCAGCCGCAGATGCCGACCACAAAATTGCGGAGCAACTGTCCGCCGTCGGTCGAGTGATAAACCTCCGGATGGAATTGAATGCCCCACGTGCGCTCGCCCTCCACCCGGAAGGCGGCCACAGGAACGTCGGCCGTACCGGCGATCAGTCGATAGGAGGACGGCACCGAAGTAATCGTGTCGCCGTGCGACATCCAGACCTGCGTGGTCACGGGAATACCGGCCAGCAGCGGATCGGACGCATCGCCGACCGTCAGCATCGCACGTCCGTATTCGCGGCTCGGAGCGGGCTGCACCTCGCCCCCGTAAGCCTGGGCAAGATACTGTGCGCCGTAGCAGACGCCGAGCAGCGGCAGCCGCCCCTTGAAAGCGCTCAGATCGGGACGCGGAGCGCCCAGATCACGCACCGAGAAAGGGCTTCCCGAGAGGATTACGCCCCGCACCGAATCGTCGAGCACGGGGGCTTTGTCAAAGGGATAAACTTCGCAATAGACGTTCATCTCACGCACGCGGCGGGCGATGAGCTGGGTGTACTGCGAACCGAAATCGAGTATGATGATCTTTTCCTGCATAGGTCAGTGCGGTTTCTTTACGGGTCGGTTATAACTGCCCGCAAGGGTCATTTCCCGGGCGAAAGCCTCCGCCCCGACTTCGCGGATGCGTTCGATGCACCCCCGGCGGTCGGAACGGAATACGACCTGGAACACCTTGCCGATAAAACTGTTGAATTTCCGGCATTCGGCCAGCGGCATGAGCGTACACTCCGCACAGCTCGACCAGCCGTGTTCGAGGCAGCAGGCGCGCACCTTGCACCACGCAGCCGCCTTTTCGTTGGCGCGGCAGCCGGGACAGCTCCCCTTGACGAACCGGCGGCAGGTGCCGCAGAAGAGGCCGCAGGCGGCGATGGGTTGTCCGGTCGTCATTCTCCCCGCGAGTAGTTGGGCGCTTCGCGCGTGATGGTCACGTCGTGGGGATGGTTCTCCACCACCCCGCTGGAGGTGATGCGGATGAAGCGGGCCCGCTTGAGCGTTTCGACGTCGCCCGCCCCGCAGTACCCCATGCCGGCTTTCAGGCCGCCGATAAGCTGGTAAACAGTCTCGCAAAGGTAGCCTTTGTAGGGTACGCGGGCCACGATGCCCTCGGGCACGAATTTGTTGATGTTGTGCTCCTCACCCTGGAAGTAGCGGTCTTTCGATCCGCAGCTCATGGCCTCGATCGAACCCATGCCGCGGTAGCTCTTGAACTTGCGCCCGTTGTAGATGATCGTCTCGCCGGGAGACTCCTCCACGCCCGCGAACATCGAGCCGATCATCACGCAGTCGCCGCCTGCGGCGAGCGCCTTGACAATGTCGCCCGAATAGCGCAGGCCGCCGTCGGCGATCACCGGCACCCCGTCCTTGCGAGCTTCGCAGGCCGCGTCGTATATCGCCGAAAGCTGGGGCACGCCTACCCCGGCCACGATGCGCGTGGTGCAGATCGACCCCGGGCCGATGCCCACCTTCACGCCGTCGGCACCCGCATCGATCAGGAAGCGGGCCGCTTCAGCCGTGGCGATGTTGCCCACGACCACGTCCAAAGACGGATAGGCGGCCTTCACGCGTCGCAGCAGGTTGGCCACATGAACGCTGTGCCCGTGCGCCGTGTCGATCACGATGGCATCGACGCTCTCATCGACCAGCGCCTGCACGCGCTCCATCGTATCGCCCGTCACGCCCACACCGGCGGCCACCCTCAGGCGGCCCTTTTCGTCCTTGCAGGCTTCGGGATGATCCTGTACCTTGGTAATGTCCTTGTAGGTGATAAGCCCGACCAACCGGCCGTCGTTGTCCACCACCGGCAGCTTTTCGATCTTGTTCTTCAGCAGGATGTCGGCCGCGCGTTCGAGCTCCGTATGGTGCGTGGTAATCAGGCCGCTGCGGGTCATGACCTCCTCAATGCGCCGTCCCATGTCGCGCTGGAAGCGCAGGTCGCGGTTGGTGACGATGCCCACCAGCCGCATGTCGGGCTCCACGACGGGAATGCCGCCGATCTTGTTGTCGCGCATCAGTGCAAGGGCGTCGCCGACCGTCTCGTTGCGGGAAATGGTGATCGGATCGTAGATCATGCCGTTTTCGGCCCGCTTGACCCGCCGCACGTGCGCGGCCTGCTGAGCGATGGTCATGTTCTTGTGGATCACGCCGATGCCGCCTTCGCGGGCAAGGGCGATAGCCAGGGGAGCTTCGGTCACCGTGTCCATGGCGGCCGAGACGATGGGAACATTGAGGCTGATATTACGCGAGAACCGGGTCCGAACGCTGACCTCCCGCGGCAACACTTCCGAATAGGCGGGTACCAGAAGCACGTCGTCGAACGTAAGCCCTTCCGGCAGCACCTTCTCATTGATAAATGACATAGGATGGCGGTTTAGTTGCCCGCAAAAGTAATCATTTTTTCCGAAACCGCACAGCCGCAGCGCCCCTTGCGTCAAAATTTTATCCCGATTCGTCACGACGGCGGCCCGCGCATGCCGCGGATACGTCCCCAACGACCGTTGCACCTGGTCGGGCGACGCCCCGAGCGGTCGAAAAGCGACAATCCCCCCGAGCGCCTTCCCGACCGGCAGGTCCGGCATCCGGCCTGCTCACGCTTGGCGGAAATTCAGGCCGCACGGTTTGCACCGGTTCCGATTTTGCGGAACGAAAGACAACCGCACCGGATCTTTTCGTACCTTTGTCCGTGCAAAACACAATACGATCGACCATGAAACACTCCGTTCTCTTATCGCTGCTGCTGACGGTTTCGCTTGCGGCAAATGCCCGCACCCCGGTACGTCCCTACGAGGAATGGGAAGCGACGCAATTCGTCGCACTGAGCGGTCACCAGCCCAGCGATTACGTCGCTCCGGACAACAATTGGGAAATTCTCTATTGCCTGCGCACGCCGCACACCCCCGCCGAACTGCGTGCAACGGGCGTCGGATGCACGGACAGCCAGTTGATGCTGCTGGAGGTCGGCGGCCTGATCGCCGAGCAGGAGGGCAAATGGAAAACGACGATACCCATTCTCGACCGGGAGCAAACCCGCTCGCTCCGAAGTTTCGCCGACGGAGTCGCGGAATCTGTTTACACGGCAAACGAGGCGGACTTCGTGAATCTGGCCGGAACGATCCGCGAAGCGGGTTTCGGCAACAATGTATTCTCGCTGCTCTTTTCCTACCTGCTGGACGGCAGGATGTGGACGAAACTCGTGCTCTTTGAAGAGATCGAAAACCACTCGACCTGGAGCGGCTGTTACTGGATTCTCTACGAGCCGAGAGACGGCATGAAATGCGGCACCAACTCCTATGGCGACCAGGATTTGATCCTGACCTATACCGACAGCCGCATCGCTCGCGGCAGCGCGACGATGGATCGGTATGCGGCCGAGATAGCCCGGTACGGGAAAGTCACCGACGACGGACTCATAACCGAATTGCAGCCCTATGGCATGACGGACAGTCAGGGCAACGTTCCGATTCCCGTCATCGGGAACATGCCCGACGCATTTCATGGCATCACCCAAAAGCTGGTGGATGCCATCACGACTGAACTCAAGGCCAATTGCGGCGACCTGGCGACGCGCTACGGCATCGAGGATGAAAAAACAGCGATGGTGGTTCTCTATCACGAGGTGATGTGGAGCCTGACGGACCGGCTGATCCGCGACGGAATCGTCAGCGTGCCGCCGATCCTGACGGACGGTAAGGCATACGAAAACCGGCTGTGCGACGTCCTCTTCTTCGTCGGGGGAGGACTGATGCAGTAAGGGACACCCTGCCGGGCAGCACAATCGACCGGATACGAAAAAGAAAGCGAGGGGCTGCACCCCTCGCTTATCGGTTTGTCGGCAAACCGCATCACTCTTCCGACTTCACGCAGCGCACATAGGCATAGGGATTCCGCGCCTGATCGTATGCGACCGTTTCCGTGGCGTCATAGCGCAGCGTCCGCAGCCCGCCGGCAGTCCAGAGCAGCAGCTCTTCGCCCAGTCCCGCATAGGCGTCGTCCTCACGGCGGCCGCCGGGCAGCGCCGCAAACCCCGTCAGGTCGGGCGCATCGCCCTCCTGTCCGCTCCACGACCCGGCGCAGGGAGCCCCCGCAGGCATCGGATCGCCCGCATAAAGGAGCGCCCGCAGCAGCGTCTCGTCGTCGGGCAGCTCGTATCCTGCGGGGCAGAGCCCCTCGGCGAGCGAAGCGGCCCGGTCGTACAGCACACCGTACATCGCACCGTTCTCCGGATCGTCCGCATAGGGACAATAGGTATAGTCGGGCCGGGGCTCCACCACCTCGCCCGGCTTGTCGAGCCCGATCGCACCGCCCCCCGCAAGACGCGTGGCGCGCAGGTTCTCCCGCAGCCAGTACCGGCCGCCGATCCGCACCATTCCGTACTCGTGCCTGTCGCCGTCGGCCGCCGTGCGCGGTCGCGCATCCAGCAGCATCGCCCGAAGTAGCTCGTACTCCTCGCTGCGGGGGTCGGCGTCAGCAGCCAGGCAGAGCGCGCGCAATGCATCGGTATGGCGGTAGATACAGTAGGAGGCTGCGGTCGTGCCGTCGCCGGCCGTCAGGAAATAGAGCAGATCGATCGGCCCGGTCTCTGCGCCGGGCGTGCAGGACGAATCGTCGAAATAACATTCGCCTCCGTCTTCGAGCACCACACCGGCGGTGTGCCGGTCCTGACGCGACATATCGTTGCTGAAATAGGCCACCGCGGAGCGGAACCCGTCCCCGGGCGCATCCGAATTCCGCACCCACTGATTGCAGACCAGTCCGACATAGGGATTCTCCTGGTCCTCACCCGTCAGATCGACCACGTCCGACTGTGCGAAAAGTCCGTCATCCGCACGGAAAAGCCCTCCGGAGAGCCGCACGGGAATCCGCACCACAGCCCTCTCGTCGCTGGTCGGACGCGACGCCTCGATCTCGATCAGCCCGCCCGGAGCAGCCTCGCCCGCATAGACGGCATAGGAATCCGGCGGTGTGACCGATATGCTCTGCGCATCGGGAAACGACACCTCCCACCCGGGGAACAGGGCCGCATTCTCCTCCGGCCATGCGAGGGCGGTCACATAACGGGTCTCGAGCGTCAGCCGCACCGATTCGCCGGCCATCGGATCGAACACGCTCCACTCCGTCGCTTCGAGCGAGGCCTGGGGCGGCACGGAGAGATCGACGCGCACGTCGAGCGTCGTCGTCGCGGCCACTCCGTCCACGGCGTACCCCGTCACCACAAACGTCCCCTCGGCGCCCCCGGCCTCCGCCGTGGCGGGCGAGGTCAGTTCGATCCGCCGCTTTGCATCCTCCTCGAGCACTTCGGCCCGCCAGCCGGCCAGCTCCGAGACGGACAGCGACACCACGTCGGTCGTGGTGATATCGACCGCGATCCGTTCGCCGTAATCCCCGAAAACCACCGGATTGTCAGCCGGAATCCGGAGCGTCGGGAAACGTTCCGAATCTTCGTCCCTGCACCCGGCGAGCAGCGCCGCTACCGCCAACGCCGCCACCGTCCAGGCTGTCACCACTCTTTTCATCTTCATTCCGTATTTCGGGCGCTTCGGGCGCCCGGTCAAAGATACGAACAATTCGTCAATCCGCTGCGGCTGCCGGGCACAAATGCGTCGGTGCAGCGCATAAAAAACGGCCCGCAAAACGGGCCGCACGTGCATCGTCCGAGCGGGCCGGCGCCCGCGCGGAGGATCAGTACTGTTCGGCGTCGTTGGGAAAGTCGCAGACCTTCACGTCCCGCACATAGTCCTCCACCGCATCGGTCATGATTCGGTGCAGGTCGGCATAGCGGCGCAGGAAACGGGGCGAGAAACCCTGATTGATCCCCAGCATGTCGTGAATCACCAACACCTGCCCGTCCACGCCGTTGCCGGCTCCGATCCCGATCATCGGGATATGCCGCTCGGCGGCGACCCGGCGGCCCAACTCGGCGGGAATCTTCTCCAGCACGATCGCGAAGCATCCGGCCTCCTCCAGCAGACAGGCGTCGCGCACGAGCTTGTCGGCCTCGGCCTGGCCGCGCGCCCGCACCGTGTAGGTTCCGAACTTGTGGATCGACTGCGGGGTGAGCCCCAGGTGCCCCATCACGGGAATCCCGGCCGAAAGAATACGTTGCACCGATTCGAGAATCTCCTCGCCGCCCTCCATCTTCACCGCGTCGGCCTCGGTCTCCTTCATGATCCGGATGGCCGAGTCGAGCGCCACCTTCGAGTTGCCCTGGTAGGTGCCGAACGGCAGATCGACCACCACCAGCGCCCGCTCGACGGCCCGCACGACCGAGCGGGCATGGTAAATCATCATATCGAGGGTGATCGGGAGCGTCGTCTCGTAACCGGCCATCACGTTGGCCGCGGAGTCGCCGACCAGAATCACATCGACACCCGCGGCATCGACGATGCGGGCCATCGAGTAATCGTAGGAGGTGAGCATGGCGATCTTCTCGCCCCGCTGTTTCATCTCCGAAAGGCGAAAGGTCGTTACGGCCCGCACCCTGCTTTCTGTTGACATGGCTGCTAAGTTTTGAGTTAAGTCGGGGCAAAGTTAGCGCTTTGGACGAATCCGGCAAAAAAAGTTCCATAAAACCACCCCGCCCGAAACGGCCACGTTGAGCGAGTGTTTCGTTCCGGCCTGAGGGATCTCCAGCGCCCCGTCCGAGCGGTCTGCAACCTGCTGCGACACCCCGTCCACCTCGTTGCCGAAAACAAGGGCGTAGCGGCGGCCGGGCTCCGGCACGAACCGGTCGAGCGGCACGGCGCCCTCGACCTGCTCGACGGCGTAAACCGCACAGCCCTCGGCCCGCAGCTCCTCCACGCACTCCGCGGCCGAGGCGCGGTAGCTCCAGTCCACGGTAAGCTCGGCGCCAAGCGCCGTCTTATGGATTTCGCGCGAGGGGGGCACGGCGGTGATGCCGCACAGCACGATGCGCTCGACGGCGAAGGCGTCCCCGGTGCGGAAAAAGGCCCCGACGTTCTGCATCGAACGGACGTTGTCCAGCACCACAATCACCGGCATCCGCTCGGCGCGGGCGAACTCGTCGGGCGTAAGGCGGCCCAGTTCTTCGTTGCGTATCTTTCGCATAGGTTTTACATTGGGATATTTCGCCACAAAAGTAAACATTTAGAAATATTTTGTATAATTTTGGAATCCGAATCGGCCGACTCATCTATTAAAATACGCGACCATGAATATTCCGGTTATCTTCTGGCTCATCCCCGTCGCAGCCGTCGCAGCACTCCTGTCCGCCGCCTGCTTCTACCGCAACATGAAACGTCAGGACGAAGGCACCGAACGCATGCGGGCCATCGCCGGCCACGTCCGGCAGGGGGCCATGGCCTATCTGCGACAACAGTACAAAGTCGTGGGGATCGTCTTTCTGGTGCTGGCCCTGCTGTTCGCATGGCTGGCCTACGGTGCGGGCGTGCAGAACCCGTGGGTGCCGTTCGCCTTCCTCACCGGCGGTTTTTTCTCCGGACTGGCGGGCTTTTTCGGCATGAAGACGGCCACCTACGCCTCGGCACGCACGGCACAGGCGGCCCGCACGTCGCTCGACAGCGGGCTGAGGGTGGCTTTCCGCAGCGGGGCGGTCATGGGACTGATCGTCGTGGGACTCGGGTTGCTGGATATTTCGGTATGGTATCTCATCCTCGACCGCTTCGTCGATGCCGACGGGACCCAGAAGCTGGTGGTGATGACCACCACGATGCTCACCTTCGGCATGGGGGCTTCGACGCAGGCCCTCTTCGCCCGCGTTGGCGGCGGCATCTATACCAAAGCCGCCGACGTGGGGGCCGACATCGTCGGCAAGGTCGAGGCGGGCATCCCGGAGGACGACCCGCGCAACCCGGCCACGATCGCCGATAACGTGGGCGACAACGTGGGCGACGTGGCCGGCATGGGCGCCGACCTCTACGAGAGCTACTGCGGCTCGATCCTGGCGACGGCGGCCCTCGGAGCTGCGGCATTCGCCGTCAGGGGCGACCTCGGGATGCAGACCCGCGCGGTGATGGCCCCCATGCTGATCGCCGCCGTGGGCATCCTCCTCTCGATCCTCGGCATCTTCCTGGTGCGCACGCGCGAAGGCGCCTCCATGAAACAACTGCTCGGGGCGCTCGGGCTCGGGGTCAATGCCAGCTCGGCACTCATCGCCGCCGCGACGTTCGGCATCCTCTACCTGCTGCGGATCGACAACTGGCTGGGGCTCTCCTGCTCGGTGGTCACGGGCCTTGTCGCCGGCATCGTCATCGGACAGGCGACCGAATACTACACCTCCCACTCCTATAAGCCCACCCGCCGGATCGCCGAAAGCGCCCAGACGGGGCCGGCGACGGTCATCATCTCCGGCGTGGGCGTCGGCATGATCTCCACGGCCGTGCCCGTAATCACCGTCGGGGCGGCGATCATCCTGGCCTACCTCTGCGCCATCGGCTTCGACATGGACGCCATGATGACGGCGCACGGAATCTCCATGGGGCTTTACGGCATCGGCATCGCCGCCGTCGGGATGCTCTCGACGCTGGGCATCACGCTCGCGACCGACGCCTACGGCCCGATCGCCGACAATGCGGGCGGCAACGCCGAAATGAGCGGGCTTGGGCCCGAGGTGCGCCGCCGCACCGACGCGCTCGATGCGTTGGGCAACACCACGGCCGCCACGGGCAAGGGCTTCGCCATCGGCTCGGCGGCCCTCACCGCTCTGGCATTGCTCGCCTCCTACCTCGAAGAGATCCGCATCGGACTGCAACATATCGGGCAACACCTGCTGACCCTCTCCGACGGCACGACCGTCGCCGTCGCGGACGCTTCGATCCTCGAATTCATGGACTACTACCAGATCCACCTGATGAATCCGCTGGTGCTGGTGGGCATGTTCGTCGGCGCGATGATGTCGTTCCTTTTCTGCGGTCTGACGATGAACGCCGTCAGCCGCGCAGCCCAGAGCATGGTGGACGAGGTGCGACGCCAGTTCCGCGAAATCAAGGGCATCCTCACGGGCGAAGCGACGCCCGACTATGCCCGCTGCGTGGCCATATCCACCCGGGGCGCTCAGCGCGAGATGCTCTTTCCGAGCCTGCTGGCGATCGTCGTACCCGTGGCGATCGGCCTGCTCTTCGGCGTGGCGGGCGTCATGGGGCTGCTGGTGGGCGGCCTCGCGTCGGGATTCGTGCTGGCCGTTTTCATGGCCAATTCGGGCGGCGCGTGGGACAACGCCAAGAAGATGATCGAAGAGGGCCATTTCGGAGGCAAGGGCTCCGAGTGCCACAAGGCGACCGTCGTGGGCGACACCGTGGGCGACCCTTTCAAGGACACGTCGGGTCCTTCGCTCAATATCCTCATCAAACTCATGTCGATGGTTTCGATCGTCACGGCCGGCGTCACGGCCGCCTATCACCTGTTCTGACCAATGAAAACCGGAAGAAACCTCATCCTTCTCCTCCTCGCCTTACACTGCGCGGGGAGCAGTCTCTCGGCCCAAGAGCTCGTCGCGGGGGCCGACTTCGCCACCCGTTTCGACAACCGCGAATACTCGGGAAACGCATTCTCCCCCTCGGAGACCTTTTTCAGCGCCCGCCTGACGCCCGAATTCGGCGTGCAGTGGGACGGCCGTAACCGCCTGATGATCGCCGTGGACCTGTGGCAGGACTTCGGCGACGGCTCGAAATTCCTGACCGACGCCAAGCCCCAGATCTACTACACCTTTTCCGCGCCCCGCGTCACCGCGAGCGCAGGCATCTTCCCGCGCACGCAACTGCTGGGCAGCTATTCGGAAGCCTTTTTCAGCAGCGACGTCGTGTTTTACGACAACCTGATTTCGGGCGTGCTGGCCAACTACCACTCCCCGCGGGGCTACGTGGAGTTCGCCCTCGACTGGGAGGGGATGCGCACGACGAAAACACGCGAGAAATTCCGCATCCTCTCCGCGGGCGAGTACCGGGGTGCGCGGCTTTACGGAGGCTATGCCTTCTCGATGCTCCACTACGCCAAGAGCGCCAACGAAACCCCCGACGAGGGTGTGGTCGATTACTTCCTGGTGAATCCCTATGCAGGCGTGCGTTTCCACGCTTTCTTCGACTTCGACCTGCGACTGGGGTATCTCCAGAGCGTGCAGCGCGACCGCCGTATCGGCCAAAGCTGGTCGCCCAAGGGCGGCGAGTTCCTCTTCTCGATGAGCCGCTGGGGGCTCTCGCTGCGCAACCACCTCTATCTGGGGCAAAATCTGATGCCCATGTGGGGCACCTACGGAAGCACGGTTTACACGGGTTCCCCGTTCTACGGCACCACCAAGCACGTCTATAACAAGACCTCGATCGACTACGAACGCCTGTTCTTCCACGATACGCTCGGCATCAAGGCGGGCTTCGTCTTCCATTACGACGGCGTCGGAGTAGGCGTACAACAGTTGCTCACGGTCTCCGTCAAACTCGAAAAAATCGTCTATAAGGCGAGGAAATAACGACAGAGGCGCAAAAAATCGCTACCTTTGCACAAAATTCGCGCACTATGGCTATCGAAACCAACGACACCAATACGCGGGAGAAATCCCCGAATTTCCTCGAAGAGATCATCAACGAAGATATCGCTGAGGGGCGTACCCGGGTGCAGACCCGTTTCCCGCCGGAGCCCAACGGGTACCTCCATATCGGCCATGCCAAGAGCATCTGCATCAACTTCGGACTGGCCCGCAAATACGGCGGCAAGTGCAACCTGCGTTTCGACGACACCAACCCCGTCAAGGAGGACGTGGAGTATGTGGATTCGATCAAACGCGACATCCGCTGGCTCGGCTTCGACTGGGCCGTCGAGCGGTACGCCTCGGACTACTTCGACCAGCTCTACCAATGGGCTGTCGAGCTGATCCGCAAGGGGCTCGCCTATGTGGACGACCAGTCGCAGGAGGAGATTCGCCTCACGCGCGGCACCGTTTCGGAGCCGGGCAAGGAGTCGCCCTGGCGCAACCGCACGGTCGAGGAGAACCTCGACCTGTTCGAGCGCATGCGCAGCGGCGAGTTCGCCGACGGCCAGAAGGTGCTGCGGGCCAAGATCGACATGGCCCATCCCAACATGCTCTTCCGCGACCCGATCATGTACCGCATCCTGCACGCCGAGCATCACCGCACGGGCAATAAGTGGTGCATCTATCCGATGTACGACTATGCGCACGGCCAGAGCGACTCGATCGAGCGCATCACCCACTCGATCTGCACGCTCGAATTCGACGTCCACCGCCCGCTCTACGACTGGTTCATTGAGGCGCTCGCGATCTTCCCCTCGCACCAGTACGAATTCGCGCGGCTGAATCTGACCTATACGCTCATGTCCAAGCGCAAGCTGCTCAAGCTGGTGCAGGAGGGGGTGGTCATGGGCTGGGACGACCCCCGCATGCCGACCATCTGCGGCCTGCGGCGAAAGGGCTACACCCCCGCTTCGGTGCGCAACTTCGCCGAAATGGTCGGCGTGGCCAAGCGCGACAACGTGATCGACCTGGGCAAGCTCGAGTACTGCGTGCGCGAGGATCTCAACAAGGTCGCCGAGCGGCGCATGGCTGTCCTGAATCCGCTGAAAGTGGTCATCACCAACTACCCCGAAGGCAAGAGCGAACTTTTCACCGCGATCAACAACCCCGAGGACGAGAGCGCCGGCACGCGGCAGGTTCCTTTCTCGCGGGTAATCTACATCGAGCGGGACGACTTCATGGAGAATCCGCCCAAGAAATACTACCGCCTCAGCCCCGGCACGGAGGTGCGGCTGCGCTATGCCTACCTGATCCGCTGCGAGGAGGCGGTGAAAGATGCCGAGGGCAACGTCACCGAGCTGCGCTGCACCTACGACCCGATGTCGGGCGGGGGCTCGTCGAGCGACGGACGGCGTGTGAAAGGGGTGATCCATTGGGTGTCGGCCGCCGACGCGGTCGAGGCCGAAGTGCGGCTTTTCAACCCGCTTTTCACGAAGGAAAATCCCGAGGAGGTAGAAGAGGGGGGAAGCTGGGAGGACAACCTCAACCCCGACTCGATGATCCGCATTACGGGATACCTCGAACCCTCGCTTCGCGGCGCGGAGGCGGGCAAGCCGTTCCAGTTCGAGCGGGTGGGCTACTTCTGCGCCGACACGGACTCCACCCCCGAACATCCGGTTTTCAACCGCACGGTGACGCTCAAGGACTCCTGGGCTAAGATCAACAAATAGTCTGGCCCCCGGCTGCGGAAACCCGCATGCTCCGCCGGGCAATTCGGGTACCTCTCATGCAAACACGCCTGCGATCGAAAGTCGCAGGCGTGTTTACGTAAGAGGGAAAGTCGGCCCGCCGTCCCGCGCTATCTGCGCAGGGTCAGTTCGACCACATAGTCGGTCACATCGGGCACTTCGCCCAGGCGGAGCAGCACCCCTTCGTCGTCCTGCCGGAACCGCACGGGCGTCCGGTCGTCGTACCGCACGGCACGCAGCACTTTTGCGCCGGTCAGCGGCACGAAAAGCTCCCGATCCTGCAAATCGAGGATGTGGACGTAAACCCGGTCATCCCGCTGCGTGGTGACGCCCCACGGACGGGGCCCTATGGGACCGCCCCGCGTACCCCGCACCGTCGGTCCGTAAACGGCCATCCAGCGGCCGATCTCCTGCAAGCGCTCCACGGCCGCCGCGGGCAGCTCGCCGTCGGGCTGCGGGCCGATATTGAGCAGCAGGTTGGCATCGCGCCCCGCCGCCCCGACCAGATAGCGGATCAGCTCCGGAGCCGGCTTGTACTCCTGATCGGTGATTTTATAACCCCACATGCCGTTCATCGTCTGGCAGGTCTCCAGCGGCAGCTCCCCGACAGCCTGTCCCGAGAGGCCGGCTTCGTTCTCACCGGGCAGGTCACGCTCGAAAACCTGGATATCCTCGCCGGGGAAGGGAGTTTGGTGATGGTTGTTGGCGATCAGGCAAGCCGGCTGGAGCCGGTGCACGAGGGCGTATTGTTCGTCGAGCTGCCAGTCGAAACCGGGGTTTTGATCCTGATCCCACCAGCCGTCGAACCAAACGGCCCGGATGGGTCCGTAACCGGTCAGGAGCTCCGTGAGCTGGTTGTTCATAAAAGCGTAATAGCTTTCCCAGTTCACCTCCGTACCGGGCCGCCCCGTGCCGAGCCCCGTGCGGCCGCGCGGACAGTCCTCGCGGTACCAGTCGATATGCGAATAGTAAAGATGCAGCCCGATACCCTCCTCGCGGCAAGCCTCCGCCAGTTCGCGCAGCACATCGCGACCGAAAGGGGTGGCATCGACGATGTTGTAGTCGGAAAAGGCGGTATCGAACATGGAGAATCCCTCGTGGTGGCGCGTGGTGAAGCAGATGTAGCCCGCGCCCGACGCCTTGATCGCACGCACCCACTCCCGCGCGTCGAAACGTGCGGGACAGAAGCCGCCCGCCAGCTTGGCGTACTCCTTGTAATTGAGGTTTTTGTTGGTCATGGTCCACTCGCCGGTAGCCAGCATGCTGTAAAGGCCCCAATGGAGGAATATCCCGAAGCGGTCGTTGCGGAACGCCTCGCGCGCCCGCAGGTTGTCGGGCGTGGGAACGTAAGCGGATTGCGCATGGGAGGCCGCAGCGAAGCAGCAAGCGCAGAGCAGGGTAAGCAGTCGTTTCATGGCAGGTTATATCCTATTTGATCGTGTGTCATCCGTTCCCGACGCCTCGGTCGGGACGATTCATTCGTGCGTCGGCCCGTTCTTCGCCGTGCCGATCCTCCGGCGCCGTCCGCCGGGCCGGTCAGTCGGGTTTCTTCGCCGCAGCGATCCGGCGGAAAGGCAGGGCCATCACCCCGAAAAACGCCTCCCCGAAGATACCTCCCGACATCTTGGAAGTACCCTCCGTGCGGTCGATGAAGATGATCGAGACCTCTTCGATCCGGAAGCCCAGCCGCCAGGCCGTGTATTTCATCTCGATCTGAAAACCGTAACCGTTCATGCGGACCCGTCCGAGGTCGATCGCCTCGAGCACGCGGCGGCGGTAGCCCACAAATCCGGCCGTAGCGTCACGCACGGGCATGCGCGTCACCACCCGCACGTACCGGGACGCGAAATAGGAGATCAGCAGCCGCGACATGGGCCAATCGACCACGTTCACCCCCCGCGCATACCGGGAGCCCACGGCCACGTCGGCCCCCTTTTCGAGCGCCGCAGCCAGCCGCAGCAGGTCGTCGGGATTGTGGGAAAAATCGCAGTCCATCTCGAACACGGCGTCGTAGGGACGCTCCGACGCCCAGCGGAATCCGGCGATGTAAGCCGTGCCCAGCCCGAGCTTGCCGCTACGCTCCAGCAGGTGCAGCCGTCCGGGAAACTCCCCCTGCCGCTGCCGAACGATCCCGCCCGTGCCGTCGGGCGAGCCGTCGTCCACCACCAGCAGGTCGAAAGCCCCGTCGAGGGACATCACCTTGGAGATCATCCGGGAGACATTTTCCCGTTCGTTGTAGGTGGGAATTATCACTAACTTTTTCATACCTCACATCATCTTGTCGAAACGGCGGCGGCCCAGCAGGTAGCGCAGAACGACCGAACCGCGGTAAATTCCCCGAGCCTCCGCAACGCGCCCGCCCCGGACGGAGCGCCGCTCGCGGGCCAACGAGGGGTGCATACGGATAAAGTCCCGCCATGCGCGGCCGACCGCGCGGAACAGGTCGCCCCGTCCCTGCGCCAGATAGGAAAGGGCCGCGCACAGATCGAGCGGAGGCCGCACGACGGCCACCACAGCCCGTTGCAGGGGCGGTGCGCATTTGAAGAGCATCGCCAGGTTGTTGCGGTGGTTGTAATAGACCTTCGAGGCCGACCCCGCCGCAAGCGTGCCGCCCCCGAGATGGTAAACCCGGCTCCGGGGCACCACGCGGATGCGGTAGCCCCTGAGCTGCATCCGCCAGCAGAGGTCGATCTCCTCCATATGGGCGAAGAAACCGGCGTCGAAGCCGCCGAGTTCCCGCAGCACCGAAGCCCGGCAGCAGAACGCCGCGCCGCTGGCCCAGAATACGTCCCGTCCGTCGTCGTACTGCCCCCGGTCGCACTCGATGTTTCGCAGGATGCGGCCCCGGCAGAACGGGTAGCCCAGGTAGTCGATGAAGCCGCCCGAGGCCCCGGCATATTCGAAGCGGCCCGGCTCGGCGACCGAAAGGAGCTTGGGAGCGGCCGCAGCTACATCGGGATTCCGTTCGAGCGTCTCGATCAGCGGTTCGAGCCAACCCGCAGGGGTTTCCACGTCAGAGTTGAGCAGCACGAAGTACTCCGCCTCCACGTGCGCCAAAGCCCGGTTGTATCCCTCGGCGAAACCGTAGTTGCGGTCGAGCCTTACGACCTGCACCTGCGGAAAATCCCGCGCCAGCAGTGCGAGCGAGCCGTCCGTGGAGCCGTTGTCGGCCACCACGACCCCTACCCCCTCGGGCGCGGCCGCAACCACGCCCGGCAGAAACCGGGCCAGGTGTCCCTCACCGTTCCAGTTGAGGATTATGATTTTTGTTCCATGCATCGAATTCGCGCCAGGTCGGCGGGGGACTTGTGTTTCCAGCGACGGTGCGACCACATCCACAGCTCGGGATAGTCGCGGATCATGGCCTCCAGCCGGCGAACGTAACGTTCGGTGATCTCATAATCGGCCACGGGCTCCTGTCCGTCGTAAATGCGCTCGAACGACAGTTCGTAATAGCCCCGCTTGACCCGTTTCATGTGGGCGAAATAGACCGGCAGGTTGTATTTGAGGGCGAGTTTTTCGCCGCCGTCGAAAAAGAGCGTATCCTGGTTCAGGAAGCGGAACCAATGGCTGTCCGGACGGCGCGGCGGATTCTGGTCGGCGATGAGCCCCATGACCAGATTCTTGCCGTCCACCCCCTCTTTGCTATGGCGCATATAGAAACGCACGCTCTCCTTCATGGCCACCGTGAGCGTGTTTTCGCGCTTACGCAGCCGTTTGTAGAGGTGCTCGAAAATCTGGTTCCGGAGGGGGTGATAGACCGCCACGACGACCTGCGAGGGATCGATCAGCCCCCAGAAGGAACAGTACTCCCAGCATCCGAAATGGGCGGTCATGGCGATCCAGTCGCGGCCGTTTACCTCGGCCTTGTGCTGCTCGGCGTTGCGGCAGACCACCACCCGGCGGCACTGCTCGTTGCTCAGCCCCGCAAGGCTGAACGTATCGACGAATATTTCGGCCAGCGTGCGGTAAAACCTGCGCCGGATGATGTTGAGCTCCCGCTCGCTCTTCTCCGGAAACGAGTTGCGCAGATTGGTCTTGACCACCTTCATGCGGTAACGCATGAGGTACAAAATCACATAGATCAGGTTTTCGGTCACGTAGTAACGGAACCAGTAGGGCGTCATGGCGAAAGCCCGGCAGAAAAACCAGAGGCTTTCCAGGGCGATCCGCTGGAAGAAAGTCAGTTTCCGTCTCTTCAGTACGTCGGACATCGGCTTATTCGGTCGGTTCGATAAAAAGTTTCACCTGCTGAATCCTGGTGCGCTTGCGCAGCCAGTTCATCAACGTGGCGCGGTCGATTTCGGCGCCGTCGCGTTGCGGGGTAATCACGCATACGATCAGCGTATCGAGCGGTCGGCCCTGCACATCGAAATCGATGCCCTTCATCAGCGACATCGACTGCATGCCGGGCACGAGCACCCCCACCTCCTGCGAGATATCGCCCACCTCGACGTTGGTCATCTTATAACGCGAAAGCGAGGATTTCATTTCGTCGATCTGCTCGTTTTTCTCGGCCAGCAGCTCCGAATAGCTTTTCTGCAGCGAGACCAGGTCCACCTTGTCGCCCGTACTGGCCTGCCTTACCGTCAGATCGGTTTTCTCCAGCCCGAACGCCGGCATCTGGGCCCGTGCGTTCTCGATCACCTCGTCGCCGAGCGGCTCGCCCAGCAGCACCAGCTCGATTTCGGGCCGGTGGCGGCCGGTCTCGAAATGCTTGTTGCACTCGATCACGCGTGTATGCTTGAAGTTGAACACCTGGGCCACGTACTTGTCGGCCATCGCCTCGAAGACCGAAACGCGCACCATGCGGAAGCCGACGAAGACGCTCGGGATGAAGGTCAGCAGCGTAATGGCCATCATCAGCCGACGCACGTTGCGCTCCTTGTGCTTATCGATAAAGGCCTTCTTCTCGTACTTGAGAAACCGGACGATCATAAAGGTCGCCAGCGCGATGAAAACCGAGTTGATGAAAAAGAGGTAGAACGCCCCGATGAAATAGCGGAACTGCCCCATAGCCAAACCGTAACCCGCCGTGCAGAGGGGCGGAATCAGGGCCGTGGCGATGGCCACGCCGGGGATGACGGTCGAGGTGCGGTCGCGGCGCGACTGGGCCACGATACCGGCCAGGCCGCCGAAAAAGGCGATGAAGACGTCGAAAGTGGTCGGCACGGTGCGGGCCAGCAGCTCGCTGCGGGCGTTCCCGAGCGGCGAAAGCAGGAAATAGAGCGTCGAGGTGACAATGGCGACCACGAACATGAGCGTGAAGTTGCGCATCGACTTCTTGAGCAGCTCGAAATCGTTGATGCCCAGCGAAAGGCCGATGCCCATGATCGGCCCCATGATGGGCGAAATGAGCATGGCGCCGATGATGACGGCCGTCGAATTGACGTTCAGGCCGAGCGAGGCGATCATTGTGGCGAAGATCAATACCCACAAATTGACGCCCCGGAATTCGACCCCCTTGCTGATGGCGGCCACCACCTCGTCGCGCTGGGCCTTGTCCTCCTCCAGACTGAAGCGGTCGCGCATGAACTCCCTCAAATCGGTGAGCCATGCGGAGACGGAGGCCCGCCGACGGTCATTTTTTTCGGTTGTTTCGGTTGTTTCGTTTGTTTCCATAATTATTCTTCCGTTTCTTCCTCCTCTTCGTTCCGGTCTTCCCGACCGGGTTTGGGTTTTCCGGCCACTATGATGACGAATTCCCCCTTGGGCGCGTGCAGGCGGAAGTGGCCGGCGACTTCCGCGAGCGTACCCCGGACGGTCTGCTCGAATTTCTTGGTCAGCTCGCGCGATACGGAGACGCGACGCTCGGAGCCGAATACAGCCGCGAACTCCTCCAGCGCCCGCACCACGCGGTAGGGCGACTCATAGAAAATCATCGTGCGCTCCTCCTCCTGCAACCGCTGCAACCGCTTGGCACGCCCCTTCTTCTGGGGCAGGAAACCCTCGAAACAGAAACGGTCGCAGGGGAAGCCGCTCTGCACGAGTGCAGGCACGAGGGCCGTGGCTCCGGGCAGGGTCTCGACCTCGATCCCCGCCTCCACGCAGGCCCGCACCAGCAGGAATCCCGGATCGGAAATGCCGGGCGTACCGGCGTCGGACACCAGGGCCACGGTACGGCCTGCCGCCATCGCTTCGCAGACCATCCCGACGGTGGCGTGCTCGTTGAACTTGTGGTGGGCGTACATCTTTTTTTCGATTCCCAGATGCCGCAGCAGGAAAGCCGTCGTGCGGGTATCTTCGGCGAGGATGAAATCGACCTCACGCAGCACGTTCACCGCACGCAGCGTGATGTCGTCGAGGTTGCCGATGGGGGTGGGGACGAGGTAAAGTTTCGGCATGGCTATCCCAGTTTACGTTCCAGCAGGTCCGTGAGCAGCCGAGCACCGTCGCTGTTCGGATTCCATGCGTAATTTTCGGCAATATGGATCATGCAGTCGTCCAGGTCGTCGAACTCCTCGAGCCGGTCGATGGCCCGCTCGTACGCCGCGGCATCCCCGGCGAACAGGTCGCGGATCAGCAGGAAACGGTCGTTCACGCCGATCGCCCCGCGCAGTTCGTCCACAGGCTCCCCCGCGGCGAGCGTCGCTCCGCGCTCCAGCGGCACGGCGATGCGGTCGGCGAGCGTCTGCACCCCCTGGCCGATCACGTCCGCCAAAACCTGCTGCGAGCCCTCCTCACGCCCCCGGCCCCGCTGCTGCGGCTCACCGGCCGGGACTGCGGGCCCCGGAGATTCGTGCACGGGAGGAACTTCGGACGCTGGTGCCTCCGGCGCGGGAATTCCGACCGCCGGAATTTCGGGGTTTCGGGGAAGTTCCGGAACTTCCGCACCCATTACCGGAGCATCGTCCGGAACAGCGATTCCGGATGCAGCGCTCCCGGCTGTCCGGGTTTCGGACGCCCACACAGCAGAGGCACCCTCTGCGACGGATCGCTCAGGCACGGGATGCACCCCGAAAGACGGCCCCGCATCCTGCGCAGCTTCATTGGGGAAGAAAGAGCCCCCCTCGCACCCCGCTCCGATAACCTCCTCCCGGGCATTCCCGTTCGGGGATGACGGTTCCAACGCCGTCGGTATCGGTGATTCCGCCCCGCATTTCGCGTCGTCGTCCAACCCTATCTCCGGGCGTATCAGTTCCGACCCGGCATGGGGCATCGTTTCGGGAGCGGATTCCGGCCGGGTTTCCGAGGTGCCGTCCACCTTTCCCGCGGCGGACATTCCGGCATCGGCTACAGACGCCGCACCCTCGCCGACAGGGGCGAAAGGTTGCGGCGACACGGTCTTTTTCAGGTCCGGGCCGGCTGCGGACGAATCCGCTGCACGGCGCATATCCCTCCGTTCCGATTTGTCGGTTCCATGCTTTTCCTTATGCCGCTCCGGTGCGGCCGGACGCACATCCTCCTCCTCGCTTTCGTAAAGCGACAGGATTACCCGGCGGTTTTTCCGCCGTCGGTCCACCAGATCGTCCAGATCGAAAAGACTGTTGAGCACCGGCTCCCGGCGTTCCGGCGCGGTGGCTTCGGGACGGGAGCCCTCCGTTGCGGACTGCTCCGCATCCGCCGCATACGGGGCGGACGTCCCGGCCGAAAGCACAGCCGCCTCAACGGAGCGACCCGCTTCCTCACCCCGCTCGCCCGGCTCCGACGGAACCGTCCGCGCGTTCTGCGCATCCGGCCTCGCCTCCTCCGTCCGCACCGCCTCGGCGGCCGCATCCGTCTGCGGTACTAAACCCTCCCTGACGAGCTGTTCCGAAAGGGGCTTTTCCGGCTCGGGCGCAGCAACTCCCGGCCCGGCCGCCTCCTGCGGCGGGTCGGCTTCGACCGTCTCCTTTTCGGGTGCCGTCGGGGAGAGCTCCTCCGCGCCGCCGAAAGGGGCGATCGCCTCCTCCAGATCGATCCGGATCGAGGGCTCCGGAGCGAACGCAGCCGCATCGGGCACCTCGTCGGAACCGTCCGCAACCACCGCATCCGCGAAACGGAGCTCCTCGTACAGCGCTTTGAGTTTATCGAGCGCCAGATCCCGTTCGAGAGTCGATATCCGATTTGCGGCGGCCCACCCATCGACAAGCGATTCCAGGCGCCGCAGTTCCGTTTGTATGCGTTTCCACTCCATACTGCATGGTTATGGTTTCAAAGATAGCAAAAAAATCCATATTTTTGCAGAAATCGAAACAAGCGATGGGAAATTCGACGGCCCCCCTTGCAATCCTCGCCGACGAGTGGCTGCAACCCTCCGCCGGGGAGATCCGGTACCGGCACGACCTTTACCTGGAGGCCCTGAGCGAGATCGGCCGGGGCGCCGGCACGATCGCGGACTACGCCAACGGCTACCGTTACTTCGGCTGGCAGCGCGACCGGACGTTGTGCGGCTGGTGGTTCCGCGAGTGGCTGCCGGGGGCGCAGGACGTCTATCTGTTCGGGGATTTCAACGGATGGCAGCGCACTCAACTGCGGCTGCACAAAAATCCCGACGGGGTGTGGAGCGCCTTTTTCCCCGACGCCATGTACCGCGAGCGGCTCACCCACGGCTCGCTCTACAAGCTGCACGTCCACGGCGCGAACGGCTGGCTCGACCGCATCCCGGCCTATGCCACGCGCGTGGTGCAGGACGAGACGACCAAAGACTTCACGGCCCAGTTCTGGAATCCCGCCCCTTTCGACTGGCAGGGTGACCGGTTCGACGCCACGGCGCTCGGCGACCTGCTCATCTACGAAGCCCACGTCGGCATGGCGCAGCAGCGGGAGGGTGTGGGCACCTACCGCGAATTCGCCGACACCGTCCTGCCGCGCATCAAGGCCGACGGTTATACGGCCGTGCAATTGATGGCCGTTGCAGAGCACCCCTACTACGGCTCGTTCGGCTACCACGTCTCCAGCTTCTTCGCCCCCTCGTCCCGCTTCGGCACCCCCGAGGAGCTCAAGGAGCTCGTCCGGCGGGCGCACCGGCTGGGGCTGGCCGTCATCATGGATCTCGTGCACGCCCATTACGTAAAGAACCTCAACGAAGGGATCGCCGAACTCGACGGCACCGACCACCTCTATTCGCCGCCGGGCGAGGCGGGCAACCAGCCCTACTGGGATTCCAAACTCTTCGACTACGCCAAGCCGCAGGTGCGCCATTTCCTGCTATCGAACGTCAAATACTGGCTCGACGAGTTCCATTTCGACGGCTATCGCTTCGACGGGGTGACCTCGATGATCTACCGTCACCACGGGTACGCCGAACTCGAAAGCCGCGAGCTCTTCTTCGGCGAGGGGGTCAATCGCGACGCCCTCACCTACCTCACGCTCGCCAACCGGCTCGTCCACGACTTCCGCCCCTGTGCGCTGACCGTCGCCGAGGAGGTCAGCGGGATGCCGGGCATCTGCACCCCGATCCGGGACGGGGGCGTCGGCTTCGACTACCGCCTCGGCATGGCTATTCCCGACTTCTGGATCCGCATGCTCAAGGAGGTGCCCGACGAGCAGTGGAACATCGGGGAGATCTGGCATGTGCTGACCGATCGGCTGCCGGGCGTAAAAACCGTAGCCTATGCCGAATCGCACGATCAGGCGCTCGTGGGCGACAAGACCCTCGCCTTCCGACTGATGGACAAGGAGATGTACGACAAAATGGACCGTGCGTCCGAGAGCGTGGTGATCGACCGGGGCATGGCGCTGCACAAGATGATCCGTCTGGTGACCATCGCCGCCGGGGGCGACGCCTACCTCAACTTCATGGGCAACGAGTTCGGCCACCCCGAATGGATCGACTTCCCGCGCGAAGGCAACGGCTGGAGCTATGCCCATGCCCGCCGCCAATGGTCGCTCGCCGACGACGGGCTGCTGCGCTATGCCCAGTTGGGAGCTTTCGACCGGGCGATGCTCGCGCTGGTGAGCGACTACCGGGTGCTGCACGACGGCTACCCCTACAACCTGCGGATGGACGACGCCAACAAGACGATGGCCTTTTCGCACGGCGACCTGCTTTTCGTCTTCAACTGGCATCCTTCGGCGTCGATTCCCGACTATACGCTGCCGGTGCGGGAGGCAGGGAAATACGTTCCCCTGCTTTCGACCGACGAGGAGCGCTTCGGCGGCCCCGGCCGTATCGCCATGAACTCGGAACACTTCTCCTTCCCGGTCGCAGAGGCCGAAAGCGATCGTCCCCACATCCGCATTTACAACCCGTCGCGCGCAGCTACGGTCTATCTGAGGCGGAAGTAGTTTGCAATTGACATAAATATATCCGTTAATTCACAGATAAACAAACAATTCATATAAAAACCGAAAACAGCGCGCCGGAATGGTGCGCTGCTTCGTTCCAGTCAAAGCGTCGGACAGGGAAGCTCGACCTGCGAGAGGGGTATCGCATCCTTGAAAAACGCCTCTGCGACAGCCTTGTCCCGTATGCGGAACACCGCAAGATCGAATTCGCCTTCCAGCACGGAAAAAATGACCGGACATTCCACCCAAAATTCGCTCTCCGACACCTGCGTCACCGTCATCGGGCCCCGAGGAACTCCGTCATACCCATCCAAAGTCAAAACACAAGTCGTTTCGTCGTACGAAAAAGCGTGATCCGTATAGACGGGTACGTTACCATATTTATCCCAGAATATGGGATCGTCGATCGATCCGTAAACCCGCACGGTGCCGTCGCCCTGAAAATAGAATATACTCTGACTCCAGCCCACGACGGAATGCCACAAATCATCCGTGAGCCGGACGGTTTGCCCGTCCACCCTTTTGCAGGTGTACAATTCTTCATTAACCCAATACTGCTCCATTACGATTTCCAGCCAGTCCGGATTCCCGGGACATATTGGGATATTCGGATCGGGGCCCGGTTCCGGTTTCGACGACGAACAGGCGGCACAGAAAAGAGCCGTGAAAAGGATTGCGATCCGAATTGTTTTCATAGCAGGAAGTTTGAGGGTTCAGTTTAATTTAATTGAGGGTAATGATCGGAATTCTTCCGTAACAATAGTTCTCTCCGATTCGAGGCCCCGGTCAGGTTGGAATGCAATATCGGTTATCTTTATCCGGGTTTACATTTTGATTCACAAACACAAACATATCCTAAGAAACACCAAGCCGCTTAAATATATCTTGTGGCTATCGGGAAGTTATACGATTCAAATGTTCGGGATGAACTACCTCCGCATAGGACTGAGCGTCTCGGAAACGCGCTTCGCATGACGTCTTTTCCTGCTTGCGGAAAACCACCTCCGTAAATTCCGTTCCGTCCGGATAGGGATAAACGGGACTGCACTCGACCATGAAATAATCCCGCTCCAGCGCGACCAGTTTCATAGGACTTTTAGGAATACCGTCATAATCGGTTGTGATGGTTTGCGAATCCTCGTCAAATGCAAGCCGGTAGCTGACATAAAAATAGCCATCCCCGTACTGTTGCCTCAGAACGGGATCGACCAAGTCGAAATATTCTGTCAGCGCATCGGGACTGAACAGGAAGAAGGAAGGCCCTCCGCCACCCATTTCCAACCAAAGATTCTCCGATAAACGCATCGTCGCACCATTTTCTTTTCGGCAATTATATGCCTCCGAATTGACCCAGTAATTACCCACTAAATAAACCGTAAATTCCTCAGACGTAAAACAAGGGGTTGTTACGGATGATGACTTATCGTTACAGCCAAAGAAAACGAAACTCACCACTAACACTATTAATCTACAAATATTTTTCATACATTTTCAATTTGAACCATACCCTGAATACATCGTCAAATACAAATTTTGATCGAATAGATAATACGGCGGATTGAGCGGTACACTTTCATCCAGCTTTTCATCATAATCAACAGCCGGTTTACTCAGATCAAACATATCCGATTGATAATAACCATCACACAAACCATCCCATCCAAAATTGCAATGTACAATCAATTCTTCTGCATCTGATTCAAATTCAACTATTCTACCGGCAGAGGAGACTTGAGAGCATAAGGTAAAATAACGCCTCAAACCACCATCAACAACCCAAAAGTGAGAAATTTTTCTAATTCCGTCTTCGTGATCTGCATATCCTAACAAAACAACTGGACACTGCACTGTAAACAACATTTCTTTAATATTTTCATTGTTGTATCTTTCAGTACGGACAGAATCATAACCACATTCTTCAAAAAACGTTTCATGAGCACCCAGTCCAGAAAATGTCCCATTTATTTTATATTCGGCAAGGACCCCTTCCCCTATTTCATGTATTAAATAAGCAACCGCAGTACAAGCATCGTCGCTTGGAGGACTTGGATAATCATAATTAAACTGTTCGATAAGATTCCAATCAATATAATAACCATTGATTTGATTCGGCCATCTATTACTTGCAAAGACCTGCCCTATTGCAATGGGCCCACATCCTGCATATGCTTTTTGCCCATCTACTGTATAACAATAATCGTTATAAGGAGCAGTTTGTGTCCATTTCGTCCGCATCATCGGGGGCACATACTCCTCCCATTCCCGGTACCAAGAACGAAACCCCCGACTCGAAACCTGGTAATCGATGTAATTTTTCACCAGGCTTATGATCGTTCTTCCGACCGTATCCACCGGGCCGGTACCGATCCGGGTGATATCGAAATCGACCAGTTTCCGTTTCCAGTCGATCGGAGACTCCGTAACCGTCACCACCGCCGGCAGCCGATTGTCGGCCCCCAGGATGGCCGATCCGCGGTCGTCGGCGAAATCCACGAAATAGAGGATGCTGTCCAGGTCGGCCGGGTAGCCGTTTTCGGAACGCGTCGCCGCCAGGTCGCACCGTCTCAGCACGCGCACACGCTCCACGCTGCGTCGGGATGCCCGGGTCGTCGGACCGTCGATCATAGCGAGCAGCCCGTCGAGCTGGCCCAGCGCCTCATCGACAGGTATGGTCCGCCGTGCAGCCATCGGCCGGAAATTCTGCTGCGGCCGCACCGTTTCGGACTCCTGCAGGCACCCACACAGCAGTCCGATCAACAACAAGGGCAAGAATCGTCGAAATGCAATCATAACCGTAATAGTTAAGTCAAAGGACAGGAAACGTCTTATCCGAACAACACGGCACAAAAATCATAAGCAAATATAAAACCATTTTTATTTATTTCCAAATAAATTACTCATAATCAATAGCAAAATTACCTATCAAATCGTAAGCCGAACACAAAAAAAAGAGACGCCCCGAAAGGCGTCCCGCGGCCACGGCACCGCACGAAGCGGCCCCGGCAGCTATCCGACCAGCTCGCGTGCCACGGCGAGGGCCTTGTCGTAATCGGGTTCGTGGGTCACTTCGGGCACGTATTCGATGTAACGGATCACGTCGTCGCGATCCACCACAACCACGGCCCGTGTGAGCAGCCGAAGCCCCTCGATCACCATGCCATATTTCATGCCGAAATCCAGATCGCGGTGGTCGGAATAGACATAGACGCGGTCGATGCCCTCGGCGGCACAGAAACGTTTCTGCGCGAAGGGCAGATCTACCGAGATCGAAAGCACGGCCACTCCGTCGCCGAGAGCCGAAGCCTCGCGGTTGAACCGCTTGTTCTGCAACGAGCAGACGGGCGTATCCACCGAGGGAAAGACGCTGTAAATACGCACCTTCCCGTCGTACTGCCGCGAGGATACGGGTTGCAGGTCAGCTCCCGCAACCGTGAATTCGGGCGCTTTGTCGCCTGCCTTGAGATGGGTTCCCGCCAACGTGACGGGGTTCCCGCCGAAATTTACTTTTGTCTCCATAACTTTATCCTGTTTAAAGGTTTGCAATGTCAAATTATCCGAAGTCTCTACCGGCTCCTGATGGCTTCGGCCGCGGCCTGTATGCGCTGCATCAGATCGGCCGTATCGACGCCCCTCACGCGGCGCTCCTCCACGACGATTTCGCCGTTTACGATCACCGTCTCCACGTCCGACGCCTTGCCGCAGTAAACCAGGTTGGAAACCAGGTCATGCACGGGGCAGAGGTGCGGCTTGCGCATGTCCACCAGGATCAGGTCGGCGATGGCTCCTTCGCGCACCACCCCCAACTCCCCGCCGTATCCGATGGCCCGGGCCGCATTGACCGTCGCCATCTTCAGGATTTCATAGGCGGGCACGGCGCAGGGATTCTGCGTAGCGCTTTTCTGGAGGAACGACGCCGAACGCATCTCCTCCCACATATCCAGGTCGTTGTTCGAGCAGGGGCCGTCGGTGGCGATTGTGCAGCAGACCCCTGCGCGGCGCATCGCCTCGACGGGTGCCACGCCGCTCGAGATCTTCATGTTGCTCTGGGGGTTGTGGGCCACGGCCACGCCCCGGTCACGCAGCACGGCGATATCCTCCTCGCTCACGTGGACGCAATGGGCACCGATGGTTCGGTCGTCCAGCACGCCCAGCGCATCGAGGTGGGCGACGGGCGTGCGGCCGTACCGCTCGCGGATGATGCGGCTTTCGTCGTGCGTCTCGGCGATGTGCGTGGTGTAGTGCAGGCCGTATTTACGGGCCAGCTCCTTGCCGTACACCAGATTTTCGGGCGAACAGGTGTAACCCGAATGGGGTGCGACGGCGATGCGCACCCGCTCGCAGCCGCGCGTCTTATCGAGCGCGTCGCACAGGTCCCGCTCGAAAGTCTCCATGTTCGTATCGAGATAGCATGCCCCCAACAGGGCGCGGATGCCGAGCCGCTGCACGGGATCGGCGATGGCGGCCTCCGACCAGTACATATCCACGAACGAGGTCGTGCCCCCCAGCAGCATCTCCACCACCCCGAGCTCGGCGCCCAGGGCGATCTCGGCCGGAGTTTGCTTGGCCTCGAAAGGCCAGATGTAGTCGTGCAGCCACTCCATCAGCGCGATGTCGTCGGCATAGCTGCGCTGGAGGGTCATTGCCGCATGGCAGTGGGTATTGATCAGGCCGGGCATGAGCACGCGGCCCGTGCAATCGATCTCCCGCACGCCGGGATGCGCGGCACGAAAGGCCTCGGCCGCTGCGCCCTCGCGGGTCACCAGCGCGATGCGGTTGCCCGCGATGCCGACCGAGCCCGTAAAGGAACGGGACCCATCGGCCGCTTCGGTCATCGGCAGAATCGTACAGTTGTTGAGTAAAAGCGTCATAATTCGTTGTTTTCAATCGAGTTGCCGCGGACACTCAGCACATGCCTCCCGTCCGCGGAGTTGGAATAGACCTGGATCACTTTGCTGAAAGCGCCCGGCTCGTTCTTATGGGGTTCGTAAATAACGCGAATCGTTCCCCGTCCGCCCGGTTCGACCGGCCGCCGGGAATAATCCGTCTTGAGGCAGGTGCAGGAGGTGACCACGCGCGTGAGTACCAGTGGCACGTCGCCCTCGTTCCGGTAGCCGAATTCCCACACCAGGTCACCGCCCCGGCGGGGCACATCGCCGAAGTCGTGGCTGACGGTGTCCATGCGCAGCAGGGCTCCGCGGGACTCCGCAGGGCCGTCGCCCGGCGCGGGTTTGCGGGCCGGAGCCGGCCACGCGAGGAGCAGGGCGGCGGCGAGCAGCCCGGCGGCACGATTCATTCGATAGAGGTTCAAAAGTCGCATATCAGTTCATTCGGAATATATAGGTGATCGTGCCCCCCTGCACGATCGTTTCGCTCTCCGAGAAGCGGGCTTTCAGCGCGGCTTCCACAGCCGCCGCCACCAGCTCGGAGTTGTTGGTGGTCGAGCCCTGCGAACGGTAGGCCGCCGTCGTCACCCGGCCCGCGGCATCGACGGTGACGTCCACGATCACCTTGCCCGTTTCGTCGGCCTTGTAGCGCGGCTTGGGCAGCGCCCCCACGACCGACCGACCCGACAGGTCGTAGGAGAGTCCCGAGTCCGCCTGTCCCGTTCCTTCACGGCTGCCGTCGGGCGACCCGGCCGGATCTCCCTCGTTGCCGGCTCCGGCGGTCGTTCCCGCCGACTCCGGTGCGCTGGCGGCGGTGCGGCCCGGGAAAAGGGCCCGCCGATTGACGGTCTGCCGTCCGCTCTCCGTCCCGTCGGCGGGAGCCGGGTCGGACACGGCCGTGCTCTGCCGCTGCGTCTCACGCTCCGGCTTCCGGTCGCGCACCATGACGTCGCTTTGCTCGACGGTCACGAACTCCGGCTCCGGCGCGGTTGCGGCCTCGGTCTCCCTCTCCGGCGCCCGAGCAGCATCCGCAGCCTGCACATCCTTCGCCCCCGACGCTTCGTCGGTCGTGCCGAACGCGATCAGCAGCCCTTGTCCGGGCAGTTCCTTCCGCGTGAAATCGAACGTCACGAGCAGGAAAGCCAGCATAAGCAGCAGCACATAGGCCGCCGCTGCCGCCGCTGCCCACCGCACAGGTCTCTTGTCTTCCGGGTCGTAATAGTGCATAAGTTTCCGCATTTCGGCCATCGCACGCCTGCCGCCGCTATTCGGGCGACGTGGCGGCGATCAGGGTGAATCCGTTGGCCTTGGCCATGCGCATCATGGCGACCACCTCGTCGAAAGCCACCGTCTTGTCGCAGTGGAGCGAGACGGTCGGGTTCTCCTGCCCCTCGAGCCGCGTGCGCAGCGTCCGTTCGACCCCGTCGAGCGAGCCGACGTCCTCGGTTTCGACGTAGTAGCGGTATCCGCTTCCGGTGTCCTGGATCGACACGGTGGTCATCGCCTTGTCCTTAAGCTGATTCGAGCTCTTGGGCAGGATGAGCCGGATGGCGTTCGGGTTGATGAGCGTCGTGGCGATAAGCATGAACAGCAGCAGCAGGAACATCAGGTCGGTCATCGAAGCCGCCGAAAACGACTTGTCCACCTTCGATCCGTGTTTGATTGCCATAGCGCGTTACTTTTGGACGGGTTGGTTCAGGATATCCATGAAAGCGATCGAGTTGGCCTCCATCTGGAACACCAGCTTCTCGATGCGGGCCACCAGGTAGTTGTAGCCGAAGTAGGCCGGAATACCGACGATCAGGCCGGCCACGGTGGTCACCATCGCCACGTACATACCCCCCGACAGGAGCGACATATCCACGGTGCCGCCCGCCGCGGCCATATCCATGAAGGTGCGCACCATGCCGAGCACCGTTCCCAGGAAGCCGATCATGGGCGCACCCCCCGCGATGGTGGCCAGAAACGGCAGGTTGGTTTCGAGCTTCGACACCTCGAGGTTCGCCACGTTCTCGATGGCCGTCTGAATATCGCCCATGGGCCGTCCGATCCGCTCGATGCCCTTCTCGATCATGCGGGCGATGGGGGTGTCGGTCTTGCGGCACAAATCGACCGCCTTGGCGATATCCCCATCGGAGATGTAGTCGCGGATGCGGTTCATGAAGTTCATATCCAGCACCGAAGCCTTGCGGATGGCCACGAAGCGTTCCACGAAGATGAAGATCGTCACCCCGCCCAGAATCAGCAGGGGCCACATCAGCCATCCCCCCTTGGAAAAGAGTTCCCACAATCCCATGCGGGTCTGTTCGGCAACCGCCGCGTCGGCGGCCTGCAAAAGTGTAATCATTGTCGGTTCGTTTTATTTAAGTCACTCGTTTGCTCATTGGTACGACTCCCCCGGCAGGTCGTCGGTTTCCCTTTCAACGTCCGAAGCGGGCGTTTCAGTATCCCCGCGCTCCATCGCCTCCCGCCTCGCCGCGCGGCGGGCCTCCCTGCGGGCACGGCGCTCCTTGTTGGTGAAGCGGGCCTTGATGCGCTGGCGCAGGTCCTTAAAATTATTGAAATCCTCCTTGTAATAGATGCCGATGCCGGTCTCCTGCAACCCCTGGTTTTCGTCGAAGCGGTCGATGGTCTGGGTAAAAACCTTCAGCCGTAGGTTGCCCGAGCGGTCGATCATCCAGGTCAGGTAGGCCTCGCCCATGAAGTTGGAGACGTTGTTGTTGGCCGAATACTTGGGGTCGATCACATAGTTGCCCTCCAGCTCGATGAAAAGCCGGTTGTCGATCAGGTTCTTGGAAAAGCCGATATCCAGCTCGTCGCTCGCGATGTCCGACTTGGGCCGGTAACCGATGCGGATGTTGTATTCGTCGGTGGAGATCAGGTTGCTCAGGTAGTTCGAGAGCATCTCGATGCCGCTGCCGACCGTGGCCGAAACCCCCAGGTTGGACGAGGAGGAGACGCTGCCGTCGGAGATGAAGCTCCCGAAGAGCAGCAGCGCGGCGAACTGCTGCTGGGCCGAGCTCTCGGTGTTGAGCGCATTGGCCACGGCCGCCTGCGTCTCCTGGTCGGCGTCGGGCACCCGGACGCTGAAGGTGAGCTGCGGGTTGGTCAGCCGGCCGCCGATGTGGATGACACATTCGACGGGCACCGGGCGGCTGTAATCGTTGCCCGCATAGGCCGCCCCGCCGTCCGGAGACTGGTCGTCGCCTCCCGTTCCGGAACTGCGGGTCGTGCCGCCCCCGAGCAGGGGTTGCAGGGAGGCTTTCAGCCGATATACCGCATCGATGTTGAGCAGCGCATCGACCGGCTCGCCCGTCCACTGGATCATCGAACCGCTCTCGATGATGAATTTCTTGCTGATGATGTTCTCCAGCGACAACTGGTAGCTGCCCTCCGAAATCGTGTAGTCGCCGTACATTTCGAAGATGTTGCGCCGGGGATTGATCCGCAGGTTGAGCAGCCCCTCGCCGCGGCCGCGCACCACGTCGCCCCGCATCGGGTCGATCACCAGTTGGAAATCCACATTGGGCCGCACATTGAGCGCCATCGTAATGTCCATCGACCCGCCGCCGGAGGTTTTCTGCTTCCGCCGCCGCTCGAACATGAGCTTCTTGCGCACCAGGTAATTCACCGTATCGGGCTTCTCGGCCGACTCGAAGGTGACGAAATCGGCCGTCTTGGCGTTGGTACTCCCCGACAGGGGCATGAAGAACTGGGAGTTGTCGTCGGTGGTCGCCACGATGTCCATGTTCACCCCGGCCTTGCTCCCGGTGATGGTCGCGGCGCCCGAGGCGAAGATGCGGCCGTAGAACAGATCGCTGTTGCGCTTGGTCGTGTTGAGCACCATCATCCGCTCGGGATCGATGCGCACGGCATAAGCGATGTTGGAAAGATGCTCCAGGTTGAGATCCAGGTCGAACAACCCCCGGTTGCCGTCGGGGTCGAAGACAGGCACCCGCCGGGCGATGAAATGGTTGTCCTCCACGCGCAGCTCGGCGCGGGGCATCGAGTAGGTGACCTGCGTGAAATCGACCGTGGTACGCAGGTCGCGCACCCCGATATGGCCCGAAAGGGCGGCCTGCCGCCCCTCGCCGGTCAGGGTGACGTCCACCGTCGCCTTGCCCGACGTGTTCCCGATCACCCCCTTGAGCACCGGATCGAGCAGCCCCATGTCGAGGCTGTCGATGGTGGCCCTGGCATAATAGCGGCCTTTCGAGGGGGCGTAAAATCCCCACAGCAGCGTATCCCTGTCGAGCCGGTTCTGGAGGATGAAGCCGGCGCGGTTGCGCTCGAAATCCCACTTGGAGCTGAACCGCAGCGGCGGTGCCTTGAGCCGATTCACAGCCATGCTGTCGATGGTGATTTCGGCCGTGATCTCGCTCTCGTGCAGGGCCGACTTGACCACCGCATAGCCGTTGGTGCGCCCCTCGATCGCATACCCCATGCTGCCGGCGATCTGCGTCAGGGCCGCCAGGTCGAAGTTGCTGAGCCGGATATCGACCGAGTCGCGGCGGCTGCGCGAGGCGATGCCGTCAATGAGCAGCTCCTGATCGGCGTTCATCATGCGGAACCGGTCGATCTCGACCGCCGCACTATCCACCACGATGCGGCGTGCGCCGATCTGCCAGGTTTTGTCCCCCCGCGTGATGTGGGAGGGAGTGAGCCGGATATCCACGGCGCGACCCCGCCCCGGCTGTGCAGGAGCAGGCCGGGCGCGGAAGCCGATCAGCCCCGAGAGCCGGCTCGTGGAGTCGCGAAACCCGGCCGACAGAAGCACCCGGTTGTCCCGGGCTCCGCCCATGACCGAAATTTCGTTCATATGTACCGCCCCCAGATAGAAATCCTCGGTCGAGGCGTAGAGGGTGAGCGAGTCCCCCTCGTTGGTCACGTTGATGCGCAGCATCGTCGCGAGCAGCCTGCCCCGTTCGACATAGTCCGAGGAGACCTTCAGCGAGAGTTTGTCGCCGACCGGATTGAAAAGCAGCCGCAACTGGGAGCTGTCGGCCACCTGCAGGCCGTCGGCCACGGCGTCGGTAATCGGGGTGAGATGCTTGACGCTGACCGTAAGCAGCGAATAGTCGTCGGTCGCGGCCACTGTCTCGGGCGCGGCGCGGGAAGCGCCGGGGTTGTCGTACAGCACCGGCAGGTAGTCGCGCAGACTCGAGCGGAGGTAGTCGATCACCTCCCGGTAGCTGGTCCGGCTGCGGAAGGTGACGTCCGCAAAATCGGAGGTCAGCTCCAGGTACTTGCTCTCGGGCGTGTTGCGTCCGACCACGGTGATCCCTTCGGAACGCACCTCCCGGTCGTTGTAGCGGTAGGAGGCGTCGCGGATGCGGATGATGCCGTTCAGGTCGTCGGGCGAACGGCCCGACGCACGGGCGTCGAGGCGGGCCGCCAGTACCGAAACCGAATCCCGGCGGTTGAAGCCGAGCGCCGCAAGGTCGGCCCGCTCCAGGTCGAGGCGGAAGTCGTAGCGCGGCGTGCGGCCGTTCAGGTCGATCAGGCCGTCGAAATCCAGCCGCAGATTGGGGTCGCCGACCGTCAGTCTGCCGCTGAACTCCTTGTCCGTAAGGTGTCCGTCGTAACGGATCGAGTCGTAGTCATATCCCCGGAATTCCAACTGGGAAACGCTGCCCGAAACATTGGCGTCGGCGGACCCTTTGCCTACCGATCCGCTGACGTACCCCCGGGCCGTGAGACGCCCCAACTGCCGGTTTCCGAGCAGCTCGCCCAGCCGCAGCGACCGGGTCGAAACATTCCCTTCCAGGCCGCTCATGCCGTTGCGGAGCGGACGCACCTTCAGATCGGCGGACGCCTCCCCGATCGGGGTGCCGAGCACGGCGTCGAGGCTGAAATCCGAAAGCGTCCCCCGGAATCGGCCGCTCAGGGCGATGCGGCCCGCATTGTCCAGTATGCTCACGGCCTTGCCGGGAAGCTCTTTCCCCGTAACGCGGGTTGCAAGCTCATCGGCGTCGGCGGCCGTGGTTGTCAGTCGCGCAAGGCGGGCGTCGAAGCGGGTGTGCCGGATGTCGGGCAACCCCCGGACGGTCATATCGAGCGCAAGAGAGGTCTCCGCTCCCAGGTCGGCGTTGGCAAGCCGTACCGTGAGATCCGCCACGGAGCCCTGCGCGGTAAGCTCCACGCCGTACAGCTCCGTATGCCAGCTCCTCAGCCCCGGCGAGAAATAGGCCAGCTCGTCGGTCGAAAGGCGCGTATGGGTAACTACTCCGTCGATTTCGACGGCGTGGACGAAATCCTTGTAATCGGCCCATGACTCCCCGACGAGCGAGAGGCGCGAAAGCCCCACGTCGGAGCGGCCGGCGCGGATGCGCGCCTCTTCGATGCCGATGCACCCATTGACCAGATAGAATCGGCCGCTCAGGTCGTCGAGCACGAAGCCGCTCCGCTCACGCGCGGCGAAACGGTCGATGACGGCATAGATCGCGGGGCCGTCGATGACGAAGTCCGTGAATGCGGCCTGCTCGACGTGCATGCGCAGGTTCGAGAAGTCGATCCCGTAGGGCGGGTTGCGGTGTTCGAGTTTCTCCAGGCAGAAGTCGAGCCCCTCGGCCCGCAGCCGCTCCATCGTCAGGCGGAACTTTCCGCTCCCGTCGCCTTTCCTGCGGACCAGCCGATCTACGAGCTGCTTGACGTTCATCTCCCCCTCGGGGGTTTCGCGCAGGCAGAACCGGGCGTTCTGCAACACCCCTTCGCTCATCACGATCCCTCCGCCGAAAAGGCCGAGGGCCGAAAACGAAGCGTCGAGCCGCCCGGCGTAGAGAAGCGTGTCGTGCTGGAAATCCTCCACATAGAGCTCCTCGATGCGCACGCGGCTGAACAGGCCGATATCGACCCGCCCGATACGGACGGTGGTGCCCAGCCTGCGCGAAATCTGCTGCGCGGCCTTGTGTACCACCATGTTCTGAACGGCCGGAATGTCGAGCAGCAGGGCGGCGAGAACAGGCAGCATGACCAGCAACAAAACGATTGCCGAGAGCACCTTTCCCAATATTTTTATACCTTTGCGCAATATAAGGTCGTTTAAATTTGCAAATTTAACGATTCCCGGTCAAAAAACGAAACAAAATATGGATATTACCATCCTGGGCATCGAATCTTCCTGCGACGACACGTCGGCTGCGGTCATCCGCAACCGCACGCTCCTGTCGAACGTCATCGCGTCGCAGGCCGTCCACGTCAAATACGGCGGCGTCATCCCCGAGCTCGCCTCCCGCGCCCACCAACAGAACATCGTCCCGGTGGTCGATGCGGCTCTGCGCGATGCGGGCGTCGGCCCCGACGCGCTGGATGCCATCGCCTTCACCCGGGGGCCCGGCCTGCTGGGGTCGCTGCTCGTGGGGGTTTCCTTCGCCAAGGGGCTGTCGATCGCCCACGGCGTTCCGATGGTGGAGGTAAACCATTTGCAGGGGCATATCCTCTCCCATTTCCTCGACCTTCCGGACAGAACGCTGCCTCATCCCGATTTCCCGTTTCTCTGTCTGCTCGTAAGCGGCGGCCACACCCAGATCGTGCGGGTGGATTCTCCCCTCGACATGGAGATCATCGGCACGACCATCGACGACGCCGCCGGGGAAGCCTTCGATAAATGTGCCAAAGTCATGGGGCTCCCCTATCCGGGCGGGCCGGTGATCGACCGGCTGGCCAAAGAGGGCGACCCGCGTACGATCCGCCTGGCCCGGCCGCGCGTGGAGGGATACGACTACTCCTTTTCGGGGCTCAAGACCTCGTTCCTCTATACCCTGCGCGACGAGATGGCCGCCGACGCCACTTTCCTCGAACGCCGCCGCGCCGACCTGTGCGCTTCGTTGCAGACGACCATCGTCGAAATCCTGCTCGACAAGCTGGTGCGGGCCTCCCGCGACACGGGCATCCGCGACATCGCCATCGCCGGCGGAGTCTCGGCCAACTCCGGCCTGCGGAACGCCGTCGCGGAGCAGGGGCGCAGACGCGGCTGGCGGACGTTCATCCCCGAATTCAAGTTCACGACGGACAATGCGGCCATGATCGCGATGGCGGGATATTTCCGCTACCGCGAGGGATTGATCTCCCCGCTCGACACGGCCCCCGTCGCCCGCATCGGACAAATGGAAGGGCCCCGGTAAAAATAACCGGAACAAACCGGCCGAAAAATGCGCAACGGGGCTATTTTTTGCTACCTTTGCAACGACGGTCGGTTGAGAACATCTGCCTTTCGGCGGATGTTTTTTTGTACCGGCCCGTGGAATACATACCTTTTCATACCATGAAAACACTCAAAATCGGGAATCTGCTCGCACGCATTCCCATCGTCCAGGGGGGCATGGGCGTCGGCGTTTCGCTCTCGGGACTCGCTTCTGCGGTCGCCAGCGAAGGCGGCATCGGGGTCATCTCCTCGGCCGGGCTGGGCGCCATCTACCACGACTACTCGTCCGACTACGATAAAGCCAGCATCTGGGGACTGCGCGAAGAGCTCCGCAAGGCGCGCGAACGCACGCGGGGCATCATCGGCGTGAACGTTATGGTGGCCATGTCCAATTTCGCGGATATGGTCCGCACGGCCGTCGCAGAAAAGGCCGACATCATCTTCTCGGGGGCCGGGCTGCCCCTCAACCTCCCTTCGTTCCTGACCGAAGGCAGCCGCACCAAGCTCGCGCCGATCGTCTCCTCGGCCCGCGCAGCCCGGCTGCTCTGCGAAAAATGGTTCGGCAACTACGGCTACATCCCCGATGCCGTGGTGGTCGAAGGGCCCAAAGCCGGCGGACACCTCGGCTACAAGGAGGAGCAGATCGGCGACGCGCATTACGCGCTCGAGACGCTCGTGCCGCAGATCGTCGCCGAAGTCCGCGACTTCGAGGCGGCGCACGGCTGCCACATCCCCGTCATCGCCGCAGGCGGCATCTACACCGGCGAGGACATCTACCGCATCATGGAGCTGGGGGCCGACGGCGTGCAGATGGGCACCCGCTTCGTCACCACCGACGAATGTGACGCCGACCCGGCTTTCAAGCAGAGCTACATCGACGCCACCGAACAGGACATCGAGATCATCCGCAGCCCGGTCGGCATGCCCGGACGGGCCATCCGCAACTCGTTCCTCGACCGGGTGCGCGACGGACTCAAACGCCCCAAAAACTGCCCGTTCAACTGCATCCGAACGTGCGACGTGACCCACAGCCCCTACTGCATCATGCTGGCGCTCTACAACGCTTTCCTGGGCAAGCTGCGCAACGGCTACGCTTTCGCCGGAGCCAATGCATGGCGGGCCGAGAAGATCCAGAGCGTCAAGGAGCTGATCGGCGGCCTGAAGCGGGAGTACGACGAATTTTCGCTCCGCGACAAGCTCTTCGGCGCAAAACAGTAGCCCACCCCGTGGCACAGCGGCCCGCGTCGGCACGCTCCATCGGGACGGAGTCTCGGCCGCTGCGCTCACGCTCCGGCCCGCACGACAGGCCGCGACATCCGGATACCGGGAACGAAAACCATCGGCAACGGTCGATTCATGCGCCTGCCCGCTCAGCCGTGTTTCCGCAGCCCCTACCCGGCGCAGAGATTCCATACGGCCATTCATGCCCGGTCTTCGGACCGGGCTTTTTCGTGCTCTCCCCAACTTTTTCATCCCTTCGGTCGGATAATTTCCGTCCATTCTTCCTATCTTCGGATACGGGTTACGCCCGGAATCGCCGACTTGCCGGGGTTCGGTCCTCCGCTGTCCGCCCCTTGCGCGGTCTTCCGTCGCTGCACTCGCATGTTCATTCACCCTTAAATCATTCCGCCATGAAGAAACTGTCGCTTTGTTTGTTCGCATGCTGCAGCCTGTTGCTCGCTCTCACGGCCTGCAACGGCGACAATCCCTCACCGGTGAATTACACCCTCTCCCTCGACCGGCCGACGCTCGGTCTGCAGGTCGGCGAATCGTTCCGGCTCGTGGCGACTCTTACGCCCGCAGCCGAGGGCGGGGCACCTTTCGTCTGGACCTCGGACAACGAACCCGTCGCAACGGTCGCCGACGGGCTCGTGGAAGCCCGCGCCGTCGGCACAGCCACCATCACCGTCCGCTGGTCGGATGCGGCGCAGGCCGACTGCCGGGTCACGGTCAGCGAAAACGCCGTAGCCGTCACCGGCATCGCGCTCGACCCGACGACCCTCACCCTCGAAATCGGCGACATTCGCACCCTTACCGCCACCATAAAACCCGACGATGCGACCGACAAAACCGTCGCATGGAGCTCCTCCGACCCGACAATTGCCTCGGTAAACGACGGCGTCGTTGCGGCGCTCGCCCCGGGCAATGCGACCGTCACCGCCACGGCGGGCGGTTTCTCGGCCGCCTGCCGGATCACGGTCGAAGCCCCGCAGCCGGCAGCGCCCAAAATCGGCGACTACTTTTACTCCGACGGCACCTGGTCGGACGGCGGCCTGGTGAGCATCGACGCCGACGGACTCAATCCCGTCTGGGCCGAGCAGAAACCCGCCCCCGAATCCGGCAAAACGGTCGTCGGCATCGTCTTCCAGACCGCTTCGGAACGCATCGCCGAGAGCGACCGGGCAAACGGCTTCACCCGCGGCTATGTCGTGGCGGTCAAGAACGCCCACGGCCCCAACAAGCCGACGACCTCCTGGTCGTTCGACGACCAGTTCGACTGCCTGAAAAACGCCAAGACCTCCGACGTCTGGTACTGGAACGTAAACGGCTACTACGAAACCATGACCGTACGCGACACCTACGGTGCCTCCATCACGCAATGCCCCGCTTTCGATTGGACGCTCAACGACTTCCCGCTCACGGCACCGGAGGGCACGAGCGGCTGGTTCCTGCCGAGCACCGGCCAGCTTTGGGACATGGTGGCCAACCTCTGCGGTCACGAAGTGGCCGCCGCCATGAAGGAGTGGAGCACGCAGGCGCTCAACGCCGGCTGGGGTTATGCGTCGGAAACCGTCTCCTACGACGTGATCGGACGCTTCAACGAGAGCCTCGCGCAGCTTCCGGCCGACGCGAAGGAAGAGCTTTTCGTCACCTCCTCGGAGTATTACAGCACCTGCTCGCTGTGGGCCTCGACCCCTTGTACGGCCGGCGAGACGGCCTGCATCATCAACATCGGCACCAAAGGCACGATCGAGCTTTACGAGGAATACATCGACGGCGACTGTGTCGCCCGCCCCATCCTCGCATTCTGAAACACGCTGCACACCGCAACAAAACGCCCCGCCGCATGCACTGCAGCGGGGCGTTTTCCGATATGCCGTCCTTGCCGTGCTCCCCCAATCGCTCCGTTTCGGCAGCACATCCGCCCGCTCCGACCTCCCGTCGCGTCCCCGTTTCATCCGGCGGATCAGAGGAAAGCGACCCGCCGGAGCCGGCCGCCGCGCAGGGCTTCCCGTTCTACGATGCCGGTCACCACATCGGCGGCGTCGTGCCACCGATTCGTCGTAAAACGGCGCCGGTAGGTGGTCAGGTGGGCGTAAAGCTCCGGCCAGCGTTGCGGCCAGTCGGCGGGAAAGCGCACGAGCTGCATCACGGTCGCCGAGTTGGAGAGGATGCGGGCCTCCTTGTTGGCCCCCTGGTGGAACCACTCCACCCGTACGGCCGGAGCCAATTCCTGCACGCGGCGGGCGAAACCCCGTCCGCCGTTGTTGCTCTCGACGGCGGCTTCGCGCGTGTCGGACCGCACGAGCATCTCGGCCACCAGCCGCTCGGTAACCTCCATCGGTTCGCGCGTATAGACCGCGTCCGTCACGTAGATCAGGCCGTCGGAATCGACCGCATAGCTGAGCGAACAGAGGTAATCATCGCCCGTATCGGCCGTGTCGGTGTAGTTGGCCCGGCGGAAGATGCGCTCGGGCAGCCGGTCGTAAACCGCCAGACGATCGCCGTAGAGCAGCCCCTCCCGCACGGTCGGCCGCCCCTGATACATGCACTCGAAACGCAGCGGATCGAGCGCACGCCGCCGGGCGAGCAGCTCCCCGCTCTGCCGCTCTCCCCAGAGAGCCTCCCCCGGCGCCCGCCGGTCGATCTCCGAAGGCGCCCCCGTGCGGATCGCCTCGAAATTCAGGTGCAGCCACTCTTCCGACGGATGCCCGTCCAACTGGCTCCATGCCGTCAGCTCCCGCACCGTTTCGCGCCGTCGCAGCTCGCCGATCAGATCCTCTTCGTGCCAGCGGGTAAAGACCACCAGTTCGCGCGAAGCGTTGTGCAGGCGCGTGCGCACCACCGACACATACCACTCCCAGCAACTCTCCCGGATGCGGGGCGAGTCCCCCTCCATCGCATTCTTATAGAGGTCGTCCAGGATCAGGCAATCGACCCGGTTGCCGGTCAGCGACCCGCCGCGCCCCACCGACAGGAGCCCGCCCGCGTGCCCGACGATCTCCACCTCGCTGCCCGTGCGCAGGTATCCGAGCGGCCGCGAGCCCTGCTTGATGGTCGTGTCAGGAAAAAGCCCGGCATACTCCGGCGTCTCGATCATCCGCTGCACGCGCCGGTTGAAGCGCGAGGCCAGCGACGCCGAATAGCAGGCGATGGCGATTCTCAGGTCGGGATCGCATCCCAGCAGGTAGGCGGGCAGCAGGGTCGAAGCCCCCAGGCTCTTCCCGTGCTGGGGCGGCATGGTGACGATCAATCGCCGCACACGCCCGTCGGCAAACGCGGCGAGCACCCGGTAGTAGGCTGCGTGGAAAGGTGTCAGATCAAGATAGGGCGCCACCGTCGATGCGAACTGCACGAACGGCGGCACGGCACCGGCACCCGTTGCGGGTGCCGGTGCCGGCTCGGCGATTTTTTTCATCGGCAATCAGGAAACAGGCCCGGAATAAAGCGGTCGGGCGGAGTGAGGAATAAGAGGCGGTGCAACCCCGCATACGGGGTCGCTCGTTCAGGCCGCCGCATTCATGCAGCGAGCGAGCCCCTCTTTCATGCGGGCGAAAGAGAAGTCGTTGAGCGTCTCCCCGAGATCGTCCCAGGTATGAAACTCCCACCACACCGGCACCAGATCGACGATCGGGTCCGCCCCGACCGGCGTAAACCCTGCTTCGGCACCGGCAGCCGGGCAGGTTCCGACCACCTGCGCCGCGACCGGCCGTTCCGAGCATCCCGGGGATGCGACCGGCTCAGACGACTCCTGCGATTCCGCCGCTCCGACCGGCTGCAGAGATTCCGATGAGCCCGTCGATCCGCAAGAGATGGTCGCCCGCGGCAACTCCTGCGATTTTGGCAATTCCGGCAACTCCTGCGAATCCGCCACTCCGACCGTTTCGGGCGATCGCGTCGCGCGGAAAGAGGCGGACGATCCCGATGTTCCCGCTAATCCCGTACATGCAGAGGATGCAACGGCCTCCGGTAATCCCGGCCTCCGATCGGCTATGGCATATGCGACGGCGGGATGGCCCGTCACCGCCCCTCCGCCATTCCGTCTCGTAACGAATACCGTCGCCGTCAGGCGCCACGAACCGTCCGGCGCGGCCACCGAACCCGAAAAAAAATCCGCATGTCCGATCGCCTGGCACAGAGCGCGGAGCGCCGTTTCGTATAATTCCTCAGAAATAACCCGCATATCCGTAAATTTTTAGCGATTCCCGGCCGAAGATTTGCTGACGACCGGTAAATTGTTTAACTTTGCAGGACAAAATTAGTTCAATTTTTGAATCACCGGCGGCGGGTACCGACTATCTGCCATCAATATTTCTGATAGCAAAAAAATGGGAGAACGGGTAAAAGCGATCCGAAAGGCATTGGGGCTGACGCAGGACCAGCTGGCCGGAAGGCTGGGCATCGGCAAGGCGGCCCTCTCGATGATCGAGACCGGCCGGGCGGCCCTCTCGTCCCGCAACCGCAACATCCTGATCCAGGAGCTGAACGTCAATCCCGACTGGCTCGACTCGGGACGGGGGGAACTCTTCAACGCCGCTCCCGACCTGCAGGCCTTCATGCGCCGCTCCGACCGCACGCTGCCCCTGCAAAGCGTGCCGCTCTACTCGATCGAGGCGACGGCCGGCCTGGCCCCTCTCTTCGCCGAGCGGCCCGAAACGCAGCCCGGCAACTTCATCCACATCCCCAACCTGCCCAAGTGCGACGGTGCGGTGTATGTGGCGGGGGATTCGATGTATCCGCTGCTCAAAAGCGGCGACATCGTCCTTTACAAGCAGCTGCACGACATCCGCGACATTTTCTGGGGAGATATGTACCTGCTCTCGGTCGAGATCGACGGCGAGGAGTACATCACCGTCAAATACGTCCGGCAGTCCGAGCGCGAGGGCTTCGTGCGGCTGGTGAGCGAGAACCCGCTCCATGCCGACAAAGAGGTCGAGATCGACCGCATCCGGGCCATTGCACTGGTAAAAGCCAGCATCCGGATGAACGCCATGCACTGACCCTGCCGCGGGCGACGAATTCCCCTCCGACGACCCGGAACGCGCGGGGGACGCTCCGCCCCACGGCTTCTTGTCGTCCTATCTTATCCTCTCCCGCACAGCCCGTCGCAATCCATCCATTTTCCGTTATCGTTCGACAGTCCCGCACCACCTCGGTGCATACCACCATTCATCGTATCTTGCCCCTTTCATACGCTGAAACAGCGCAAAAGGACTCCTCCCATCGGGCTCATCCGGTCGTCCGTTCGCTCCCGCCTCTCGTGTTCGCACCGCCTGCCGTTCGTCGTATCCAGCCCCTTTCACACCCTGAAAGAGTGCCCACCGGCAGATCCCGTCCGTGTTATTTGTTTGTCCTTGCTCCCTTGTGCGAGCACCGCCCCCGGTTCGTCGCATTTCGGCCATCCCATTCCAACCGGATTCCGAAGCCCTGCAGCCGGGCCGGAAAGTCCGCCTTGCAGCGGATTCATAAGCGATCCGACGGTCGCCGCGCACAATTATTAAAAAATGTGCATAAATTTAATTACGAATTGTGATTGGATTCACAATATATTTGTATATTTGTAATACAAACTATAAAACTTTGTTTTTGTTCACACTATTAATTTCAAATTAAGGCAATGAATAAAACCAATGTACAAGAGCTGCACGACGTCGTGATCCGGTTCTCGGGAGACTCGGGCGACGGAATGCAGCTCACAGGTACACTCTTCTCGGACACGTCGGCGCTGTTGGGCAACGGCATTTCGACCTTCCCCGACTATCCCGCCGAGATCCGCGCCCCGCAGGGCACCGTCGCGGGCGTTTCGGGTTTCCAGGTTCACTTCGGCTCCCACAGGGAGATCAACCCCGGCGATTTCTGCGACGTGCTGATCGCCATGAACCCGGCAGCCCTCAAAGCCAACCGCAAATGGCTCAAGCCGGGCGCGACGGTCATCATCGACGGGGATTCGGTGACCGAGGAACACCTCAAGCGGGCGGGCTTCGCCACGCTCGATCCCATTGCGGAGCTCAACCTGAAGGACTACAACGTCGTGGTGCCCGACATCACCTCGATGACCCGGGAGGCGCTCGCCGACATGGGACTGGACAACAAGTCGGTGGTCAAGTGCAAGAACATGTTCGCGCTGGGCATCTGCTTCTACCTCTACAACCGTCCCGAGGATCATGCCAAACGCTACCTCGACTCCAAATTCGCCAAGAAGAACCCCGTCGTCGCCGAGGCCAACAAGCGGGCCATCGACGCGGGCTACAACTACGCCGCCAATACCCACCAGTTCGCCAATACCTACACGATCGCTCCGGCTCCGCTCGAAAAGGGCACCTACCGCTCGATCAGCGGCAACGTGGCCACCGCATGGGGCCTCTGCGCCGCCAGCGAGAAGAGCGGTCTTCCGCTGTTCTGCGGCTCCTACCCCATCACCCCCGCCACGGTCATTCTCGAAGAGCTGGCCAAGCGCAAGGACCTGGGCGTAAAGACCGTGCAGGCCGAGGATGAAATCGCCGGCATCTGCACCGCCATCGGCGCAGCCTATGCGGGCAACTTCGCCGTGACCACCACTTCGGGCCCCGGTCTTTCGCTCAAGAGCGAAGCCCTCGGTCTGGCCGTGATGACCGAGCTGCCGCTCGTGGTTGTGGACGTGCAGCGCGGCGGTCCCTCGACCGGCCTGCCGACCAAGACCGAGCAGAGCGACCTGGCGCAGGCCCTCTACGGACGCAACGGCGAATGCCCCGTCGTAGTGATGGCCGCCTCCTCCCCGAGCGACTGTTTCCACTATGCGTTCGAGGCAGGACGCATCGCCATGGAGCACATGACCCCCGTGCTGCTGCTGACCGACGGCTTCATCGCCAACGGCTCCGAGCCCTGGCGCATCCCCTCGATGAAGGACTATCCGGCGATCAACCCGCCGATCGCCCAACCGAGCGAAGAGATGAACTTCATGCCCTATGCCCGCAACGAAAAACTGGTGCGCAGTTGGGCTTTCCCCGGCCGGCAAGGGCTCGAGCACCGCGTCGGCGGTCTGGAAAAAGACTGCCTGAAAGGGTGCATATCGCACGATCCGAAGAACCACCAGCTGATGGTTGACACCCGCGCCGCCAAGGTAGCCAAGGTAGCCGAGGACATTCCCGTACAGGAGGTCTGGGGCGACCGGGAGGGCGACCTGCTCGTCGTGGGCTGGGGCGGCACGCGCGGCCACCTGCAGACCGCCGTGGAGCAGATGCGCGAAGCGGGCGACCGGGTTTCGCTGTGTCACTTCAACTACATCAACCCGCTGCCGCGCGGGGTGCGCGAAATCTTCAAGGGCTTCCGCCGTATCGTGGTCTGCGAGCTCAACGAAGGACAGTTCGCCAACTACCTGCGTCAGAACTTCCAGGAGTTCACCTACGAACAATACAACAAATGCGAAGGTCTCCCCTTCACGGTGGCGGAGCTGGTCGCGAAGTTTCAAACCTTACTGAAATAAAACCATGGCAGCATACAACTACACTCCGGCGGATTTCAAGAGCGACCAGGAGGTGCGCTGGTGCCCGGGCTGCGGCGACCACGCCATCCTGAACGCCGTACAGCGGGCGCTTCCCGAAATCGCGGACGCCACCGACACGCCCCACAACATGTTCACGTTCATCTCGGGCATCGGCTGTTCGTCGCGTTTCATCTACTACATGAAGACCTTCGGATTCCACTCGATCCACGGGCGCGCCAATGCGGTCGCCACGGGCGTCAAGGTGGCCAACCCGCGGCTCAACGTGTGGGTCACCACGGGCGACGGCGACTCGCTGGCCATCGGCGGCAACCACTTCATCCACGCCATCCGCCGCAACGTCAATCTCAACGTGATCCTCTTCAACAACGAGATCTACGGCCTGACCAAAGGCCAGTACTCCCCGACCTCGAAGCTGGGCAAGATCACCAAAACCTCGCCCTACGGCACGGTCGAAAAACCGTTCAATCCCGGTGAGCTGGTCATCGGCGCCCGCGGCACGTTCTTCGCCCGCTCGATCGATATGGAGGTGAACCTCACCAAAGAGTGTCTGGTGGCCGCAGCCATGCACGACGGCATGTCGGTCACGGAGGTACTCCAGAACTGCGTGATCTTCAACGACAAGACCCACGCCGCCTATGCCGGTGACAAAACCACGCGCCAGGAGCACACCATCACCCTGCGCCACGGCGAGAAAATGCTCTTCGGCGCCGACCGGAAAAAAGGTCTCGCGCTCGACGGCATGAAGCTCAAGGTCGTGACGGTCGGCGAGGACGGCTACACGATGGACGATATCCTCACGCACGACGCGCACGAAAAGGACACCACGCTCCACGTGATGCTCGCCGCGATGAAGTACCCCGAATACCCCGTTGCGCTGGGCGTGATCCGCTCGGTCGAGGACGCCACGGTCTATGACGAGGCCGTCGAGCGGCAGGTGGAGGACGTGCGCAAGCAGAGCCTCATCCATTCGGTGGACGATCTGCTGCACTCGGGGGCTACCTGGGAGGTGAAATAATCACAGCCGTTTTGCACGAAAATCCGGCGACTGTTTTCCCAGTCGCCGGATTTATTTTAGCCGTGGAAAATCCGCAAGAGGCTCCGCCGGATTCAGCGGAGCGGTAAAATCAAATAGAAAAACAGGGAAAAACCTACACTGATCGGCACCCATTCGAACAAAAACAACGGCAGATAAATCATATCCGGCCAGCCCACAATAAGTGCTAAAGATGCCACAGCACCCAAATGATATGCGATAAACCAACTAGTAACAAGGATCAACAAACCGTCGCATTTCTTCTTAAGAACGATCGACGCGACCGATCCGGCGACAATCCCCGCTAGGGAAATACAGAAACAATATAGGAATGACAGTGCAGTAGTTTGCAGATAATAAAAGCTTATTCCCGTCAACAATCCGTTCAAAGCCATCACGCCCACGAACAGCCAGAATCGCGCCGCACTATTCTTATTACCCATTCAATTCCAATATAAGCATACTAAACTTTTATAAAGATACAAATAAATGGACGAAACTGAAAATGACGGACAAAAATCCCTCTCCCGCTCGACAAAAACCCCTCCGTCGCAAAGACCGGAGGGGAACAGCGCGAGGGATCGCTGTTTTTGAAAACGGGAGAGGCCGGATGTCCCGGTTTTCGCCGTCACCGGCTGCCGAGCAGCGTGCTGTCGATGATCCCGCGCATCTGCTCGATTCCCATTGCGCCGTTGGCATGCTGCGGATTTCCCGCCGCAGGGATGAAGATAAAGGTCGGAATGCTCCTTACGCCGAACAGCGCAGCCAGACGCTTCTCCTTATCCACGTCCACTTTGTAAATATGCACCCGCCCCGCGTATTCTTCGGCTAAAGTCTCCATCACGGGGGCCATCGCCTTGCAGGGGCCGCACCACGTGGCGTAAAAGTCGATCACGGCGGGCAGGTCGCCCTCGTATTTCCACTCGGAATTTTTCGTATAGTCGAAGACTTGCTTCTGAAACGCTTCGGCTGTCAGTTCGATTGCTTTCATGGCTTGTTGGTTTTTAGATTCTGAACGGTTTTCCGCCCCGACGGTCGTTCCCGTGAGCAGCAGCGCCGCCGTCAGGATGGTCGATTTTACTTGTCTGTTCATGGCTTACCGGATTTATGGTACAAAGGTCCTTATTTCCGTCCGCATCGGAAATAGCCGAACGACAGGATATGATGGCAATTCTTCCCGCAGGACACCAATCCCGTGCCACTGTCGTTGTCGGCCTGTACTCCGGCAGAGTTCACCGCTCAGGCAAAAAAATCGCGCAACCCATATTTTTTCTCCGGACGGTATTGCGGGAATAAAAAATTCCGCTTATCTTTGCACCCGCATCGGGGGATTAGCTCAGCTGGCTAGAGCGCTTGCATGGCATGCAAGAGGTCATCGGTTCGAATCCGATATTCTCCACCACAAAAACCGGCCCCACACGCATACAGGGGCGATATTTGAAGAAAACCACCTTTCCGGTGGTTTTCTTTTTTTGTAAAAAAACATAGATTTTCCGCCCTTTTTTGTATGTTTGTTTGTCGATAGTTTGTCCAAACACACGGCCTCAACCGAAAAAAGATCGGGAGCGAACAGGCTGCCGGAGAGCAAACCGTCCGGAGCGGATCGTCATGCCGACGCAAGACCTTTCGGGTCAAACCGCATCGGCACCACCAATGGGCCGCACCTCTGCCAACCGGCACGACATGCGAGTCCCCACCGCTACCCCAGGTGCACCACGTCGTCGATGCCCATATCCTTATAGGTGGATTGCAGCTCCTCGCTGCGGTTGGAAATCACCAGCAGCTTGTCCCCGACGAGCAGGTCGGTTTTGCCCTGCGGCACGAAGTAGTCGCCGTCGCGGTAAACCATCACCACCAGCGTATTTTCGGGCAGCGTGATCTGGCACAGCAGCGAGCCGTTCTGGAGCATCGCTTCATTGACCTCCACTTCTGTAAGGGCCGCATTGACGTTGTCGCGCATATTCACGTCGAAAGCCGTCTCCCGCTCCTCGTAAGCCAGTCCGAGCAGGTTGGCCATGCCGCTGACGGTGGTGCCCTGCACGAGCAGCGAAATGATCGTCACCAGGAAAACCACATTGAAAAGCAGGTTGCCCTCCTGAATGTCGGCCATCAGCGGATAGGTGGCGAAGATGATCGGCACGGCGCCCCGCAGCCCCACCCACGAAACGTAAAGCCGCGCCTTAGCGGAAAACCGTCGGAAAGGGGCCATGCAGACGAACACCGCCGCAGGACGCGCCACCGCAATCAGGAACACGCTCACCAGTCCGCCCAGCAGCAGCACGTCGGGCTGCAACAGTTCGTCGAGATTGACGAATAACCCCAGCGTGAGGAACAGCACGATCTGCAAAAGCCAGGTGAAACCGTCGAAGAAGGTCATCGTCGCATGTTTCTGTTCGATGCGGTTGTTGCCGACCACCAGTCCGGCAATATAAACGGCCAGATAGCCGTTGCCCCGAAGCAGGTCCGTAAAGGCGAAGGCGAAGAACGCGAAGGCGAGCAGCAGCACCGCATAGAGCGAATGGGTGCTCAGGTTGATGCGGTTGATCGTCCATACGGCGATCCGCCCCAGCAGGAAGCCCGACAGTGCGCCCACGACCATCTCGACGACGAACAACAGGACCGAACGCCCGAGGTTCACATCGCCCGCAGTTCGGGTCACGATGCCGATAAGCAGGATCGTCAGGATGTAGGCCATCGGGTCGTTACTGCCGCTCTCGAGCTCCAGCAGCGGTCGCAGATTTTCCCGCAATCCCTGTTTTTTGCTGCGCAGGATGGAGAACACCGAAGCCGAGTCGGTCGAGGACATGGTGGCCGCGAGCAGCAGCGCCAGCGTGAAAGGCATCGCCAGGCCGAGGCCCGGGGCGACCAGGTAGATGAACCCGCCGAGCAGCAGCGCCGTGAGCATCACGCCGACGGTCGCCAGCACCACCCCCGGCCCCGCCACGGGGCGTATCTCGGAATATTTGGTCTCCATGCCGCCCGTAAAGAGGATGATGCAGAGCGCGATCATGCCGACGAACTGCGTCATTTCGACCGAATGGAACGAGATGAAGTTGATGCCGAACAGGATGCCGACCCCCAGAAAAAGGAGCAAGGCGGGCGCACCGAAACGGTACGCCACCTTGCCTGCGAGCACTGATATGAAGAGCAGCAAAGCTCCGACCAGCACGAAATTCTCTCCGCTGATGAAGATCATAACTTACGCTTTATCCATAACTTTCATTTCGCACAACGGTTTGTACTCCAGTTCCGCGTACTCGAACGCCTGGCAGGCGGCCAGCGCGTTGTCGCGCGTGCGGCACACCATCACCGCAACCGCCGGGATCGACTGCCTCGGCATGCGGAGCAACCCCTCCAGATCGCCGTCGGCGATCCGGCCGGTCACTTCGCCCCGAAGCGAGCGGTCGAAATAGAGCTCCTCGAAACGCATGAACGACCGCGACGGCCGGTGGTAGGGCGTTCCCTGCGACCCGCTCAGACGCGCCAGCGCCCAGACTGCGCCGATCACCAGCAGCGTACCGCCGACCAGCGCGATCGCCGACTTGAGGTTGTTGAGTGCCGCATCCTCCAAAAAAGCGTTCAGTCCGAGCAACCCTGCGCCCGCCGCCGCCATCAGCAGCGGCACGAACAGGGGTTTGCGATGTTTGACCACGATATCTCCGGGCAGGGCGTAAAGCGCCGTGCATAATCTGTTCTTATCCATTTGTTTGTTTATTTAGCGTTTGTAATCGGTCGAAATCTCTCCCGGCGGACGGTGCCCGACCGTCCGGCCGGATTCCGGCCGACGCTAAATAAGAAGCCGTCGCAGCACATAGACATAGTAGTCCGCCGCCCGCGATCCGGCAGGTAACAAATGTAAAATATGCGCCTCGCAGCCGCCGAGCCCTCGCGCAGCCGCCTGCCACGCTCCGTGCAACAGCGCCATCCGCACCGAAACCTCGAAGCCGCACACCCTGTCCCGGACGCGCGGAACTGCGATACGAGCCGGCGCCGGCAACTGCAAATCGGAGTTGCAAATCCGTTCGCAGGCGAACCGGTCGATCGTCCGGTTCAGCTCGGGCGAGCATCCGGAAACCGTCTCTATGCGCCTGGGCACGGCATCGGCCGGGATCGCCCCACCCGCTCCGAGGAGCAAATAGAGTACCACGCCCAGCAGGATGAGAACCGTTTTACGCATACGTCCGATCAAAATTCGTTCAAAGATAATACAAACCCGGTGCAAATGCAAACGAGGCAATGCAGTTTATTTTACCGCTTCGCCCTCGCCGCCCGGAAGCGGAAGGGATCGGATGAGCGGCCGCAGGAAGATTCAATAGAAATTCAATCCGAATGGCTTGATGGCAATACCGACCCGGAGCATGGCCGTATAACGGTCGTAATCGATCATGCTCTCGGCATAGCCGCTGTATGCCTGCACGAAAAGACAGGGCAGGCTGCCCGGCTTGCGCGAAAGGCGCCAATAGCACTCGCCCGTAAGATTGAACGAGGTGAAACGCCCCGTCGGATTGACGACCAGTGCGGCCTCCCACCGTCCGTTGCGCGAGGTATATACGGCCGACAACTGCCCGTAACCGCGATACCGAAACCAGTTCGGATTCCCTTCGCGGTCGTAGATGCCGTACCAGATGCGGGCCGCAAACTGCCACCGGGGCACGGCGAAACAGGTGTAGGAGACCGTCGCGTAGTTCCATGCACGCGAGGCCGTGCCGTCACGTCCGTTGGATTCGTGCTCCACGCCGCCGAGCAGCACCCCACGCAGCCCGTCACCGCGCACCACGGGCCACACGACCCACAGCCCGGGATTGAAATTGGTATCCCGGAAGGGTGCGGATTGCTCGTAGATGTTCCAGAAGGATTTTTGCGAATAGGTGAAAAGCAGCGTGGTCGATGCGCTCATCTGCCAGCACTTGAGGTAGATGCTGATGCGGAACGCGGCATCTGCCGTCCTGCTGCCGACCGGCCGGTCGAGCGGAATCCCCGTGACGAAGTAATTGGAACGGAACATCCCGAACACCGGGGCGTCGGCAATCATCGTACGGATGCTGTCGCGGGCCGCCGCCGGCTGCGCGGACGCGGCGCTCACGGGCCACGCCAAACACAGGAGCAACATGCAGCGGAGCCGGCGCATCATTGCGGAATAAAGACGTAGGTGATCGTGCCGCGCTGCCGTGCGGGTGCCGCGCCGTTGATGTCGAACAGCGAGTTGCGGGCCGCCCCGAGCGCGGCTTCGCGCATGCTTTCGTCCCCGCCCGAGACAACTTTCGCATCGACGACCTCACCGTTGCGGTTGAGCGTCGCAGCGACCACCACCCGACCACCGGTCTGACACAGGTAAGCGGGGTTTTCGAGGTAGCGTCCCTGTCGCACAGGGTCGGTGAAGGAGTAGGATACCGTTACGGTCCCTTCATAGCGCCGGTCTTGCCGCTCGTCCGCCTCGCCCTCCGATCCCGCACGCCGCCCCAGCGCCCTGGCCTCGGCCAACCCCCGTTCATAGGCATCGCGGTTGGCGCGCATGCGCTCCTGTGCTTCGCTCGCCGATTCGTTGAGCTCGGCCGTGCGGGTTCCCCGGTCGTCCCGGAGCGCTTCGTTGAGGGCCTGCTCGTTGGAGGTGCGGTTGCGGATGCTGCCCCAGTCGATTCGTTCCTGCTCCTGCTGCCGCTCGCGCACCTCCTGCTCCAGCCGGTCGCGCTCCTGCCGCAGCTGCTCGGCCGTGCGCAGGTCGATTATGACCTCCTGACGGGACGGTCCCGTTCCGATCGCGATTTTGGCCCCGACGAAAGCGATGGCCAGCACCAGATAGACGATCAGCGTGATGCAGAGCCCCACGCGATGATCGTAGGCCCACTCCCCGACGTCCGTCCGGCTCTTCTCGAAAGGCAGGCGGATACGCGGACGGCGTGGCGGCGTAAGGTTCGGATCGGGTGTGCTCATGCGGGCTCCAAGTCACAAATTCGCACAAAAATAGGTTTTTTCAACCAAAATTTAATATCTTTGCGTGCAAATATATTTAAGAATCTTTCGTTATGTCCACGAAACAGCAAACCCTCAAGGCCCCTATTTCGTTTTCGGGCAAGGGACTTCATACGGGCGTCCGGGTCACAATGACCATCAAGCCGGCTGCCGAGGACCACGGCATCGTCTTCCGGCGCATCGACCTGGAAGGCGCCCCCACGGTACCGGCACTCTGCGAGTACGTCGTCGATACCTCGCGCGGTACGACCGTCGAAAAGGACGGTGTGCGGGTAGCCACCATCGAGCACGTCATGTCGGCGCTCTGGACGCTCGGCGTCGATAACGCCGAAATCGACATCGATGCCGCCGAGACCCCCATCATGGACGGCTCGGCCAAAGAGTATGCCGAACGGATCGTCGAAACGGGGCTGACCGACCAGGATTCGGAGCGCCGCTATTACCACGTGACCGAGAAGATGGTCTATACGATCCCCGAAAAGGGGGTGGCGATCATCATTTATCCCGACGACGAGTTCTCCGTTTCGCTGCACGTGGACTACAATTCCAAAATCATCGGCAACCAGTACGCCACTTTCGTGCCGGGGGACAACTATGCGGGCAAAATCGCCCCCTGCCGCACGTTCGTCTTTCTGCATGAGCTGGAGCCGCTTATGAAGATGAACCTCATTAAAGGCGGAGACCTGGACAACGCGATCGTGGTGGTCGAAAATCCCGTTTCCGACGAGCAGCTCGAACACCTCAAGCAGGTATTCGACAAACAGGACATCCGCATCACGGGAGGCTACCTGAACAACCTCGAGCTGCGCTTCAACAACGAGCTGGCTCGCCACAAGCTGCTCGACCTGCTGGGCGACTTCGCCCTGCTGGGCATGCGCATCAAAGGACGGGTCTGGGCAACCCGCCCGGGGCACTTCGCCAACACGCAGTTCATGCAGCAGCTCAAGCAGACGATCCGCCGCGAGGGTGAAAAACCCCGCTACAAGTACGACTGCCGCAAGCCGCCCCTGTACGACATCAACGCCATCCGGCGGATGCTGCCCCACCGTCCGCCCTTCCTGCTGGTGGACCGCATCTTCCACATGGACGCGGTTTCGGTCGCCGGCATCAAGAACGTCACCATGAACGAGCCGTTCTTCGTGGGACACTTCCCCGAAGAACCCGTCATGCCGGGCGTGCTGATCGTCGAGGCGATGGCCCAGTGCTGCGGCATCCTGGTGCTCGGCACCGTGCCCGACCCGGAGAACTACTCGACCTATTTCATGAAGATCGACGGCGTAAAATTCAAGCGCAAAGTCATCCCCGGCGACACGCTCCAGTTCGAGATGCACCTGCTCGAACCAATCCGCCGCGGCGTGGCCGTATGCGAAGGCAAGGCGTTCGTGGGCGAAACGCTCGCATGCGAGGCCGTGATGATGGCGCAGATCGCCAAAAGAAAGTAAACAAACCCCCAATACGAGATGATCAGCAATTTGGCATTCATACATCCCGATGCCCGACTCGGCCGCGACGTCACCGTCGAGCCGTTCGCCTACATCGCGGGCGACGTGGTGATCGGCGACGGCTGCTGGATCGGGCCGGGCGCGGTGATCCACGACGGGGCCCGCATCGGTCGCGGCTGCCGCATCCATACGGCGGCCTCCATCGCCTGCCTGCCCCAGGACCTCAAGTTCCAGGGCGAATATTCGACCGCCGAGATCGGCGACAACAACGACATACGCGAATACGTGACCATCAGCCGCGGCACCCGTTCGCGCGGAAAGACCGTCGTAGGCGACAACAACCTGCTGATGGCCTACGTCCACATCGCCCACGACGACGTGGTCGGAAGCAACTGCGTCATCGCCAACCGTGTCTCGCTTGCGGGCGAAGTGGAGGTCGGCGACTGGTGCGTCATCGGCGGCCATGCGGCCGTCCACCAATGGGTGCGCATCGGCGACCACGCCATGATCCAGGGCGGCTCGCTCGTGGGCAAGGACATCCCGCCCTATGCCACCGTGGGCAACGAGCCCCTGCGCTTCGCGGGCGTGAACAAAATCGGCCTCAGCCGCCGGGGATTCAGTGCGGAGCAGATCGGGGTGATCCACGACGCCTGCCGCATCCTTTTCCAGAGCGGGCTGAACTACCTGACCGGCTGCGAAGAGGTGGAGCGCCAGATTCCGCAAACGCCCGAGCGGGACAAGCTCGTAACATTCATCCGCGAATCGAAGCGCGGAGTCTGCAAACCCTCCCTCACGGCGATCGAAGAGTAAAATCCGGACTTTTTGCGAATTAATTCGGTAATGAAGTTGGCGTATCGGATTTTTTCACTATATTTGCATTGTCGTAAGACACGATGAGCGGGATAAGGGGACGAAAGAGTCCCCTTATTTCGTAGTACAACCCAACCGATAAGGCATCGCACGATGATAGACTGCAACAAAATCAAAGAGATCGCCCAGGCGCAACTCGCGGACACGGACCTGTTCGTGGTGTCGTGCACCTGCTCGCCCGCCAACGAAATCGAACTGCTCGTGGACAGCGACACGTCGGTGTCGATCGACGCCTGCGCCGCTCTGAGCCGCGCCGTCGAAGCGGCTTTCGACCGCGAAGCCGAGGACTTCTCGCTTACGGTGGCCTCGGCGGGCATCGGTTCCGAGCTCCGCTGCCTGCGCCAGTACCGCAAGCTGACGGGCCGTCCGGTGGAGGTGCTGCTCACGGGCGGCACCAGGCTGCTGGCCACGCTGCTCGGGGCCGACGCCGAAGGCATCGACCTCTCCTACCCCGAAAAACAGGCCGTGGAGGGGAAGAAGCGCCGTCAGACCGTCGAAGTGACCCGCCGTTTCACCTACGACGAGATCAAATGGACGCGCGAACACCTGGATTACAAATAGCATAAAATCAAAACAGCATAACGACAATGGACAATCTGAACCTGATCAGCAATTTCGCCGAATTCAAGGAGCTCAAGAACATCGACAAGAGCACGATGATCGGCGTTCTGGAGGATGTTTTCCGCCACGCCCTGCAGAAGCAGTACGAGACGGACGAGAATTTCGACGTCATCATCAACCCCGAGAAGGGCGACCTGGAGATCTGGCGCAACCGCACGGTCGTCGAGGACGGGGCGGTCGAGGATCCCAATGCGCAGATCGCCGTGTCGGAAGTCAAGGCCATCGACGCGACCTACGAGGTGGGCGACGAATACGCCGACGAGATCAAGCTCTCGTCGTTCGGCCGCCGCGCCGTGCTCTCCCTGCGCCAGAACCTCGCCTCGCGCATCCTCGACTTGGAGAAAGCAAGCCTCTACGAGAAATATTCGGAGAAGGTCGGCGAGATCATTTCGGGCGAAGTGTACCAGGTCTGGAAAAAAGAGGTCCTCATCCTGGACGACGAGGACAACGAGCTGGTGCTCCCCAAGGCCGAGCAGATTCCCAACGACTTCTACCGCAAGGGCGACACGATCAAGGCGATCGTCAAGAGCGTTGAGATGAACAACAACCAGCCCCGCATCGTCCTTTCGCGCACGGCCAACGAGTTCCTCGAGCGGCTCTTTGAACAGGAGGTGCCCGAGATCTTCGACGGACTCATCACCATCAAGAAGATCGTCCGCATCCCCGGCGAGCGGGCCAAGGTAGCCGTCGAATCCTACGACGAACGGGTCGATCCCGTGGGGGCGTGCGTGGGCATGAAAGGTTCGCGCATCTATACCATCGTCAAGGAGCTGCGCAACGAGAACATCGACGTGGTCAATTACACGACTAACCCGCAACTGATGATCCAGCGCTCGCTCAATCCGGCCAAGATTTCGAGCATCACCATCGACGAGGAGCGCAAGACCGCCTCGGTTTACCTCAAGCCCGACCAGGTATCGCTGGCCATCGGCAAAGGGGGCCTGAATATCCGTCTCTCGAAGATGCTCACCGGCTACGACATCGACGTTTACCGCGAGGTCGAGGAGGAGGACGTGGCGCTCACCGAGTTCTCGGACGAAATCGAAGGCTGGATCATCGACGCCCTGAAAGCCGCCGGCTGCGACACGGCCAAGAGCGTGCTGGAGCTCTCCGTGGAGGAGATCGCCGCCCGCGCCGACCTCGAGATGGAACAGGCGCAGAAGGTCGTCGAGATTCTGAAGGCCGAATTTGAATAGGTATCAATCACCACTTTAACATAAACGAGGAGAATAAATATGGGTAACGAAAGAAAATTAAGGCTCATTCAGGTTGCAAAGGAGTTCAAAGTGGGATTGAATACCATCACGGACTTCTTGCAAAAGAAGGGCATCAAGAGCGACGGTTCGCCCAACACGCTGGTCGAACCGGAGGTCTATGCCGTTCTCGAGAAGGAGTTCGGCGGCAACCGCAGCGCGGGCAGCGCACGCGAGACGGTGCGCGAACGCATCGCCCAGAAGCAGACGACCATCACCATCGAACAGGCCAAACAGAAGGAACGCAAAGACGACCGCGAGGTGGTCATCAAGAGCAACGTAATCGACCTGCGCGACGAAATCCCGCAGCCGAAGATCCTCGGCAAAATCGACCTCTCGCCAAAACCGAAGGCCGCACCCCAACCGGAACCCCCGAAACCGGCGGCTCCGGCCAAGCCTGCGCCCGCTCCGACGACGCCCGCTCCGGCTCCAGCCGCTGCGCCCGTGGCCGCACCTGCCCCTGCACCCGCAGCAACCCCGGCTTCAGACCGGGATGCCGAAAAAGCCGCAGCTTCACAGGCTCCGCAGCCCGCTCCCGCAGCCGCCGTTCCCACGCCCGCCGCAGCTCCTGCGGCGCCCGCAACCCCTGTCACACCTGCGGCATCCGCCGCCCCGCAGCCGACACAGGAGCCGACAAAGCCCCTTGCCGCGGAGGCCGCACCGGCCGGGCAGCCGGCCAAACCCGCCGAAGCGCCCCGTGACAACGTCTTCCGCCCCACGGTGCACACCCTCGCGGGTCCGCAGGTATTGGGCACGATGGATGTCTCGGGCTTCGTAGCCGGAGGCCGGCACAAGCGTAAACGCCTGTCCAAAGAGAAGGTGGACGTGAGCCGCACGGCCGCGGGCCAGCCCCGCACACAGGGCGGCGGCCAGTCCAACAACCGTCCCGGCGGAGGCCCCGGGCAGCAGAACCGCCCCGGAGGACAGAACCAGCCTCGTCCGGGCGAAGGCCGCAAGAGCAAGAACAAGAACGGCAAGGCGGCACCCAAACCCATCGTTCGTCCCGAAGTGAGCGACGAGGAGGTATCGAAGCAGGTAAAGGACACGCTGGCGCGTCTCACCTCGAAAGGTACCAAGAGCAAGAGTTCCAAATACCGCAAGGACAAGCGCGACGCCGTGCACGAGAGGATGCACGAGGAGAGCGCACGCGAGGCGCAGGAGCGTTCGATCCTCAAGGTGACCGAATTCGTCACCGTGAGCGAGCTGGCCACCATGATGAACGTCCCCGTAACGGAGGTTATCACGGCCTGCATGAACCTCGGTCTGATGGTTTCGATCAACCAGCGGCTCGACGCCGAGGCCCTCGTCGTGGTGGCCGAGGAGTTCGGGTTCCAGACCGAATTCGTTTCGGCCGACATTCAGGAGGCCATCGGCGACGACGAGCCCGACACCGAGGAGGAGCTCGTGCCGCGTCCGCCGATCGTGACCGTCATGGGCCACGTTGACCACGGCAAGACCTCGCTGCTGGACAACATCCGCAAAACCAACGTCATCGAAGGCGAGGCCGGCGGCATCACCCAGCATATCGGCGCTTACAGCGTGGTGCTCAACGGGCAGAAAATCACCTTCCTCGACACGCCGGGCCACGAGGCTTTCACGGCCATGCGCGCCCGCGGCGCCAAGATCACCGACGTGGCCATCATCATCGTGGCCGCCGACGACAGCGTGATGCCTCAGACCATCGAGGCGATCAACCACGCGCAGGCCGCAGGCGTGCCGATGGTCTTCGCCATCAACAAGATCGACAAGCCCAACGCCAATCCCGACCACATCAAGGAGCAGCTTTCTCAGATGAACTACCTCGTGGAGGAGTGGGGCGGCAAATACCAGAGTCAGGATATTTCGGCCAAGAAGGGGCTCAACCTCGACAAGCTGCTCGAAAAGGTGCTGCTCGAGGCCGAAATGCTCGACCTGAAGGCCAACCCCGACAAACGGGCTTCGGGTGCTGTGATCGAATCGACGCTCGACAAGGGACGGGGCTACGTGGCGACCATCCTGGTGCAGAACGGCACGCTGCGCGTGGGCGACGTGATGCTTTCGGGCATCCACACCGGCCGCGTGAAGGCCATGTTCAACGAAAACGGTCAGAAGGTGACCGAGGCCGGCCCCTCGACCCCCGTGCAGGTGCTCGGACTGAACGGCGCACCCCAGGCGGGCGATACGTTCAACGTGATGGAGGACGACCGCTCGGCCCGCGAGATCGCCGGTAAACGCGAACAGTTGCAGCGTATCCAGGGCATTATGACCCAGAAGCACGTGACGCTCGACGAGATCGGACGCCGCATCGCCATCGGTTCGTTCAAAGAGCTCAACATCATCGTCAAGGGCGACGTGGACGGTTCGGTGGAGGCTATGTCGGGGTCGCTCATCAAGCTCTCGAAGGAGACCGTGCAGGTCAATGTGATCCACGCCGCCGTCGGCCAGATTTCCGAGTCCGACGTGCTGTTGGCCGCCGCGTCCAATGCGATCATCGTCGGCTTCCAGGTGCGTCCGTCGGCCGCCGCACGCCGCATCGCCGAAAAGGAGGAGATCGAAATCCGTCTCTACTCGATCATCTACGACGCCATCAACGACATCAAGGACGCCATCGAAGGCATGCTCGAGCCGGTGATGAAGGAGGAGATCGTCTGCTCGGCCGAGGTCATGGAGATCTTCAAGATCACCAAAGTCGGCACCGTGGCGGGCTGTATCGTGCGCGAAGGCAAGCTCACGCGCCATACCCCGGTGCGCATCATCCGCGACGGCATCGTGGTCCACACCGGCAAGCTGGGTTCGCTCAAACGCTTCAAGGACGACGTAAAAGAGGTACTCACCGGCCAGGATTGCGGCCTGAACCTCGAATCCTACAACGACATCCGGGTCGGCGACATCGTCGAGGGGTATGAACAGGTCGAAGTGACACGCAAGTAACACGAAAGGCTAACCTATAAATGCAATGATGAATACGCAAATCAAATTTACCACAGCGCAAGAGGCCGTCAAGGTAATCAAATCCGGCGACCACATTCACCTGAGCTCGGTGGCATCCGCGCCGCAAATTCTCATTAAGGCGATGTGCGAGCGGGGCGCCAACCACGAATTCCGGGACGTCCATATCCATCACCTCCACACCGAGGGGCCGGCGCCCTACGCCGATCCCCAATTCGAGGGCATCTTCCAGCTCGACTCATTCTTCGTCGGCGGCAACGTCCGCAAGGTGACCCAGAGCGGCTATGCGGATTACATCCCCGTTTTCCTGAGCGAGACGCAGAAGCTCTACCGCGCGGGCGTGGTTCCCTGCAACGTCGCCATGATCCAGGTTTCGACCCCCGACAAGCACGGCTACGTGTCGCTTGGCACCTCGGTTGACGCGACCCTCGCCGCCGTCGAAACGGCCGAGCATGTGATCGCCGTTGTAAACAAGCACGTCCCCCGGTCGTTCGGCGACGCGATGATCCACACCTCGCAGATCGATATGTTCGTGCAAGACGACACGCCGCTCGAGGAGGCCCATTTTACTGAGCCGAACGAGACGGAGACAGCGATCGGCAAGCACTGCGCAGCGCTGATCGAGGACGGCGCGACGCTCCAGATGGGCATCGGGGCCATTCCCAATGCGGTGTTGGCGCAGCTCGGCGGCCACAGAAACCTCGGTATCCACACCGAGATGTTCGCCGACGGCGTGCTGCCGCTGGTCGAGAGCGGGGTCATCAACGGCGCTGCCAAGAACATCGACAAAGGCAAGATGGTTTCGACCTTCCTGATGGGTTCGCAACGGGTTTACGACTTCATCGACGACAACCCGGGCGTGCTGATGATGGACGTGGGCTATACGAACGATCCGTTCATCATCGCCAAGAACGACCGCGTGACAGCCATCAATTCGGCTCTCCAGGTCGATATTACGGGTCAGGTCTGCGCCGATTCGCTCGGCACCAAATTCTACTCGGGCGTCGGCGGCCAGATCGACTTCATCTACGGCGCTTCGCTCTCGAAAGGGGGCAAGGCCATCATCGCCATGCCGTCGATCACCAACAAGGGCGTATCGAAAATCGCTCCCGAGCTGACGTGCGGAGCGGGCGTCGTCACCACGCGCAACCACATCCACTGGTTCGTCACCGAGAACGGCGCTGTAAACCTCTATGGCAAGAGCCTGCAGGAGCGTGCGCGGCTGATTATCTCCGTCGCCCATCCCTCGGCACAGGAGGCCCTCGACCGGGCCGCTTTCGAGCGCTACGGCGAGCATCACCACTATGTGAAAGGCTACATGACCAAATAACCTGCGGTCGGTACGACAAACGGCGCTTCCTTCGCGGGAGGCGCCGTTTTTATTTCGATGCGGGCCTCCATTCCGGCCAGCTAAACAGGGCAGGCATGGAACTCCCTTATTGTATAACCGGTTTTTTCGGAAAACCTCAGCGAGCGTGTCGCGCCCGAACCACCACCATAACCAATAACCGGGCCCCTGCCTGCTGCTCACCGCTTTTCCTATTCTTTTCCGCTGTATTCCATCCCGACTGTTTCAGCCAATTATTTGCCCCATATTGTTCACTGGCATTTCATTCTGCCGATACCCTGTTGTTCTCCTCCTGCCTCCTTCGGCTCGCTTTACCTTCTCCCATTTACCGAACCGCCACACCTGTACTACGCTTCCACCCGTCTTTATTGTCCCAATTATGCCCGCCGTCTCTACCGGGTTATTCTTCGGGAGCAAGTGCCGTCAGACGTCCCGGAGTGGAAAAAACGTGCTGCCATCAAAATAAGCGACGAAAAAGTTGGGGGGGGGAATTGTTTGCTATCTTTGCGCATACATAAACCCATGCTCCATGAAAAACCGCCTGCTGCAAAAGGCCTTTCTGCTCGCCGCCATAATCCCCGCCTGCGCAAGTGCGCAGGCACCGGCCCTACAAAACATGTCACCACAAACGCAAAACACGCCAAAGATGGAAAAAGAAACGATCCGCTACTGCCAGAGCTGCGGCATGCCGCTCACGAAACCCGAAAACCTCGGCACCGAAGCCGACGGGACGGCCAACGACGAATACTGTACCTACTGCTACCGCGACGGTCACTTTACGTGGGACTGCACGATGGAAGAGATGATCGAACAATGCGCCCAATTCCACGACCAATTCAAGGACGAGAGCGGACGCAGCTTCACGCGCGAGGAAGCCGTTGCCGCCATGCGTGCTTACTTCCCCATGCTCAAACGCTGGCAGCGGTAAGGCTTGCGCACGCCACCGCAACACACGACAGGCAGCGGCGGAAAATACCATAACCACCGAAGCCCGGAGACTGCAAAAGTCCCCGGGCTTTCTTGCCGCACGGCGCCGAGAGGGGACTTCGGACAGACAACAATGGATGCTCGATGCGCCAGCAGACCTCCGCTACCTATTCCCAGCGGGGAAAATTCCGACCGTCATCTACATACGGAAATAATCGCTATATTTGTAAGGTAAACCATCATACAAGCTGCCTATGACGAAACGATAAACAGGAAACCGCCGAATCTTTCGATTCACACCTGTCCCGCACACGCACGAAAAGCGCCGGGACGTACATATAAAAAGCGTTAGCTTTGCATCTTTGCATATCGAAATCTGGAAAATTTCAACATGTGGCAAGAGAAGTGAAGTTGATGCTCACGTTTCCAACGTGGGCTTCACTTTCGTATTTTGCCACAAGGTATTCCAGAACCTCGATATGCAAGTACAAAGTTTTGTCCCACGTTTTTTATATTCCTATTCGTAACCCAAACCGCAACCGGGACGTTGCACCTTACAAGCTATGAAAAAAATTTTGATGGCGGCAACCTGTGCGCTGCTGCTCACTTCGTGCTTCCGCACGAAGCTCTACGTCGGAAACGTCCGCAAAGCCGACCCCATCGTCGAAGTCGGCAAGGAACCCATGAACGCGCATTTCGTCGCGGGTCTGGTCGCCGGCCGGAACGCGACCGTCGAAACCGCCGAGCATGTGAACGACGCGGAGAACTACGTCGTGCAGACCAACCTAAGCTTCGTCGATCTGCTCATCGGCTCCGTTACATTCGGCATCTACACGCCCACACAGACCAAATTCTACATCAAGACCGATGAAATCGGCAAGTCCGTTAAAAACGATTAACCCCGGAAGCCATGAAAAAGTATCTGCTTATCCTCCTTTGCAGCCTTTGTGCGACCTCCTGCTACACGAGCCGCCTGCTCGTGGGCGACGTGCGGCGCAACGAACCCATGATCGAAGTATCCAAACAGCACAATGCCCACTACATCGGCGGCCTCGTCAAGACAGGCAAGTCGTTCTCGCAGGATCACATCGGCGACGCCCAGAACTATGCGATCACCACCCGCTACGGATTCGGCGACATGATGCTGTCGGTCATAACGGCCGGAATTTATACGCCGACCACCACGAAGTATTTTATACCGATCCGGCATATGGAACAATACACACCGCCCGCGCTCAAGGAAAAAAAGCATCGGATACCGGTGCATAAGCAAAAAGGATTCGAGCTCTCCATCAACGGCGAACTTATGTTCCCGTCGGGGAATACACTCTTTGGCTACTCGCTCGGACTGGCTCGTCGGTTCAGCAGCCATTTCACCCTGGGGTTGCATGCCGGCGCAGGTCATTCCGACGGCGAAATGCTGGTACAGGGCGGAATTTTCGCACGCTATATGTTCCTCGATCGCAAGGTAACCCCCTACCTGGAGGCAGACGCAACCTATTTTACGGAGTTGGAGGGATACGGCGCCGATTTCGCCTGCGCCGTAACGCCGCGCATCGGCTGCCAGTTCAGGATGGGAAAAAACGCCTACTACAACCTGAGTGCAGGATACAGCGTCTCGGTTTACGACGAATGGTGGCGCGGCAAATGGGACGGCTTATCCGTCAAAACCGGTTTCTCGTTCGTATTTTAGCCGGTTATCTGACCAATCAATCACTTTGGGGCCGCCTCCAACAGGCGGCCCCTTTTTGTTCCGGCATGCCATAAAATCGTCGTACTGTCCGTTTGAACCTCAGGATCGATAGTTCTACTCGAGCGCACAAGCCGACCGGACGGTTCTGGGCCGCGTCCGGAAGAGTCTATGCACATAACCCTCTCCCAAAGCCCGTCGAATGTCTATGGCTCAAATGAGGTTGCATAGCTGCTTTGGGCTGCGATAAATGGATTGTCTCCGGGGAACGGTCTCAACCTAATCTCTCCATTACCAGCCACCCGCACAAAAAAGACAAAAAAACAAGTATTCCGAAAGCACTTCCCGGCCGCGGTCATCACTCAACCCGCCGCACTGCCCTATAAGCAAAAGTAAACAAAAGGGTAAAGGACAAAACAAACACCCCGCAGCAGCACAATTATGCCCCCCCAAGACGATACAAGTGGGGAGGGGCGTGGCTATCATTGGGCGAATTCCACGGGTTACGTCTCTGCCCTCCCGCATAGTACCCTCTGTCAAAGGCACGGATGGGACGCGAACACAAATCTTGAAGTAACCTTTCCCGGATTACCCCGCCCGGAGAAGCCGCACTCCACCTCCCCTCTTCAGCCATACTGATCTCCTCTCGTATCCTAACGTATCCGCGAACAAAACGGGACGGTCAGGACACGATGAGAAATCCTTGAATGGCAGTGCCAAAAGTGGCACTCTTTGAGTAGCGGTTCCCAGGCAATGCTCTGACCCATCCGGCAAGGAGTGAGGCGAAGCCGGTTCCAACACCTACGGACACCGGCAGCGCGTCGTGAGTGCGTCCGTCAGGCTCCTCCTGCAAAAGCAGTCGCCCCCCCCCTCTCACACCTCGATCGCACCGTGACTCATACACACACAAAAGCCGGACCCGTCGTAACGGATCCGGCTTGAAGAGGCGGCTACCTACTCTCCCACGTGCTTGACGCAGTACCATCGGCGTGAATGGGCTTAACTTCTCTGTTCGGAATGGGAAGAGGTGGAACCCCACTGCTATAACCACCTAAAAGAACTTGTCCCTTTTTCAGGAATCGTGCGAGAGCCTGCATAGACTCAACCCGTCGCACTCGGTTAGTGTTGACACGGGAAAAATGAGAAATAGATACTTGGAAAAAAAGCCGTTCGGGTAATTAGTACTGCTCGGCTTTGACATTACTGTCTTTACACCTGCAGCCTATCAACGTAGTGGTCTCCTACGCCCCTCAAGGGAAGACTTATCTTGGGGATGGCTTCGCGCTTAGAT